>JAABUJ010000250.1_pt1 | contig 117368 bp, 121 predicted proteins | sample 5559131 | NCBI WGS metagenome assembly JAABUJ01 (sample SAMN10711875, study PRJNA513366) | rock metagenome | isolation source: Antarctica rocks | place: Antarctica: Victoria Land, Mt New Zealand nord | collected 2016-01-07
CGCAAAGCGTTGGTCTGGCGTGTTTTGGCCCAGATCATCGACTGGTGGGCCCGGGCCAGGACCCTGACCGCCTGGACCGTCTCAGAATCGGCCGCCACCGGCCGGTGGTTGTGGCGGTCGGTGCGGACCATGTCCGCCAGGACCTTGGCGTCACCGGGATCGGACTTGGCTCCCGAGGTGGAATGGCGGTCCCGGTAGCGAGACGTCGACATCGGGTTCACCGCGAACACCTGGTAGCCGGTTGCCACCAGGGCGGTGACGAACAGTCCCCGGTCGGTCTCGATGCCCACCACCACCTCGCCGACCTCCTCGACATGGCGGCCCACCAGCTCATGGAAGCGGGCGATGCCATCCACCCCCTCGGGAAGACGGCCACCACCGAGGCGCTTGCCGTACTCGTCCTGCACATGCACGTCATGGTGGGCCTGCGCCCAGTCCACCCCTACGAAGATCATCTGGCTCCCTCTCGATCGACCGGCACCGTCACCGAGCCCGAGGACCCCAGCAGCCACCTAATGGATAGTGCTCCAGGCACGACATCCCACCAGCCGTCACGGGAACCTCACCGACCGACAGGGGCACGATCTAGCTGTAAGGCTCGAAGCCCTGGCGCTTGCAGTGCTCACCTGCCGGCGGCTCAGCTTGACCAGTCTCACCCACCAGGTGGCTGGGGTGGTCGGTCCCCATTAGGGGTGTCGGGTATTGGCGGAGGCCGGCACCCCTGGGCGGGCAGCCCCTGGGCGGGCACCCTCTGGGCCGGCACTCCTGGCCGGCACCCCTTGCGAAGAGCGGTCGCCGCGCCTATAGTTGAGCGCATCCCTGAGACATCATGCATCAACCTGGCCTTTGTCTCATGTGAACGAATTCACGTATAGGCAGCGGAGGCGAAGTGGCCCTCACATGGAACCGCTCGGTGGAGTGGGATGCCGAGGATTGGCGCAAACAGGCAGCCTGTCGGGACACCGATCCCGACCTGTTCTTCCCGGTGGGCACGACCGGCTTGGCCGTCGACCAGATCGAGGAGGCCAAGCGAGTGTGCCGGGACTGTGAAGCCCTTTCGTTGTGCCTGGAGTTCGCCCTGGCCACCAATCAGGAGGCCGGCGTGTGGGGTGGCACCTCCGAGGAGGAGCGGCGCAAATTGCGCAAGACCTGGCTGGCCCGTCGTCGGCGGGCATCATGACACCGGTATCTCGAGATCCACGACGGTGCCCCCATCGGTGAACATGGTGATCCTGCCCCCCAGCTGCCCGGTTACCAGATCCCGAACAATGGACAGCCCGAGACTGGTGGTGTCCTGGATGCTGAAGCCCTCCGGTAGGCCCTGCCCATCGTCTCGTACCGCCACGGCGACCCTGCGACCGTCATGTCCCAGGGTCAGCTCCACCCGGCCCACCCTCTCCGCCGTGACCTGGCCGGTCCATTCTCCAAAGGCATGCTCGACCGCATTTTGGAGGAGCTCGGCCACCACGACAGCCAAAGGTGTGGCCACGTCCGCCGGCAGCTCTCCCGCATTGCCCTGCACGGTGAGGCCAATCCGTCGGCCCCCCAACCCGTCCTCGGTCATGCGAATCAGCGATTGAACGATCTCGTCAAAGGGAACCTGATCGCCTACATCGCGCGACAAGATCTCGTGCACGATGGCGATGGAGCGGATACGCCGTTCGGCCTCCCGCAAGGCAGTCCTGCCCTCGGCTGAGGCGAGTCGCCTGGCCTGCAGGCGCAGGAGGGAGGAGATCGTCTGAAGGTTGTTCTTCACCCGGTGGTGGACCTCTCGGATGGTGGCATCCTTGGAGACCAGCAGACGGTCTCGCCGTCGCAGGTCGGTGACGTCGCGCAGCAGCACCAGCGCACCGTCGAGCCGACCGGCATTCACCAGCGGTATGCAGGTCAACAACACGATGACGTCTGGTCGTCGCTCGACCTCCTCGATCACCGGCAGGCGGGATGAGAACGATCGCTGTACGGCGGCCTCCTCAACGCCCAGCTCCTCCAGGGTGGTCCCCACCACGTTGCTGTGAGCCCCCATGCGGTGGAGCGCGTTGACCGCATTGGGTGACGCGTAGGCCACTCGGCGTCCCCCATCCAGGACGACCAGCCCGTCTCCGACACGCGGGTACTCCTCGGGCGCCTCGTCGCCGGCGAACGGGAACAGGCCGTTCACGATCATGTCGGCGAACCGGTCGAACAGGTCGACGTAGACACGCTCCAGCTCACCGGGCCGGCGTCCGACGCCCAGATCGGATTCCCGGCCCAGCACAGCCAGGAGCCGGCCTTGCCAGCGAACCGGAATGCACTGGATGCGGGTCAGCTCGCCCCCGCCCGACGGGTCCAGCTTGCCCTCCGCGATCTCACCCAGGCACCAGGCAAGGGCCACCTGTGGACGTTGGGCCTCGGACAGGACGCTGCCCACCAGATCCTCCTGGTGCAGGGTCTGGCCGGTGCTGGGACGCATCTGGCCCAGTACGACAAAGCTCAGCCCACCATCCGGGGGGGCCGGGCTGGTCGGCACGAACAACAGCAGGTCACCAAAGCAAAGGTCGGCCAACATTCCCCACGAGCCCATCAGGCGATGCAGGTGGCCGAAGCCCTCCGGGTCGAGGGCGGTCTGGTCCCGGGCGATCTCCGCGGGGGTCGTCGAGACTGGCACTATCCGGTCCGGGCCGGAGGGGGTGGCACGGGGCCAACCGGAACGCTGATCGGATGGCGATCCCGCCAGGCGCACAGGGTGTCGTAGCCGGCGTCGGTGACGAGATGGTGCAGCTGTGCCGCGCGGTCGGCCACGTCGGTGCGATCATGGGCGTCTGACGCAGTGGTGACGGCCACGCCGCGGGCGCGAAATCGGCTCAGCAATCCCGGCGCGGGATATACCTCGGCCGCTGGCTTGCGCAACCCGGCCGAGGACACCTCGGCGGCCATCCCAGAGCTGGCGGCCGCCTCCGCCATGCGGTCGTAGAGCTCGTCGGGGACTGCCGAGCGATGGCCAGCCACCTTGATGAGGTCCGGGTGAGCGAGGACGTCACATACTCCCGAGGCAGCCAGCTCCTCGAGCGCCTCGGTGTAGGCGTCCCATGCCGCCTCCACCCCGCGCCGTTCCCACTCGGCCACCGTCGCCTGCTCGTCCAGCACGTCGAAGCGCCAGACACCCAGCCAGTGGACCGAGCCCAACAAGACGTCGAAGGGATAGCCCGACAGCAGCTCGGCCACGATGTCCATGCGGTCCCGGTAGTAGTCGACCTCCAGGCCCAGCACGACGGGAAGCCCAGCCGCCTTGGCCGCCAGCACCGCATCCACGTAAGCATCGAGATCGCCGCGAGCATGTTGTGCCCAGTAGTCAGCGGTACCGGCCGCCAGAGTCGGGTCAGGATCTTCGCCCTCCCACCAGCCCCCCAGGACGGCATCGGCTTGCGCAAAACGGAACAGATGCTCCGTGATGGCGATCTCCTCTACGCCAGCCCGCCCTGCCAGCTCGCAGTAGTCGGCCAGCTGTTCCATGGTGACGGCACGATCGGACTGGCCGTGGGGCCAGAGGTGAAGGTGGTAGTCGAGCACTCAACCGACCCGGCGGACCAGGGTCATCCCGTCACGCACGGTGAGCTGGACCTGCGCTACGCGGGGATCTCCAGCCACATGATCGTTGAAGGCCCGGATGGCCTGGGTATTGGCACTGGTGTCATCCGGGTCGATCACCTTGGCACCCCAGAGGGTGTTGTCGGCGATCAGAAGGCCCCGATGAGCCAGCTTGGGCAGCGCAGCCTCGTAGTAGTCGATGTAGGAGGGCTTGTCCGCATCGATGAACACCAGGTCATAGGGACCATCCAGGCGGCCCATGCTCTCCAGAGCTGGGCCCTGGTGCACCTCGATGAGGCCGGCGTAGGGACTGGCCGCGATGTGGCGCCGAGCCACCTCGGCGTGGCGGGGCTCGATCTCGCAGGTTTGGGTGCGACCGTCGGGAGCCAGGGCAGCCGCCATGAACAGCGACGAGTATCCGCTGAAGGTGCCTATCTCGAGGATTCGCCGAGCGCCCGTGGCAAACACCAGGAACTCCAAGAAGCGACCCTCCAGCGGCCCAACCATCATGCCGGGAGCGGCCAGGGTCTCCCTGGTCTCCTCGGCCAGAGCCACCAGATGGGGAGGGGGTGGCGAGGTGTGGCCCTGGGCATAAGCCTCGATCTCTGCGGCGACCATGTCGGCCATGGCCGGACGTTAGCCCGGAGGCCGCAGCGTCGGGTCGACTAGCCCCAGATTCGCTCGCCCAGATTGGCCAGGCCGGCCAGATCGTAGATGTCGGTCTCGAAGAATGGGACAGTGGCCACCACCTCGGGAGTGACGGCCAGCTCGGCCTCCTGCTCAGCCTCCCGACAGGCCACCAGGGCAAAGTTGAGAAAGCTCTCGGCCACCTCGCCCAGGACTCGACCGACCTGGGCCGGGTCCTCACCCTCTCTGGTCAGGCGTCGCCCCAGCTCACTGGCATCACCAGCCATCCGACCGGCCACCTCGCTGGACGCTGGCACACGCAGATAGGCGGGGAGCACCTTGTTGAGCACGACCGCTCCAAGGTGAAGACCCCTGTCGGAGAGGGCTCCCACGAAGGCCTCGGCTTCGCGGACGGGCGCCGCCTCCAGGGTGGAAACCACCAAGAAGGTGGTCCGCTTGTCGTGGAGCAGGCGGGTCACCGCCTCTGCCCGAGAGACGAAGCCGTCGTGCATGGTCTGGAACAACAAGAAGAACTCGGCCACATCCTGGAGGAACTGGGAGCCGAGGATGCGATCGGCCGCCTGGTAGAAGGGCCGGGAGGCCACGGTGGCCAGGCGCGAGCGGTACGGCACGGTGAGCCAGCGCAGCAGGCGGCTCGAGAAGAACTCGGCCATTCGCTCGGGGGCGTCGAGGAAGTCGAGGGCGTTACGAGACGGTGGGGTGTCCACCACGATGAGGTCGTAGGTACCTTCGCTGTGTATCTCGTAAAGGCGCTCCATGGCGATGTAGTCGTGACTCTGGACGAAGCGGCCGGCAACATTTTGATACAGAGGGTTCTCCAGGATCTGCTGGGCCGTGTGCAGATCTGGTGCGTGCCGGCGAACCAGGGCGTCCCATGACTGCTTGGTGTCGAGCATGGCTGCCCACAGCTCCCCCCGCGACGCCATGCCGGCCTGGGCGAAAGTCTCGGGGGAGATCCGGGTCTCGGTGTTGCCCAGGGTGGCCAGGCCGAGGGCATCGGCCAAGCGGCGAGCGGGGTCCACCGTCAGCACCAGCACCCGACCGCCATGGTGCACCGCGGCCATGGTGGCGGCAGCTGCCGCGATCGTGGTCTTGCCCACGCCACCCGAGCCGCACGACACGACGATCTCCTTGGCCGCCAGGAGCTGGTCGAGCGATCCAGCCCGGGCTGGGCTGGGCGGGGGCCGCCGGATCGAGCCGACTGCAGGGTCACTACGACCTTTGCCCCGCGGCCGGGCTCGGGAGCGCCCGGATGTCTCGGGCCGCATCAGTAACCCAGCTCAGCCGACAGGGCAGCCGCCGCCTGGCGAGTCGAGCGCAGGCCGTGAGACCGGCTGAACAGGTAGGGGATGTAGAGCATGGGAACTCCGGCGGCGATGCCGGTCCGCAGTCGCTCGAGGTGGCCCGCACTGGTCCGGCGCATGGTGACGGCCAACCGCGCCGCCGCCAGCACCGGTGCAACGTCACCACCCACTGCCTCCCCCAGAGTCACCATCCGCTCGTGCTCGTCCAAGCCGTCGAAGACCTGCTGCTCTCCCCGCCCGAACAACTCGGGGAGTACCCGATTGACGATCACCGCAGCGAGGTCAACGCTGGTCTGCTCGGCCACCTGAGTGGCCAGGTCGATGGTCTCGTTGACCGGCATCTCCTCGGGGGTGGACACGATGCAAAGGCCGGTGCTGGTCGGATTGGAGAGAATGTCCAGCATCCAGCCGGTCTGCTGGTGGACGAGGCCGACCTTCAACAAGGTGTTGATGGCCTGGGGCGCGGCCAACTGCGACACGATGTGACCGGTGGCCGACGCGTCGACCACCACCAGATCCCACCGGCCCTCGCGCACCTCATAGCACAGCTTGCCGACGGTGAGTATCTCCCGAACACCGGGTGCGGCGGTGGCCACGAAGTCAAATGCCGTGGCCAGAGGCCCGATACGGCCCACCAGGGGCACACGGAGATGGAGGTGGAGGTACTCCCGTAGGGACGCCTCGGTGTCCATGGCCATAGCCCAGAGATTTGGGGCCACCTCCCGCTCGGCGAACGACAGGGCCCCAATCTCGAGAAAGGCGGCCAGGTCCGCCCTGGCGTCGACCTCGCACAACAGGGTTCGCCGGCCGCGCTCGGCGGCCAACAGGGCCAGGGCGGCGGCAACCGTGGTCTTGCCGACGCCGCCCTTGCCGGTGACAAAAAGGAGCCGTCGGTCGAGAAGGGCGGTCAACCTCGTGGGGCCCGGAGCCTACTCAGGGTGCTCCAAAGCCGACCCGGCGGTCCGCCGCGGCTGCACCCACTTCCACGTAGGCGACCTTGGCGGTGGGCACTCCCACCCGCCGGCCTCGCCGGTCGGTGAGCCACAGCACGCCATCGCCTCTGGCCAACTCTTTTTCTATGTCAGCCAGAACCTGGTCCCGGTCGATATCCTCGGCCAGATCGACCTCGAGCTCCTTGGGCGTTTGGATGATCCCGATACGGACTTCCACTCGACATGCTCTCCTCTGGTTGCCCTCACCTTGCCTGGCAACCAACCATCGTAGGCGGCGACGGCCAATGTGACATCTTGCTGGCACACTGGGGCAATGGCGATCGCCCCCCTCACCGTCCGCCTGGCCCATACCGCCAGCCTGGTCGCACTCGAGCCTGGGCCCGTAGTGGCTCGCCGGGAGCGAGAGGAGGTCGAGGATCAACTCCTCGTCCAGGGTGCCACTCGTTCAACGGGAGCCGGCGAGCGACTACGGCCTGAGGTGGCGGACGCTCTGCGGACCTGCTTCGAGCGGGACCGAGACCGCATCCTGCATTCCCCGGCCTTTCGGCGGCTGGCCGGCAAGACCCAGGTCTTCATCTTTCCGGAGGACCATCAAAGGACCCGCCTCACCCATGCTCTCGAGGTGGCTCAGGTCGCCACCGCAGTGGCCAGGGCCACTCGGCTCAACGTGGCCCTCACCGAGGCCATTGCCCTGGGACATGATTGTGGCCACGGTCCAGGCGGCCATGCCAGCGAAGAGGCACTCAGCCCATACTTGCCGGAGGGGTACGACCATGCCGTGTGGGGGGCTGACGTCGTGCTGGCCCCCCTCAACCTCTGCACTCAGACCCTCGACGGCATCCGCAACCACTCCTGGTCCCGACCGTCGCCGTCCACCCCCGAAGCTGAGGTGGTGAGCTGGGCCGACCGCATCGCCTACGTGTGCCATGACTTCGAGGACGCCGTACGGGCTGGCATCGTGACCACCGCCATGTTGCCCGACGCGGTGATGCAGGGCTGCGGCCCACAGCGCTCAACTCAGTTGGAGACATTCATCAATGGTCTGGTTGATGTCATTCACCGCACCGGCCAGGTGGCCATGCCGGAGGAACTGGCTGGTGCGCTGGATGCCTTTCGGGACTGCAACTACACCCACATCTACCTCCGCCCGGCATCTGTGGCCCAGGGTCGGGCGGTGGTGGACGTCTTGCGGGCGCTGGTGGACCACCTGGCCGACCGGCCTGGCCTGATCGTCGGGAGTGGACCGGGACATGGCCAGCATGAGCCCGGCGGCACGAATCGGGGACCGTCGGCCGGCAGCGAGGAGGCGGTGCGGACCGCGGTGACGTACGTGGGCGGGATGACCGACCGATACGCCTGCCGGATGGCGCTGGCCCGCCTGGACTGGGACCGGGACCGCCTCCCCGGCGGGATGAGCAACTGCTGAGGGCCCCCGCCGAGGGGCAAACGCCTCAGGCTTTGTCCTGACCCGCCAGCTCGTCCTGACCCGCCAGCTCGTCCTGACCCGCCAGCTCGTCCTGCCTGGTCAGCTCGGCGTACCACCGGGGGGCGTGGCGTTGGGCCCATCCTGGCTCCACCCAGCCTCGGATCATGGCCCGCATGGCCCCTCGATCACCTACGGCATAGAGCACATGGCCGGCGATGGTGACCAGCAGGGCGGTGGCGATCAGGTCGTGAACGAAGGTGGCACCCGTCCGCCAGGCCAGTGGGAAGGGAGTGAACCACCGCATGATGATCCCGGTGGCCAGCATTACCACAGCCGCTCCGGCCGTAAAGGCGGCGTTGAGCTTTTGACCAGCATTGAACTTGCCGGGGGCCAGCAACGGGTCCCTCCCCCAATGGCGCAGCCAGCGCCGGTCTTCGGCGTCCCAACGGTTGAACCGGGCCAGGTCCGCCCGAAGTCCCTTTCCCCACTTGCCGGCCAGAGCGACCAGAGCGGGAACGATCAGGACCAGGCCGGCGTACACATGGACTTGGCGAACCAGGTCCCGCCGACCGACCAGGACGGCCAGCGAGCCGATATTGAGGATGGCACCGGTGGCCAGCAGGATCAGGAACAGCCCGGCGCTCGACCAGTGCACCCAGCGCTCGACGGCGTCGAAGCGGCTCAGGCGGATGCCCGGGCACCCGGGACCAGGCTGGCTCTGCCCAGGCTGCTTGCGCTCGGGCTGACTAGGTGGCGATGTCGCCGCGACCATTGGACCGGCCCACCCACCCGTCAACTGCATAGCCCTGCTCCTCCCAGTAGCCAGGCTGGACCCGGTCGACCAGGCGGACATGGCTGAGCCACTTACACGACTTGTAGCCATACATGGGAGCCACGTAAAGGCGCACCGGGCCACCATGCTCGGTGGTGACCGGCGCTCCCAGCATCTCATAGGCCACCATGACGTCGTCGCGCTGCGCCTGGTCTAGCGTCAGGCTCTCGGTATAGGTCCCGTCGAAGGAGCCGAAGCTCACGGCGGTGGCGCCAGGCGCGATTCCTGCTCGGTCCAGGACCTGGCGCAAGAGCACCCCCTTCCAGGCCACCCTTGGCACCCGCCATCCAGTGACGCACTGGAAGTCCCGGTGAAGGGTGGTGGCCGGCATGGCCTGCAAGTCGGCCAGGCTGAGAGTGACCGGCTGGTTGACCAGGCCATCCACCTGCAGGCGGTAGTCAACCGGTCGAACGCTCGGCAGGTTCCCCACTACCGAGTAGATACGGAACCGATTGGCCCCTGGGAGAATGCCCGACAGCCCCAAGCCGTCGAGAGCAGTGAGAGGAGACAGCGCCGAGCCCATCAGCCGTTGGGCCTTGGAGCCCCAGAGGATGCCAGCCAATCCGGCTCCCGCCATTCCCAGCACCACCCGCCGCCCGACAGGAGTCCCGGCGATGCCGGAGCCGGCCGGGTCAGGGCCGGGGGAGCCAGCCGGGTCGGAGCCGGGGGTGGAGCCGGGGGCTCGGGAGCCGGCGATATTGGTGACGCCGGCAACAACCATTGCCCTCAGGCTACGGCCGCCACGGTGCAAACAGGCAGCGGGCCGGTCAGCGGATGGTCAGCTCGGGGTGATAGATCCGAGCCGGGCCCATCGCTTCCACCCGCTCGGCCAGGGCACCGAACGCCAGGGAGGCCTCCCCGTCCGGCTCTGAGATGGTTATGGGCACGCCGACGTCTCCCCCCGCCCTGAGGGCCGGTAGCAGGGGCACTTGGCCAACCAGGGGAATACCGAGTTGAGCGGCCAGCGCCTCGCCGCCGCCCGAGCCGAACAGCTCATAGCGCTTAGCGTCGTCCCCGGTGAACCACGACATGTTCTCGATCACCCCGCGCAGTGGCAATTTCAACTGGCGAGCCATGAGGGCGCTGCGCTGGGCCACCCGCTGGGCCGCCGGCTGAGGGGTGGTGACCACGAACATCTCCGACTTTGGCAGGTACTGGGCCATCGAGAGAGCGACGTCACCAGTCCCCGGCGGCAGGTCCACCACCAGGAACTCCGGGTCACCCCAGTCGGCGTCGACCAGGAGCTGCTCGAGGGCCTTGTGCAACATGGGGCCTCGCCAGATCACTGGCTGGTCGTCGCGGACAAAGAAGCCGAGGGACAGGCAACTCACTCCGTGGGCCACCGGCGGCACCAAGAGGTCGCCCTCGATCGACGGGGGCTGGTCCAAACCCAACATCCGGGGCACCGAGAAGCCGTAGACGTCGGCATCCAGGATGGCCACCTGGTGACCCCGTCGGGCCAGGGCGACAGCCAGGTTGACGCTGATCGAGGACTTGCCTACCCCGCCCTTCCCGGAGGAGATGCCCAAGACCCTGGTCCGCGAGCCGGGCAGCGAGAAGCGATTCGCCCTACCCTGCTCGTGACCCAGCGGGGGCTTCGACGCCGGAGCCGGGGCGTCGGCGGGAGCCGGGGCGTCGGCGGGAGCCGGGGCAGCCGGGGCGTCAGCCGGAGCCGGGGCAGCCGGGGCAGCCGGGGCGTCAGCCGGAGCCGGAGCCGGGGCGTCGGCCGGAGCCGGGGCAGCCGGGGCAGCCGGGGCGTCAGCCGGAGCCGGGGCAGCCGGGGCGTCGGCTGGAGCCGGGATGTCGGCCGCAGCCGGGGTTGCCTGGCTCTTGGACCACGGGATCTTCATGGAGCCAAGCCGTTCCAGTACCCGAGGCCATGGCACGGCTCGGTTTTATTGGGCGCCACTCAGGTAGGATATCCACGATGAGCGCCGTCACGGACGCTTTACCAGCAGGTCCAGCCCTCGCCAAGGGGAGCTCTCGGGTCCTAGAGGCGGACCAGTTCTCAGCCGCGGTGGCTGCGGTGACCTCGGCCTTTGGGGATCCGACCCGACGCGACGTCTACCTACACGTGCGCAACAGCGAGGGACTGACGGCGGCGGAGGTAGCTTCTCGCTTCGAGTTGCACCCCAACGTGGCCCGCCATCATCTCGACAAGCTGGCCGCCGGCGGTTACCTGGAGGTGTTCGTCGAGCGATCGGGCTCGCCGGGGGTGGGCCGGCCGTCGAAGCGCTACCGGACCTCGCCCAAGGAGATGGGCCTCGAATTTCCGCCTCGTCGGGACGACCTGTTGGTCATGTTGCTGGGCAAGGCCATCGCCCTGCTCGATCCCACCCAGGCCGAGTGCATGGCCGAGGAGGTGGGTGAGGAGTACGGCCGGTCCCTGGCCGCTCAGATGGCCCCCGGCGACGGCCAGCGCTCGCTCCACTCCGCCTTGCGGGCGATAGCCGACGCCCTCACCGCCCACGGCTTTGCCGCCCACGCCGAGGCCCGGGGCACCTCGGTGGCGGTGGTAGCCGAGCACTGCCCCTTTGGGGAGACGGCGGCCGAGCACCCGGTGATCTGCGCGGTGGACCGTGGGATGGTGAGAGGGATGCTGGCCGGCCTCTACGGGGAGGGGGCCACTCCGGTGACCATGTCATCCCGGGCCCGGGGCGACGCCACCTGCTTCACCCTGGTCTGAGGACGAATATGCAAGGCGCCACATTTCTTCGCATACCCGGTCATCGGACTCGGAGCCTTCTGATCGTCCGATGCTCGACCCGTCCTGAACTCTTGCTCTCGGGTGGCCAATAGGGCCGGGGCATACCCGTCATGATCGAGAGATGGGAGTCCTCGGCCCGAGGCGTCCTGCGCTTGCCTTCCGGGCGCCTTCTGCGCGGCCGGGCACTCTGCCGACCGCTTCCACCCGGCCCGACACCCAACTTTGCGCTCCACCTGCTCACACGGCCATCCTCGGCTCCCTGGCCCGTGCGCTGGGTCTGGTGGCCAGACTTCCGCCTGCCCCGCGACCATCGTGACGCCGCCGACGCGCTTCAAGAAGCCTGGTCTCGCGCCGGCACCGAGCGGGTGGAGGTCGCCTGTGAGGGCGGTCGAGGGCGGACCGGGACCGCTCTCGCCTGCATTGCCGTGATCGATGGCGTACCGGTTGAGGCGGCGGTGGCGTTCGTGCGAGAGAATCACGACACGCGCTCGGTGGAAACGCCTTGGCAGCGTCGATACGTCGCCGACTTCAGATGAACCGGCACTACCTCGATCATGCCTCCACCTCCCCGACCCGCCCGGAGGTGATGGAGGCCATGCTGGCCTGGCTCACCGGCACCGGAGGGGCCGACCCTGGGCGGGCTCACACCGAGGGGCGCATGGCCCGGGCGGCCATCGAGGAGGCAAGGGAGCAAGTGGCCGCCCTCCTGGGGGCACGCCCCCGGCAGGTCATCTTCACCAGTGGCGCCACCGAGTCGGCCAACGCCGCGGTGCACGGCGCGGTGGTGGCCCGACCAGGCGGCGCCATCGTCTGCCCGGCCGTGGAGCACTCCTGCGTGCGCGACGCTTCCCGGCGCGCCGCCCCTACCATCGAGGTCGGCGTCGACGGCCACGGCCGCATCGACCCTGACGCCTTCGAGGAAGCCCTCGAAGGCGCTGGCGCAGGAGGCTTGGCCCTGGCCCACTGCCAGTGGGGCAACCACGAGGTGGCCACCATCCAGCCGGTGCAGGAGATCCTCCAGCGCTGCCGGCGCCACCAGGTGCTCACCCATGTGGATGCGGCGGCCGCGGCCGGCCATGTCCCCTTGCACCTGGACGACCTGGGCGCCGACATGGTCTCGGTGAGCGCCCACAAGCTGGGTGGTCCCAAGGGCATCGGGGCCCTGGTGGTGCGCCGCGGCCTGCGCCTCGATCCGCTGATCGTGGGGGGCGAGCAGGAACGGGGCCGCAGGGCAGGCATGGAGAACGTGCCGGCCATCGTGGGCTTTGGTGCCGCGGCCGAGACGCTGGCCTCCGACGCCTGCCGGCGGCTGACCGACGAGGCCGCGGCCGCTCGGTGCCGCACCGGTCGAGTGCTGACGGCTGTGGCCGCCGATGGCGTCATCGCCTACGGCGACCCGATCAACCGCCTTCCCCACATCGCCTGCCTGGGGGTGGTCGGGGTCGAGGCGGAGGCGGTCCTGCTCGGCCTGGACCAGGCAGGCATTGCCGTGCACTCCGGCTCCGCCTGCTCGTCCGAGTCCCTGGCCCCCTCCCCCGTCCTGGAGGCCATGGGTGCCGACGCCGACCGCTCGCTGCGGGTGTCGGTTGGCTGGTCGAGCACCGACGAAGACATCGACGCCTTCCTGGCTGCTCTTCCCAGGGTGGTCAGTCGGCTCCGCTCGCTACGGACGTGAGTATTGGCCAAAAGTGGCCGATGCGACAGTCAGCGTGACGCCCACTTTCGCTAACTCAGCTGACCGCCAGCACCAGTGAGTAGGCCGGAGGAGCCGGTCGAGCACGACGCCGCTGTCATGGCGGGCGGTGGCGGCATCGGGCGGTGCGGAGGGTAGCGCATCAAGCGCCAGCACCAAGCGGCCGAGCGTTCGCTGGCGCCCCCGGGGGAAATGACGGCCCAGCTGCGGCACTGTCAACCGGTAACCTCATCTGATGGCTGGCTCACTGATTTGGATCTCGGGCGCCTCCGGTGGGCTCGGCCAGGCGCTGGCGGCTGCGGTCCCCTGGGAGGGGTCACGTATCATCGGCATCAGCCGGCGGCCGCCGGAGGGGATGGAGCACCTCCAGGCTGATCTCTCCGAGCCGTCCTCGTGGCCCCGGGTGGGGGCGTCGTTTCGGGAGGAGTTGAGGGCGACGGATGCTGACCGGGTCATCTTCTTACATGCCGCCGGCACGGTTGAGCCCATCGGCTTCGCTGGTGAGGTCGACACCGAGGCCTATCTGGCCAACGTGGTCATCAACAGCGCAGCCCCGCAGGTCCTCGGGCACCTGTTCCTCGAGGCCGCTCGCAACGTCGAATCCAGCGTTCACTTGGTCATGCTGACCTCGGGTGCGGCCCACAGCGTCTACGCCGGATGGTCCTCCTACGGCGCCGGCAAGGCCGCCATCGACCAATGGGTGAGGAACGCGGGCGCCGAGCAGGCCCTCCGAGGAGGAATCCATGTCCTGGCAGTGGCGCCCGGCACGGTCGACACCGGGATGCAGGCTGAGCTACGCCAGACCGACGAGGCCGACTTTCCCCAACGCCAGAAGTTCATCGACCTCCATCAAGCCGGCAAGCTCAGCAACCCAGACGAGGTGGCCACCAAGATCTGGGCTCTGCTCGATCGGGACCTCGACAACGGCAGTGTCATCGATCTGCGGAAGTTGACCGAGTAGGCCGCCGATCGACCAGCTCTCTAACTCAGGTCACGACCACGCATAGTTACCGATTCCAGCCACAAGGCTCACGCTGATCTCACCGGCCCCGCAAGCGAGCTGGATGGGTGGCCTCCACTGCCTCCACGCAGCGCTGGCGCAGAGAGGACACCTCGTCGTCGGTGAGGGTGTGGTCCAGGGCGCTGAACCGCAGGTGCCAGGCCAGGCTGCGTCGCCCCTCCCCCGTCTCCGGCCCCCGGTAGACATCAAAAAGGGCCAGCTCCTCCAACAGCCGCCCTGCCGCTGCAGCCAGGGTGACCTCCACCGCACCAGCCGGCGTGGGCTCATCCACCGAGAAGGCCAGATCGATGTCCGAGGACGGGAAGCGACTCACGGGCTGCAGCTGCTCCGACCGCCGAGGTGCGCCTAGGAGCAGCCCAAGATCGACCTCGATCCAGCCAACCCGTTCGACCCGTCCGGCCAGGTCGAAGGCGGCCAGCACCTCGGGGTCCACCTCACCCAGCCCGCCCAGCTCCACACCACTGGAAGCCACCACCAGGCGAGCCCCACGGGTGGGGTGCAACCCCGCCCAGCTCGGGTCCAAACGCTCCAGGTCCACCCGCTCCAGGTCCACCCGCTCCAGGCGCAGGGCGGCGGCCAGGGTGCGCCAGGTGGCCACCGCCGACCGAGCGTCGTCGCCCGGAGCGGCCAGGGCGACGCCCAGGTACTCGCGCTCGTCGGGCAGCGGCTCGCCTCGAGCGGGCCAGGCGAAGACGTGACCCACCTCGCACAGGCGGATCTGGCCCTGGCGGTGGGCGGCGTTGTACCCCAGCGCTCTAAGCAGCCCGGGCAGCAGGGTGCGCCGCAGCACCGACTCCTCCCGGGCCAGGGGATTTTCCACCTCCAGGCTGGGGCCGCCCAGGCCAACCCGCTGGTGGTCGCCCGGGCCCAACAGGGTTGGCGTCCACGCCTCGGTGGCGCCGGCACCGGCCAGGACTTCCAGGACCCTGCGCCGGTCCCGCTGATAGTCGGTCAAAGCTCCCACCTGGGGCGAGGTCGGACGGGTACGGGGGATGCGGGAGTAACCGTGGTGGCGGGCCACCTCCTCGATCACATCGATCTCCCTGGCGGCGTCCGGCCTGAAGGACGGGATCACCACGTCCAGCCGCCCCACCCCGTCCGGCTGAGCCTCGAACCCGATGGGAGCCAGGTAGTCCCCTATGGCCTTCTGGTCCAGGTCGGTGCCGAGAACGGCATTCACCCGCTCGACCCGTACCCGAACTGGCGGTGGCGGCGGCACCGTCGCCCGCACGTCCACCAGCCCACCCACCGCCAGACCCGGGCCCCCCCCGGCCACCAACTGGCAGAAGCGGGCCACCGCCCTGGGGATCCCCTCTGGATCGGTCCCCCGCTCGAAACGAGCCGACGCCTCGCTACGCAGCCCCAGGCGCTTGGACGTGCGGGCAATGGCCATGGGCGCGAAATGGGCCGCCTCCAGCACCACCCGCCGCGTCTCCCCCGAGATCTCGGTGGCCTCCCCACCCATGATCCCGGCGATGCCGACCGCCTGGCCGGTGGCGTCACAGATCAGGCAGTCGTCGGCCGGGCTGCCGCCGGCGGCCACCCCCAGCCGGCGGGACACCCCGTCGAGGGTCACCAGTACCTCACCCGGCCGGGCCCGGCGCACCAGTAGCCCCGCCCCGCCCAGGCGGTCCAGGTCATAAGGATGGGTGGGCTGGCCCAGTTCCAACATGACGTAGTTGGAGGCATCGACCACCGAGTTGATGGGCCGCATGCCAGCCAGAGCCAGCCGCCGGGCCAGCCAGCCAGGAGACTGGCCCACCGACACACCGGTCAGCACCTGAGCGGCCAGCCGAGGGCAGAGGTCGGGCGCTTCCACCGACACCCTGGCCCGCTCTTCAGTTGGTCCGGCCGACTCGACCACTGGCTCTGGAATTGCGAAAGGAAGCTTCAACCGGGCCGCGGCATCCCTGGCCACTCCCGCCATGCTGAGGGCGTCCGGACGGTTGGTCTCGATGTCCAGATCGAAGATGACGTCGGGCTCCAAACCCAACGCCTCGGACAATGCGGTGCCCGGCGCAGCCCGGTCACCGCTCAGCGCAGCATGATCCAGTAACAGGATGCCCGCGCTGTCCTCTGAGAGACGCAGCTCGCGCCCCGAGCACAACATGCCGTGGGACACCACTCCCTTCATGCGCCGCTCGGTGATGGCAAAGTCCCCCGGCAGCACCGCTCCCACCTGGGCCAGGGGGACCAGATCCCCGACCGCGAAATTCCACGCCCCACAGACCACCTCGACCCGCTCGTCACCCCCGGCGTCGACCAGTACCCGCCGGATCCGGTCCGCCCCCTTGATGGCACCTATCTCGGCCACCCTGGCCACTACCACCCCGCCCAGCCCCTCTCCCACCGTCTGGATGCCGTCGACCACCATCCCGAGGTCGGACAGGGTGCCGGCCAGGGCAGCCACCGACGAGGGATCGGTCGGGTGGGTCTCGAATGGGGCGAAGTCGCGCAACCAGGAAAGGGGGACGCGCACCGACTCAGACCTGGGACAACAGACGGATGTCGTTGTCCAGCAGGGCGCGCATGTCGGCCAGGCCGTGGCGCATCTGGGCGCACCGATCGATGCCGAAGCCAAAGGCGAAGCCCGTCCACTCCTCGGCATCGATGCCCACATTGGCCAACACGTTGGGATCCACCATCCCACAGCCCCCGAGCTCCACCCACCCGCTGGACGAGCACGTCCGACAACCGATACCCCCGCAGATGGTGCAGGTGATGTCGAACTCGGCCGAGGGCTCGGTGAAGGGGAAGGAGCCAGGCCGCAGCCGGGAGTGGACGGCCGGCCCGAAGTAGGCGGCGGTAAAGGCCTCGATGGTCCCGGCCAGATCCCCAAAGGTGATCCCGTGGTCGACCACCAGTCCCTCGATCTGGTGGAAAGTCGGGATGTGACGGGCGTCAGGGGTCTCTCGCCGGTAGCAGCGGCCCGGCACGACCGCGTAGATGGGAAGCTGGCGCGACTCCATCAGGCGAACCTGCACGGGGGAGGTCTGGGTCCGCAGCAATGTCGACTCGGGGGCCCCCAGGCGCACGTAGAACGAGTCCTGGCCGGTGCGGGCGGGATGGGCCGGTGGCATGTTGAGGGCTTCGAAGTTGTACCAGTCGGTTTCCACCTCAGGCCCCTCGGCCACCTCGAAGCCCATCCCCACAAACGTGTCCTCCAGCTGCCACCGGGTCCTGGTCACCAGGTGGACATGGCCCCGGCCCAGGTGGACATGGCCCCGGCCCAGGTGGACATGGCCCCGGCCGGGGCCGGGCACCACCTCGGTGAGATCCAGGCGCTCGGCGTCCAGGCGAGCCTGGCGCTCCGACGCCTCCAGCTCGGCCCGGCGTCCCTCGACGGCCTGGCGGACACGGCTTCGTGCGCCCTGGATCTCCTGGCCCGCTCCCCGGCGCCGGTCGGGCGGCAGGGCACCCAGCTGCTGATTGAGGGCTGCCAGCTCGGAGTGCTTGCCGAGGATCGTGGTCTCGGCCGCCCGCAGCTCCTCGACCGTACGAGCGGCGGCCACCGCCGCCCCGGCTGCCGCCTCCACCTGGGCCAGGTCGGCGATCTCAGCTCCCATCGAAGGCCCTGTCCCCGAAGACCGTGTCGCCAAAGTCCATCCGGGGCAGCGTAAAGCGAAAGGTCGCACCCTGCCCGGGCGCCGAGCTCACCGACAGGCGCCCGCCATGGGCCTCCACCAGGCCCCGGCTGATCCACAGCCCCAGCCCAGAGCCGCTGGGTCGGGCCTCGGACCGGCGAAAGAACCGGGTGAAGACGTTCTCGATGTCCTCTGCGTCGATCCCGTCGCCCCTGTCGGCTACCGCCAGCGCCACCTCGTCGGAGTTGGCCTCGCCGGTGACCACCAGACCGGTGGGCGACGCGTACTTGCAGGCGTTCTCCACCAGGTTGGTGAGGACCTGAACCACCTTGTCCGGGTCGGCGTAGACCTCGGGAAAGCGGGGGGAGAAGTGCAGGGTCGCATCCAGGGCTGGGTACTCCACACCGACGTCGTCGACCACCGAGGCGGCCAGGCGCGCCAGGTCCACCATCTGGCGGCGCAGGACCAGTCGGCCGGATTCCAGCCGGCTGATGTCCAACAGCTCGGTGATGAGCCGGGTGACCCGGTCGGCGTCTCGGTTGACCTGCTCGAGCATGCTCACCTTGTCGTCGTCGGCCAGACGATCCCAACGATTGAGCAACAGGGCGGTGAAGCCCTTGACCGAGGTCAGCGGAGAGCGCAGCTCATGACTGACCGTCGAGACCATCTCGATGCCGGTGTTCATCTGGTGGACCCGAAGCTGGGCATCTCGCAGGGAGAAGACGACACCGACGAGGCGATCGCCCTTGCGCCGGTATGCCCCGGTCACCGCCACCCGCCGGTCGGCGCCGTCGGCTCGGCGTAGGGTCACATCCTGCTCTGGAATGGCTCTCACCGAGCGCAGGTGGGCCGACCGGTGCCAGCCGGTTGGCCAGCAGGGGCGGCCGTCATGGTGACGCGGAGCCAACAGCCGAGCGCAGTCGGTCCCCACCATGGTCTCCACCGGGTACCCGGTGAGTGCGCTGGCGGCCGAGTTGGCCGCCACGATGACCTGATGGCGGTCAAGAGCGATGACCGCGTCAGGCAGGACGTCGAGGGAGGTCTGGTCGAGCGACCGGCACTCAGACGCCATCAGCCCGATCCCGGGGGGGCACCGCCGACGAGGACGGCAGTCGACCGGAGCTGGCCCGTCGCTGGCGGGCGGCCTCGAAGCACAGGACGGCTGCGGCCATCCCCACGTTGAGCGACTCGGCCCGCCCGGCCATGGGAATGCTCAGACGGCCGTCCAGGTATGGCTCGACCGACTCGGGCAGGCCGAGGGCCTCGTTGCCGAGCACCAGGGCCACCGGCGCCACCAGGTCGACCAGGGCCGGATCCTCGCCCTGGCCGGCGACAGCCCCCAGCCGACGTAGTCCCCATCCCCCGATCTGTTCCAGGACGGTCCGTACGTCCCCACCAGCCACCACCGGCAGGTAGAAGAGGCTGCCAGCCGAGGCCCGAACCGTCTTGGGGTTGTACACATCGACCGATCCGTCGCAACAGACAAGCCCTCCGGCCCCGGCCGCCTCGGCGCTGCGCAGGATCGTCCCCGCATTGCCGGGATCTCTCACGTCCACGCACACCACCACCAGGCTGAGCTCCGTCATGGTCGAAAGGGCGTCCAGGGCCACATCCACGAAGCCCACCACCGCCACCACCGGCTGGGGGGTGACCGTTTCGGCCAGGTGCTCCATGACGCCGGTGGCCAGGCGGTGAATGCGCACCCCAGCGCGGCTGGCCCGCTCGACCAACAGGGCGGCGACCGGATCCGATGCCACTTGAGGCGCGCAGTAGAGACCCTCCACCGGCGCCCCGGCGTCCAGCGCGGCCGAGATCACCTTGGCCCCTTCGGCCACGAACACTCGCTCGGCCTGGCGCAGATTGCGCCGCCGGACCAACCGGCGGAGTCGTTGGACCCGCTGGTGGCGGCGTCCCAGGAGCGTCTGGCTCAGCCCGCCTCCTCGGCCGGCTTGTCCACCCGGCTCGCATCGTGCTGGGCACCAGCCACCCTGACCAGTGCGGCAAAGGCGGTGGGATCGCTCACCGCCAAGTCGGCCAGGATCTTGCGGTCCACCTCCACCCCGGCCTGGTGCAGACCGGAGATCAAGCGGCTGTAGCTCATCCCGTTGAGACGGGCGGCGGCATTGATGCGCTGGATCCACAGCCGGCGAAAGTCGCCCTTGCGCGCCCGCCGGTCGCGGTAGGCGTACTGCATGGAGCGCATGACCTGCTCGTTGGCCGAGCGAAAGCTGCGGCTCTTGTTGCCGTAATAGCCCTGGGCCTTCTCCAGTACTGCCCGGCGGTGCTTCTTGCTGTGGACCGAGCGCTTGACCCTGGCCATGAGATGTTCCTTTCTTGGGAGCTGACGCCGTCAGAGGCCGAGCAGGCGCTTGATCTGGCGGGTGTCGGCGGGAGACACGTCGGTCTCCCGGCCCAGTCGGCGGGTTCGGGTGCTCGGCTTCTTCTCCAACAGGTGAGAGCGGAACGCCTTACGGCGACGGATGCGTCCCGTCCCCGTGACCTTGAAGCGCTTGGCTGCTCCCTTGTCGGTCTTCATCTTGGGCATCGGCTGGGCCTTCCTCGGTGATCACTGCACGGTCGGTGCCGCCTGATGGGCGGAGATTGCCATTGTCGGGGGCCTTGGCCGCAGCCGCCTGCTTGGCTCGCTTGTCGGGAGCCAGCACCATGGTCATGTTGCGCCCGTCCAAGCGGGGAACCGTCTCCACCTTGGCCGAGGCGTCCACCTGCTCGGCGATCCGGTCGAGGATGCGCTTGCCCAACTCGGGATAGAAGACCTCTCGGCCCCGGAACATGATGGTCACCTTGACCTTGTGCCCCTCATCCAGGAAGCGGGCGACCTGGCGGGTCTTGGTGTCGAAGTCCCCGACGCCGATCTTGGGCCGGTACTTCATCTCCTTTACCGTGACGTTGGTGGTCTTGCGCCGCGACTCCTTGGCCCGCTGAGCCTCGTCGAACTTGAACTTGCCGTAGTCCATGATCCGACACACCGGCGGGGCGGCCTGGGGAGCCACCTCGACGAGATCCAGGTCCGCCTCCCGAGCGATTCGGATCGCGTCCGGCAGAGTCTTGATGCCCAACTGGGCACCGTCGTCACCTATCAGTCGGACCTCCCGGGCCCGCACCCGGTCGTTGATCCTGGGCTCGTTGGTAGGTACGGCGGCTATGCGGCATCACTCCTGTCGTGGTACAGCCTCTGGGCGCCCCAGAGGCGGTCATACGGAAAGCGAGCCCGCCCTACCCGGTAGAGACTCGATCGAACCGGCCCCGCTTCCTGTGTCGATATGCCCATCTACGCTATCAGGCCATGAGCAGCCTGTGGACCCCCAGCGGTGAGCGGCCAATACCGCCTCCTCGCCAAGAGACCCCCAATCAGCCGGGCCGGCCACCCAGAGACGCGCCCCCCTCACGCCCGCCGCAGCCGGGTGGCGGCGAGGCCCTGCCGATCGGGCCTTCCGGGGGCCCTGATCCCGATAATCCCCAGTCCCAGGCTCAGATGGCTGAGGCCGAGATGGCTGAGGCTCAGATGGCTGAGCTACGAGCCCAACTGGCCAACACGCCTGCCGAGGTGATGATCGCCAATCACGCCTACGGGCTGTTCGAGCTGGGCGCCCTCTATCTCTCCTTCGACCCTCCCCAGATGGATCGGGCCCGCCTGTCCATTGACGCCCTGACTGCGGTATTGGAGGGGGTTGGCTCGCGGTTGGGCGATCAGGAGGAGTCACTGCGAGATGGGCTGACCCAGCTCAGGCTGGCCTTCGTCCAGATCGGAGCGGGCGCGGCGGCCCCAGCCGGTGGGGGCGAGATGGGAGAGGGCGAAGGGCGGGAGCCGGGAGAAGGCTGAATTTCGCAAAGGCTCAGATGGGCGAGGGGGGTGAGGGGGCGTCCCCCAATGGGCGGATGGCGGTCGCCTCCCAGCGTCCCCGGCGCCCGGCCATCACCTCGAAGACCACCCTGGCGCCCGCCTCCACCCGTCGGCTGCCGTCGGCCACTGCCGTGCAGTGGAAGCCCAGGCGCCGGCCGTCGTCGGCCACCAGCATGCCCAGACCCCGCTCGTAGTCGAACTCCACGACCGTGCCCTGGCCTGCCTCCAGGCTCGGCTCTGGGGTCAACGGCTCTGGGGTCAACGGCTCTGGGGTCAATGGACGATCTTGGAGAGGGCCAGCTCCAAGATGTCGCTGGCTCCGCTGTCCTTGAGGGCTGGGATCAGGGTGTTGATGATGGCCTTGGGCACCACCGTGGTCACCGCATAGCCGTCCTGGCCGAACAGCTTGGCCACGGTGGGGGCCTTCATGGACGGCAGCTGGGCCACCACCGCATCCAGGTCGTCCGCCCCCACGTTGAGCATGACCAGGACCTTGCTCCTGGCGTCCAGTGCCCCTTCCAGGAGGGTCTGGATTTGGGCCATGGCGTGGCGCTTGGAGGGATCGGCCGCCGCCGCCGGGTTGGCCACCAGCTCGGTGTGGGAGACCAGCAGGGTGTCCACGATGCGCAGCCCGGCGGCCCGCAGGGCGTTGCCCGTCTCGGTGATCTCCACTATGGCGTCGGCGATCTCGGGTACCTTGGCCTCGGTGGCGCCATAGGACAGGCGCACGTCGGCGTCCACCCCCCGCTCGGCCAGGAACCGGCTGGTCAGCTCCGGGTACTCGGTCGCCACCCGGGCCCCCTTGGCCAGGTCGGCGGTCGACTGCACCGGCGAGCCGGCGGCCACCGCCAGGACCACCTGGACCGGGCGGGCGCTGGCCTTGGAGTAACTGAGAGGCCCGAGCGAGAACACCTCGGCACCGGTCTCCTCGATCCAGTCCCTACCGGTGACGCCCAGGTCGAACAGGCCGTCGGCCACGTAACGGGGGATCTCCTGAGGCCGCAGGATGTGGACGTCGTCGATGCGAGGATCGTCCACCGACGCCCGGTAGTCGACCGCCGAGCTGCGCTCGACCGTCAGATCGGCGGCCGCGAACAGCTCCATGGTGGCCCGCTCCAGCGACCCCTTGGGCAGGACCAGGCGCAGCACTAGCGGGCCACCCCCGCCGGGGGGGCTGCCGCTGGGAGGCCCCGTGCCGGGGGGACACCGGCCGCCGCCAGCTGGTGCAGCAGGTCGACCATCTCGATGGCCGCCAGTGCGGCCTCGAAGCCCTTGTTGGCCCGCTCATCGTCTCCCTGGTCATCTCCCCCGGTGACGGAGCGCTCCAAGGCCTGGTCCATCGTGTCAGTGGTGAGGACGCCAAACACCACCGGGACGCCCGAGTCGAGTTGGACCCGCTGGATGCCCGCCGCACACTGGCCGGCCACCTGCTCGTAGTGGCCGGTGGCCCCCCTGATCACCGCTCCCAGGCACACCACCGCGTCCACCTGGCCCGACCCGGCCAGCCGGGCAGCCACCAGCGGGAGCTCGAAGGCGCCCGGCGCCCAGGCCACGATTACCGACGCCGGGTCCACGTCGTGGGCAGTGAGACCCTGCCAAGCCCCGGCCAGTAGCTGCTCGGTGATAGCCCCGTTGAAGCGGCTGCAGACCAGGGCAACCCGCAACCCACCACCCCCCAGCTGGCCGATGTAGGTGGCTCCAGCCGGGATGCCCGAGACCCCGGGTCGGTACTGGCTGGAGGGATCAGAGGACATCGTCCAGGCCCCTCAGCAGGTGGCCCATCCGCTCCCGCTTGGTGCGCAGGTACTTGATGTTCTCCGGGTTGGGGACCGACTCCAGGGGGACCCGTTCCACGATGTCCAGCCCGAAGCCCTCCAGACCCCCGTACTTGGACGGGTTGTTGGTGAGCAGGCGCATGGTGGTGATGCCCAGGTCGACCAGTATCTGGGCGCCGATGCCGTACTCCCGGTTGTCCACCGGCAGCCCCAGATCCACGTTGGCGTCCACCGTGTCACGGCCTTCCTCCTGGAGGCTGTAGGCCCGTAGCTTGTGGCCGAGGCCGATGCCCCGACCCTCGTGGCCCCGGAGGTAGACCACCACCCCCATGTCGGCCGCCGCCACCAGGCGCAGGGCCGCCTCCAGTTGGCTGCCGCAGTCGCAGCGAAGGGACCCCAGGGCGTCTCCGGTGAGACACTCGCTGTGCACCCTCACCAGCACGTTGTCCTCGCCCTGCACCGCCCCCCGCACCAGGGCCACGTGCGTCTCGCCGTCCAGCACCGACTCGTAGGCGTAGCAGTCGAAGTCGCCGTGGACCGTCGGGATGCGGGCCTCGGCGATGCGCCGCACCAGCCGGTCCTTTTGCCGGCGGTAGCGGACCAGGGCGGCGATGGTGATGACGTGGAGGCCATGGCGAGCGGCGAACGCCTCCAGCTCGGGCAGGCGAGCCATGCCGGTCTTGTCCTCGTTTACCACCTCACAGAGCACTCCGGCCGGGTACAGGCCGGCCGCCTTGGCCAGATCCACGGCCGCCTCGGTGTGGCCGGCCCGCTTGAGCACGCCACCGGTGCGGTAGCGCAGCGGGAACACGTGGCCCGGGCGGGCCAGGTCGCCGGGTTTGGTGACCGGGTCAATCAGGGCAGCGATGGTGGCCGCCCGGTCGGCCGCCGATATGCCGGTGGTGGTGCCGTGGCGGTAGTCGACGCTGACCGTGAAGGCGGTGCGCTGGGACTCGGTGTTGGAGATGACCATGGGCGGCAGGTCGAGGTGGTCCAGGCGGTCGGCCAGCATGGGAACGCAGATGACCCCGGAGGTGTGAGCCAGGAAGAAGGCCAGCTTCTCGGAGGTGGCGAACTCGGCGGCCATGATGAGGTCGCCCTCGTTCTCCCGGTCCTCGTCGTCGACCACCACCACCATGTCCCCCCGCCCAAAGGCGGCGATAGCCTCCTCGATGGGCGCCAGCGGCATGCCTCAGACATCCCTTCTTGGGGTGACGAGCAGGTCGGCGTGGGGCACCGCTCCGGCCCCCGCTCCGGCACCTGCGGGGGCTCCCCGAGTAGCTGCTCCTGCCTCCACCCTGCCATCTTGGACCGCCGTGCCCGCCGGCCTGGCCAGGCGCTCGACGTACTTGGCCACCATGTCCGCCTCCAGGTTCACGCTTGACCCGACGCCCCGCTGGCCCAGGGTGGTGACCGCCGCGGTGTGCGGGATAACAGCCACTGCGAATTGCTCGTCGCATACATTGACCACGGTGAGGCTCACGCCGTCGACAGTAATGGAGCCCTTTTCCATCACGTAGCGCATGACACTGGGAGGGGCGGACACCACCAGGTCGGGGGCCGGCTGCTCGACGGTACCGAGGGCGTCCACATGCCCCTGGACCAGGTGGCCGCTCAGCCGGTCGGCCAGCCGGAGGGGCCGCTCCAGGTTCACCGGATCGCCGGTGCGGAGAGCGACCAGGTTGGTACGGGACAGCGTTTCGTCCACTGCGTCGGCACCCCACCAGCCGTCACCCACCTCGACCACCGTGAGACAGCACCCGTTGACGGCGATCGAGTCGCCCAGGGTGGTGCCCCCTTGGGCCAGGATGGCGGGGGCGGCGAAGGTGAGACGAGGCCCCTGGCGGCTGCGGAGGTGGCCCAGCTCCTCGATGATGCCGGTGAACACCGGTCAGGGACCACCTGGAGCGGGGGGCACCCCGGTGGGGGCCCCTGGTGCGAGGTCTACTCGGATGTCGTCGCCCAGGCGCCGCAGGCCCAGCAGCTCACCCCTCCACAGGTCGGCCACGGTCGGCGCACCCGGACCGGTGAACATGGCCACCGCGTCGTTCCCGCCGAACAGGGCGGGGGCCAGGTACACGACATAGCGGTTTACCAGACCGGCGGCGTGGAAGTCGTGGGCCACCCTCGCCCCCCCCTCGACCAGGAGCTGCACCACCCCTTTGGCCCCGAGTTGGTCGAGGACGTCACCCAGGTCGCCCTCCATCTCCAGGGCCGGGTGAACCCGTGCCCCGGCCGGGGCCCGACCCAGGACGACCCGCAGCGGCTGGGGGTCAGTGCGTGCCGCCTGTCCGGCCGAGCCCGATCGCACGGTCAGCTCGGGGTCGTCCACCCTGATCGTGCCCGCCCCCACCAGCAAGGCGTCGCTCTCGGCCCTGAGCTGGTGGGCGTCGTCCCGCGCCACCGGTCCGGTGAGCCAGCGGCTGGTCCCATCAGGGGCAGCGATGCGCCCGTCCAGGGTGGCTGCCAGCTTGAGCACCACCCAGGGGCGCCCGGTCCGGCGATGAGCCAGGTAGGGCGCCAGCTGGGAGGTGACCGCCTCGGCCTCGACGCCCATCTCGACCTTGATCCCGGCCCGGCGAAGCCGCTCGACGCCCCGACCGGACACCAGCGGGTCAGGGTCCCCGATCCCCACCACCACCCGGGCCACGCCCGCGGACACGATCACCTCCACGCAGGGAGGGGTGCGGCCGGTGTGGGCGCAGGGCTCCAGGGTGGTGTAGAGGCTCGATCCCCCCGCCCGGGACCCGGCAGCAGCCAGGGCGACGACTTCGGCGTGGGGACCACCCGGGGGTGCAGTGGCACCCTCGAAGCGCTGGCCGTTGGCCGCGACAACGATCGCGCCCACCCACGGGTTGGGGGAGGTCACCGGTCGCGCCGTCGCGGCCAGCTCAATCGCTCGCCCCATGATGAGCCGGTCGGCGGCCTTCTCATCTGGCACCTGGGCTGATCGTCCCTTCGAAGTAGCTCGACGCTGGCATTGGGACCCACCAGTAGCGTATTCCCCGTGGAGATCACCATCGACTCGGCCGGCCGGATCGTCGTTAGGAGGGGCCGATTGGAGGATCACCCTTCCCCGCCGGCCGTGACCGAGCCCGGCGCAGGGATCTGGCCCGGACCGGTACGTGAGCAGGACAGGTCGGCGCCCTTGGTGGCGGTGACCCCGGGAGCAGGCAGGGTGGGCGGGTCCAGGAAGGCTGGCCGGCTGGCCAGGTCGATGAAGTCAAGCAGGTTGGAGGCGTTGGCGTCCCGGTAGGTCAGGGCAGGCAGATTCCACTTGGTCTCCACCAGCTTGAGGATGAGGTGTGGTCATGCACGACATGGGAGATGTACCCAGGGCGGGCGTAGGGACAGACCACCACACACGGAACGCGGAACCCATAGCGGGCGAACCCGTCGAAACGCTGGTCAGCGGGGACCTCAGGGGGAATGGAGTCCGGCGCCACCGCCGCGGGCGGGGGCACATGGTCGTAGTAGCCCCCGTGCTCGTCGTAGGTGTACACCAGCAGCGTCCTCGGCCAGCCGGGACCGCCCGTGATGGCGGTGACCACCTGGGCTGCGAATTTCTCCCCGTGGAGGATGTTCTGAGGGTCCTCCTGTGAGGTTCCCGGTGCCCCCGGTCCTCCCCCCGAGAAGCGCGGGTCGACTATCGAGAAGCCAGGGAGGCTGCCGGCCCGGGCGTCGGCGAAGAAGTCGGCTATCGGGACGATCTTGTCCCGGTTGGCGACCACCAGCGACGGGAACAAGCCGGTGGTGGGCAGGTCGCTGAAGTAGTTCTTCCACCCGATGCCGTGAGCAGTCAGCCTTTCCAAGATGGTCCCGTTCGCCGGATTGCTCCTCACCCCCGGCAGGTCGTCGCGCACCTGGCCGAACGACGTGGCCGCCAGCAGGTACCGCCGGTTGGGGAAGGTCGGCCCCAGCAGCGAGCAAAAGTAACGGTCGCCCACCGGGAAGGTGCTGGCCAGCCCAGACAAGAAGGGCAAATCTTCGCCGGTCCAGTAGCCCATGGCCACCGGTCCGCTGCCACTGCGAACGAAGCCGTCGTTGCGCCCTTGGTTGTACTGGACGTGGCTGTTGATCCAGGTCTGGTTGGGCTCGCCATCCAGCTGGCAGGTGGTGGGCATGTGGAAGGCGTGCTGGGCACGCCCGTCCGCATAGGGATTGGATGCCGTCGGCCTCCCATCACCGGCGAGGGTCAGGCCGTCGGCCCCCGGGCGCCCCAGCGTCCCCAGGTAGTTGTCGTAGGAGTGGTTCTCCAGCATGAGCACCACTATGTGGTCGATCTGGGCCAGGGTGTCGGTACCGGCCGGCAGCTCCGGATGGGGTCGGGTGCCCGGTTCGAGGGGTGGTGTGCCCGGCGTGGCGCGGCGGGATCTGATCCCAGACCGGCCGCCAGGCCGGCAACCGCTGGCCGCCAGCCATACCCCGAGGCCGGTCCCGGCCCGCAGGAACGACCGCCGGGACAAGCTGTGGTCAAGTGACCTGGGCACTGCCCCCAGGGCCGCATCCCAGCCGAGCGGGGATGCCCGACGCCCGGTCAGTCACTCGTCCTCGACTTACCGGCGGCCGCCAGCACCGCCTGGCCACCGGCGGCCGGGCCATCACCATGGCGAAACACCGCGGTACCGGCCACCAGCACGTTGGCGCCGGCGTCCACGCAGGCCTGGGCGTTGCTGGTATCGACTCCCCCGTCCACCTCCACCTCGGTGGCCAGGCCCTGGCGCTCGATCTCGGCCCGCACCTGGGCCACCTTGAGCAGGGTGCGGGGGATGAGCTTTTGCCCGCCGTAGCCCGGGTTTATGGTCATGACCAGGGACAGGTCGCAGAGCTCCAGCACGTCGTCCAGGCAGGAGGCCGGAGTGCTGGGGTTGATGGCCGCCCCGGCCCGACAGTCCAGCTCACGAATGCGGGTGAGGCTGCGATGAAGGTGGGGGGAGACCTCGTAGTGAATGGTGATCCCGTCGGCTCCGGCCTCGGCGAAGGTCTCCAGGTGACGCTCGGGGTTCACGATCATCAGGTGCAGCTCGAGGGGCAGGTCAGTCTCGCGGCGCAGGCTTCGCACGGTGTCGGTGCCAAAGGTGAAGTTGGGGACAAAGACCCCATCCATGACATCGACGTGGAGCCGCTCGGTCCCACTGCCCTCCAGGTCGTGCACGGCATCGGCCAAGTGGCCGAAGTCGGCGGCCAGCAGGCTGGGGGCCAGGTGGATGGCCCCCTCACACGGGGTCCAGGCGGAGCGAGGCATATCCTCATCATGACAGGGACCCGGCCGGAGAGGCCAAGCCGCCGCGGCTGTGTTGCAGCGGTGGGCCCCAAGCCTGGTAGCACGGTAGCGATGGACCAGCCCGTCCGGTTCCGCCTCACTCGACGCCAGCGTTGGTGGCCACTTATGGCGATGCTTTTGCCCCCGCTGGGTTGGGGTGGCTTTCTGCTGGCCAACCACATCGACGGGGCCGGTGCCGGTCTGGTTGCCTATGCCGCCTTCTTCCTTGGGGTTGGCTACCTGACGGGGGCGCGATTTGGCGTTGACCTGTGCCACGATGGCGTGGTCCTGAGGGGTGTCCGGCGCCAGGTCGTCCCCTGGAACGCAGTGCAGGCCATCGAGGCCAAGAAGTACTTCGGCACCCGGGTCGTGGTCCTGGTGGTGGATGGGCGGCTAAGGCGCCTGCGAGCGCCGTTCACCGTCCGCTCCAGCGGGACCGCCAGTTCGATGACAAGCTGGCTGCTCTCCGTTCCTGGTGGATGAACCATCGTGATCCGGGAGCGGTGCCGCTCCCAGCCGGAGCCACGGTCATCGATCCCCGTGAGACCGCCTCGCACATCATTCAACTGGCAGTCAGCGCCCTGGTGGCTCTTTACGTCATCTTGCTGATTCTCGCCGCCACGGTAGGACACCGCAGCCCAATGGCTCTAGTTCCGGCGGCTCTGGTATCGATCACCCTATTGTGCCTTCTTGACCCCCTCCGGCCCCGGCTGGGGCGGCTTCTTCGCAGGAAGCCACGGCGCGCCTGACGCCACGGGTCGAGTGACGCCGGTCAGTGGCTGGTGGGCTGCTCGGCCACCAGGGCCAGGGCGTGGGGCAGGACGTCCAGCACTGCCTCCAGGCACTCCACCGCCCCGGTCGGGGAACCGGGAGTGTTGAGAACGATGGACCGCCCGAGGGTGCCGGCCACCCCTCGGGAGAGTCGGCCCAGCGGGTTCACCCCCCGCATGGCCTCGGCCAGCCCTGGTGCCTGGCGCTCCAGCACGCCCAGCGTTGCCTCGGGCGTGAGATCCCGGGGAGCGAAGCCTGTCCCCCCAGTAGTGACCACCAATCCCTCAAAATTGGCCGTCAACCGCCGGACGGCCTCGCCCACGCTCGCCACGCCGTCGGCCACCGCCAGGCGATCGACCACCTCGTAACCGGCCCGGGCCAGGCACTCGGCCAGGGCCAGCCCCGACTTGTCCTCCCGGTGGCCCGAGATAACCCCGTCCGAGACGGTGAGCACCTTGGCCCTCAGGTTCATCGGTCGGTTTCCACCTTGGACAGGCGGAGGAGGTAGAGGCCGTCCGTCCCTGCTGCCTGGGGCACCAGGAGCGCCCCCCGGCCCAACTCTGTCCACGGCGGTCCGGGGACCGGCGTGGCCACCAGGTCCGAGTGGACCGATGTCAGCCACTCGTCGATCCCGAGCGTCTCGGCCATGGTCAGGGTACACACGCTGTAAGCCACCGTACCGCCGAAGCGCACCAGATCAGCGGCCGCAGCCAAGAGCTGGCGCTGGAGCAGGGCCAGACGCTCGACATCGCCCGGGCTCACCCGCCACCGGGCGTCCGGGCGGCGGCGCAGAACGCCCAGCCCGGAGCAGGGAGCATCCACCAGCACGGCGTCCAGGGACCCGGGCCGCAGGGGAGCCCGGCGTCCATCGGCCACCACGGTGGCCAGGTTGGCCAGCTTGAGCCGGCGGGCGTTGCCCCGGACCAGTGCTGCCCGGCCCTCACGAACATCGGCCCCCACCACCAGCGCCGGTGCCTGGGGCGAGGAGGCCATCAGGGTGGCCTTGCCCCCCGGAGCGGCGCACAGGTCGGCCACCCGGTCGCCGGTCGCCGCTCCCACCAGGACCGCCACCTGCTGGGAACCCTCATCTTGGACGTAGCCGTCGGCTCGCTCAGTTACCGGCGGCGCCTCGTTCATCTGAGCCAGAGCCCCCAGGGCCACCTCCTCACCGAGGTCGGCCACCAGGCGCTCGACCACCCAGTCGGGGTAGCTGAGCCGGGTGGCGATGTCGGGCCAGGGTCGGGGCCGCTCAGAGGCCACCCGGCGCAGCACCGCATTGACCAGGCCGCGGGCTCGCTTGGGGACCTCGTCCACCGTCTCGGAGACGGCCGCGTGGGCAGGCGTTCCGGCCATGGCCAGCTGGTAGGCACCCAATCGCAGGGAAGCCCGCACCACCGGCTCGACCGGGCGGCTCAGGTGAGCGTCGACCAGCCAGTCACAGGCCCGGCGCATGCGGGCGGTGCCATAGGTCAGCTCAGTGGCAAAGGCCCGGTCCCGCCGGGAGAGCCCGCTGCGAGCCAGCAGACCGGGCAGCACCAGGTTGGCGTAGGCCCCGTCGTCGATGCGGACCAGTGCCTCCAGGGCCACCCCCCTGGCGGTGGCCCTGGAGGCCAGCGGCACCGGACGGGGCGGCTCAACCCCGGCGTTTTTGTGGCCGCTGGCGCGCCTATAGCTCACCTGACGGCCACCAAAAACCGAGCATCCAAGGCGGCAACGGTCGTGGAAGCCATCAACTGCCGCCGGCTCCGGAGGTCCGGCCCAGGCGCTCGCCCGGCTCCGGACGGGCGCCCCGGCGCCACGCCTCGCCCGGCAGCGCCCCTCGCCCCTCGGGCTGGACCTCGACCAGCTCCAGCCCACCGTCGCCGGTAGCCACCACCAGCCCGTACAGGATGCCGGGCGCAGACCGCCCGGCATCCGGAGACGGTCCATCAGGTCGCCCATGCGGTGCCGCCGCAGGGGGGCGCAGCGGTGATGCCGCGGCATCGCTCGGTGCGCCGGCCAGGACGTCAGCCGATGAGAGCCGGGCCCGGCGCACCCGCAACCGGCGGCCCCGCCAGGTTGTCCAGGCGCCCCCCAACCGGACCATCCTGGCCAGGTCGGACGCTGGCCGGGACCAGTCCAGCTCCAGCTCGACGGGATTGATCTTCGCCGCGTAAGTCACCTCCCCGGATTGGGGAACCGCCTCGCCCAGTCCGGCCGGCCCGTCGGCCAACGCTCCCACCAGCATCTCGGTGCCCACCGTCACCAGGCGCTCTCGCAGCTCGTCCGCCGTCTCCTCGGCCCCGATGACCAGGCGGCCTGTGCGGTAGACCGGCCCGGTGTCCAGTCCCGCCTCCAGGGCCATTAGGCACACTCCCGTCTCGGAGTCGCCGGCCAGGATGGCTCGCTCGACCGGTGCCGCCCCCCGCCACCGGGGCAGCAGCGAAAAGTGCAGGTTCACCATGGGCACGACGTCCAGCACATGCGGCTTGATCAACCGACCGAAGGCCACCACCACTCCCAGCTCAGCGCCGGCCGAGAGCACATCGTCCACCCGGTCACTGACCGCCAATCCGAGCTCCAGGGCGGCCGCCTTGACCGGCGTGGGGGCCAGCGCCGATCCCCGGCCCCGGCGCCGGTCAGGCTGGCTGACCACCAGGGTCACCTGGTGGCCCGCCCCCACCAGCGCCCGCAACGGCGGGACGGCCGCCTCGGGCGTACCGAGGAAAACCAGCTGGCTCAGGGAGCCAGCCCCATGGCCCTGGTGCTCAGGGTGCGCATGGCCTCCTTGCGCTGGTCGGGGTCAAGGCGCTCGATCAACAGCACACCGTCGAGGTGGTCCACCTCGTGCTGGAACACCCGGGCCAGCAGCTCCTCGGCGTCAATGGACAGCTCATTGCCGGCCAGATCCCATCCACTGAGATGCACCTCGTTGGCCCTGGTCACCGGCCACCACAGATCCGGGACCGACAGGCATCCCTCGTCGTGGTTCCACTCGCCACGGTGGTCCGAGAGCGTGGGGTTGACCACCACGCCGGGGGCGTTGCCGCCCTCGATGTCGTAGACGAACACCCGTTTTTGCACGCCCACCTGGGGAGCGGCCAAGCCGACCCCCGGTGCGTCGTACATGGTGTCGAACATATCGGTCACCAGTCGCACCAGGGCGTCATCCACCTTGTCCACCTCGGTCGCCCGCTGCCTGAGGACAGGATCGCCAAACGTGCGAATCACATGGGTGGCCACCGCGGCCGAGCATACCGGAGGGCAAACCCCGTCCCAGGTGTGAGGGTGGGCGGCTGGCCGCCCACCCTCACACCTTGCGGGGGTCGACCTCCACCCGAAGGCGCCCCGGCGGCCGGGCAACGGCCGCCAGGGCGTCACAGAGGATCTGGTGGTCAAGAGCCTTCACCAGGTAGCGATCATCGGCCGGTCCGAGGACGTCCACCCCAGCCTGGGTGGTCTCCTGCAAGGAGACCACCCAGGCCTCGGCTGCCGGTCCCGAGACGAGGGCCAGGGCGGAGACGGGAGGCAGCCTCAGGACGCTGCGAAGCTCCATCTCGGCGGACGCCAGCCGGCCTGGGTCGGCCCGCACCGCGGCAGCCAGCACCGGGTGATCAGGAAGGCGGGTCTGGACCAGCACCCGGCCTGCACCCCGGCCCCCCACCAGGCGAGATGCCCTGGTCAGCAGGGCCAGGGCAGCCTCACCGGCCTGGTATCGAGGGGCCAGCAGCTCCTGGTCGAAGTCCAGGAACACGACCGCCTCCACCGACCCAGGCGCCACCCGGTGCAACACGGCCTCGGTCCCCATCACCAGGGATTGTCTGAGGCCCTCCCCGGGCACGGAGCTACCGGTCACCTCGGGCACCGGACCACCCACCAGGGCGGCCAGCTCCTCGGCCGCCCTGGTCACCCCCACCCTGATGAATCGCAGGCGAGTGGCGCCGCAGGCGGCGCAGACCGACGGCCGCTCCAGTCCACAACGAGGGCAGGCCAGGGTGAACGTCCCGTCCTGTGCCAGGGCGGCCCCGCAGGTCTCGCAGCGGACCAGCTCGCGGCAGGCCGAGCAGGCCAGCAGGCGGGCCCGGCCCTTGCGATTGAGCACGCAAAGGACCTGATGACCAGCACCTGCCTGGCGAGCTCGAGCCACCACCACTGGGGAGAACAGCCCTGTCCGGGGATCCTCCTGGCGCATGTCGATCACCTGGGTCACTGGCCAACCTGCTCGCTCGGCGCGGCGCGACACGGTGGCCAGCCGGCTCCCAGCCGCCAGCTCCAGGGTCGGGCAGGGCGAGACCAGCAGGCACGGCACGCCCTCTTGCCGGGCCCGCTCGGCCACCACCTCGGTGGCCACCCAGGTGGGGGCGGCCTGGCCCTGGTAGGCCTGGTCGTGGGCATCTAGCACCACTACCGCCCCCAGGAACGGTAGAGGCGCCCACGCCGCGCCCCTGGCCCCCACGACCACACAACCCCCAGCCGCGGCCACGGCCCAGTCTCCGGGGAGGAGGGCCACCGGGATTCCCGATCGGCGCAGACGCCGGGCCACCTGGTTGGCCCCCTCCACCGAGGGGGCCAACACCAGCACTCCGCGACCCCCAACCCCCAAGACGTGGGCCACGGCCGCCTCGACCACCGGCCAGCGATCGGCGGCCGGGGGGATGCGAAGCACCACCCGGCCGGCGGCCCCACTCAGGGAGGCCCCGCCCAGGGCCCCCTCGGCCAGGTCCCGGACCTCACCCCAGCCCGACCCGCCCGGCCCAGCCGCGCCCGCAGCGCCCGCCCAGTCCGGCCCTGCCTTCGGCGGGGCCGGCAGCGATCGCACCACTACCTCAGGCGAGCCAGCCGCCAGGAAGTGCGCCACCCGGCCGGCCCAGCGCCAGGCCGCCCAGTGGGCCAGGGCAACCACCGCCGGAGGGGGGCCCCATCCCCGTACCCCCGCCAGGGGTCGCAAAGCGACCCCTGGCGGGGGTACCACCCAGTCCTGGATCACCCACCCGGGGATGCGGCGACCACCCAGGGGGATCCGCACCCGGGCCCCCACCCGCACCTGGTCCCCGACTTCGTCGGGGACCAGGTAGTCGAAGGCCTTGTCCGGCCCGTCCAGGGTGGGCAGGACGCGAACAACCCGCTCCGGCAGGGCACCGGTCAACCGTGAGTGGGCCGAGGGCGGGGGGCAGGAAGGCGGCATATTTTGCCCAGACGACAAGACCGAGGAGCTAGAGCCCCATTGCCGAGCGGAGGTCATCCAGGCGGGGGGTGGCCTCCCACGTGAACTCCTTGCCCGTCCGCCCAAAGTGCCCATAGGCCGCCGTGGCCCGGTAAACCGGGCGGCGCAGGTCGAGGTCGGCGATGATGGCCGCCGGGCGCAGGTCGAAGGTGGCGTCGATGGCAGCCGCGATGCGGGTCGGATCCACCGTCTCGGTCCCGAAGGTCTCGACCATGAGCGAGACCGGTCGGGCCACCCCGATGGCGTAGGCCACCTGGATCTCGCACTTGCGGGCTGCCCCTGAGGCCACCACGTGCTTGGCCACCCAGCGGGCCGCATAGCTGGCCGAGCGGTCGACCTTGGACGGGTCCTTGCCCGAGAAGGCGCCTCCACCGTGGCGGGCTGCCCCCCCGTAGGTGTCGACGATGATCTTGCGCCCGGTCAGGCCGGTGTCGGCATGGGGGCCGCCCAGCTCGAAGCGACCAGTGGGGTTGGCCAGCACCGACACCTTGTCGGTGTCGAGATCGGCCGGCAGCAGCGGGTGGATGACGTGCTCGACCAGGTCAGGCAGCAGGAGGGTCTCCAGGTCGATGCCGGGCCGGTGCTGGGTGGAGATGAGGACGGTGCGCAGGGCCACCGGGCGCCCGTCCTCGTAGTCCACCGTCACCTGGGTCTTGCCGTCGGGACGCAGGTAGCCGAGCACGCCGGCCCGGCGGACCTGGGCCAGCCGGCGGGCCAGGCGGTGGGCCAGCCAGATGGGCAACGGCATGAGGTCTGGCGTCTCGTCACAGGCGTAGCCGAACATCATCCCCTGGTCGCCGGCTCCCTGAGCATTGAGCGAATCCTCGCCGCCCTTGCCCGAGCGCAGCTCCCAGGCCGCACTGACCCCCTGGCCGATGTCGGGCGACTGCTCATCCAGGGCGACCATGACCCCGCAGGTGTGACCGTCGAAGCCGAACTCCTCCCGGTCGTAGCCGATCTCGCACACCGTCTGGCGCACCAGCCGGGGTATGTCGACGTAGCTGGTGGTGGTGATCTCCCCGGCCACCACCACCAGACCGGTGGTGAGGAGGGTCTCGCACGCCACCCGGCCAAACGGGTCCTCGGCCAGCACCGCGTCGAGCACGGCATCGGAGATCTGGTCGGCCATCTTGTCGGGGTGACCCTCGGTCACCGACTCCGACGTGAAGGTGTAGCTGGTGCTCATGGCGGGCTCCCTCTAGTTTGGCGGGCTGGTCGTCGCCGGTCCGGCCGATCGGACCGTGTTCGCTGATCGTGCCAGGCGAGCCACGACGGCATCGAGCACCACCCCAGCCACCTTGCGCTTGTCGGACTGGGGAACATTCTGCACGCTCCCGTCGGCGCCCAGCACCACCACCGCGTTGGTGGCGTGATCGAAGCCGGCTCCGGGTGCCGATACGTCGTTGGCCACGATTAGGTCGAGACCCTTTTGGGCCAGCTTGGCCAGGGCTCGGGTGATCAGGTCACCGGTCTCGGCCGCGAAGCCCACCAATATCTGGCCGGGCCGGCGCCGCTCGGCCAGGGCCGCCAGGATGTCGGGGGTGGGCTCCAGGGCCAGCTCAAAGGGCCCTTCGGTGCGGTGCAGCTTGTCCTGGGCGGGCGAGGTTGGGCGAAAATCAGCTGGTGCCGCCGCCATAACCACGACCTGGCACGCCGGGCCGTGCTGGAACACCGCCGCCTGCATCTCCTGGGCGGTGTCCACCTTGACCACCGCTGCGCCTGGCGGTGAGGGGAGGACGGAGGTGGTGACCAGGGTGACTTGTGCGCCCCTGGCGGCGGCCTCGTCGGCCAGGGCATGGCCCTGGCGCCCGGAGGAACGGTTGGCGATGAAACGCACCGGGTCGATTGGCTCCCGGGTGCCCCCGGCGGTGACCAGCACGCTCACACCGGCCAGATCGCCACTGGTGGGCTGGGCGGGGGGCTGCCGGGTGGTGGGCTGAGGGGGCTGCTCGACAAGGGCCAAAATGGCCTCCGCCTGGGCCAGGGCCTGCTCGGCCGCTCCCAGGATGGCCTCCGGCTGGGCCAGGCGCCCGACCCCCGCGTCACTGCCTGCCAGGCGGCCCGATCCGGGCTCCACCACCATCACGCCCCGCTGGCGCAGGGTGGCCAGATTGGCCTGGGTGGCCGGGTGCTCCCACATCTCGGTGTGCATGGCCGGGCAGATGACCACCGGCGCCCGGGTGGCCACCAGGACCGAGGTGAGCAGGTCGTCAGCCAGGCCGCAGGCGTAGCGCGCCAGGAGGTTGGCGGTGGCCGGAGCGACCACCACCAGATCGGCCTGCTGGGCCAGGCTGATGTGGGCGATGGGCTCGGAGTCTTCCCACAGGCTGACGCGGGCGGGCTCACCGGCCAGGGCAGTGAACGTGATCGGCCCCACGAACTGGGTGGCCCCGGCGGACAGGACCGGTGTAACTCGTGCACCAGCCTCAACCATGCGCCGGCACAGGTCGGCCGCCTTGTAGGCGGCGATGCTCCCGGTGACACCGAGCACCACCCGCCGCCCAGCCAATGGCATCCGGCCTACCCGGCCGGCTCGACGTCCTCGTCAGCGTCCGGTCCGGGCGCAGGCACCTCGACCAGCTCGCCTGGGGCGCCGAGCCCTTCGGCGGCTTCGGCGGTGGCCGGCTCAGTGACCGTGCCAGGCGGTACCCAAACGATCTTGCCGGCCGCCACTTCCTCCAAGGCGATGGACAGCGGCTTGCGGGCGACCGAGACCACCTGAGGGGGAACGATGGCTCCCAAGCCCTCACCCAGCTGGTTGAAGTAGGAGTTCACCTGGCGGCCCCGCTTGGCGGCCAGAGTCACCAAGGTGAACTTCGAGTCCACCTTGTCCAGCAGGTCCTCGATGGGGGGTTCGATCATGGTATTGCGGCGGTCGACCACTTTACTCCTCTACTGGGCTGACATACTGGCACTGGGCGGTAGCTCAGGCACTCGGGCGAACACTGGGAGCGGCCCGTTCACTGGGCGGGTCCGGAGTCGGGGCCGCCCGAGCGGTGCCAAGCTACTATACCGGCCAGCTCGGCCACTGCCCGATCCAGGTCGTCGTTGACCACCACGTGGTCGGCCAGTGCCATACCGGTCACCTGCTCTGTGGCCCCCACCTCCAGTCTGCGGACCACCTGGAGCTCTTCATCGCCTCTGGCCCGCAACCGATCGGCCTGTACGTCGGCCGACGGGGCAACCACCAGGATCACCACCGCACCGGGCCTGGCCCGGCACACCTGGGCCGCTCCCTGTAGCTCAATCTCCAGCACCACGTCGGTCCCCGGTGGCGGCGAGGGTACCGGCGTGCCGTAGAGGTTGCCCAGGAAGCTCGCCCACTCCAAGAAGCCGTCGGATCGCACCTTGGTCATGAACGTGTCGCGGTCCACAAAACAGTACGCGTCCTGCTCCTCACCCGGGCGACGAGGACGGGTGGTCCAGGATCGGCTGAGCCAAAGGGTGGGGTCGTCCGCCACCAGGCGATCGACCAAGGTCCCCTTGCCGACCCCGCCAGGGCCGGAGACCACGAAGATCAGGGCCGCTTGGTCTCCCGGAGCAGCGACTCACGCTGGTTGGCACCCAGGCCCTGCAGGCGGCGGGTCTCGCTGATGCCCACCTCTTCCATGAGCTTGCGGGCCTTGACCTTGCCCAGACCGGGCAGGGACTCAAGGACGGCGAGCACCTTCATCTTGCCCACCATGTCGTCCTTGGATGCCTGGCCCATCAGCTCGGCGAAGGTCAACGACCCCATCTTGAGTCGTTCCTTGATCTCGGCCCGCTGGCGCCGAGCATCGGCAGCCTTGGCCAACGCGGCCTGACGCTGCTCGGGTGAGAGTGAGGGAGGCGAAGGCATGGCTGGCCACCATAGTGCACGGCCCAAGCAGGTGCGGGATCCGGTCGTGCTGCGGGGGCTCCGCTCCCCCGAAATCGGGTGATGGCAACCTGGGCAACAACTAGGGTCGTGACCGCCCTCGCCTGCGTCAGCTGCATTTCCAGGAGGTGCCCGGTACGTGCCCAAGACGAACAGCACAGTGACAGACAGCACAGCCAGGACAGTGGCCCACCCAACCAGCGAGCCTGCGACTGGCGAGGCGCGCCCGGACGCGGCACCAGCAGTGCAGGTGGTGGAGCTGCGCAAGCGCTACCCCAAGAGCCCGATCGACGCGGTGGGCGGCGTCTCCTTCTCGGTGAGCCGGGGCGAGGTCTTCGGCCTGCTCGGTCCCAACGGTGCGGGCAAGACCACGACCATCGGCATCCTCACCACCCGGGTACGCCCGACCAGCGGGAAGGCACTGGTCAAAGGGATCGACGTGGTGGCCGACCCGGTGGCTGCCCGGAGGGTGCTGGCGGTCGTCCCCCAGCGCAGCAACCTGGACCGCGCCCTGTCGGTCCGCCAGAACCTGACATTCCACGCCAGCTACCACGGCGTACCCAAGCAGGTCCGCGATCAGAGGGCCACCGCACTGCTGGAGCAGTTCGGCCTGGGCGACAGGGGCAAAGAGAAGCCGGACTTCTTCTCCGGCGGCCAAGCCCAGCGAATGATGATCGCCCGGGCCCTCATGCACGCCCCTGGCGTGCTGTTCCTGGACGAGCCGAGCACCGGCCTCGATCCAGCCATGCGCCTGTTCGTCTGGGACCGCATTCGTGAGCTGCGCGCCTCTGGCACCACCGTGGTGCTCACCACCCACGACATGGACGAGGCGGCCGCCCTGGCCGATCGGGTGGGGATAATGGACCGCGGCCAGCTGCTGGCCCTGGACACTCCAGCCGCCCTGATCAGCCAGCTCCCGGGCGAGCGCACCCTCGACGTCCGCCTGGAGACGGGAGACCTGGTGAGCGAGCAGGAATGCTCGGCAGCCATCAGCCAGCTGGCCGGCGTGAAAGGGGTCGAGCCAGTGGCGGATGCGGGAGGGCCCTCCCGGCTGCGGCTGTCGGTGCAGGGGGAGGCAGCCACCTTCGTGGCTCCTGTCGCCCAAGCCCTGGTCCCACTGGGCGCCCGGCTGGCCGGAGTCTCCCTCGGGGAACCGAGCCTCGAGGATGTCTTCATCCACCTCACCGGCCGGGCCCTGCGATGACGGTGGTGGGCGAGGAGTCGACCGACGTGGCTGCGAGCACTGCTCCGGTTGCCGATCGGGTGGGGGCTGCCCAGGTGTTCATGGCCATCTTGCGCAGGGACGTCGCGGTGACCGGCCAGGAGCTGCCTGCTTTCCTGGCCCAGGTCATCATCCAGCCGCTGTTCTTGCTGTTCGTGTTCGGGAAGATCCTGACCGAGCTGGGCTACGCCCGCCACGGCTACGCCCAGGTCCTGTTCCCTGGCATCGTGGCCCTCACTGCCATGCTCACCGGGCTGCAGAGCACTGCCTTCCCGCTGGTGATCGACTTCTCGTACACCAAGGAGATAGAGGACCGGCTGCTGGCGCCCATACCGCTCGGTCTGGTGGCCATCGAGAAGGTGGTGTTCGCCGCCCTGCGGGCCCTCATCTCGGCCGGGGTGATGTTCCCCATCGGCATCGTCATCTTGAACGGCATCCCGTGGCGGTCGTCGGCCACGCCGGTGGTCATCGGGGTGCTGGTGCTGGGTGCCCTCACCGGGGGCGCGCTGGGCCTGGTGCTGGGCACGTTCGTGCCTCCCAACCGGATCAACATCATGTTCGCCCTCGTCCTCACGCCCATCCTGTTCACCGGGTCCAGCCAGTACCCGTGGCTGTCCCTGTCCCACATCCGATGGTTCCAGGTGGTCAGCGCGGCCAACCCACTCACCTATGTCAGTGAGGGGCTTCGAGGCTCGTTGGAGCCCGCCGTGCCACACCTGGCCGGTTGGCTGTGCCTGGTGGTGCTGGCGGGTTCGTTGGTGGCCCTGACGGCAGTGGGCATGCACGGTTTCCGCCGCCGGGCCCTGTCGTGAGTCGGCTTACTCTTGGGTCTCCGACAAAGGGACCGTTTGGTCGTTGGCACAATGGGGGTGCCAATGCACCGCCCGGGCTTCGCCCACCGCCCGGTGCACGGCCGCCTCAACCCGGCGACCGAGAACGTCAGCCTCGTCCATCGTGGTGGAACGGTCCAACTCCCCATCGACCTCGATGACCAGCGACCGCCCCAACCAGCGAGCGCGGGCACTGACCGGGCCGACCCCACCGACCGACTTGGCCGCCGCCACGGCGGCCAGCAGATGGGCTGGATCGACACCGTCCATCAAGTGATGCACCACCTCGACTGTCACCTCGTAACCGACCTTGACGATGAAGACGGTCACTGCGAAGCCGGCGATCGGGTCACCCACCCGGTAACCGAGGGCCACCACGATCAAGCCCAGGAGGGCACCCAGTGACGAGATTGCGTCCAGCCGCGAATGGTGGGCGTCAGCCACCAGCGTGTTCGACTGGATCTGGCGGCCTACCCGAAGCTTGTACCGGGCCACCGCCTGATTGCCGACCATGCCCAAGACCGCGCCCACCATGCCCAGGCCCACATGGGTCGTGCTCCCGTGGCTGGTCAGCTTGTGCCAGCTCTCCACGCCGGCGAACACCGCACTGGCCCAGATGACCAGGGCCACACCCAGCCCAGCCAGATCCTCGGCCCGCTCGAAGCCATAGGGATAACGTGGTGAAGCCGGCTTGGCCGACACCCGAAAGCTGAGGAAGACCACGAGGGAGGTGGACACGTCGGAGAGGTTGTGCAAAGCATCGCCCAGCAGACCAACCGAGTTGGTGAGCAAGGCCAGGGCCAGCTCCACCGCTCCGGTGAGGGCCAAGCCAGCGGCTGACACCTTGACCGCCCGGTGGGCAGCCTGGCGATGGCCAGCCTCGTCGTGGGACGCACGATCGTCGTGGGCGGGATGCCGGCCCACCTCATGCGCCGGCCGGCGTTCGCCCAACTCCTCATTCACCATGAGGGCATGCTAACTGCGCATGCATGAAGGTCTGCAGGGATTCAACATGCCGAGGGACGACCGGGTCAGAATGGCCGCCGAGTCCCTGCGACTCCTGGCTGATCCCACCCGCCTCAAAATTCTCTGGGCCCTGCTCCGGGGCGAGTCGTCAGTTGCCTGCCTGGGAGAGATCGTGGGAGCAACCCCCACCGCAGTGTCGCAGCATCTGGCCAAGCTCAGGTTGGCCCGCTTGGTCAGTACCCGCCGCGAAGGTACCTTCATCTACTACTCGGCGGCAGACAGCCACGTGGCTGCACTGCTGGAACATGTCCTCGGTCACGCCGGAGCACGGGAAGCCAGCGAGGCCAACGCTCCGGCCTTGTGAGCCTTTCCTCGTTCCGTCAGCGGCGGTCGTCGTCCTCGTCTGCCAGGACGAACATCGCCTGCTCGAGCGCGTCGGCCTCGGGCACCTCCTCGGCTGGGATCGTCGGACGCTGCGGTGGAATAGACGCCATGAGCCCCTTCCTACCCCCTTCGGGCCCAGGTGCCGCAGCCAGCAGACGCCTCACCTCCTCGTCGGTGGTCTGGGAGAAGTCCACGTACCAGGCTCCCACCGCCCGCAGGGGATCGGGCACGGCCACGCACACCACCTCATCGGCCTGGCCGCCAAGCTCGTCGCGGGCCAGGCGGGAGGCGACCGGAACGGCCACCACCACCCTCGCCGGCCGGTGCTGGCGTACTGCCATTACCACGGCCCGCATGGTGGCACCCGTCGCCAAACCGTCATCTACCAGTACCAGTGTCTTGCCCTCCAGCTCCAGCGGCGCCCGGTCGCCCCGGTAGGACCGCTGGCACTCCTCGACCAGCCCGGCCTCCCTGGCAGTCACCTCGTCCAGCTCCCGGACGGACAGGCGGGCGGCCGCCACCACGTCGGGGTTGAGGACGCGGACGCCACCAGCAGCCACCGCTCCGAAGGCCAGCTCCGGGTGGGCGGGAGTCCCCAGCTTGCGAACCACGTAGACGTCCATCAGCACTCCCAAACCAGCCGCCACCTGGTAAGCGACCGGCACTCCCCCACGGGGCAGGCCCAGCACCAGGACGTCGGGATGCCCGGCATGGGCCGCCAGCAAGGCGGCCAGGCGCTGTCCGGCGTCGGTACGATCAGCGAAGGTGGGCAGCACCGGGGCCACCCCCGCACACTACCGATCCGACTGATCGCCCCTCGAGCCCCCGACCCGATGCCCGGCCCGATCACCAGGCGTCCCGGACACCTGCTCCCACCAGCCGCAGCCATCTCGCACCCTGCCCGCCTCGACCAGGCGGTCGAGGATCACGGCTGCCTCCCCGAGGCCCAGTCCGGTACGGCGCAGCAGCGACTCGGTGGAGGTGGGTTCCCAGCCCAAGGCGGTAAGCATGCTGGCGTCGGCTCCCGTCAGATCCTGAGACTGGGCCATCGAGCGGCCGACGGGATCACCGGCGCGTCCATCACCCACCTGCGGTCCCAACTGGTCAGCGCCCCGATCCCGCCCGGGCCCTTCCAGGCCCAGCGCCACCAGCACGTCACTCACGTCTCGGGCAGGCCCGCAGCCCTCGGCCAGGAGGGCATTGGTCCCCTCCGAGGCAGGGCTGCGCACCGAGCCGGGCACCGCCAGGACCGGGACCCCGCGTGTGGCAGCGGCCTCCACGGTGCTCATAGCCCCACCCACCCGGTGCGACTCCACCACCACCACCACCTGAGCCAGGGCGGCGATGATGCGGTTGCGGGCGGGGAACCGCCAGGCCTCGGGCCCGGCCCCCAGCGCGGCCTCGGACAGCACGGCCCCGGCACCAGCCACCCGGCGCCAGAGCTGAGCGTGAGAGGTCGGGTACGCGGTGTCCAACCCGTTCCCCGCCACGCCAACTGGGGGCGCCCCCGATTCGGCCGCCAAGGCGCCCTCATGGGCGCTCCCATCGATCCCCAGGGCCAGGCCGGACACCACCACCACCCCGGCACCCGCCAGTCCGGCTCCCAACTCGGCGGCCACCTCCTGGCCATAATGGGTAGCCGCCCGAGTGCCCACCACGGCCACCCGGGGCCGATCAAGGGCCTCCGGACGGCCCAACGAGAAGAGCACCGGGGGCGCCTGGACATCACCGGCCAGCACGGCCGGATAACCCGGTCGACCGAGCAGATGGATGCGCACTCCGGCCCGTGCGTATCGATTCCAGACCTCGGCCAGCTCGACCGCCTGCGCCGCCTGGGCCCACTCTCGAGCCAGCTGCGCGGCCTGACGCTCTTCCCGGGCCCACTGCGCAGCTTGCCCCCCTTCCCGATCTCCAGCTTCCGCGTCCGCCATCAGCCCATCTGCCGCCAGCCCACAGCGGGTCATGGCCCAGGCATCCACGCTCGACCGGCCAGCCAGCAAATTGCGAAGGCGGGTGGGGGTCATGCGGCCCAGGCCGGCCAGGGCGGCTGCGGCGGCCAGCTCCATGGCCCGATCGATCGACTGCGGGCCCGTCTCGGGGGAGGCCACACTCACGACGCCACCGCCGGTACCAGAGCGGAGCTGCCCACCCGCAGCTCCAGCGCGCCGGCCACGTGCGCCACTCCCACCCTGCGGGGGGCGCCATCCAGATCGGCCAATGTACGAGCCACTCTCCTGATCCGGTGCAGGCCCCTGGCGCTCAGGGCCCCGGCCCGGAGACGGCGCTCGAGTAGCCGAGCGGCCGGTTCGTCCAACGGTGCCACCTCGTCGAGGCAGTTGGCCTCCAACTCGGCATTGATGACCTTTGCCCGTCGAACGGCCACCCCCCTGGCCTCGGCCACCCGCTCGGCCACCGCCTTGCTCGACTCGCCGGCCGACCCGCCGATCAGCTGCTCCACGTCGGGGCGAGCCAACGCCACCCGAAGATCGAAGCGATCCAGGATGGGCCCCGAGATGCGCCGGGAGTAACGGGCCCGGGCGGCATTCGAGCACCGGCACGAACCAGGTGCCCCACCCTCACCACACGGGCAGGGGTTCATGGCCCCCACCAGCAAGAACCTGGCCGGGAAGGTGACACTGCCCCTGGCCCGGCAGACCCGCACCACTCCCTCCTCCAGGGGTTGGCGCAAGGCGTCGAGCACTGAGGCCGAGAACTCACCCATCTCGTCGAGGAACAAGACGCCGTGGTGAGCCAGGGAGATCTCGCCCGGGCGCATCCAGGCGGTGCCCCCGCCGACCAGGGAGACCTCGGACGCCCCGTGGTGGGGAGCCCGAAATGGTGGTCGCTCCACCAGGCCGCCACCGGGCAGGCCCAATTCAGCCGACGAACGCACCCGGGTGGCCTCCAGCGCCTGAGCCCGGTCCAGACACGGGAGGAGGCCGGGCAGCCGGCGAGCCAGCATGGTCTTGCCCGAACCCGGCGGTCCGACCATCAACAGGTGATGGCCGCCGGCCGCCGCCACCTCCAACGCCTGTCGCCCCACCCGCTGGCCCCGCACGTCGGCCAGGTCGGGCTCGGCCAGGGGTACCGCCACGGGCTGGCGCTCAGGCGGCCGGTCGGGCCACGGGCACCGGCCTCGCAGCGAGTCCACCACCTGGCCGAGGCACATCGCGCTGCGCACCAGGTGGCGTCCCACCAGCTTGGCCTCGGCCGCGCCGGCAGCCGGCACCACCAGGGCCCTGGTGGTGCAGGGCCTCGGCCAGGCTGACCATTCCCGGCACCGGGCGGATGGACCCGTCGAGGCCCAGCTCTCCGACGAAGCCGTAGCCCTCCACCACGCTTGGCACCAGCTCTCCCAGGGCCACCAGGAGGCCCACGGCAATGGGCAGATCCAGGCCGGCCCCACCCTTGCGCACACTGGACGGAGCCAGGTTGACGGTGATGCGCCTGAGCGGCCAGGGCAGATCGCTCGACAGGAGGGCGGCTCGCACCCGGTCCCGGGACTCCCGGCAGGCGGCGTCAGGCAGGCCGACCACGTTGAACGCGGGCAGGCCGTTGGACACATGAACCTCGACGAACACAGGACGACCGTCGATCCCGAGCAGGGTGGCGGAGGCGATGGTGGCGATCACGACTGGCTCCCGGAGAAGCTGCTATTGCGAAGAAGGGCCACCAGCACAAGACGCCGGCCACTCGAAGCGCCTGGATCAAAGACTACGAGGTAGGTGTATCAGTGCCATCCCCAGGCATCTCTCCGGGCGCCTCCAGGCGAGCCCGAAAGCGGCGGGCTCCCTCGGTGGTGGCTCCGCCCGCCCGAACGCGAGCCGCCAGACCACGGTCGGAGGTGGCGACCACCAGACTGGCCGGCTCGGGGTCACCAGCCACCCGCCTGGCGATCTCGTCATCGGCTGCGTCCGGGCCGCCCGGACAGGAGGCCACTTCCACTCCACCCATCTGGTCAGGCGCCCATCCATCGAACACCACCGTTACCGCCTCACCTGTTGCCCTGAGCCAGGAGGCCAGCTGGTCGACCAGAGCCCTCTTGGCCGCGTCGCGATCCCGCCACCAGCCGTCGGGACGGCTGCCGATGACGTTCATGGCATCGACCAGCCAGCGTCTAGGGGTGCCGGCCCCCTCCACCGCGGGCACTGCCCCCTAGCCGGAGGCGGCGGCGGTCAGGGCTTGGTCGAGGTCGGCCCAGAGATCCTCCATTGCCTCGATGCCCACGCTGAGGCGCAACAGGTCAGCGGGGGTGGCGCCCTCCCCCCGCCACCGGCCCCGGCGCTCGATGAGCGTCTCGACCCCGCCCAGGCTGGTGGCCGGCGTGCACAGGCGCACTGCGTCGCACACCGCATCGGCCCCCGCCGCACCGCCCTTCACCTCGAAGGCCAACATGGCGCCGAAGCCCCGCATCTGCCGGGCCGCCAGCTCGTGACCAGGGTGGTCGGCCAGGCCGGGGTAGCGGACCCGGGTCACTCGCGGGTGCTCGGCCAGTCGCCGGGCCAGCTCACCGGCATTCTCCTGGGCTTTCTCCAGGCGCACGGCCAGTGTCCGCACCCCGCGGAGGGCCAGGAAGGCCTCCAGGGGGCCGGCCACCCCGCCGTAGACGCTGCGGCGCTCCGACAGGGCCTGCCACCACCCGTCCTGCCTGGCAACTGCTGCCCCCATGACCAGGTCGGAGTGCCCGGACAAGAACTTGGTGACGCTGTGCACCACCACGTCGGCGCCGAGATCGAGGGGCCGCTGCAACAGCGGGGTGGCGAAGGTGTTGTCGACCACCACCGCCAGGCCCAGGCGGTGGGCGCCCTCGGTCAGGGCGGCCAGGTCGGCCACCGCCATGAGCGGGTTGGTGGGCGACTCCAGCCAAAGTAGATCGGCGCCCTTTTCGCAGGCCAGCAGGGTGGCAGTGGTATCGGTGACGTCGGCTGTCACCATCGACAACCTTCCCCTGCCGGCCAGGTCGTTCAAAAAATGCCGGGTGCCGTTGTAAGCATCCTCGGCCACCACCACTGTCGCCCCCACCGCCAGGGTCTCGATGACCGCCGCGATGGCCGCCATGCCCGAGGCGAACACCAGCGCCCGGCCCCCCTCCAGGGCACCCAGCACCTCCTCCAGGGCCTCCCAGACGGCATTGGAATCGCGCCCGTAGTCCAGCGAGCCCCCGGTTCGATAGATGGAGGTCATCGGGACGGGAACGTTCACCGGGTCGCCGGGGCCCTCTCGGCCCCGGCCGGCGGTCACCACCAGTGACGCCGGGTCGAGGGCCTTCAGAACGCCCCCTCCACGACCTCGAGCACGCCGGCCAGGACCGAGGCGACGTCAAAGCGGATCGAGCGGGCCTGCACCGGGGCCTCGTCCTCCAGCCACCGGGCGGCCAAGTGGCGCAGGCGGACCTGCTTGGCCCGGGTGATCGCCTCCACCGGCGCTCCGAAGGCGTCGGATGATCGGGTCTTCACCTCGCAGAAGACGAATACCCGGCCGTGGCGGACCACCAGGTCCAGCTCCCCCTCCCGGCAGCGCCAGTTGCGGGCAACCACCTCATAGCCTCGGGCGCAGTACCAGGCGGCGGCCATGTCCTCGCCTCCAGCTCCCAGCGCCCTGGCCCTCGACGCTCGCTGAGATCCGGCCGCGGTGGTCATTGAGCGCAGCTCAACGCTGTCTGGTGAGCAGAGCTCAACGGGCCGCTCGCTTCTCCTTGATCTTGGCCCGCTTGCCGACGCGGTCCCGCAGGTAGTACAGCTTGGCCCGGCGAACGTCACCCTCGGTGACCGGCTCGATGCGGGCGATGATAGGTGAGTGGACGGGAAACGTCCGCTCCACCCCGACGCCAAAGCTCACCTTGCGAACGGTGAAGGTCTCCCTCACCCCCGAGCCCTGGCGACGAATGACCGCCCCCTGGAAGACCTGGACCCGCTCTCGGGTGCCCTCCACCACCCGCACGTGGACCTTCACCGTGTCACCGGGCCAAAACGCTGGGATGTCGTCGCGCAGGCTGTCGTTGTCTACCAGATCAGTCGAATTCACGGCGCGCCAGCTCCTCGAAATACCAGGGGTTGAAACAAGTTAGCCGATCACCGAGCCCCCGCGTTCGATCTCCTCCAACCCGTGCTCCTCCAGCAGAGCGATCTCCGCCGCGGTGAGGCCGCCCCTGGCCTCGATCAGATCCGGGCGGCGGCCCAAGGTCCGGGCCAGCGACTGGGCCCGGCGCCATCGGGCGATGCGGGCATGGTCACCCGACACCAGCACCTCGGGCACGGTCCAGCCACGAAATTCAGCCGGTCGGGTGTACTGGGGTGCCTCCAAGAGCCCATCCCCGGCTCCAAAGCTCTCCTCCTCGGCCGAACCCTGGTTGCCCATCACGCCGGGAACCAGCCGGGTAACCGCCTCCAGTACAACCAGGGCGGCCACCTCCCCCCCGGCCACCACGTAGTCGCCGATGGACAGCTCGCCGTCCACCAGATGGTCGACGACTCGCTGGTCCATCCCCTCATAGCGTGCGCACAGCAGCGAAAAGCCGCCGGAGGGAGACGACGCCAGGTCGGCCAGAGCCCTCACCTTGGCCTGGTCCAGGATTTGCCCTCCCGGCGCCAGCAGGTAGAGCGGCCGCGGCGGCTGCACTGCCTCCACTGCCCCAAAGACCGGTCCGGGCGCAAGGAGCATCCCCGCACCTCCCCCAAACGGAGAATCGTCCACCGAACGGTGGGGATCGGCGGCCGCCGAACGCAGGTCATTGGCCCTGATGTCCAGGCGTCCCAGGCCAGCGGCCCGCCCCATGATCGACTGGGCGCACCACTGCTCGATCATCTGGGGAAAGATGGTGAAGACGTCCACCCGCAGGGGCGGCCGCTCGGCCAGGCTCACTGTCGCCGCCTCCTCCATCAACTACCCATCCCGGCCATTACCCATCCCGGCCACGCCCCCCCGAATGCTCCCGTGGATCTGGATCGAGCAACCCGGCCGGCGGATCGACCACCACCTGGCCCTGCGTGTGCTCGACCACGAAGCACAGCGGCACCAGTCCCCCTCCCTCCAGCACCAACAGGTCACTGGCCGGATTGGCCTGTAGGGAGACGACCCGGCCCAACCAGCACCCGAACTGGTCCACCACCTGGGCTCCCACCAGCTCGTGGGCCCACAAGGCGTCCGGGTCCTGCAGGGGGGGTGCCAATAGGACAGTTCCCCGCAGAGCCTCAGCCGCCTCTCGGCTGTCCACCCCGGCAAAGGCGACAATGTAACGGCCCTGGTGGGCCGAAGCGGCGAGAACCTCCAGCTCTCGCTGGCCGGTCGACAGCTCGCCGATCGACAGCCGTGACCCAGGGTCGAGGCGCTCGGTGCGGTTGGTGACCAGCTCGACGATGACCTCTCCCCGCAGGCCGTGAGGCTTCGCCACCCGGCCGACTTCCAACCGCGGCTCCGGCTGGGCGATCCCCCCATCCGGCGCCTCCTCATGGCCGGCCAACCCCTCCAGCGCGTCCTCGGTCGGCATCAGTCGATGATGTCGACGGTGGCCTCCGCACCTTCCCTGGCTCCGGCGGCCCGCACCAGGGCACGAATGGCCCCGGCCATCCGACCTCGCCGGCCGATGACCCGGCCCATGTCGCCCGGAGCCACGTGCAGGCGCAGCACCAGGCCCTGGCCCCCGAACCTGGAGGGTTGGCCCTCATCGGCCTCGATCACTACCGCCTCCGGATCGTCCACCAGCGCCCTGGCCAGGTACTCCAGCACGGACCTGGCCCTGGCTCCGGTGAGCCGGTTGCCGAGCTGGTCATCGTCGAGCTGGTCATCGTCGAGCTGGTCATCGTCGAGCTGATCCTCGTCGATCTCGTCGGGCCGCCCGGCCTCAGGCCCCTCGCTCACGGCGCTGGCGTGGGCGCAAAGGTCTCCCACGCTCCCGATATCTTCAGCAACTTCTCGACTCTCTCGGTGGGCTGCGCCCCCTGCCTCAGCCACTTGAGCGCCTTGTCGTTGTCAATGGTCACCACCGACGGCTCGGCTCTGGGGGCGTAGGTCCCGAGGATCTCGATGAACCGTCCGTTGCGAGGCGATCGACTGTCGGCCGCCACCACCCGGTAGGTCGGCTGCTTCTTCTTGCCCATCCGCACGAGGCGGAGCTTTACGGCCACGATGTGATCCTTCTCTCTGGTTGGTTGGTTGGTTGGTTGATCGTGCCTGGCTGGGCCGCAGGGCTCACGCCCAAGGGACTCAACGGCCTCGCTTGGTCTTCTTGGCTTTCTTCTTGGACTTGCCCCCGCCGCCCATGACGCCCGCCGAACGCATCATCTTCTGGACCTCCTTGAACTGCTTGAGCAGCTGGCTCACCTCGGCGGTGGTGGAACCGCTGCCGCTGGCGATACGCAGTCGACGTGATCCGTTCATCACTGCTGGATCGTCTCGCTCCCTGGGGGTCATGGACCGGATGATGGCCTCCACCCGGACCAGCTCCCGGTCGTCGATGTCGGCGTTCTTGAGCTCTTTGGGGACGCCCGGGAGCATACTGATGATGCCTTTGAGCGGCCCCATCTTCTTGATCTGCTGCATTTGCTCCAAGAAGTCCTCCAGGGTGAACTTCCCCTCCTGGAGCCGGGTGGTGGCCTTGGCCGCCACGTCCTGGTCGTAATCGGCTTCAGCCTTCTCGATCAGGGTGAGCATGTCACCCATGCCCAGGATGCGGCTGGCCATGCGCTCGGGGTGGAAGGTGTCGAAGTCCCCCAGCGTCTCACCGGTGGAGGCAAAGGCGATGGGCCGACCAACCACCTCCTTGACCGACAGGGCGGCGCCCCCCCGGGCGTCACCGTCGAGCTTGGTGAGGATGACCCCGTCCAGGGCCAAGGTGGCGTGGAAGGCCTCGGCGGTGGTCACTGCATCCTGGCCGATCATGGCGTCGACCACCAGGAAGGTGTAGTGGGGGGCGGTCGCCTCCGAGATGCGCCCCACCTCTTCCATCAGCTCGGCGTCGATGGTCAAGCGACCAGCAGTGTCGACGATGACGACATCGCGCCCGAGCCGGCGGGCCTCTTCGACGCCTCGGCGGGCCACCGCCACCGGATCGGTGGGCTCGCTAAAGACGGTGGCGCCCGCCCGGGCCCCGAGGACCCGCAGCTGCTCGACCGCCGCCGGACGCTGGAGGTCGGCCCCTACCAGGAGCGGATTGCGGCCCTGGCGCTTGAACCAGCGGGCCAGCTTGGCCGCCGCGGTGGTCTTGCCCGAGCCCTGCAGCCCGGCCAGCAGCACGACGGTAGGTGGGCGGGAGGCGTAGGTGATGCGCAGGGCCTCGCCGCCGAGGATCCCCACCAGCTCCTCGTTGACGATCTTGATGACCTGCTGGGCGGGAGACAGGCTCTTGGCCAGCTCAGCCCCGACGCAGCGCTCCCTGATGCGGGCCACCAGGCCCTTGACCACCACGAAATTGACGTCGGCCTCCAGCAGGGCGACCCGGATCTCTCGCAGGGCCTGGTCCACCTCGGCCTCGCCCAGGCGGCCCCGACCGCGCAGGCGCGTGAAGATGCCCTCGAAACGGTCGGAGAGTGACTCGAACATGCGACCGCCAGGCTAACCGACGGCCCCCGGTCTCCTGGACGGCCGCTCCCACCCGCCGTGGGCCCGACCTCCGGTGACGCTCAGGTGAAGATGGCGTCCACGAACTCGTCGGGGTCGAAGTCCACCAGGTCCTCGGCCCCCTCTCCCAGCCCCACCAGCTTGATGGGCAGACCAAGCTCGACCTGGATGGCCAGGGCGATACCGCCCTTGGCCGTGCCGTCGAGCTTGGTGAGCACAACCCCGGTGCACCCCACCGCGTCGGTGAATTGGCGGGCCTGGATCAACCCGTTCTGGCCGGTGGTGGCGTCGATTACCAGGAGCACCTCACTCAGCTGACCGGGTGGTCGCTCGGCGATGCGACGGACCTTGCGCAGCTCCTCCATCAGATTGGTCTTGGTGTGCAGACGCCCGGCCGTATCGGCCAGGACCAGATCGGCCTGGCGGGAGGCGGCCCGGACCACTGCGTCGAACACCACCGATCCGGGATCGCCGCCCTCTGCGCCGCGGACCAGGTCGGCCTCCACCCGGGCCGCCCACAGGCCCAGCTGCTCCACCGCGGCCGCCCGGAAGGTGTCCCCGGCGGCCATCACCACGTGGCGACCGGCCCGGGCCTCCCTCATCCCCACCTTGCCGACGGTCGTGGTCTTGCCCACCCCGTTCACCCCGACGAACAGCCACACATTGGGCCCCCCGGGTTCCAGGTGCAGGCTGCGGTCGCCCTGGGCCAGCGCCTTCTTGAGGCCGGCCTTGAGCGCCTCCACCAAGGCGTCGGGGCGCCTGATGCCCTCCTGTCTCACCTGGGCCCGCAGTCCCTCCAACAGCCTGGTGGTGGTGGCCACGCCCACGTCGGCTCGTATGAGGGCCTCCTCCAGCTCGTCCCAGGTCTCCTCGTCGATGGTGTCCCGCGACAGCACCGAGCCCACATAGCCGGCCAGCAGACCCCGGGCTCTTCCCAATCGGTCGCGAAATCTGGGCCGCTCCAGCACGGCCGCCTCGCCCACCAACGCCTCCTGCGCCGGCACCGGGGGCGCCTCGAGGGGAGCAGGCGGGGCCGGAGGGACCTCCGGTCGCGGGGGTGCCTCGGGTATTGGGGGGGCCTCCGGTACGGGGAGTGCCGAGGGTGGTTCGGGTACGGGGGGTGGGGGGGGCCCGGGGGTTGGGGGGGGCCCGCGGGGGGGGGGCGGGCGGGGGGGGGGGGGGGCGGGGGGGGGGGGGGGGGGGCCGATGGCGCCTCGGGCGGTGCCTCGGGTACCCCCGGTACCGGGGGAGCCTCGGGCGGCGGGGTCGGTGGGGCCGATGGCGCCTCGGGCGGTGCCTCCAGCTCGAGCGTCCGATGACGACGAGCCACCACCGCGCCGACCACCGCGCCCGACACGGCCACCACGGCGGCCACGACGATGACGACGAGCTCGAGGAGGTGCATGACCGCCAGCAGCCTACGCGCCTAGCGAGGAGGGCCCGGGCTCATCCCTCCAGGCGCAGGGCCAGGGTAGGACAGGCGGCGGCCGCCCGGCGGGCGTGAACCAGGAGCCAGGGGGGCACCGGGCCCGGGTCGATGATGGGATAACCCCAGTCGTCGAGGCTGACCCATTCCGGGAACAGCTCGGCACACAGGGCCGAGCCGTCGCAGGCAATCACCCCGGGCCAGCGGACCGCTCCCGAGAGGGTGAGCAGCGTCGAGCCCGACTCCTCAGCCGTCCCCAGTGCCCGGAACCAATCGTCCCCGAAACGGGCTATGAGGGCCAGGTGCGCCAGGGTCTCCACGTTCTGGACCAGGGTGGGACGACCGTGAACTCCGCGCTGGAAGGGGCGGGGCGGGACCGCGGTCGGGATGGGGGCGCCCCGGTTGAGCCAGTGGACCAGCGCCGACTCCTCCCCAGCCACGTACCCCGAGGGGCACTCGGCCAACGACACGGCCAGATGGTCGAGGCCGGCTGAGGCCCGCTCGGCCAGCGCCCGGTGGAGGCTGGCCCGGACGCCATGTGCCTGGGTATCGAAGCAGACCATGACCTCGTTTGCTCCGACCGCCTCCGCGGCCAGGAGGGCACCGTCCAGTACGAGGTGGGGACAGCAGGTCATGAGGAGCTTGTCCTTGGCGCTGGCCGGCTCACCCTCGGTACCATTGGCGACCACCACGGTCCGGGGGCCGGCCTCGGCCACTGCTCGGAGCTTGCGACCGGTGGGGAAACCGGCGCCCCCGCGCCCCCGCAGCCCGGATAGCTCGACGGCGCCCACCAACCCGGACGGGTCCCCCTTGCCTCGGTAGCGACCTCCCCACCTCATCCACCGTCGATGACGGCGGTGGTCCCCAGAGCCGCAGATGCTCCTCGAGGTTCACGGTCACCGCATCGTCGGTCAGCCCCGCCAGTAGTCGAGGCAGGCGCGTGCCGGGCTGGCGAGAGGCGGCAGTCGCCGCCGTGGTAGCTGGCGAAGAGCTCATTGGCCCGTACCCGACGCTGCGCCAGGTGCCGCCTCGGCCGTGCCGGTGACCGTGCCGGCGCCGTTGTCGACCACCGTGCCCTGGTACAGGCGAGGGTCGGAGGCCGTGCCGAGGCTGGCCCGGCTGGAGGTGACCACCACCCCGCCACCGTCAGCTGGCTGACCCCGCAGGACGATGTCGAGACGGCCGGTCGTTGCTCTGCTGAGGGTGGTGGCCAGGGTCACGGCCACCGTGCCGTCGGTCGCCGGGGCGCTCTGGCCCACCGTGCCCCGGAACTGAGCCGTGAACCGGGAGGGAAAGGCTTGCGAGGAGCTGGCCGACCCATCGCCGGGCGGGGCGCCCGCTGGTTGGCCAGCGCTCGATGGGCCGTTGGCGGCCGACGTCGCAGCGCCGCCGCCAGCCCCAGGCGAGACCCTGGCCAGAACGGACGCCGGGGTGCCGGCCCGTCGGGCCCACCCGGAGTGCAACGGCCCCACTGCCAGCCAGACGACTCCGGCCATCGGCGCCAACAGGCTGGTCGCCACCGCCGCCAATCGGATTGGCCGATGCTCGGGCCAGCCCACTGCCACCCGCCACCACACAGCCGCCACCACCGCGATGGTGCACACGGCGGTCAACACCAGCAGTCAGCCCGACTTGGCATCCGAGCCGGTTCCCAGGCCGTGGGCGACGGCTATTGGCCAAGAAGCGTAGGCCAGCCAGTGCACCCGCTTCCAGGATCGGTAGCCCAGGCGTTGGCGCAGGGCGCTGGTCACCGCCAGCGCAATCAACAGGTCGAACGCCAGGGTGCCCAGCCCCAGCCAGAGCGGCCGGTAGCTGGAGATGAAGGGCACCAAGGTATCGATCCAGCGAATTCCGGCAAAGGTGTCGGTCACCGCGGTGACGATGTGGATGCCAAGCAGTACCAGGACGAGCAGCGAGATGTTGCGATGCAGGGTGCCGACCACGAACCGCGGCCATCGGGCGCTGCCCCATCTGGCAGTACCAGCAATGCCGAGAACCACGCTGGCGGTGAACAGGATCAACACGACGGCGCCCGTTCCCCTGGTCGGGTACCACAGGGGACTGGGAGCCACTGCGGGCGCGCTGGCGGGGACAGTGGCGCCCAGGAGCGCGGTGGCACCCATGAGTGAGATCATGGGGCCTCGGTCGGCCAGTCACCGACGCTGACCACCTGCCCCTGGTGGCCGACCAGGCGAGCCGGAAGGCCCATGGACGCCAACCACTCGACGGCCGACTCGCCCGTACGATGGCCGCCGTACTGGCCGTGTTGGCATCCACACACGATGCGCCACACACGCTCACCGTGCGCCACGGTCCCGCCACCGGTTGCCCAGTGGTCGGGTCGAGCATGTGATGAAGGAGGCGGTCCCCCCGCTGCCAGCTCCGCACCGCGGTCGACGAAGTGGCCAGACCCCCGGCGTGGATGGCGACCGTCTGGCCGGGCCAGTCGACCGGAGCGCAATGGGGATCCCAAGCCGGATGGCATCTCGAAGCGCGGTGGTCGTCGGTCACCCGGATGGCCCAACTACCCACAGGCGGGGTACCGGCCACTGCCACATCACCGCCCAGGGCGACGAGCACCCCGGCGCCGGTCACCGCCTCGACTCGAGTGGCGATCCGGTCGGCGGCCAGGGCCTTGGCCGTAGCCCCCAGATCGAGCGTCGCGGGAGACGGCCACCGGCGCTCGGCGGGTGGGCATCGGGGGCTGGCTCGGGGGCTGGATGACACCACCCGACCCGGTCTCGGAGCCGGTGGGGGTCTGGCTCGAGCCGGCCTGGGCGTCGTTGCTCGGCGACGGTGTGGAGGTCACCGGCCCGGCCCGGCTCGAGGCGCTCTGGCTCGAGGCGGCCCGGCTCGAGGAGCCGCTGGTTGACACTGTCGCACGGCCCGGGAAGGCTTGCGAGGCAACCGCCGAGAGAACGCCGGCCAGCGCCAACGACCCGGCCGTCACCCAGCCGGTTACCCGAGTGGTCCGGCCCAGGTTAGCGTCGCGGCCCCTCGTCCCCCTGGGATGCTCGCCGCCAGATGCGTAAGGCATGTAAACCAGTGTGCAGCCTAGGGCTGTGAGCGCCCTTAGAGGCAGCTGGAATTCTCCCGAGAGTGCCGGTCCGGCATCACCTTTCAGGCGGGAGAGCTGGTCCGCTCGCTCAGTACCCGCGACGACCCGCCGGGAGCCATGGTGACCCCGTAGAGGCAGTCGGCTATCTCCATGGTCCGCTGTTGGTGGGTGACGATGACCAGCTGAGCCTCGTGGCGAAATTCGCCTATCAGCCCGAGGAAGCGGTGCAAGTTGACATCATCGAGGGCGGCCTCCACCTCGTCGAGGAGGTAGAACGGCGACGGCCGGCTCCGAAAGACGGCAAAGAGGAAAGCCAACGCCACCAGGGACCGCTCTCCTCCCGAGAGCAGGGACAACTTGCGGACGTTCTTGCCGGCGGGGCGGGCCTCCACCTCGACCCCCGCCCCCAGCATGTCGGCCGGGTCGGTGAGCGTGAGCCGGCCGGTGCCACCGGGGAACAGAGTGGCGAACAGTCCCTCGAAGCTCTTGGCCACGTCCTCGTAGGCGGCGGCGAACACACCGACGATCTCGGAGTCGATGGCCCTGATGACCTTGCCCAGCTCGCGCCGGGCCGAGCGCACATCCTCCTGTTGGCCCTCGACGAAGGCGTGCCTCTCCTCCAGTGCGGCCAGCTCCTCCAGGGCCAGCGGGTTCACCGGGCCGAGCAGGCGGAGCTCACGCTCGAGGTCCCGCGCCCGCTGCGCCGCGCTGATGCCGCCTTCCAGTGCCGGGCGGGGAGCCTGCAAGGCGATGTCGGGCTCGCAATCGAGCTCCCGGCGCAGGGCCTCGACCGCCGCCTCCCAACGCAGTCGGACCTCGGCCACCTCGATCCCCGCCCGCTGCAACCGCTCCCGTACCTCGCCCAATTGGCGCTCGGTGGTCGTGCGCTCGGCCCGCAGGGATTCCAGCTGGCGCAGTACGGCCAGAGCCCGCTGGCCCTGCTGGCGATGACGATCCTGGGCGTCTGCCACCTCGTTCTCCAGGAGCACCAGACGGCCTCCAACCAGTGCGGCCAGCCGCTCGACCGCCGTTACCGTCGCTTCCAGCTGGCGGCGGCGGGCAGCCACCTGGTGCCGCTGCGACGAGTGCCGCTCCAACCGGCGCTCCACGTCCTCCAGGCGCTGGGCCAACAGGCGCCGACGTTCCTCCAGGCCGGCCGCTCGAACCTCGAGGTCGGTCCGCAGCACGACAGAGGCGGCCACCCGCTCGTCCACCTGCGCCTGGTGGCGGGCAATCTCGGCTTCCCGGGCTCGCCAGGCGGTTGCGGCCGCCTCCAGGCCGGGCAGCCGTTCCTCGAGCTCCCCGGCCTCATCCTCGTCCGCCCGGACACGCCCGGACAACTCGTCCAGCTGGGCTCTGGCGGTCTCCACCTCTCCAGCCACGTCGGTCCGCTCAGCTTCCAGGCGAGTCTGGGCGGTCACTACCGCTCTTTGCTGGGCGGCGTTGCGGTCCGCCGCTCGGATCACCTCAGCCTCGGCCATTCGGGCGGCGGCGTCCTCCACCCTGGCCGCCTCGAATGTCTGGGAGGCCAGCTCACGAGCGAGAGCGGCCTCTTGGGCGGCTTGTCTGGCCTCGTCCAGGGCCGCCCCGGTCACACCCGCCGAGCCAGTCCCGGTCCGCCAGCCGCTGGGTGCGAAACGGTCGCCGGCCAGGGTGACCACCACCAGGTGACGGTTGAGCCGGGCTGTCTCCAGGGCACTTCGCCAGTCACCCTGGGCCACCACCGCTCCGGCCAGCACCAAGTCGAGGAGGTGGTCCAGACCGGGGACGACCGAGCGTACGTGCCGACGGAGAGGAGCCACCTCCGCTGGCCAGGTATCCGGCTCTGGACGGGCGAGACCGATGTCTCTGGGATCGTGGGAGGCCAGGTCTGCCGACACGGTCGGCTTCTCGCCAGGGGAAGCGGGCAACACCAAACCGGGCAAACCGGCCCCGGCCAGACGCTCCAGGGCCTCGGCGGCCCGGGCCGGGCCATCGACCACCAGAGCCGTCAGCGCATCTCCGGCAGCCGCCACAAAGGCCCGCTCCCACCCACTGTCCACCTCGATCAGCTCGACCAAAGGGCCCAGCAATCCAGCCAATCCGGCCAGCCCCTCAGCTCCGGCTCGCATCCTGGCCTCGTCCAGGGCCATGGCCAGCGACTCGACCCGCGCCGACGAGGAGTAGTACCGCTCTTCGGCCGCCCTTCGGGCCGACTCGGCCTCAGCCAGCCCGGCCGCGGCTGACTGTCTGCGTAGTGCGCATGCCCGGAGCTCCGCCTCGAGGGGCCCGCCGGCGCGGTCGGCGTGCTGCAGGTGGACCTGGAGGTCGACGATCTCGCCAGCCAGGCGGTCGGCCTTGGCTTCCAGCGTGACCAACCGAGCCCGGATGCGGCCAATCTCGGCCTGGTCCCTGGCCAGGCCATGGCGCAGGGTGACCAGCTGGGCCCCCACCTCCCTCGCCTCCTCGGCCGCCTCCCGGTCTCGGGGCCGGTCCACCTGGAAAGCGGCCTCTGGCTCGGGCCGGCCAGCGCGCTCTCGGGGCTGGTCGGCCTGACCGGCGGCCTCGGGCTGGCCAGCACGCTCTCGGGCCAAGGCTGCCTCGACCTGAGCCAACTGCTCAGCCCTGGGCACCAGGGCTGCGGCGTCGGCGTCGGCAGTGGCCAGGTCACTCGACAACCGGGCCGCCTCGGCCTCCAGGTTGGCGGCCACGCCCTCGTCAGCCGCCGCATCGAGGGCCCGGCCGGCCGACCGTCGCCGCTCGACCAGCACCGCCGCCAGGCCCCTGGCCCGCTCCCGCAGGGCTTCGAGGCGTCGAAGGGCCTCGGCCCCGCCTACCTGGCGGTCAGGCGATGCCCCAGCTTCGGCGGTGGCCATGCCGGCGTCGAGCGCGGCCAGGGCACCTCGCAGAGATGCCTCTCGCTCAGTCAGGGTGTCCTGAGCCCGCTCACACGCCTCCCGAGTGTCGGCCAGCTGGACCAGCTGACGGCCAACCAGGTGAAGGCGAACGGCCCGCAGCTCCCGAGCCAGGCCCTCATGCCGACGAACCGCCTCGGCTTGGTGCCTGAGCGGCCGCAACTGGCGGCGTACCTCCCCCAACAGGTCCCCCAGGCGTACCAAGTTGGCTTGGGTGGCCTCGATCCGGCGTTCGGCCCGCTCCCGTCTACGGCGGTACTTGAGCACTCCAGCCGCCTCCTCGATGAGCAGGCGTCGGTCCTCCGGCCGGGCGCTGAGCACTCCGTCGAGCTGGCCCTGTCCGACGATCACGTGCTGCTGGCGTCCCACCCCCGAGTCCGACAGGAGCTCTTGCACGTCGAGGAGTCGACACGGCGCCCCGTTGAGGGCGTACTCGCTGTCACCCGAGCGAAAAAGGGTGCGGGTGATGGTGACCTCGGCCACTTCGATGGGTAGGCCGCCAGAGGAGTTGTCGATGGTCAGGGTCACCTCCGCTCGACCCAGGGCCGGGCGGCGCGACGACCCCGCGAAGATCACGTCTTCCATCCTTGACGAGCGCACCGTGCGGGGTCCCTGGGCACCAAGGACCCATGCCACCGCGTCCACCACGTTGGACTTGCCGCTGCCATTGGGGCCGACCACCACTGTCACCCCCGGCTCCAAGTCGAGGGTGGTCGCCTCGGCAAAGGACTTGAAGCCCTTGAGGGTGAGAGTCTTCAGGAACACCGGCGGACGTCAAACCTGGCAGTTCTCGCAGAGAAAGGTCGACCGCCCCCCCACCTTTACCCGCTTGAGCGGGCTGCGGCAACGACGACAGGCCTGGCCCTCCCGGTCGTAGACCTTGTGCAACTTCTGGAAATCGCCCGTCTCTCCGAAGATGTCCAGGTACTGCTGATCGGTCAAGGATGAGCCACGATGCTTGATGGCATCCTGAAGGGTCTCCATCATCGCTCGGTACAGGCGGCGGATCTCCTGAGAGGTGAGCGTCTCGGAGCTGCGGTCGTAGCGCAACCCGGCCGCGAAGAGGATCTCATCGGAGTAGATGTTGCCAATCCCGGCGACGAACCGCTGGTCCATCAGGAGGGCCTTGAGCTTGGTCTTGCGAGCATGAAGGCGCTCCCCGAACTCTGTCCAGCTCATCACCTCGGCCACCGGGTCGTAGCCCAGGTGAGCCAGCTCAGGCACCTCCTCCTCGAGCTCGTCGAGCCGGGTGACGAACAGCTCCCCAAAGGTCCTCGGGTCCACGAAGCGAAGCTGACCGCCCTGAGTGAAGGTGATCACCACATGGGTGTGCCTGGCCAGTGGCTCCCTGGCCGTCTTGGCCCGGAGCAACTGTCCGCTCATGCCCAGGTGCACCACCAGGACATCGGGCTCCTCCAAGTGAATGAGCAGGTACTTTCCCCGCCGGCAGACAGCAGTGACCTTGTGACCCTCCAACAGGCCTTGCAGCTCCTGGGGATCCTGGTGGCGCCGGATCGAGCGCTCCCCGGTCGCCACCACCGATTTGATGCGCCGGCCGACAATCTCACGCTCGAGGTCCCGGCGAATGGTCTCCACCTCGGGCAGCTCAGGCATGGCGGCCGGCCTCGGTGGTCTGGCCTGACTGGGCTTGGCGGGCCGGCTCAGCGAGCGTGGGTGGCGCACCGGGCACGCCAGGTGGCGTTGCCAGAACTTGCCAGGCCATGCGGGCCGCCTCTTGCTGGGCCTGCTTCTTGGAGCGTCCCTCGCCTCGGCCGAGGCAGCGGCCTGCCACGAAGACCTGGGCACGAAACCGCTTGGCATGATCTGGGCCCATCCCCTCCAGCTCGTAGCTGGGCAGTTGGTCCGCCACCAGCGCCGCCGCCTCCTGGAGCCTGGTCTTGTAATCTCGACCCCCCGGGCCGGCCGCCGCCTCGAGGATGCGCTTGCCCAGCCAGCCCATCACCAGTCCGGCAGCGGCCCCCCACCCCTCGTCGAGGTAGATGGCGCCGATCACCGCCTCCAGCGCGTCAGCCAAGATGGACGGTTTCTCACGCCCGCCAGAGCCGTCCTCGCCCTTGCCCAGCAGCAGGGCGGTGCCGAGATCGAGGCTCTCCGCCACCTCGGCCAGGGCCTCGGAGTTGACCACCGCGGCCCGGACTTTGGCCAGGTCGCCCTCGGCCAGATCCGGGTAGGCGGCGTAGATGTGATTGGTGACGGCCAGCCCGAGGACCGAGTCGCCCAGGAATTCGAGACGCTCGTTGGACTGTTGGCCGGGGTTCTCGGCGCACCACGAACGGTGAGCCATGGCCCGCACCAGCAGCGGACAACGCTGGGCGTCCCGACCCAGCCGCTCGGCCAGGGCAGCAATGCCAGACGGTAGCGGCTCGGCAGGGGCCTCGGTACCCAGCTCGGACGGCAGGTGGCGGGTCAGGAAGCCCCGAGTTTGGCTACCACATAGTCGACGGCATCGCGCACTGTCCTCAGATCCTCGAGGTCCTCATCGTCTATGCGAAAGCCCACGCTGCGCTCACTCAACTCTTCTTCGAGGCCCTCGACCAGCTCGATCAGGGCGAGCGAGTCGGCATCGAGATCCTCGGCGAACGAGGCGTTCTCAGTGATGCCGCCGGGATCTATCTCCAAGATGTCCCCCAGCTGGTCGCGAATCAGCTCGAAGACGCGCTGGCGGTCGATCGGGCCCTTTCCCACATGGGTTTCGGCAGGCAACGAAGGCTCCCCGGGCTGGCTGGCGGACCCAGGAATGATAGCCCCTGTAGATTGACAAGGTTTTCAAGCAGTTCCATCCAGTTATATGTACTTACATTTAGTTACATGGCCTAACGGGGGTCTCAGTCGTCCTTTGATGTCCCTACTTGCACGGAAGCTTCGACGGAAGCCGCTGCGGGACCCTCGGAAGGGTCCCCCGGCGAAGCCGCCACCGCCTTGCGCAGCCTCTCCAGGACGTCACCGGTCACCAGGTCGCGGGCCATCTGCACGGCATTGACGATGGCGGTGGCCGACGACGAACCATGGCTGATGACGCAAACGCCCTCGATCCCGAGGAGCATCGCTCCTCCCTGGCTCTCGGGATCGAGATGGGCGGCCAAGGGGGCCAGCTTGGGTAGGAGCACCTGGGATGCCTGCCTGGCCTCCTCGCTGGAGTCCAGGATCCGCAGGACTGCACCCATCAGGAACTTGAGGCCCCCCTCCAGCGTCTTGAGGGCCACGTTGCCGGTAAAGCCGTCCGTGACCACCACGTCGACCGAGCCGGCCAGCAGGTCACGTCCCTCGACATTGCCCACAAAATTGACGTCGACGCCCCCTCCGCCGGCGGCCAGCAGGGCGTGCGCCTCCCGGACCAACGGAGTGCCCTTGGTTCCCTCCTCCCCGATGGACAGCAGCGCCACCCGGGGCCGGCTGATGCCGTAGCGGGCGGCGGCGAAGGCGCCCCCCATCTGGGCGAACTGCACCAACCAGGCCGGGCTGCACTCGGCGTTGGCCCCTGCATCGAGGAGCACGGTCGGAGTGGACCCGGGTACCGGGATGGGGGTGGCGATGGCCGGACGAGCGACGCCGGGCAGACGACCCATGCGCAGGAGGGCGGCGGCCATGGCGGCTCCGGTGTTGCCCGCGCTCACCATGGCCGACGCTCTGCCATCACGCACCGCCTCGGCTGCCCGCACCAGCGATGAGTCCTTCTTGCGCCTGACTCCTTGGCCGACGTCGTCATGCATACCGATGACCTCGCTGGCCGGCTGCACTTCCAAGGCTCCCGTGTCACCGAGGTCCTGTGGTCGGCCAACCAGCAGAACGGGGATTCCCAATTCCTCCGAGGCTCGGCGAGCCCCGGCGACTACCTCGCTTGGGGCGTGGTCACCCCCCATGGCGTCGACCGCTACCGGCAACGCCGTGCTGGCCGGCCCGCCTACCGAGGTGCCCCTCGACCCTCCGACCACAGCCACCTAGTCGACTTCGACAGCCTGGCGATTGTGGTACCAGCCACAGTTGGGGCAGACCACATGGGGCAACTTGGCCTGGCGGCACTGGGGGCAGAGGCTGCGGGGCGGCGCCACGAGGGGCCAATTGGACGCCCGACGGCTCCGGCTCTTCGCCTTGGAGGTCTTCTTCTTGGGAACGGCCATAGGATCCTCGCTCTACTTTCCTGCCGGCCCGCCCGGCGCTTGGTGAGATGGTAGGCGCCCAGGCCACCGTCCCGTGAGCTGACGGCTGACGGCTGACGGCTGACGGCTTCAGGCGCTGGGCTCGAGCTTGGCTTGGATACTCAGTGAGGCTCCGAAGTCTCCCTCAGGGCATCCAGAGCAGACCAGCGGGCGTCGACCAGGTCGACGTGCCCGGTACACGGGCCCTGGTTGCGGTTCGAGCCACAGACCGGGCACAGGCCCTGGCAATCCTCCTGGCACAGAGGCGCCAACGGTAGTTCCAGCAGCACCGCGTCACGGGCCAATGGCTCCAGGTCGATCTGGTCCCCCCGCAACGGATAGGTCACCTCGGGATCACCAGCTTCTTCGAACAGCTCCCGAACGCTGGCCGACAGCTCTCCGCCAGCCGGGGCGAGGCAACGGCGACACTCACCGACCCAGGCAGCGCTGATCGTCCCGGTGGCCAGGATGCCCCCATGGACCCATTCCAATCCTACGTCGACAATAACCTCGGACCCTTGGGGCACCTGGCTGGCCGTTATGGCCAGGTCGGGGATCGGAGCTCGGCGGTATTCCCACCGCCGGGCGCCCGGATCACGCCGGAGGGTACCGACATGGACGATGAAAGGGTGGCGCGCCATACCGCCTCAGCTTATGACCGCGCCGCTCGTGACCGCGCCGCGGCGGCGGTGACGTCCATGGCGTGGTGGTCGCGGGAGGCGCCAGTTACGGGCTCGGTCACCGGTCCTGATCGAAGAAGGCATCGTCGGCGCCGCTGCCCAGGAGCACCTCACCAGTCAGGGGGCCCATCGATCCCTCCAGGCCGGTGTCCGCCAGCAGACTCGAGCCGTCCGCCGGCTCCGGCGTGAGCCGCAGCTTCTCTCGGCCCGCCTGGACCTGCTTGGTGGTGCGTTCGAGGACGATCTCGAAGGCCGCCAGCTTTTGGTCGCAATAGTCCTCGGCCTGATGGCGCAGGCGTCGGGCGTCCTCCTGGGCAGTCTCCACCGTGTGGGCGCCGGTCTGGTTGGCCTGGCGAACGACCTCGGTTCGCTGCACCATCCGCTCAGCCCTGACCCTTGCTGCGTCGAGGATTTCCTCGCCCTCCCGGCGAGTCTTGACCAGGAACTCCTCTCGCTCCTTGAGCATCCATCGGGCCTGGCGCATCTCGTCAGGGAGGCGCTCGACGGCTGTCTCCAACAACTCCACCACCTCGTCCTTGCTGATGAGCACCGACGCCGAGAGCGGCACGGACTTGGCGTTGGTGATGATCTCGACCACCCGGCGTACCAGCGTCTCGACGTCGGGCTGCGGAAGGCTCTCGGAGACGCTCATCACAGTGACCTGTCCCTCTCCTCGACCTGCCGGTCCGACAGACGCTTGGCAACCGGGATGGGCACCAGTCCCGACACGTCCCCACCCAGGCGGGCGACCTCTCGCAGCAGCTTGGAGGCGATGAAGGAATGGGTCGAGTGGGTGGGGATGAACAAGGTCTCGATACCAGACAGGTGCTGGTTCATCTGCGCCATCTGCAGCTCGTTCTCGAAGTCGGACACAGCTCGCAATCCCTTGACGATGACTGAGGCCCCCACCTCCCGGGCCAGGGTCACCACCAGCGTCTCCACCGAGACGATGCGCACCGTCCGGACGTGGGCGAGGGACTCTTCGATCATCTCCTGGCGCTCGGCCAGGTTGAACAGCGGCGCACCCTTTTGGGGGTTGCGCAGGGCTGCCACCACCACCTCGTCGAACAGACGGCTGGCCCGCTCGACGATCTCCAGGTGGCCATTGTGGAATGGGTCGAATGAACCAGGGAACAAGGCGGTTCTCAAACGTCACCTCTCTGCGCCAGGAGCCGGATCACCATCACCACCGTACCGCCATAGTGCTTGATCCTCAGTACCTCCCACCCGTCAGGTGGCTCGATGGACTGGGCCGCTTCCAGCACCGCCAGGGGCGGGGAGAGACCGGTACGCAACGCCGAGAGCAGCTCGGCCCACGCCGAGAACCGGTAAGGCGGATCACACAGCACCAGGTCACAGGCCCGGTTGTTGCCCGTTTGGGTGGCTGCAGGGGTGCCCCCCAGCCAGGTCAGCACATCGGCTCCGACCACCCGGACCGACGGGCCGGTCTCATCGGTGGTGCCGGAGGTCCCAAAGCCGGCAGCGGTCAGGTTGGCCAGGATGGTCTGGCGGGCTCGGCGGTGGTGGTCGACGAAGGTTGCCCCGACCGCCCCTCGGGACAATGCCTCTATGCCCATGGCCCCGGTGCCGGCGAAGAGGTCCACCACCTCGGAGCCGACCACTGCGTCCAGGCTGGCCAGCATGTCGAACACCGCCTCGCGGACGAAGTCACTGGTCGGTCGGATCGTCCCCCCAGCCGGGGCCTGGAGCCGCCGTCCCCTCGCCACCCCTCCGACCACCCTCACCGCGGCCCAAGCTACCGCCGAGGCCGATGAGCCGGATCGACGGAGCACGCCGCAAATTTGAGGCGTCGATCCCCATCCGGCGCGAGTATGCCGTGATGGCGATCCCGGCAGACACCTATACCCATGGCCATCACGACAGCGTGCTGCGCTCCCACCGATGGCGAACCGCGGAGAACTCGGCCCGGTATCTCTTGGCGCACCTTCGTCCTGGTCAGCGGCTGCTGGACGTCGGCTGCGGTCCGGGCACCATCACCATCGACCTGGCCCGACGGACGGCGCCAGGGGAGGTGGTGGGCCTGGACCGGGATGAGCAGACACTGGGCGCCGCCCGTGAATCAGCCGATCGGGCGGGAGTCCACAACGTCAGGTTCCAGACCGGGGATGCCTACCGCCTCGACTACCCCGACGCCAGCTTCGACATCGTGCATGCCCACCAACTGCTCCAGCACCTGAGCGACCCGGTCGCCGCCCTAGCCGAGATGCGACGCGTATGCAAACCGGGTGGTTATGTGGCGGCCCGGGACGGCGACTACCAATCGATGACCTGGTACCCGCCGGACCCGCGGCTGGACCGATGGCTCGAGCTGTACCGTCGGGTGGCCCGCAGCAACGATGCCGAGCCCGATGCCGGCCGGCGACTGCTGGCGTGGGCCCATGCCGCCGGCTGTCGCGACGTCATCAGCTCGGCGTCGGCCTGGTGCTACGCCAGCCCGGAGGAGCGAGCCTGGTGGGGGGGTCTGTGGTCCGAGCGGGTGACCAGCTCGGCGCTGGCCGAGCAGGCTGTGTCCAGGGGCTTGGCCGACCGAGACGAGCTGGAGGATCTGGCTGCCGCCTGGCTGGACTGGGCCGGGCAGAGCGACGGTTGGTTCGCGGTTCTCAACGGCGAGATCCTGGAGCACATCCCCTGAGCGGGAGTACGGAACGACCCGACGGACTGATTCCCGCCTGGCAGGCCCGGCTCAGCTCTTGAACAGGTAATCGGCCTCGGCCTCGTCGATCAGCAGGAGCACCTCGTCGGCCAGGGCCGGGTGGCCGACCAGACCCGGGTCCTCTCTCACCATGGCGAAGGCCACCGCCCGGGCCGTTCCCACCAGGTCCTTGTCCCGACGCAGGGAGGCGAGCTTGAGGTCACTGCGGCCCTGTTGGCGGGTACCCAGGATCGTTCCCTCGCCCCGCAGTTCCAGGTCCACCTCGGCCAGCTCGAAGCCATCAGTCGAGGCAGCCAGGGCCTCCAGCCGGGCCTCGGCCTCCGGCGACGACACCTCCCCCAGCAGGTAGCACCACGAGGGAGCTGATCCCCGGCCCACCCGGCCCCGGAGCTGGTGCAGCTGGGCCATGCCGAACCGGTCGGCATCCTCCACCACCATCACGGTGGCTCGGGCCACGTCCACGCCCACCTCGATGACGGTGGTGGCCACCAGGACCTCCAGCTCGCCCCGGCGAAAGGCGCCCATCGCCACCTCCTTCTCCTTGCCCGCCATCTGACCATGCAACAGGCCGAGGCGCAGCCCCCGAAGCTCCTCGGCGCAGAGGCGCTCGTACTCCTCGGTAGCCGAACGGGCCTGGACCCGCTCGGACCCTTCGACCAGTGGGCAGACCACGTAGGCCTGGTAGCCGGCGGCCACCTGCTCGCGCACCCGGGCCCAGGCCGATTCCTCCCCCAGGGGCCCCTGCGCCCACTCGGTGACCACCGGGACACGGCCGGGGGGCAACTCGTCCAGCGTGGTCACGTCCAGGTCCCCGAAGACGGTCATGGCCGCGGTGCGGGGAATGGGCGTGGCCGTCATGACCAGCACGTCGGGGTCGGCTCCCCCCGAAGAGACGCCCTTGGCCCGCAGTGCCGCCCGCTGCTCCACACCGAAGCGGTGCTGCTCGTCGACAACCACCACCCCCAGGGACGCAAAGCTCACCTCCTCGGTCAACAGGGCATGGGTGCCCACCAGGATGTCGATCTCCCCGGCGCGCAGGCAGGCGTGGAGCCGGGCTCGCTCGCCGGCCGCGATCCGGCTGGTGAGCAGCTCCACTCGCACGGGGCGATCGCCGGCCAGGGTGGATGGGTCGGGCACGCTCAGCTCGCCCAGTAGGGCCCGCAGGCCCAGATGGTGCTGGTCGGCCAGGACCTCGGTGGGAGCCATGAGTGCGCCCTGGTGGCCTCCCTGCACAGCCACCAAGAGGGCGCCCAGGGCGACCACCGTCTTGCCCGCCCCGACGTCGCCCTGCAGCAGACGGTGCATCGGATGGGGTCGGGCCAGGTCGGCGGCGATCTCCGCCATGGCCCTGTCCTGGGCCGCCGTCAGGGGAAAGGGCAGCCGGGCCCGCCATGCCTCCACCAGCCCCGCCTGGGGCTTCCGGTCGTCCTGAGCCGGCCTGACCACGTGGGCGATCCCCACTGCGTCGCGCTCCAGGGCTGCCTTGCGCATCACCAGGGTCACCTGGAGGCGCAGGAGCTCGTCGAAGGCCAGTCTCCGCCGGGCCGTCGCTGCCCCGTCCGACGAGCTGGGGGCGTGGATCTCGTCGAACGCCTGGCTGCGTCCCATGAGGCCCAGCCTGTCCAGCCAATGCTGGTCGAGGGGCTCGGCCAGCTCGCCGGCCCGCTCCCGGGCCTCGCTCACCCACCCGGCCAGCTCCCAGCTGGTGAGCCCGGCCTTGTCCGACTGCGGGTAGACGGGCACGATCCGCCCGGTGCGGTCACCCACCAGGTCGACCACCGGGTTGGTCATCTGGCGCCGGCCCTGGTAAAGCTCGATCTTGGAGAAGACCACCGCCTGGCGTCCGACCGCCAGTTGCTTGGCTCGCCATCCCTGGTTGAAGAACGAGCAGCGCAAATATCCGCTCCCGTCGAACAGGTCCACCTCGACCAGGGTCTTGGCGTTGCGGGTCCGGCGGCTCGAGACCCGCTTCACATGGCCCAGCACCATGGCCTCCTGTCCCACCACCAGATCCCGCACCGCCACCTGGCGGGACCGGTCGATGTAACGGCGCGGGTAGTGGGTGAGCAGATCCAACACGCTGAGGATGCCCATCTCGGCCAGGGCGTCGGCCTTGCGGGGGCCCACGCCGCCCAGCACCGTCACCGGCTTGTCACCGAGCGCCCGCAGCGAGCGCCCGGTCCAGGTGACCGGTTGGTCCACTACTCCGCGCTGAGCAGGTATGGATAGTGAGGCTGGCCGCCGTGATGGGCCTCGACGGCCACGTCGGGGTGGTGCTCGGCCAGCCACTCGGTGATGCGCCCGGTCTGGTCCGCCCCGGCCCCGTCACCCTCGATGAGGGTGACCAGCTGATGGTCCGGTCCGACCAGCTTGGCCAGCAGGGCGCACACCGCCCCCGAGGGGCTGGTCTCGACCACCACTACCGCATCCCTGGACAGGCCCAGCCAGTCGCCGGCGGCCACCGGGCCGACCGCGGTGTCGCTGGCCCGCACCGCCCTGGCCACCTCGCCCGTCACCAGCCGGCCGGCGGCCGCCGACATGCGCCGGGCATTGTCATCGGCGCTGGCGCCGGCGTCGTACTCGAGCAGAGCGGCCAGGCCCTCGGGGACTCCCCTGGTCGGCACCACCCGCACCTTCTTGGCTGTCAGCCCGGCCACCTGCTCGGCCACCGCCACAATGTTGGAGTTGTTGGGCAACACCACCACCTCGGTGCCGGGGGCCCTCTCGACGGCCGCCAGGATCTCGGCGGTGGATGGGTTCATGGACTGGCCACCGGCCACCACCTGCTGGGCGCCCAGCGAGGCAAACATGGCCCGGATGCCCTCCCCGCTGGCCACCGGCACCACCGACGTGAGAGGGGCCGCCCCCACCGACTCGGCGTCGTGCGGCTCAGATGCCCCTCCGCAGGACGCCTCCCTCACCCAGCGCTCCTCCTGCACCTCGTCGGCCAGGTCGGTGACCCGGATCGACCGCGGCCGCCCGGCGTCCAGGGCAGCCTCCACCGCCCCACCGATGTCGTCGGTATGGATGTGGCACTTCCACAGCCCCTCCCCGCCCACCACCACGATCGAGTCGCCGAGGGCGGCCCATGCCTCCTTGAAGGCGGCGATCGATCCGTCCGGCGCCTCCAGCAGGTAGATGACCTCGTAGCGCAGATCGCCCACCGGGGGCCGACCACTTCCACCCTCTCCTTGGCTTGGCTCCTCGGCGAAATTGGGTATCTCCCGCCCTCGTTCCTCGCCCACCTCCACGTCCTGTGCCCCCCCTACGGGCGCCTCTGGAGCTGCGGGCAGGGGCCGGCCGGCCGCCACTGACAAGAAGGCGTCGAACAGCAAAACCAGGCCGGCCCCCCCGGCGTCGACCACCCCTGCCCTGGCCAGCACCTCCAACTGCTCGGGGGTGCGGTCCAGGGCCTCGGCCGCCGCCGACCGGGCTGAGTCGAGCAGGTCGACCAGGGCGTCGTCCGAGTTGAGCTCGGCAGCCCCGGCGGCTCGGCCAGCCGCATCGGCGGCGGCTCTCATCACGGTGAGAATGGTGCCCTCGACCGGGCGGGTGACTGCCTCGTAGGCTCCGGCACTGGCTTCGGCCAGGGCCTGGGCCAGCTCTGAGGGACCGACGCGGTCGGCGCCCTGGCAACCGTCGGCGATCCCCCGCAGGATTTGCGAGAGGATGACCCCCGAGTTGCCCCGGGCCCCCATGAGTGATCCGTGGCTGATGGCGTTGCAGGTGGCGGCCATCTCCACCTCGCCCTGGCCCAGGGCGTCCAGCTCTTCCAGCACCGACTCCAGGGTGAGGGCCATGTTGGTCCCGGTGTCGCCGTCGGGAACTGGATAGACGTTGAGCCGGTTGATCCTTGCCTGGTGAGCCCGCAGCCCATCCCGAAAGGCGGCCATCACTGCCCGCAGGTGCCCTGCCTCCAGGTGAGCGAGCCTCTCCACTGCCCCAACGTCCATTGCCCCAACGTCCATTGCCCCAACGTCCATTGCCCGGATGCTAACCTCGCCCTGTCCCGCGAGGTTTGTGCAGCGAAGTCAGCGAAAGCCCGAAGTCAGCGAAAGAGAGTCTGTGCCGTGTCAGCCGTCTGTGAGCTATGTGGCAAGCATCCCTCGTTCGGGATGAGCATCAGCCACTCCCACCGGCGGACCAAGCGCCGCTGGAACCCCAACATCCAGCGGGTTCGAGCCCTGGTCAACGGCACCCCCCGGCGTCTTCGAGTCTGCACCTCGTGCATCCGGGCCAACAAGGTGACCAAGCTCGTCCGCTGAGCTCGTCCACCGCCCAAACCGCCCGTCGATGACGCCGGTACCTTAGTGAGATGCGGGTACTGCTGGTCTCCACCTACGAGCTGGGCCACCAGCCATTGCACGTGGCTTCACCGGCGGGAGCGCTGGAGCGGGCCGGCCACCAGGTCAGGGCGCTTGATCTGTCGGTCCAGCCATGGGACGAAGGGGGTCCCGAGGCGCTGGAGTGGGCCGAGGCGGTGGGGCTGTCGGTGCCCATGCACACCGCCATGCGCATGGCGCTGCGGGTGGCGGCGGCGGCGCGGCGGCGCCGACCGGACTTGCCCATCTGCTTCTACGGTCTGTACGCCCCGGTCAGCCAGGACCTCACCGTCGGCGCCCTGGCCGACCGAGTGATCGCCGGCGAGTACGAGCCGGGCCTCCTGTCTTGGGTGGACGAGCTGGAGCAAGACCACTTGCGCGCATTTTCCCTCTCTGTCGGAGCTGGCGCACACAAGTGGACCGGCCGGAGGCCAGCCGACCCGCCAGGCGGCCTCGGCGACGTGAGCGATCCGGTACGGGTGGAGCTGGGCAGGGGCCATTTTGGACTGCCGGCTCGGGGACTGCTGCCGCCCCTCGACCGCTATGCCCGCCTGGCCATGGGCGGGGAGGAGCGGCTGGTCGGCTACGTGGAGGCCAGCCACGGCTGTGCCCATCGCTGCCGGCACTGCCCGGTGCCGGTGGTCTACGACGGGCGCACCCGCCTGGTAGGCGTAGAGCCGGTGGTGGAGGACGTGGCCCAGCTGGTGGCCATGGGCGCCCGCCACCTGACCTTCGGCGACCCCGACTTCCTCAATGGGCCGCACCATTCGCTGCGGGTGGTGAGGGCGGTGCATCAGGCCTTCCCGGAGCTGACCTTCGACTGCACGGTCAAGGTGGAGCACATCCTGCGCCACCAGGACCTGTGGGCCGAGATGGCCTCCGCCGGCTGTCTGTTCGTGGTGTCCGCACTGGAAAGCGTCAACGACGACATCCTGGCCCGCCTGGACAAGGGCCACACCGCAGTCGAGGCAGCCCAGGCGGTGGCCGTCCTGCGCCAGCACGGCATCGACCTGCGGCCGTCGCTGCTGCCCTTCACCCCCTGGACGACCATGGCCGACATGGTCGACCTGATGGACTTCGTGGCCCTCCACGACCTGGTGGGCAGCGTGGACCCGGTCCACTACTCCATTCGTCTGCTCCTGCCCGAGGGCTCCCTGCTCCTGGACCGGCCCGACGTCCGCACCCATCTGGGCCCCTACGACCCAGCCCAACTGACCTGGACCTGGAAACCGGTGGACCCGGCCCTCGACGACTTGCAAGCCAGCCTGGCCGCCATCGCCGAGCAGGCGGCCGCCGATGGCGCCCCGTTGGGGGCCACCTACCTGGAGATCCGCCGGGCAGTGCTGGCCGCGGCCACCGGCACGGCGGCTGGCGGGGCTGGTGGAATCCCCCTCGTCCCTGTCTCCACCGGCCCCACCGAGGATCGGCCCCGGCTGACCGAGGCCTGGTTCTGCTGCGCCGAGCCCACTGGCGCCCAGCTGGTCGGGCTGGAATGACGACTGCCCCCCTCCGCCTGGCTGGGTACGTGGAGCAAGAGCGTGAGCGCATCCTGGACAGCCTCTTGGAATGGCTGGCCATCCCGTCCGTGTCGGCCCAGCCGGAGCACGTCCCTGACGTTCGCCGCTCGGCCCACCACGTGGCCGGCTTGCTGGCCGAGGCCGGCCTGGAAGAAGTGGCCATCCTGGAGACTCCCGGCGCCCCGGCCGTCTACGGCCAGTGGTGCCACGCCGGCCCCGGCGCCCCGACCGCCCTGGTCTACGGCCACCACGACGTGCAGCCGGTGGATCCGGTCGAGCTGTGGCAATCGCCTCCTTTCGAGCCGGTCCTGGTGGATGGCGAATGCCGGGCCAGGGGCGCCATCGACGACAAGGGCCAGGTCCTCTACCAGATCGAGGCGGCTCGGGGACTGCTGCGGGCCGACGGGCGCCTGCCGGTCAACCTCAAGTTCCTGATCGAGGGGGAAGAGGAGGTGGGCAGCCCCCATTTCGAGGCCCTGCTGCGGGCCGAGCGGGCCCGCCTGGCCTGCGACGCAGTGGTCATCTCCGACACCGCCATGTGGGCTCCCGACGTTCCCACCGTGTGCGTGGGCATGCGCGGCCTGGTGGGCTTCGACGTCTCGGTGCGCACGGCGGCGGCCGACCTGCACTCGGGGCGCTTTGGCGGGGCGGTACCCAATCCGGCCCATGTCCTGGCTCGCCTGGTGGCTGGCCTGCACGACGAGGCTGGACGAGTCACCCTGCCCGGTTTCTATGACGACGTCCGGCCCCTCACGCCAGCCGAGGAGGAGTCGCTGGCCGCCCTGCCCTTCGACGAGGAGGCGTGGATGGGCAACGCCGGGGTGTCCGCCCTGTGCGGCGAGGAGGGCCGCAGCACCCTGGAGCGCACCGGGACCCGGCCTACCTGCGACGTGGTGGGGATCAGCGTCGGCTACGCCGGGACGGGGATCAAGACGATCGTCCCGGCACGGGGCAACGCCAAGGTGACCTTCCGCCTGGTGGCCGACCAGGATCCGAGCCGGGTGGCCGAGGCCTTTCGGGCGTGGGCGGCGACGCGCGTGGGGCCGGGGGTGGAGCTGTCGATCGAGCTGCTGGGGGCGGTGGCACCTGCGCTCACGCCGGTCGCCCACCCGGCCATGGGGGCCCTGGCCCGGGCCATCGAGGCGGTGTGGGGCAAGGCGCCCCTGCTCACTCGGGAGGGCGGGAGCGGCCCGGAGGAGTCCCTGGGTCGGGTGCTCGACGCCCCCCTGCTCTACCTGGGGGTGGGGCTGCCCGGCGACCGCATCCACTCACCCAACGAGCGCATGGTGATGGACCAGTTCTGGAAGGGTCTGTTGGCCGCCGGGCAACTCTGGGGCGAGCTGGCAGAGGCGCTGGCCGCCGGGGGCAGGACACCTGCAGGTGGGTGAGGACGAGGGCAGGCGAGGGGATATTTCGCAGAGACAAGCGCATGAGTGGCTGAGCTTCGAGGACGCTGGGGAGGACCGGACCTGGGTGTTCGATGTCACCTTCCTGCTCAGCCGATGGGCGTGCCTGTACGGGCAGGGCTGCCAGGGGGTGCTCACCGGGCCGGCGCCCGAGATGGAGCAGGGGTGCTGCTCGTACGGTGCCCACTTCAGTGACGGGGCGGACGTGGCCCGGGTGGAAGCGGCAGCCGCCACCTTGTCCGGGGAGGTGTGGCAGCACCGGCGGCGGGGGTTGGCGCCGGACGGCGCGGTACGGGTGGTGCGCAGGGCTCCAGGGACGGACGAGCAGCCCATGACCCGCATGGTGGGCGGGGCGTGCATCTTCCTCAATGGGCCCGACTTTGCCGGGGGTGCCGGTTGTGCCCTACACCGAGCCGCCCTGGGGCGGGGCCAGGCGCCACTAGAGCTCAAACCTGACGTATGCTGGCAACTCCCGCTTCGCCGGGAGGACCAGGTGGACGAGGACGGCCATGTCACCTCGACCGTGACCCAGTGGGACCGCCGGCACTGGGGCGAGGGGGGCCAGCAGTTCGGATGGTGGTGCACCGAGGCCCCAGAGGCGTTCTCGGGTGCGGCGGCGGTCTACCAGTCGATGGCCGCCGAGCTGGCTGCGCTGGTCGGAGACGAGCTCTACGCCGAGTTGGCGGCCTACCTCGACCGTCGCCAGGCCACGCCAGCCGTACCGCTGCCCCACCCGGCGGCCCTCGCCCGTCGCCGCCTGCGCAGGGTCAGTCAGCCGTCCCGGGCCGGGTAGGCAGGTCCCTGCAGGTCAGAGCCATGAAGGTCAGAGCCATGAAGGTCGGGGCTCTGGAAGTCGATCGAGGCGTGACCTGACACCACCGGCGCGCTGGCCGTGAACGGGTCAGAGATCATCGGCTCAGACTCCTCCAGCTCCTCCTCGGCCAGGCACCACGAAGAGTGGTCCTCCTCTGGCCCGGCGCCGCACTCCGCACACCGTTGCACGACGACCTCGGTGGAGCGCTTGGCCCGTCGCGCTTCTTCGTAGCGGCGATGACGTCCCTTCTTCACGAGCAGCCCCCGAAATTCCCGCACGCAGCTCGACTAGCCTGCGTTCGCCTATATCTGATTATCACCGAGCTGCACCACGAGCATGCACCAGACACCGGCCCCCGGTGCGCGCTCACGGACACAGCTACCGTCGACAGTCTAGCGTCGCCGACCACAGCGCCCGGCCACGAACCTGCAAGTCTCCGCCCTGTTCCGGGTTAGGGTCGCGCCATGGCCGAGGACCTCGACGCGGGTGCCCTGATCGAGCGCTTTCGCCAGCGAGCGGCCGCCGTGCGCAACCGAGGCATGCCGCCCGTCGAGGGCCCGGAGCGTCGAAGGCTCATAGAGGCGATGCAGCAGGACTACATGGACTTTGCCATGCTGGGCGACGCCGAGGCCGTCCTGGAGGATGGATTCCTCACGCTGCGGGTGGACCTGCGTCCGCCTTCGTCCGCCGCGGAGCCGAGCTGAGCGCAACATGCCGGGGCGGTGCTCGCCTCGATGGCGCCGGGGCGCCCCGCGCCCTTTACCGTCCCCGGTCCATTACCTGGCGAGCCAGGGGGCGCAGGACCTCCCGAGCGGCCAGGGTGGCCCGATCATGCAACGACAGCTCCCCGGAATCGGGAACCAGGGACGCCGCCGCCTGCAACAAAGCGGGTCGGGAGCCGTCGGCCGTCTCGATCAATCGGCTGGCGACCGCCAGTACCAGCGCACCAACTATCGGGTCGTTGGCATCCACTGAAGGCTCGTCCCTCTCCGAGGTGGGAACAGCCGAGGTCGGGGCCGACCGGCGCAGCGACGGCACTACGAAGGCAGACAGAGCGGCGACCGCCACAACCACCGCCGCCACCACGAATCCTCGGGCATAGCCAGCGGTCAGAGCGTCTCCCACGGCCGATCCCGACGGTCGGAGGCCGTGGCGGCTGGCGCTCTCCAGCACCGCTCGGGAGCGGTCGGTGGCCAGGGTGACCAGTACGGCCAAGCCGATGGATCCACCGATCTGGCGGGAGGTGTTCAACAGGCCAGAGGCCAATCCAGCTTCGCTACGGCTCACTCCCGCGGTGGCCGCGGTGGCCAGGGGAGTGAACGACAGCCCCATGCCAAACGTGAGGAGCATGCCCGGTACCAACACGCTGCCGGCATAGGTGCTGGCCGACGAGATCTGGCCCAACCACAAGAATCCCCCGGCCGAGATCAGCAGGCCGACCTGCAGCAGGGGACGGGGGCCGAGCTTGTCCACCAGCCTGGACGCCACCTGGGTGCCGATCACGATGGTAACGCTGAGAGGCAGGAACGCCAGACCCGCTTTGAGGGCGCTGTAGTGCAGGACGAGTTGGAGGTAAAGCGAGACCAGGAAGAACATGGCGAACATGGCCACGCCCACCAACAGCATTATCAGGTTGGCCCCCGAGAGAGAGCGGGAGCGAAAAAGGCGAAGGGGCATGAGCGGCGCTCGCGCCACTCGGCCCTCGATCACCACGAAGGCAACGAGCAGCACGAGGGCTGCGCCCAGCATCACAAGAGTCTGAGCCGAGGTCCACGGGTGGCTGGTCGTGTTTACGATGGCATACACCAACAGGGCCAGTCCGGCGGTGACGGTGAGCGCACCGGGGATGTCCAAACTGCGCTCCACGCTGCGCCCCCTGCCCTCATTGAGGAACACCACTGCCATGACAATGGCCACCAGCCCAATGGGAACGTTGACGAACAGGATCCACCGCCAGCTCACGTAGGTGGTGAGAAGGCCTCCGAACAGGGCCCCGGCGGCTCCCCCGGCTCCGGCCACCGCGCTCCAGATACCGAGGGCCCTGGATCGAGCCTTGCCCTCGGAGAAGGTGGTGATGAGGATGGTCAGGGTCGCGGGCGACAGGACTGCGCCGCCCAGGCCCTGGGCGCCACGAGCCGCGGTGAGCATGGAGGAGCTCTGAGAGAAGCCGCCGACCAGGCTGGCCAGCGAGAACAGGCCCAGACCGAGGATGAAGATCCGTCGGCGACCATACAGGTCGGCGGCTCGACCACCGAGGAGGAGGAAGCCGGCAAAGGCCAGCGTGTAGGCGTTGACCACCCACTGCAGGCTGGACTGGCTGAAGTGGAGGTCACGTTGGATCGATGGCAGGGCGACATTGACGATGGAGATGTCGAGAATGACCATGAACTGGGCCAGACAAGCCAGGCAGAGGATCACCCAGTCCGGCGCGTGGCGACGGTGCCCGATCAAGGTAACCGTGGCTCCTTCGTCTCGGCCTCCAGGGTTCCGGGATGAAATGCCTGGAGCGGGGATGTCCGGGGGTCGGGGGTAGCCGGGCGATCCTCGTCGACCCGCTGAGCGGCGCTGGCCAACACCTGGCGCACAGCCAGGATCCCGTAAGTGATCAGGGCGCCGAGGGCGGTCACCATCAGGGCTCCTCCGGTGGCCATGGCATTGCGGGTGGCAGTGTTCCAGGTCGAAAAGGAGGGCTGGAGGCCAAGGGCGAAGGGGCCCACGAACGTCCAAATGCCGGCCAGCAGGAGCACCACCAGGGCGACTACGACCAGGCGAGCCGACCTCATGACGTCTTCCTCCAACGATCGTGGCCGGTCCTGGCGGCCGAGTCGGCGTCGCCGACGCCGACCGGGCCTGGGTCAGGGGGATGGGTATCAGCCGGATGGCTCTCGGGGCGGGTGTTCAACGGTCGAGCATCCGCATGGCCGGTATCGTCCACCAGGGCTTGCACCAGTGAGGCGAGAAGATGCCGCAGATCAGGCTCAGGGCTGGCCTCCCCAGCTACGCCAGGGGCGGTAGAACCATCAGGTGGGACGACTGTCCCACCGTCAGGGGGGACGGCTGTCCGGGCGACAGCCTCCCCCGGCGCCTGGCCCAGCTCGGGAGCGCCAAGTTGACCCTGCTCTGCCCCTTTGGCTTGGCTCTGGTCGGCCCGGCGGACTCTCCTGCGGGCAGCACGACTGGGCACCGCCGGAAGGGCACCGCCGGCTCTCAGGTCAGCCACCGTGGCCAGCAGGGCGGCGGTCAGGCACATAAGGCCCACGACCACGATGCCCACCCCGGTCCAGACGTCGACCTCCGTGGCGTGATCCCAGGACCCACTACGCGGACGGTAGCCCAAGGCGAAGGGAGCCAAGATGAGCCATCCGCCGGCTAGGGCGGCGACCGCGCTGGCCACCATGGCCACGATCCTCTTGGGCATCCTCTTCCTCCTTGTTGTCTGCGGTACACTAGCACACACGAGTATCAGGAGGCTGAGATTAGCCAGGTAGCTGATGATTTGGCGACGACCAACGGGGCATCAGTTCCCGACCGGGCGCCGACCGCGTTCTCGGACCGGCTCGGCTTCTTGTTGGCCAAGGCCAAGATGGCCATCCAAGCGGTCATGGACGCTGAGCTCGCCCCCTTGGGCATCACCATCGCCCAGTATGGGATGCTCACCATTCTGGCGGCCAAGCCCGGGCTCTCCTCAGCCGAGCTGGCCCGGGAATGTTGTGTCAGCCCTCAGAGCACGGCCACCTTGGTGGCGAGGCTGGCGGCGGAGGGGTGCTTGAGCCGACGTCCTCACCCGCGCCATGGTCGGGTCATCGAGCTGCGGGTCACGCCCAAGGGCAGGGGCCTCCTGGCCAGGGCCTCAGGTACTGTCGATCGAGTGGAGCATGAGCTGTTGCTCTGCGAGCTCAGCCCGGAGGAGCAGGACCACCTCCGGGAATTGATGCGTCGGGTCCTGAACCGATCCCGCACCCGGGGCATGGCGCCACCGCCCTCGAAAAGGTAGGTGCACTGATCCGCCGGTGGAGGACCGCTGAGCTCCCGGCCGGCGGAGGGCCGCTGAGCTCCCGGCCGGGACAGCCGTCACATCTGCAGGTCGACGGATTGATGCGAGCGTGCTTCGCAGACCAGTCTCCCGTTGGGACCCATGGCCAGCGCGGCCTCCCCGGCTACCAAGCGGATGAGCTCTCGGCCCACCAGGTCGTAGCGCCAGCCAAGGGCCACCCGGCCACCGGGCTCGGCTGCCAGCAGGGCCTGGACGTCGGCCCTGGTGGCCAGCAGTCCGGCGTCGATGCGCAGCTCACCAGCCCGCTGGGCCAGCCACGCCATGGCCAAGGCAGCCGCCGGACGCTGACCTCGGTCCATCTCCTCCTCCGGGGGGAGGCACAGTCTGGAATCGTCGAGAGCCAGGCCCACAGCTACCGCTTCCATGACTTCGCTCGCCATCGGCTCCCGTAAGCGGCGACCCTCCAGACCGCGCACCGCAGAGAGCTCGGCCAAGTCGCGGGGCGGTCGGTGGGCTATCGACATCAGGGCCAACTCCGGGAGCACCATCCGGGCCGGGCGATCACTGGCTGCCGCGGTGCGCTCCCGCCAGGCGGCAACCGCCTGTGCCACCCCCCGGGCTGCTCCGCGCAACTGCCGGGCCGCCTTGATCCGCCACCAAGCCTGAGTGGGATCAGGTGGCCGACGATCCCTCGACGCCAGCAGCTGGCACTCCTGCTCGGCCCAGGCCAGACGACCCTGGGCGACCAACTTGTGGATGAGAACCTGGTGAAGCTCCAAGAGGTACTCCACGTCGGCGGCCGCATAGTCCTTCTGGGCCTGGGACAATGGCCGCCTAGACCAGTCGGTCAGGCGATCTCCCTTGGTCAGGCGCCGGTCGAGCAGGCGATCGACCAGGGTGGACAACGACGGAGTCGACATCCCGAGGAACCCAGCCGCCACCTGGGTGTCAAACAAGCGCCGGGGAACGGTACCGCAGGCCCGTTCCAGCACCTCCAGATCCTGCTCCGCAGCGTGGGCGACCACCACCGTCTCACCGTCGAGCAATGGAGCCAACCCTGAAAGGTCGACCGCCAGGGGATCCACCAGGGCCAGGCCTGCCGGCCAGGCGAGCTGCACCAGATCCAAGTGAGGGAAGTAGGAGCGCTCCCGGTGGAACTCGGTATCCATCCCGATGGCGGGGACGCCCGCCAGCTCTTCCATCAAGAGCTCGAAGGCAGCCTGGTCGGCAATCCAACGATGACTGGCCGACAGATCCCTCAATCCCTCACCGCCGCGGCGAGCGAACGTAATCGCCGCCAGCCTCTCCCACCTCGGCTCCGATGGCCTGGCGGGCCCTCCCGGCCGACAGTGGGGCGAAACGGGCTCGGCCCCGAACGCACGACTCCCCGTCGCTGACACGACTCACGATGGCCGACAGATCCATCACGCCTTCGCCGTCACGGCCATCCAGCCGGGCCACTACGCGATGAGCCCGGTCAACCGCCACCGGGCGCAAGAAATCGGCCGACGTGGTTTGAGTGAGGGAGAAGGACCTGCCCAAGGCGATGGCCGCCCACGCCATAGCCTCGTCCAGGATGGCCAGCACCAGACCGCCATGAATGTAGGAGGGGGCGCCCGAGAAGTTGCTGCCAAGGCAGAAGTCGGCCTCGACCAACCCCGCCTCGTCATCGTGAACGAAGCCGATTCCCAGGCCAGCCGGGTTGGACGGCTCACACACGAAGCAGTTGGAGTCGAAGCCCCACCGGGCGTTGTCCAAGTGGTGGCGACCCACGGTCCCAACTCTACCGCCCGGCCACCTCGAAGGAGGAAGGTTAAGAGGATGGATCTGCTCAACGATCAATGTCGCCCGGTCCCTACCCCCCATAGCTCATTCGGGTGTCTTCCATTCGGAGAACCGGTCCGTCTTCCGCCTTGGCGAAACCGGCGTCGACTACCTCGCCTACGAAAAGAGAATGAGTTCCCAACAGCACTGTCTGGCGCACCTCGCAATCCAGCCAGGCCAACGCCCGGTCCAGCACGGGAGCCCCGGTGGACTCCTGATGCACGGCGAAGCCGCCCAGGCTGGAACCATCTGGCTGCCCAGGCGCACCTGGCTCGGTCTCGCTGAGCGGCTTCACGAACTTGCGCACCATCGTGCGGTCCTCTCGATCGATGAGGCACAGGCTGAAGGTACCGCCATCGGCCACCAGGCGGTGGGTGAGGGCTTGGCGTTCCACGCTGATACCCACCAACTTGGGCTCGAGAGCCAGCTGGGTCGCCCAGCTCAGGGTCATCAGGTTACGGGTGTCGCCGGCCCTGCTCCCCACGACATACAAGCCGGTCGGCATGCTCCACAACACCCTTCGCCGCAACCTGGCGTAGGTCGCGGCGTCGTGGCCCGCTGGTACCGGCCCGAGGCTGGGATGAGGGGCCATACCATTACCGTAGTCATCACCGTAGTAAGGACATCGGGACCAGGGGGGCTCAACGGCATGGCCATTGTCGAGAACATCCGGGACTGGCGGGGCAAGGACGTGCTGGATCCGGACAAAGAGAAGATCGGCAAGCTGGAGGAGGTCTACTTCGACGCTGAGACCGATCAGGCCATGTTCTTGGTGGTGCGGACCGGGGTCGTCACTCACCACCACATCCTCATCCCGGCTGGTGGCGTGATCACCAGTCCAAACGACGTCACGGTGGGGGTCAGCAAGGACGTGGTCAAGTCTGCTCCCAGGGTGGAGCAGGGCGGGGAGCTGTCCGAGGAGGACGAGGCCCTGGCCTTTCGTTTCTACGGCTTCGACTACGCGCCGGCCGCCACTCCGAGCGGTCGGCGCCTGGTGCGCCGCTAGGGCCCTGCGTCATGATTCGATCGGGTAGTGGGCACTGTTCCATGCCGCCATCCCGCCCAGGACGTTGACCACCCCCCGACCGTGGGCAGCCAGCAGGCTGGACGCGACACTGGAGCGGTAGCCGGACCCGCACACGGTGGCAACTACTGACGCGTCGGGCACCTCGTCCAAGCGGGAGGGCAGCTCGGCTCCGGTAATGAAGCTGGCACCGGGTATGTGCCCGTCCGCCCACTCGGCCGGTTGGCGCACATCCAGAACGGCCACCTCGTTCGCCTCCAGCCTGGTCTTGAGATCGTGAACGGTGATCTGGGGGATGCTCTCCAGGGGCTGCGCCTGCATCGCCCAGGTCGTCATGCCGCCGGCCAGCCACCCGACCGGAAGGCTGTAGCCGATCCGCAGGAGCTGCCAGGCGACCTCCCACAGGTCGCTCGGCCGGTCGAGGACCAACAGGGTACGGGCGCTCTCGGGCAGGACAGTCCCGGCCCAGGTGGTGAAGGACGAGCCGAGCCCCACGTTCAAGGCGCCGGGGATGTGGGCGGCGCCAAAGCCGGTGGCGCTTCGAACGTCGAGCACGACGGCCCCGTCGGCCTGGATGTCGGCGAAGATCTCGGGCGCCAGAGCAGGTGGCTCGCCGAGGGCGCCGACAAGGGGAACGCCGGCCAGGTTCTGGGCCCGCATCCGCTTCCAGTAGGGAGGCACGGCTGGCAGGTTGTCGAGGCGGAAGCGCTCCGAGACGAACTCGTCTGAGGAGTCGATCTCGCACAGTACGGGGTTGGTCCGCCGTTCATAGCCCACAGTGGTCGACAGCCGAGACCCGATGTTGGCTCCGCACAGGCTTCCCGACACATGGGTGGGGAACACCTCAACGTGGTCAGGCAACGCAAGGATCTTCTCTTGGAGGGTCCGAAGGAACGCGCTGGCTGAGCGCCGGGCATCTGCGGGCGAGCCGAGCAGGTCGGGGCGAGCCAGATCCCCGACCAGCAGGGCGCCGCCCGACAACAAGATGGCGGGCTCGTCGCCGACCGAGCGATCTGAGACGAGCAGGCTCACATGCTCGGGAGTGTGACCGGGCGTGTGAAGGACCTCGAACACCACCTCTCCCATCTCGATGGTCTCCCCATCGTGCACCGGGCGGTGTTGGTAGCCAAGGTCGGCATGGGCGAAGCCGAGGGTGGTCAGCGACTGGGCGCCAGCCACCTGCTGGTAACGGGCCACCTCGGCCAGCCCCGAGAGGTAGTCATTGTGGCCGTGGGTGTCGATGGCGTAACGGACGCGCATCCCCTGGGCTCGGGCCGTCTCGAAGTAGGCGCTCACATCCCGCTGCGGATCAAGGACGAGGGACTCGCCGGTCTCCTCGGAGCCGACCACGTAAGAGGCGTGGCCAAGCCCCTCGAGATGGAACTGCTTGAAGAACACGGACAATCCTCCGGTCAGGCGAGAAACTGGTGGGTGATCAGGTTGGGAACCCAAAGGACCACCAGGCTGGTGCCGGCCGACTCAGGCACGCCGGTACCGCGCAATACTGGCCAGGCCGGCGTCAATTCCGCTGCGCCCGCCTTATGGCTGGCGACAACGAGGTGGGAAGGAGGGCTATGTCAGGCCTCCGCCGGACGCTGGCCCACGCAGAACTCGTTACCCTCCGGGTCCGCCATCACCGTCCAGACTGCTCCCCACTCATCGTGATCAGAGGCTCGGGAGCCACCCAGACCCATGAGTCGGGCCACCTCCACCTCACGGTCGTCGGCGGTGACGTCGACGTGCAGGCGGTTCTTCACCGACTTGTGCTCGGGAACCTTGATGAAGAACCAAGAAGGCCGGGCACTCGACTGGTCGGTCGGGCACTCGACTGGTCGGTCGATGGAAGCAAAGAACGGGCTTGCACCCTCGTCAACCGGGCGGCCGAGGACAGCTGACCAGAACGAAGCCAGCACCGGAGGATCGATGCAGTCGAAGGTCAGGTGGGCGAGGATGACGGCCACGAGTCTCGGGGACCTAGTGGTGGCGGTGGTCTGGCGGTGATTGCGGCAGGGGCTGGGGCAGGGGCTGGGGCAGGGGCTGGGGGAACCCTGCATCCATGTCGATCCTGCGTGCGCGCATATCGAGGAGGCAATCGCACCACTCCGCCATCCCCTCGCCAGTGCGGGCGCTGAGCTGGATGACCCTGGCTGTCGGGTTCACTGCCCGTAGGTTGGTGAGAAAGCGGTCGAGGTCGAAGTCGAGATGCGGGAGCAGGTCCAGCTTGTTGACCACGACGACGTCACAGGCGCGGAACATCACTGGGTACTTGAGCGGCTTCTCCTCACCCTCGGTGATGGCGTACACCATGGCCCTGGCCTGCTGTCCAACGTCGAACTCCGCCGGACAGACCAGGTTGCCCACATTCTCGATGATCAGCACATCGAGCTGGTCGAGTGGTAGCCGCCCCAACCCGGATCGGACCATGGTGGCGTCGAGGTGGCACTCGCCGCCAAATCCGGCGCTGGTGTTGACCAGCGAGACTGCGGCACCGAGACCGTCGAGCTCATCGGCATCGAGGCTGGTGGCGATGTCGCCTTCGAGTATTCCCAGCCGAAGTCGCTCACCAAGAGAGGTGATGGTCCGCTTGAGCAGGGTTGTCTTGCCTGCCCCCGGCGAGGACATCAGGTTGACGGTGGTGATGCCGGCCCGGCTGAAGTCGGCCCGGTTGCGCTGGGCGGTGCGGTCGTTCTCGGACAGGATGTTCTCCAGAACCGCCACCCGCTCGGTGCCCGTCTCCAGATAGCCGGTATGGTCGCCGACGTCTCGGTGGTCGTGTTCGGCCAAGGTGCCGTCGGCATGGCGGTGGAACCGTCCCATCAGGAGACCTCCTGGGCTCTGTCGATGGATGCGATCTGGAACTCCTCCCCACTGACCAGCGTGACGTCGGTGCTCTCGCAGCTCCGGCACAGCAGTATGGGCATGTCCAGCGTCGTCTGCTGTCCACACCCACCGCAGTCGATGACCGCCGGCACATGGTCGATGACCAGCTCACATTCTTCCAGAGACGTGCCCTCGGTGAGCAACTGCCAGGAGAACAACAGCGAATCGGGGACGACCTGGCGAAAGTGGCCGATGCGCACCTCAACCCGCTCCACCCGCTGTCCCTCGGCGTATCTCGACACGGTATCGGCGATGGCCTCGCACAGCCCCAGCTCATGCATTGGTAGTCAGCCTAGGTGGCTCGGCCGGCCGGTCATCCCCAGCGGAAGTGGACCGTCCTGTGCTCGCCCTCGTTGGGAGAAGCCATCCTGCCGCCAGTGTTCCCTGGGGGCCGACGCAGACTCGCATCTTGGGTGTCCTCATCCCGGCGGAAATAGCCGTCCTCGAGTACCGCTCGCCAGTCGGTACCAGCCTCCATGGCGTCGCACGGTGCCCTGAACGCACAGACAGCGCAGTGGTCCGAGAAGGTGGGAGTCAGCGACAGGTCGGCGCCTTGCATCTCCTGGACGTCGAGGCCGACCCGCTTCCCGGCTCTGGCGAGAGCGGCCTGGCTCCGGCGTACCACAGTGCGGCGAAGGCGCCCCTCCTGCTGGCGTCGCTCGATGTGGCCCATCTCGGCGGCGTCGGCCGCCGTCTGGGATGCCACTCGGGCCGTCGGCGTCATCGGGCTGCGGAAAGAATTTAGGTGGCGGGGACGTGACATGTCCCATTCGTCCTCTCCCAATTCCGGTGCTTTCGCCGAGTAGATGGGCCAGTCAATCAACAGCTCATTGACGATCGTGCCGGCCAGCAGCAGCTGGGGGAAGTCGATCTGGGCAGCCCAGCTGTCAGCCAGCGCCACCTCGTCGTCCAGCAGCTCGTCGTCACCGATCCAGTCGCCTTCCACCAGACGGTGGGTCACGGTCCAGAACTCATCGTTGGGCTCGCCTACCAGCTGGTCGATCCGCCCGAGGTAGCGGATGGCCCGTCCGTCCGAGGTGCCGAGGTCATGTTCAGGAAGGCCCGGATCGGGGATCGGCGCCCAGACATCGTGGTCCACCAGCAGCGAGTCGAAATCGTCAATCTCCTCGGCCCATGCGAAGTAGCCGTTGAGCAAGGCTCGCCCGGCCTCGATACGTTCATCCTCGGGGGGACCCCCGCTGCCCGGATTCTCTCCCGTCCAACCCTGCATCATTCGTCGTTCGAAGCCCTTGATGGCGAGCGGGCGGACGATGGAGCGCTTCCAGTCGCCCATCGCCGGGAAATAGTAAACCGCCAAGCCCTCGTGGATGGCCCTGTCAAAGTCGGTTGCCGGCGACCCGACCCGTGGCGCGTACGCCTGGCGAGCCTGGGCAGACAGGTCCCAAGCCCGTCGGCAGCGGCGAAACTCGACCAGCTCGCTGGGCCGTACGGTGTAGGTCCAGGTCACTCGGTGATTGTAGCTCCAGCGGTCTTCGATGCGTCGTGCGTGGGCCCGGTGGGGATCGAACCCACGACCAGGGGATTATGAGTCCCATGCTCTGACCACTGAGCTACGGGCCCGAGGGGGCGGTCGGTGCTCCGGGGGAGAGACTCGAACTCTCAACACCGCGGTTAACAGCCGCGTGCTCTGCCGATTGAGCTACCCCGGAAACAGCCGGCACCCTATCAGCGACCCCTGCACCTCCAGCGCAGCTCTTGACACCGTGCGCCAGACGGAGGTAGGAATGCCGCCATGAAAATGCGCTATAGCTTGCTGACCGGGCTCGCCGCCGGCTACTACCTCGGAACCATGAGCCCTGAGCAGATCAAGGCGAACGTCACCAGCTTGGCTGGGGGCGCCCTTCACTCACCGGGGGTTGGCGGGATAGCCGAGAAGGCCAAGGGCATCGTGGGCGCCAGCACCGAGAAATTGGGCGCCATCTGGCCCTTCTAGGGCTGCAGCTCGTAAGTCATTCCTCATCGAGGTACTCCCGGAGGGTTTGACTGTGCATGGGGTGGCGCAATTTGTCCAGCGTCTTGCTCTCGATCTGGCGCACTCGTTCGCGGGTAACACCAAAGAGCCGTCCGACCTCTTCCAGGGTCCGCATCTGGCCATCATCGAGCCCGAAACGTAGTCGCACCACAATGGCCTCCCGCTCATCGAGTTGGTCCAGCGACTTCCTGATCGCCTCATTGAGCAGGGCGCGAGCGGCAGCGTCGGGGGGTACGACTGCCTCATGGTCCTCGATGAGGTCGGCAAGGCTGAAGCCGTCCTCTTCTCCTAGTGGCTGCTCCAGGGACATGGTGTCCTGACTGAGGTGCTGGAGCTCTCGAACCCGCTCGACTGGAATCTCCAACCAGCTGGCCAACTCCTCAGGGGTGGGCTCCCGACCCAGCTCTTGGACTGATTGACGCTGTACAGTCAGCATCCGATTGATCAGCTCCACCATGTGGACGGGTATCCGGATCGTTCGGGCCTGGTCAGCCAAGGCGCGCGTCAAGGACTGGCGGATCCACCAGGTGGCATAGGTGGAGAACTTGAAGCCTCTCGTGTAGTCGAACTTCTCGACGGCACGCATCAGGCCGAGATTTCCTTCTTGGATCAGGTCGAGGAAGGCCATCCCCCGCCCGCGATAACGCTTGGCGATTGATACCACCAAGCGCAAGTTTGCCTCGATGAGACACTGATTGGCTTGCATGCCCCCGGCCACCAGGCACTCCTCACGCACCAGTTGGGCTTCCACGCGGGGACCGGTTGCGCCCCCATCCACCAGAGCGATCATCCGCTCGGCGGCCGCCATGCCCTCCGCCACCCGCCGAGCGATCTCCACCTCCTCCCCGGTGCTCAGCAAGGGCACCTTGCCAATCTCTCGGAGGTACGTCCTTACCGGGTCGGCGGCGGAGCCGGCCAGCTCATCGTTGTCGCCCAGCCCGCGCCCTGCCTGCTGGCTGTTCCTGGGTCGCCGCGGCTTGGCCGACCCGGTACCACGCTTGGCCTGGCGGAGAGGACCAGCCGCCACGTCATCCGGGGACCGCAGCCTGGTATCGGAGCCAGGCTGCGGGGGACGGCCCACCCCGCCGCCATCAGCAAGCCCCGCCTCCCGGGCGTCCCCCAACGCAGCGCCGTCAGGTGCGGGGGGCACGGTTACCGGACTGTCGCCGGCTGCGGTCCCGACGTTGCTCATGACTGCTCCTTGCCCCGATCTCTGAGCCAGGCTACCAACCGGGGTGCGGCAGCTGACCCGGCAGGTGCTTCGCGCAGCTCGCTCAGGGCCTGGCGAAGCCAGGTGGCGTCCCGCGCCAGCTGAGCAAAGCTCTCGTCGGAACGGCGGGCATCGGCCTCCAGGGCCTCCAGGGCCCGGCGAACTGCGTCTCCCAGCAGCAGGTTGATCACGTCTGGCGCATCGGCCTCGGTGTCCTCCAAGACCAGGCGGGCGAGCAGTGAAGCGACCTCCAGGTCAGCATCCTCGATCGCCTGGTGCAAGGTGGCAGCACTGGCCAACGCCCGAAAGGCACGCTGTTGGAGGTCGTCAGTAAACAGGAACTCGTCCAGTAGGTCGGTGACCTCATGGGGTCGGTGGACGGCGAGCCTGAGGGCTTCCGTACCTGGTCCCGGCGCCAGCCTGGCGGGGGCCGGAGTGGTGACCCGACCGTTCTCGGAGCCGTCTCCACCGGCCCTTCCGTCTCGGCCATCTCGGCCGCTGGTTCCGGCGCCCTCGGTCCTTTGACCATCGTCGGGATTTCGATGCCGGGACGACCGGGCGGGCCCGGATTGGTTGGTCGCCCGGGCGCCCCCCCGGCTCACGGCGGCCCTCAATTGGTCGGGGGGCACCCGGCAATGGTCGGCGACCTTCATGAGGTACTGGTCCCGCACCATCTCGTTGGGGTGCTCGGCCACCACTGATAGCGCGGCCTCGGCTGCCTTGACCCGTCCCTCGACTGTGCCCAGAGCAGCGCGACCCAGCATCCTGTCGACCCGAACCTCCAGGTAGGGCCTGGCCGCACTCACCGCCTCCAGCAGGCCCTGCGGATCACTCTGACCGAGCTCGGCCGGGTCCGAGCCACGCGGCAGGACGGCCACGGCGATGTCGACCTCATGACGACGCTCCCATTCATAGACCCGTTCGGCTGCCGCCTGACCTGCGCTGTCGGCGTCGTAGGCCAGCACAACCCGCTTGGCGAAGCTCTTGAGCACCCGCAGGTGATCCTCGCCGAGGGCCGTGCCGCAGGTGGCCACCGCCCTGGGCGCCCCCGCGCCAAAAAAGGCCATGACGTCGGTATAGCCCTCGCACACGATCACCTCGCCGGTCTCCACCACATTGGCCTTGGCCCAGTTGAGCCCATAGAGGATACGCCGCTTGGAGTAAATGGCGGTCTCGGCCGAGTTCTTGTACTTGGGCTCAGCCGGTCGACCGCCGGCACCTCCCCCGCCAGGGCTGGGCAGTACCCGCCCACCGAGGGCCACCGCCCGGCCCCCTGGGTCAAAGATGGGAAAGATCACCCGCCCCCGAAAGGCGTCCTGGATCCGACCCAGACGGTTGACGAAGCCCAGCCCGGCTCCACTGAGTATCTCCTCGGGCAGTTTGAGGGACCGGCCCAGGGCATCCCAGTCGTCAGGCGCCCAGCCCAGCCGAAAAGCTCCCACCTCCTCCTCCCCATAGCCCCGGGACTCGAGGTAGTCCCGAGCCCGAGTGGCATCGGGGTGACCGATGAGTCGCTGGTGGTACCAGGCCACCGCCGCCTCCATGGCCTCCAGCAGCCGAGCCCGCTGACGATGACCACCCTCTCGGCGGCCAGAGCCCGCCTCCTCTCGGACGATACGGATCCCAGCTCGCCCGGCCAGGCGTTCCACCGCATCCACGAAGTCCAGGTGCTCGACCGCCCGCAGGAAGCTGATGGCGTCCCCCGAAGCCTGGCACCCGAAGCAGTAATAGAAGCCGAGCTCGGGGTTGACCCCGAACGATGGTGTGGTCTCCGAATGAAACGGGCACAAACCCACCCATCGCCGGCCCTGCCGCTTGAGCGCCAGGTGCTCACCGACCAGGGCGACCAGGTCGGTAGCCGCCCTTACGTTGGCCACATCCTCGTCACCGATGAGCACTACACAAACGCTACCGCGCCGCCGGCACCCCGTGCGTTTGCCTGAGTCAGCCCTCGCGGCGCGCCGCCAGCACGGCCTGGGCGGCGGCCAGGCGGGCGATGGGCACGCGAAAAGGGGAGCAGCTCACGTAGTCGAGGCCTGCCCGGGCGAATATGGCAATAGAGTCCGGGTCGCCGCCGTGCTCACCGCAAATTCCCACCTTGAGGCCGGGTCGGGTTCGCCGGCCGCGCTCGACGCCGAGGCGGACCAGCTCTCCCACACCTGCGTCATCCAGGGACTCGAAGGGATTGCCGGGAAGCAATCCCTTCTCCAGGTAGGCCGACATCATCCTGCCTTCCACGTCGTCCCGGCTGAACCCAAAGGTCATCTGGGTCAGATCATTGGTCCCGAAGGAGAAGAACTCGGCCTCCTCGGCAATCTCGTCGGCCCGCAGGGCCGCTCGGGGAGTCTCGATCATGGTCCCGATGAGGACCTCGATGGGTCCCGCCGGGCCGGCCCCGACCTCAGGAGCCGCACCAGCCTTACCGCCGTCACCGCGGGCCCCGCCAGCAGTCCCGGTTGCCTCCCCGATGGCCTGCGTCACCCACGACCGGGCCAGGGCCAGCTCCGCCCGGTTGACCGTCAAGGGGATCATGATCTCCACCACCGGGTGTCCGCCGGCCGCCGCCCGCAGGGCGGCCGCCTCCATCAAGGCCCTCACCTGCATGGCATACAGGCCGGGCCTGACCACGCCCAGGCGCACTCCCCTGGTTCCCAGCATGGGGTTGACCTCGGCCCAGGAGCGGGCCGCCTCGAACAGCTGACGCTCCACGTCGGTCAGGCCGACGGTGGCCTCCTTGACCGCCAGCTCCTCGACCGAGGGCAAGAACTCGTGCAGCGGCGGGTCCAGCAGGCGCACGGTCACCGGCAGGCCGTCCATGGCCTCCAGGATCTCCACGAAGTCGGACTGCTGGGCCACCCGTAGCTCCTCCAGGGCAGCCTCCTCCTCGGCTGGCCCAACAGCCAGGATCATGCGACGAACGATGGGCAGGCGGTCCTCGGCCAGGAACATGTGCTCAGTTCGGCACAGGCCGATGCCCTCGGCTCCGAAACGCCTGGCGTTGGCCGCGTCAGGCCCATTGTCGGCGTTGGCCCGTACCCCCAGGTGGCCGGCCCGGATCGAGTCGGCCCAGGACAGGGCGGTCTCCATCTCCGGAGGAGCCGAGGCCGAGGACAGGGCCACCTCACCCAGCACCACCTGGCCCCGGCCACCGTCAATGGAGATCACGTCCCCCTCACTCACCGTCACTCCCCCCACCGTGAAACGAGACCCGGTGATGCGTACCCCCTCCGCCCCCACCACCGCCGGCTTGCCCCAGCCGCGCGCCACCACTGCCGCGTGGCTCACCAGGCCACCTCGGCTGGTGAGAATCCCCTCGGCCGCCATCATCCCGTGCACGTCCTCGGGTGAGGTCTCCGGGCGGACCAGGATGACCTTCTCACCACGCTGCACGGCGCAAACCGCGGCGTCGGCGCTGAAGCAGGCCCTCCCCACCGCCGCCCCCGGCGACGCCCCCAAGCCGGTCGCCAGCACGGTGACGTCAGTACTGGCGAACTGCGGGTGCAGGACCTGGTCGAGCTGGTCACCCGACAGGCGCATGACCGCTTCCTCCCGGGACAGACCGATGGCCGGGTCGCTGGTCATGTCCACCGCCATCTTGAGGGCGGCCGTCCCCGTGCGCTTGCCCACCCGGGTCTGGAGCATCCACAGCTTGCCCTGCTCGATGGTGAACTCGGTGTCGCACATGTCGCGGTAGTGGTGCTCCAGGCGGGCAAAGATGCCCAACAGCTCGGCATAGACCGACGGGAAGCGGTCCCCCAGGGCCGCAAGCGGCTCGGTCTTGCGAATCCCCGCCACCACGTCCTCGCCCTGGGCATTGACCAGGAAGTCGCCGTAGGAGCCCTGGGCCCCGGTGGCCGGGTCCCGGGTGAAGCCCACCCCGGTGCCCGACTGCTCGTCACGGTTGCCAAACACCATGGCCTGCACGTTGACCGCGGTGCCCAGCTCGTGGGGGATGCGCTCGCGGTTGCGATAGACGATGGCCCGAGCCCCGTTCCACGACCGCAACACCGCCTCGATTGCGCCCCGCAGCTGGTCAGCCGGGTCCTGGGGGAAGGGCTGGCCGGTCTCCCGCTCCACCACCTGCTGGTAGGACCGCACCAGATAGACCAGCAGCTCGACCGGGACCTCGGCGTCCGAGGTGACGTTGGCCAGCTCCTTGGCCGCCTCGAAACGGGCATCCAGCTCCTCGCCCGGCAGTCCCAGCACGATGCGCCCGTACATGGCCACGAAGCGCCGGTAGGAGTCGTAGGCAAAGCGCTCGTCGCCGGTCGTGTGGGCCAGTCCCACCACCGACTCGTCGTTGAGCCCCAGGTTGAGCACGGTGTCCATCATGCCGGGCATGGAGAACTTGGCCCCCGAGCGCACGCTCACCAGCAACGGGTCGCCCGGGTCGCCCAGCGACTTGCCCATGGCCTTCTCCAGGGCGGACCGGGCCTGCTCGATCTCGGCGCCCAACCCGCCCGGCCACCCAGCCGCCATGTAGGCCCGGCAGCCGTCGGTGGAGATGGTGAACCCGGGGGGCACGGGCAACCCGAGCACCGAGGTCATCTCGGCCAGGTTGGCCCCCTTGCCGCCGAGGAGATCCTTGAGCTCCATCGGCGCCTTGGGATGCTCATGATCGAAATTGAACACGTACGCCATCAAGCCTCCTGCCCACTTGCCCGTAAGCGGCCGAGCCTACTCCGGCGCCCTCAGTTGCTCAGGCGGGTGCCCAGCTCACCCACCAGCTCGGTGATCGGCACCCGGGTCTGCTCGGTGGTGTCCCGGTCCCTGATGGTGACGGCGTGGTCGTCCAGGCTGTCGAAGTCGACGGTGACGCAGTACGGGGTGCCCACCTCGTCCTGGCGGCGATAGCGCCGGCCGATGGACTGGGTGTCGTCGTAGTCGCACATGAACAGCGGCTGGAGGAGCGCCAGCACCCGGTGGGCCAGCGGGCTCAAGGTGTCCTTGCGGGACAGGGGCAGGACTGCCACTGAGTAGGGAGCCAGCCGGGGATGCAGGCGCAGCACGGTGCGGGCCTCCCCGCCCACCTCATCGGTGTCGTAGGCGGCGATCAGGAAGGCCATCATGGCCCGGGTGGCCCCTACCGCCGGCTCGATGACGTGGGGTACGTAGCGCTGGTTGGTGGCCGGGTCGAAGTAGTCCAGGTGCTCGCCGGATGCGGCGGCGTGAGCCAACAGGTCGAAGTCGGTGCGGTTGGCGATGCCCTCCAGCTCGCCCCATCCCCAGGGAAAGGCGAACTCGATGTCGGCTGTGCCCGTCGAGTAGTGGCTCAGCTCGTCGGCATCGTGGGGGCGCAGCCGCAGGCGATCCTTGGCGATGCCCAGATCAGTGAACCAGGACATCCGCTCGGTGCACCAGTACTCATACCAGTGCTGGCTCTGGTCCGGCGGCACGAAGTACTCCAGCTCCATCTGCTCGAACTCCCGGGTACGGAACACGAAGTTCCCCGGCGTGATCTCGTTGCGAAAGGACTTGCCCATCTGGGCGATACCGAAGGGCGGCCGCTTGCGGGTGGTCTGCAGCACGTTGGCAAAGTTGACGAACATCCCCTGGGCCGTCTCCGGTCGCAGGTAGGCCACCGCCGCGTCGTCCTCCACCGGTCCGGCGTAGGTCTTGAACAACAGGTTGAACGCCCGGGCCTCGGTGAGATCGGTCGACCCGCAGTTGGGGCAGGTATCACCGATCTGGTCGGCCCGCCACCGCTCGTGGCAGCTGCGGCAATCGACCAACGGGTCGGTGAAGTTGGCCAGGTGGCCGGACGCCTCCCATATCCGGGGGCTGGACAAGATGGCTGCGTCCAGCCCGACCACCTCCTCGCGCAGCTGGACCATGGAGCGCCACCACGCCTCCTTGACGTTGCGCAGCATCAGCACGCCAAGTGGCCCGTAGTCGTAGGTGGAGCGAAAGCCACCATGGATCTCGGCCGAGGGAAACACGAACCCCCGGCGCTTGCACAGGTTGACCACGCGCTCCATCAGGTCCTCGGACGGCATTGGCCCGAGGATACCGGAGCGCCACCGCGCCCCTCGTCCAAGCTTCCACTCCCGCACCCCACCTGTTCACCCATGGTGCATCTGAGCGTCAAGGAGCCTGTCACGGTGGTCCCATGAAGACATCACTCATCAAGGGGGCAGTCGTGGGCGCCCTCACCCTGACAACCACCAGCCTGGCCGCCGGAGTGGCCACCGCCGCTCCCACCAGCCCGGACCGAGCCGCTGCCCTTTCCACCACCACGCCGATCAAGCACGTGGTGATCATCATCGGCGAGAACCACACCCTCGACAACATCTTCGCCACCTATCACCCCAAGCCGGGCCAGACCATCGACAACCTGGTGAGCAAGGGCATCGTCACCACCAACGGTCAGCTCGGGCCCCGGGCCCACCTGGCCCGTCAAAACCAGGCCACCGACACCACCACCTACTCCGCCACTCCCAAGCAGACCGGGCCCTACCCCACCCTGCCCCAGCCCGACACCACCCATGCCGGCCCCCATCCACCAGGGAGCGGCGGACATGGGCTACTACAACATGGCCCAGGGGGACGCCCCGGTCCTCAAGTTCATGGCCGACCACTACGCCCTGGCCGACAACTACCACCAGTCCATCATGGGGGGCACCGGGGCCAACCATGTGGCCATCGGGACTGGGTACGCCGCCTCCTACCAGGCCAACGGGCGACCGGCAGTGCCCCCGGCCAACCAGATTGAGAACCCCAACCCCAAGCCGGGCACCAACAACAACTACACCCAGGACGGCTACGCCGGCGGGAGCTACTCCGACTGCTCGGACAGGAGCGCTCCAGGGGTGGCCGCCATCTTCAAGGTGCTGTACCGCCAGCCCAACGGCCCGTTCAACCGGGGGGACTGCGCACCCGGGACCTACTACCTGCTCAACAACTACAACCCCGGCTACCTGGCCGATGGGACGCCGGCGCCCCTCGGGCCGCAGCAGTTCACCGTTCCCCCGCAGTCCTTTCCGACCATCGGTGACTCCCTGTCCGCCCGCGGCATCACGTGGAAGTACTACGGCCAGGGCTGGAACAACGGCCATCCCACCGCTGGGTACTGCAACATCTGCAACCCGTTCCAGTACGCCCCCTGGTGGCCGGCGAGGTAATCGCGGCAGCCACACCGGCGGACGCCACCAACCCGGTGAACGTCCCCAATCATCTCGCCACCCTCGACCTCACCGATGGGCAGAGCCCCAGCTATGCGTCCTTTATCATGGATGTGTGGCCTACCGGTGATTACCAATCTTGCTCCGCGACCACTCCGCCACCGACCACGCCCGACCCGTCGTCGGTTCATGGTCCGCCGGGTTGTCGCCGCTTTGGTCGTGCTCGGCGTGTTCGCCTTGATCGGCGACGGCGCTCATGCGATCACTCGGTCGAATCCCGCTCGACACCACCCGCAGGCGGCTGGTGCTAACCGAGCCAGAGCGACCACCACTACGGTGGCGCCACCGCCGAGCGAGCCGGGTGGCGGTCAGAGCCTGTTCCCCTCCCACCGGCTGGTGTCGTTCTTCGGGGCCCCCGCCACACCCGCGCTGGGTGTCCTCGGAGACGCCCCGCCTGAGGCCCTGTGGCCCCGGCTGGTGGCGGCGGCCGCCCCGTTCGGGACCCCTGGCAGCGTGGTGGTGCCCAGCTATGAGCTGATTGCCTTCACCGCCCAGAGGTCTCCGGGACCGCAGGGCAGCTATTCGGCAGAGCTGCCTGCCGCCCAGATCGATTCCTATGTCCAGGTCGTGCACAGCCATGGCGGCATGCTCATCTTGGACATCCAGCCCGGCCGGGGCAGCCTGCTGACCGACGCCCAGGCGCTCGAGCGGTGGCTCGTCCAGCCTGACGTCGCCCTGGCCCTGGACCCCGAGTGGGAGCTGGCGGCCGGCCAGCGCCCGGATCAGCAGATCGGTCACACCACCGGGTCGGAGATCAACGCGGTCTCCGCCTGGCTGGAGCAGCTCACCATGACTCACCACCTGCCCCAGAAGCTGTTGATCGTCCACCAGTTCCGCGCCTCCATGGTCGAGGACAAAGCAGCGGTCGTGGCGCCGCCGGATCTGGCCATCGTGTTCAACATGGACGGCTTTGGCGGGACCGCCAACAAGCTCTCCGTCTACCAGCTCCTTACCTCTGATCACCGATGGGCCCTCGGCTACAAGCTCTTCTACGACCGCGACCGACCTCTCCAGACACCCAGCCAGATCCTCGCTCTGGTGCCCCCACCCCAGGTCGTCGAGTACGAATGATCAGGTCGGGTACGAATGATCAGTAGGTGGCGGGGGTGCACCGGAGGCGGCGCTCCAGGTGGGTTTGGATGGCCTCAGTGGCCAGACGGGCGACCTCGTCAGTGGCGGTGGACGCTGGCTCAGCCAGCACCGCAGCCAGGTCACCACCGACGATGCGCCGGACGAGGCCCAACGCGTCCGGGCTGACCGGCACTCCGCGCCGGCAGGACCGGCAGAGCACGCCGCCCTCCCCCAGGTCGAAGGCGATCAGGTCTGCCGCCTCTCCACAACGGGCACAGGCGTACAGGACGGGCGCCGAACCATCCAGCACCAGCACCTTCCAAAAGAAGGCCGGCACGATCAGGACCGGCGGGGGCACCGGGGGCGCCGGGGGCACCGGGCCGGGGCCCGGGCTGCTGCCAGGGCCGATCGCCAGGGTCCTGAGGGCACCGACCAGCATCTTGTACAACTCCAGGCCGGGCTGGCCCTCCTGGGCCACCTGGTCGACCACTTCCAGCATGGCACTGGCCGCCGACAGGCGCTCCAGGTCCTCGCGAACGGCGCGAAAATGATCCAGCACCTCGGCCTGGGTGACGATGTCCAGCTCACGTCCCTTCCAGCACAGCACGCTCACGTGGCTGAGGGGTTCCAGGCGCCCGCCAAACCGGCTCTTGGTCCGCCGCACCCCCTTGGCCACCGCCCGCACCTTGCCGTGCCGGGGAGTGACCAGGGTGACGATGCGGTCGGCCTCACCCAGGCGAATGCTGCGCAGCACCACTGCCTCGTCCCGATAGAGGCTCACGTCTTAGCGGGCGTGGCGGGGACGCTCCACTCCGCCGTAGCGGCGCTCCCGGCGCTGGAACTCCTGAACCGCCTCGAACAGGTGCTGACGGCGAAAGTCGGGCCAGAGCACATCGACGAAGACCAGCTCGCTGTAGGCCAGTTGCCAGAGCAGGAAGTTGGAGATGCGGAACTCCCCCGAGGTCCTGATCACCAGGTCTGGGTCGGGCATGTCGGGCCGGTAGAGCCGAGCGCCGATGGCCCGCTCGTCCACCTTGGCCGCTGACACCCCGTCGTCGATCAGTGCCCGCACGGCATCCACTATCTCGACCCGTCCGCCGTAGTTGAATGCGAAGGTAAGGGTCAGGCGCCGGTTGTCGCGAGTCAGCTCCTCCGCCTCCTCGATCCGGCGCATGAGACGCTTGGGCACGCGCCAGTCCCGCCGCCCCACGAAACGGATCCTCACGCCCTTTTCGTTCAGCTCATCTCGGCGGCGAACCAGGATCCCCTCGTTGAAGTTCATCAAGAAGCGGACCTCGTCGGGTGGCCGGCGCCAGTTCTCGGTAGAGAAGGCGTACACGGTCAGCCAACGAAGGCCGAGAGCCAGAGCCCCCTCGACTGCATCGAAGAGCGCCTTCTCTCCGGCTGCGTGGCCTTCGGTGCGAGGCAGGCCTCGCTGCCCGGCCCACCGACCGTTGCCGTCCATCACGCAGCCGACATGCACCGGTAGCCGGCTCAGATCCATGTCGTCAGTTGCGCCTTTGCCATCGGTGCCGGGAGCGGCCACTGGCGCAACCTACCGCGCCACCGGGTCAGGACCGGTCCTCGCCTCGACATACTTCGTGTTCTTTCACGCTATCACATCGCTCGGCAGGTGGGATGGCAGGACCTCATGTCTCGCGACCCTCTGCCGTCTAATCTCCTGGAGTGGCTCGTCAGCCTGCAACCAAGGCCCTCAGGCGAGTGGTAGGGGCCCTGCCGGGCGGAGGCGAGGCCCGGGAAGGCCAACGGATCATGGCCGAGGCGGTAGCCGGGGCCATTGCCACCGGCAGGCACCTGGTGGTCCAGGCCGGCACTGGCACCGGTAAGTCGCTGGCCTACCTGGTTCCGGCCGTCCTCTCCGGTAAGCGGGTGGTCGTGGCCACCGCCACCAAGGCCCTCCAGGACCAGCTGGGCGGCAAGGACCTGCCATTCCTGGCTGACCAGTTGGGCCGGCCCTTCAGCTATGCCGTTCTCAAGGGTCGGTCCAATTACCTCTGCCGCCAGCGGGCGATGGAGGTGGCCGGGGGCGGGGAGCAGCTGAGCCTCGATGATCCGGAACCGGTCGACCAGGGTCTGGGGCACGAGGTACGTCGTCTGCTGGCCTGGGCCGACCGCTCGCCAACCGGGGACCGGGCCGAGCTGGCCTTCGAACCTCGGCCCCACGCATGGGGCCAGCTCAGTGTGAGTGCCTTGGAATGCCCGGGTGCCTCTCGCTGCCCCTCGGGAGACGCCTGCTTCGCCGAGGAGGCCCGTGAGCGGGCCGCCCAGGCTGACCTGGTGGTGGTGAACATTCACCTCTACTGCGCCCACCTGGCCAGCGGTGGCCAGGTGCTGCCCGACCACGACGTGGTGGTCTTCGACGAGGCCCACGAGCTGGAGGACGTGGCCAGCGCGGCCCTGGGCACCGAGGTGGGTGCCGGGCGGCTGCGAGCCCTGGCTCGCCAGCTGCGCACCGCCCTGGGTGGGTCGTCCCGGGCTGCGCAGGCGGGCGCGGCGGAGCTGGCCAACCAGGTGGCAGACGCCGGCGACTCACTGGAAGCGGCCCTGGTACCCCTGCAGGGGCGGCGTCTCTCCCCCCACCTGGGCGACCAGCTGGTCGATGCGGTGACCCTGACGGCTGGTCGTCTGGACCGGGCCATCGCCGCCCTGCGCGAGCAGGCCCTGGGTGACCAGGGCGGCGACGACCAAGCCGCTACCCGGGCGTTGCTGGCGGCCACTCAGCTGACCTCTGACCTGGCCCGGGTGACCTCTCCGACCCCCGACCAGGTGGCCTGGGTGACCGAGCAGCCGCCGTTGCTCAAGCTGGCCCTGGTGGATGTGGGGCCCCTCTTGGCCAAGTGCCTGTGGGACGAGGTGACGGCGGTGCTCACCAGCGCCACCGTGCCGCCGGCCCTGCCGGTCCGGCTGGGGCTGACCAACTTCGACCAACTGGACGTGGGCAGCCCCTTCCCCTACCCGGACCACGGTCTGCTCTACTGCGCCACCCACCTACCCGACCGACGCCGGCCGGACGCTGACGCCGCCGTCCACCAGGAGCTGGCTCATCTCATAAGAGCGGCCGGCGGACGCACACTGGCCCTTTTCACCAGTCTGCGCGCTCTGAAAGAGGGCGTGGAGGCCCTGCGGGAAAGAGTCCCATTTCGCATATTGGCGCAGTCGGACATGCCCAAGCCGGCGCTGCTGGAGGCGTTCGCGGCGGACGAGGCGACCTGCCTGTTCGCCACCCTGAGCTTCTGGCAGGGTGTGGACGTCCCGGGAGCCACCCTCTCACTGGTGGTCATCGACCGGATCCCCTTCCCCCGTCCGGACGACCCGCTGATGCAGGCCCGGCGGGAGCGAGCCGGGCCCGGCGCCTTTCGCCTGGTCGACCTGAGTCGTGCGTCAACCCTGCTGGCCCAGGGCGCCGGGCGCCTCATTCGTAGCAGCGACGACCGAGGAGTGGTAGCCGTGCTCGACCGCCGGCTGGCCACCGCCAGCTACCGATGGGACCTGGTGCGGGCGCTGCCCCCCATGGCCCGCACCCGCCACCGCAGCGACGTGGAGTCATTCCTGGCCAAGGCCCGGGCCCGGTGACTATCAGTAGCCGAGGCGCTCCAGGGCCTGAGGGCGGCCCTGCCAGTCCTTGTCGACCTTGACGAACAGCTCCAGATAGGCGCCTTGGGGCAGCTGGGCCCGCACTGCCGTCCCCACCGTCTTGAGCACCTGGCCAGCGTGGCCGATGACTATGCCCTTCTGAGAGTCCCTTTCGACCAGGATCTCGCAGCGAACGTGGGGCCACTCCCATTCGGTCACCCGGCAGGCCACCGAATGGGGCAGCTCCTCTCGGGTGACGGCCAGCAGCTGCTCGCGCACCAGCTCGGCCACCCAGAATGCCTCGGTAACGTCGGTCACCATGTCGTCCGGGTAATACTGGGGCCCCTCGGGCAGCCGGCCCACGATCTCGTCGACCAGCTCGGCGACCCCCTCCCCGGTGACCGCAGAGACGGCGTGGTAGCTCGAGCGGTCGAGGCGAGCGGCCGCCGTCAGCTGGGCCAGGACTTGAGACCGGTTGGCCAGGTCAATCTTGTTCACCACCAAGATGGCGTCCTTGGGGGTTCGAGCGGCGATGAATCGATCTCCCCTTCCCAGGGGGGCAGAGGCATCGATCATCAGCACGACCACATCCACCCCGTCGAGGGCGCCGACGGCAGAAGCGTTGAGGTGCTCACCCAGCAGGGTCCGGGGCTTGTGGATGCCGGGCGTGTCCACCAGGACGAGCTGGGCACCGGGGCGGTTGAGAACGCCTCTCACCTGATTGCGGGTGGTGTTGGGCTTGTCCGAGGTGATCGAGACCTTGGTCCCGAGAATCTGGTTGACCAGCGTGGACTTGCCGACGTTGGGCCTCCCCACGACGGTAACGAAGCCGGAGCGGAGCCCAGCCTCCTGGTGCTCAACCTGGTGCTCAACCTGGTGCTCAGGCTCCTGGTGCTCAGGCTCCATCGTGGGCCACCATCCGGGCGATCCGCACCCGGCCGATTCGCCGGCCCTGGACCTTCTCGGCCACCAGACGGTGGCCGACGGCCTCGGCCGCCTCTCCCTCGGTAGGGACGTGGCCGAGCAGGTTGAACACCAGGCCGCCCACTGTGTCCCAGTCGCCGGCCGGCAGGTCGGCGTGCAGCAGGTCGTTGACCTCGTCGATGGGCATCCGGGCGTTGACCCGGTACTCCCCGTTGGCCATGGGCTCGATCAGCGGTTCCTCCACGTCGAACTCGTCGACTATGTCGCCCACCAACTCCTCGATGAGGTCCTCCAGGGTTACCAAGCCGGTGGTGTCGCCGTACTCGTCGATGACGACAGCCATGTGGAACTTCTGCGACTGCATCTCGCGCATGAGCTCGGCCACCCGCTTTGTCTCGGGCACGAAGTAAGCCTCTCGTACCCGCTCCCTCACCGCCAGGTCGAGCCTGCCCTCCCGGTCTGCCCGCATGAGATCCTTGGCGTACACGATGCCCACGATGTCGTCGATCTGTTGGCCATAGACCGGGATCCGGCTGTAGCCGGCAGTCATGGCCACCTCGATCACCGCCCGCACGGGGCGGCTGCCCTCCACGGTCACCATGTCGGGCCGGGGCACCATCACCTCTCGGACCACCGTGTCACCGAACTCGATGATCGAGTGGATGAGGGCCCGCTCCTCGGTCTCGATCACCTCCTCCTCCAGGGCCATGTCGGCCATGGCCAGCAACTCCCGCTCGGAGACGTAGGCCCCCTTGCGCACGGTACCGCCGGGCAGGATCCGGTTGGCCAGCCCGATCAGCACCCCGGAGACCAGCCGCACTGGAGGGAAGCGAACCACCGCGTTGACCAACGGAGCGGCGAACAGGGCAGACCGCTCCGGATGCTGAACCGCCCAGTTCTTGGGGGCGGCCTCGGCCAGGACGAAGATGATCACCACCTCGAAGGCGGTGGCCACCGCCACCCCAAAGGCCCCGAACAGGTGCTCGGAGACCACTCCCACCAAGGTGGCCGCCACCAGCTGGCACAGCAGGACCATCAACAAGATGGGGTTGAGAAACCGCTCCGGGTGCTCGATCAGTCGCACCAGCACGTTCGCTCCTCGCCGCCCCTCCTCTTCCAGCGTGATCGCCTTCACCCGACTCATCCGAGTGAGGCTGGTCTCGGCCAGAGCCAGGACCCCCGACATCACCAGCAGCACCACAATTACGATGATCAGCACCGCGTCGGTGCCTCGAAGGTGCATCAGGGGGTGCGGCAGGACGTGAGACGTTCGATCCGGTGGTCGCTGCGGCATTGGGCCAGGAGCTGGCGCTCACGCTCCTCCATTGCCAGCGCCTCGGTCTCGTCCTCGTGGTCCATGCCCCCCAGGTGCAGGATGCCGTGCACCACCAACAACGCCATCTCGTCCTGGAGGAGGTGGCCGTGGAGGCCGGCATCGTGGGCGACATTGTTGGCGGCATTGTTGGCGGCACCGTTGGCGGCGTTGCGGGCGGCCACGGCCGGGCAGACCACCACGTCACCCAGCATCACCGGCTGCTCGCCGAATGGATCTGAGCCGCCAACTTGGTCGTCAATGGGGAACGACAGCACATCGGTGGGCCCCGACCGGCCTCGAAAGCGCTGGTTGAGGTCGGCCATGACCGCCTCGCTCACGAAGGCCAGCGACAGCTCACCGTGAATCCCCTCAGCCTCCAGCACCCGGCCAGCCAGACCCGTCCACTCCTTCAGGTCGAGCGCATGGTCCTCCTGCTGGTCGGCCACCAGCACCTCGTTCATACGCCGGGACCTCTTTCATAGGCCCTCACGATGTCGGCCACGATGCGATGGCGCACAACATCGCGTTGGGTGAGCCGGACGAAGGCCAGCCCCTCGATGTTGCCCAGGAGGTCCTCCAGACCGGCCAGGCCGGAGCGCCTTCCCGCCAGATCGGTCTGGGTGTCGTCGCCAGTCACCACCGCCTGGGAGTTGAACCCGATGCGGGTGAGGAACATCTTCATCTGCTCGGGAGTGGTGTTCTGGGCTTCGTCGAGGATCACGAAGCTGGAGTTGAGGGTTCGACCTCGCATGAAGGCCAGCGGAGCCACCTCGATGGCCCCCCGGTCGACCAGGCGGGCCATGCCCTCGGGCTCGACCATGTCGTAAAGGGCGTCGTAGAGGGGCCGCAGGTAGGGATCGACCTTGGCCATGAGATCTCCGGGCAGGAAGCCCAGCCGCTCCCCGGCCTCCACCGCTGGGCGGGTGAGGATGATGCGGTTGACCTTCTTGGCCTGGAGGGCCTGCACGGCCAGGGCCACCGCCAGGTACGACTTCCCCGTCCCGGCCGGACCGATACCCACGGTGATCACGTTGCCGGTGATGGCATCCGCGTAGCGCTTCTGTCCGGCCGTCTTGGGTCTGACCGTACGACCCCGAGCGGAGCGGAGGATTTCGGTGGTGAGGACCTCGGAAGGCCGCTCGTCGGCCTTGACCATGTCGATGGTGCGCCCGACGTTGGCTCGGTCCAGGCCCTGCCCGGCCTCCAGCAGCAGGACCAGCTCCTCGAACAGCCGGCCCACTCGCTCGGCCTCACCGCCCTCCACCGTGATCTCGTTGCCCCGCACCATGATGGTGGCCCCGCCGAAGGCGTCCTCCACCAAGCGCAGCAACTCATCGTGCTGACCAAGCAGGCCTACCATGAGATGGTTGCCGGGTACGAGGATCTTGACCTGGGTCGAATGCACGGAACTCGTCTTGGAGTTTAGCCCGCCCGACGAAGCGACCACTCAACCCGACAGCTCGGCGGCCGTTACGGTGGACGTCCCTACCTTGCCCACGACCACGCCCGCAGCCACGGTGGCCAGGTAGGCCGCGTCCGCCAGGCTGGCCCCGCTGGCCAGCGCCAGAGCCAGGCTGCTGGCCACTGTGTCGCCTGCTCCGGTGACGTCGAAGACCTTGCGGGCGGTCGCCTCGATGTGCAATGGACCGACTCCTGTATCGGAGACGAAGAGCGACATCCCCTGGGCACCGCGGGTGATCAACACCGCCGATCCTCCCAGCTTGGCGAGCAGGTCACTTCCAGCCCGACAGAGGTCGTCTTCGTCGGCAATGAGCAGACCGGCCGCCCGTCCTGCCTCTTCGAGGTTGGGCGTGAGCACGGTCGCCCCTCGGTACCTGGAGTAGTCGACTCCCTTGGTGTCGACCACGACTGGTATGCGCTGTCTCACCGCCGCGCCGATCAGGTCCTGGGCCAACCGTTTCGAGACCACCCCTTTGGCATAGTCCGAGATGACCACCGCCGCGACGCCGGCGATCTGGTCCCGGGCCCACTCCCCAAGGACTGCCTCGACCCCCGGGCAAAGGGGCACACAGGTCTCGGTGTCGGCCCTGACCACCTGCTGGAAACCAGCCACTATCCGGGTCTTGGTCGTGGTGGGGCGCGTGTCGTCGGTCACGATGCCATCGGTGCCCAAGCCCTGCACTTGCAGTCGCGCCCTCAGTTGCTCAGCCGAGGCGTCCCGACCCACCACTCCGCCTAATGCCACCTGGCCACCCAGGGCCACGATCCCGGCGGCGGTGTTGGCCGCGCCACCGGGCACCGCACTGTGACCCGCCACCTTGACCACCGGGACGGGGGCCTCGGGTGAGATCCGGTGCACATCTCCCCAGACGTACTCGTCGAGCATGAGGTCGCCCACGATCAGCACGGTGGTGCCGGCAAAGCGCGAGACCATCGACTCGATACGCGGATCATCCAACGCCGCACTGATCTCCGAGGACACTCAGGGCGACAGGCTCGCCCTGACCCGGCCCATCAACGATGACGTCGAGCGCTCGGGTACGAGGGGCAGGAACTCCACTCGTCCCCCGTAGCCCTCGACCGTCGCCATCTCGGGGATGGGCAGTCCCCGAGGGGGTGCGTAATCGGCCCCCTTGCAATGGATGTCGGGCTGCAGGCGCGCCAGTGGGCGCTCGGGGGTCAGGCCGGAGAAGATCACCGCCCGGGTAACGACCTCCAGCGCAGCGATCAGGGTGGCCCGCTCGGCCGCCGGCACGAACGGCCGGCCGCTTCCCTTGAGGGCGCACACTGACGCGTCGTCGTTGAGGCCGACGACGAGCACGTGACCCAGGCGTCGGGCTGCCTCCAAGCTGTGCAGGTGCCCGACGTGCAGCACGTCGAAACAGCCGTTGGTCCAGACCACGACCTTGCCCTCTTGACGCCAGCGCTCACGCTGAGAGACGAGCACATCCATCGAGACCAGCTTTGCCACCCCGTCTGGAGACGGGGACGGGAGTGCTGGGGTCACCGGGATGAGTTACGGGCTTTGCCCCGCGCCACGCCGGGTCCCAGCTTCACCGACGAGCCGGGGCGGCGCCGGGGGAGAGCCGGCGGGGCCTGCTCCACCTCACCCCTGTCGGGCGGGGCCTGATCACGCGGCCGCCTGCCAGGCGGGGACGGCTCCCCCGGCGTCCAGCCGGGAAGCCCGAGCTCCTCTTCCTCGTCGAGCGGAACAGCCTGGCCCCGCACCGGCAATCGTCGCCGTACGGTCTGCATCTCCCTGGTCAGCTCCTCGAGACGTTCGGCCACCAGCCGGCTGGTCTCCAACAGCTCCTCCGACTCGGGCCCATCTGGACCGGGTGCGCCACCCATGCCCTCCAGGGCCGAGCAGGCGTCGGCCAGGCGATCCCGGATGCCGGTCAGCTTGAGGGCGGTGGCCTTCTCCGTCTTGTGCAGGGCGGCAATCTCTTCCCCCAGCGCATCCAGACGCTCGTTGAGACGGCCACTCAACAGTTTGAGGGCGGTGCCCTTCTCGGCCTTGAGCAGCACTTCGATCTCCCCGCCCAGCGCATCCAGGCGTCCCCCCATGCCGCCTTGCTCGGACAGCTCCTGGGTCAAGACGTCCAGGCGCTTCTCCAGTCGCCGGCTCATGGAGCGCTGCTCGGCCCTGAACTCCTCCTGCAGGCGCTGGACCACCGCCTCCTCGGTCTCTCTGAGCTGTCCGACGAGGCCGGACACCGTGGCGTCGACGGACTCGTCCAGCCGGTCGTGCAGCGCCCTCTCCAGCGGCTCCAACGAGGCCACGATGGCCGTCTGAGCCTTGGCCCCCAGCTCCGGTGCCAGACTGGCCCGCAGCCACGCCTGCTCGTCCCTCACCGCTGCGCCCAGGGACTGCTCCACGCCGTCGAGGCGACGCAAGACCCGGCGCCCGAGCTCGTCGGTCCGCTCCTCCACCGCGTCGATGGACGGCAATCGGATGGTGCCGTCGGCCAAGCCCCGAAGTGTCCGCCCCATGGCGTCGGAGGCATGGGCCAGCTCCCGCAGGCCGCCCTGGACCCCCAGCAGGCCTCGCTGGACCTCACCCAGCCGGCGCTCGATCACGTCCCCGGTGGCGTCGTCGGTCCAGCCCCTGGAGGGCTCCCGCTCAGGCGCCTCCGGGGCGGGGTCGTGGTGAGGCGCAGGTGGGGGACGGGGCTCATAGCGAGGCGCAGGCTCGGGCGGAGTAAGACGCTCGGGAGTTGCTTCGGCGACCCTCCCGGTCAGCCCCTCCCAGGGGCGGGACTCGAAGGATCCGTCGCCGAGGCTGGGGCGATCGGCGACTGGTGAGCTCGAAAGCTCGGGCCGCGCCCCAGACGGCCCCGCCGGCAACGCCGGCTCTCGGACCCCCGATCCCACCGGGTGGCGCTCGATCAGCCCCTCGGACACCAGCTCGCGAAATGACGACGATGCCCCCGACAGCGTCTCGATCCGTAGAGCCATGGCCGCCAGCGAGGCCTGGATGGCGTCATCGCGCGCCCTCTGGGCCCGCAGGGCCTCGGCCTCCTCGGTCGGTCGTGACGGCGCAGCCGACCCGGGACCGGCAGCCGCTCGGGGTTCGGCAGCCGCTCGGGGTTCTGCAGCCGCTCGGGGCCGGGGGCGGCCCTGGGGCTGGGGCTCTGATGGCGCACCCGCCTCAGGCATGATCTGGGCCCCCCGGCCCGGATCTCCGGTACCAGACGGTCCCGGAGGAGGCCCCTTGGGCGCGGCTTGCGGCTGGCTGGTCCCCAGCGGCTCTCGCTCCGGCTCCGGGCCGCTGGCCGGGGGAGCGCTGTTCTCCGGCCCGGCGGCTGTCCGACCTCCCCGCCGGGCCCGCGGCGTCCTCATGCCCTCTCCCCGGATGCCCTGATCCCGGCCAAACAGTAGCCAACCGTTGGCCCGGAGTGGCTAGGCGCGGCTTCGTCGCTTGGATACAAGGCCACTAGCCTACGTCCGATCGAGTGAGTCGGAAGACCTAGAGAAAGAGGACAGCCGTGATAGAGACGCCCACCGTGGAGCGGGTCCTGGCGGAGGCACTGCGCCGCGGAGGTGATTTTGCCGAGCTGTTCGCCGAGGACCGCCGTACATCGTCGGCCTCCTTCGACGACGCCAAGGTCGAGGAGCTGGCCTCCGGGCGGGACCGGGGAGCCGGCATCCGGGTGGTGGTGGGCGAGACCACCGGCTTTGCCCACACCGCCGATCTGTCCGAGGAAGGGCTGCTGGCAGCCGCCCGGGCGGCCTCCGCAGTGGCCCGTTCGGGAGACGGCATTGTTCGAAAGGTGGCCGTCGACGCCACTGGCTCCATCGCCCACTCACGCCCGCCGACAGCCCGGGTTGCGCCCGAGGAAGTAGGTAAGGCCACCAAGGTGGAGCTGCTGGCCCGGGCCGACGAGGCCGCCCGCTCAGCGGGGGGATCCATCTCCCAGGTCAGCGCGGGCTACGGGGACAGTCGCCGGCGCATCCTGGTGGCCAACAGCGACGGCCTGCTGGCCAGCGACGACCAGGTGCGGACCCGCTTCAGCGTGAGCTGTGTGGCGGTGGGCGACACCGGCATGCAGACCGGTTTCCACACCGCGGCGGCCACCGTAGGCTTCGAGCTGTTCGATCGGGTGACGGTGGAGGAGGTGGCCGGCGAGGCGGCCCGGCGGGCCCTCACCAAGCTGGCCGCCCGGCCGGCGCCCAGTGGAACCTTGCCGGTGGTCATAAAGGGGGGCAGTGGCGGCATATTGTTCCACGAGGCCTGCGGCCACGGCCTGGAGGCCGATCACATCGCCAAGGACAGCTCCGTCTACACCGGCAAGATCGGCCGGTTGGTGGCCAGTCCGCTGGTGACCCTGGTCGACGAGGGCACCATGCATGACGAGTGGGGCACCTTCGCCATCGATGACGAGGGCCATCAGGCCCAGCGCAACGTGCTCATCGCCGACGGGATCCTCACGGACTACATGTGGGACTGGCTGCGGGGTCGCAAAGAGCACAAGACCTCGTCCGGCAACGGCCGGCGCCAGAGCTACCAGCACCTGCCCATGGTCCGCATGACCAACACCTACCTGGCCAACGGGGCAGAGGACCCGGACGACATCGTGGCTCAGACGCCCAGGGGGGTGTACGTGGCCCAGCTGGGAGGGGGACAGGTCAACACCGCGACGGGGGATTTCGTGTTCGGGATGACCGAGGCCTACCTGATCGAGGACGGGAGGATCACCGAGCCCCTGAGGGAGGCCAACCTCATCGGCAACGGCCCGGAGGTGCTGCGCCGGATCGACGCGGTGGGCAACGACTTCGCCATGGTGCCCGGTACCTGCGGCAAGGACGGCCAGAGCGTGCCGGTCGGTTGCGGACAAGCCACCCTGCGCATCACCGGGGTGACCATCGGGGGCACCGCCGGTGACTGAGGAGTCCGGCGGGGAGACCGGCGGGTTGCCTGGGCCACGTGGAGCGCCGGGCACGGCTGGGCGAGCGCTGTCCGAGGTGGCCGGGCGGATCGTGTCGTGGGCCCGATCCGGTGAGGAGGTGGAGGCCTACGTGGCTCGGGGCCGCGACACCTCAGTGCGAGTGTTCGGGGGCGAGGTGGAATCCCTCTCCTCGGCCGAGTCGGCGGGAGTGGGCGTACGGGTCGTGTTGGGGGCTAGGCAGGGCTTCGCCTACGCCGGCTCCCTGGACGAGGACATCCTGGCCGAGACGCTGGCCGAGGCGAGGGACAATGCCGCCTTTGCCACACCCGACGAGCATGTGGGCCTGGCCCACCCGGACGGGGTCGAGGTGGCCACCCTTGACCTGTGGCGCCCAGGTCTGGAGTCCCTGGCGGCCGAGGAAAAGGTGGCCCTGGCCCTGGACCTCGAGGCCCGGGTGCGTCGGAGCGACCCTCGCATCCGCCAGGTGGAGCAGGCCAACTGGGGCGACGTGGCCTCCGAGGTGGCAGTGGCCACCACCACGGGCATCTGCACCTCGGGCCGGCGGACCTCCTGCTACGTGTCCACCTATGCCATCGCCGGGGAGGGAGACGAGACCCAGACCGGAGGTGGCTACTCGGTCGGTCGGGAGCCGGGCGACGTCGACTTGGCCAAGGCGGCCGCCGACGCCGTGCGCCGTTCCACCGAGCTGTTGGGAGCCAGGCAGGCCAGATCGGGACGGCTCACGGTTGTGCTGGACCGGCGGGTCACCACCACCCTGCTGGCCATCCTGGCCGGGACACTGTCGGGAGAGGCGGTCCTCAAGGGTCGTTCGCCGTTTGCCGACCGGCTCGGGGATACCGTTGGTGCCGCCGGGCTTACCCTGGTGGACGACCCTACCGACGTCCGAGCCTATGGGGCCGCCGTCCACGATGCCGAGGGCTTGGCCTGCCGTCGCAACGTCTTGATCTCCGAGGGTGTCCTGGCCAGCTTTCTCTACGACAGCTACGCCGGCCGCCGGGCCGGGACCGCCTCCACCGCCTCGGCGGTTCGGGGCGGGTTCAAGACGACACCAGGCGTGGGAGCCAGGGCGCTGTCCCTGGTGTCGGCGGAGGCAGAGCAGTGCCGCCCGGGAGGCGGCCCCATGGACACGGGCCGCCCGGGAGGCGGGCCCATGGACACGGGCCGCCCGGGAGGCGGGCCCATGGATGAGAGCCAGATCGTGGCTCAGGTGGGTTCGGGGCTGCTGGTGCGCTCGATCACCGGCGTGCACTCAGGGGTGAACCCCATCAGCGGGGACTTCTCGGTGGGAGCCGAGGGCCTGATGATCCGGGGAGGCGCGCTGGCCGAACCGGTGCGGGAGGTGACCATCGCCTCCACCATCCAACGGATGCTCCAGGCAGTGGTGGCGATTGGTGACGACGTCGAGTGGCTACCCGGGTCGGCGGCCGGCGTGACCCTGGCCATTGCCGACGTGAGCATGAGCGGGTCCTGATCGCCCCCTCGGTCACTGCCCCAGCAGGCTCGGGTCCAGCGACTCCGAACAGCGACAGGAGTGGGTCTCGGGGATGGCGGGGATGGCAGCCATGAGCAGGTGACGGGCCCGGCCAATGTTGGCCGCCAACACCTCCAGGGCGGCGGCCATGGTGACTGCCTCTGTTCCCTCTACCCCCTCCAGGCCGGTGTCGTAGTCGGTCACCATGGCCAGGCCCGAGTAGCACATGCCCAGCTCCCGAGCCAGGGCCGCCTCGGGGTACTGGGTCATGTTGACCAGGTGCCACCCGGCCGAGCGGTACCAGCCCGACTCAGCCCTGGTGGAGAAGCGTGGCCCCTGGATGACCACCACCGTGCCGGCCGGATGAGCCCTCACGCCGGCGTCGGCGGCCCCCCGGACCAGGACCTGGCTCAGCTCGGGACAGTATGGATCGGCGAAGGCCACGTGGCCCACCTGGCCGCCGTCGAAGAACGTGTCGGGACGCCCCCAGGTCCGGTCCACCAGTTGATCGCAAATCACCATGTCGCCGGGATGCATTTGCGGCCGCAGAGAACCCGCCGCGCAGGCACCCACCACCCGGTGCACCCCCAGTTCCCGCAGGGCCCAGAGGTTGGCTCGGTAGTTGACCCGGTGGGGAGGCAACTCGTGGTGAACGCCGTGACGAGGCAGGAAAGCCACGGGACTGCCCTCCACTCGGCCGATGGCCACCGGGGCGGACGGAGGGCCGTACGGAGTGTGCAGCATGACGTGGTGCACGTCGTCCAAGAAGGCATAGAAGCCACTACCGCCCAGGACTGCGATCCCAGCCTCAGACAGCCCGGCCACAGGCCGGGGGCTGCTCACGATGCGGCGCTGGACGCCTTGGAGCCCGAATTTGGCTTGTGAGAGGCGGGTGAGCCGGTGGGCCGACCCTTGGCGCCCGATCCGGAGTCACCCGATCGTGAGCCGCGCGAGTTGGAGTCTCCCGACTTGGAGTCTCCCGACTTGGAGTCTCTCGACTTGGAGTCGCCCGACTTGGTGTTGGACCCCTCCCCGGCGGAAGAGGCCCCAGCTGCACCGTCCGAGGAGCCCCCCGAAGCCGCACCATCCGAACCCGAGCCGCCCGAACCCGAGCCGCCCGAACCCGAGCCGCCCGAACCCGAGGACGCGGCCGAGTCGGCCTGGGACTTGGCGCCCTCGTCCTTGGTCGCGGCCTCCTTGCCCTTGCCGGTGGCCGAGCGGCTGTCGTTGCGATAGAAGCCACTGCCCTTGAAGGCGATGCCGATCGGACTGAAGACCTTGCGCAGGGGGCCACCGCAGGCGCCACACACGGTCAGCGGCTCGTCCTTGAACGACTGGACTACCTCCAGGTGCTCCGCGCAGGAGCGACAGGCATATTCATAGTTGGGCATGATCCTCCTCGGATGGTCAGTGTACCGTGGCGAGGTGATTTCCCTGGCCGAGGCCCGCGCCCGGGTCCTCGAGCAGTGCCCTGCGCTTTCGATCGACCATGTGCCCCTGGCCGAGGCCCTCGGGTGTGTCACCGCCGAGGTGATCGTGGCCCGCGAGGCGGTGCCCGCGTTCGCCAATACCGCCATGGACGGTTACGCGGTTCGCTCAGTCGACATCACCGGGGCCCCCGTCCGATTGGCCGTCGTGGGTACCCTTTCCGCCGGCTCGGCTCCCCCCGACCACCCGCTGGTGGCGGGGGAGACCCTGCGCATCATGACCGGCGCTCCCATGCCATCTGGCGCCGACGCGGTCATCATGGTCGAGCAGACCCAGGCAGGTGACGGGGGAACCACGGTGACGATCCAGGTGCCAGCCAAGCCGGGCGACCATGTACGCCGGGCTGGCGAGGACGTGAGCATCGGCCAGGAGGTCTTCCCGCCCCACACACGGCTCGGGCCCGGGCATCTGGGCGTACTGGCCAGTCTGGGCATCACCGAGGTGGCCGCCTTTCCTCGGGTCCGAGTGGGTGTGCTCTCCACCGGTGATGAGCTGGTGGAAGGGCCGGGGTTGCTGCGGCCGGGGCAGATCCGGGATTCCAACCGACGAATTCTGTTGGCCCTGGCGGCGGCCAGCGGTTTCGAGCCAGTGGACCTTGGTATCGCCCGAGACACCGAGGGGGGCATCACCGAGGCCATAGAGGCCGGCACAGCCGGTTGCGATGCCCTGGTCACCAGTGGTGGAGTCAGTATGGGCGACTTCGACTGGGTGAAGACCGTTCTCAACCGCCTGAGCGGCGACTCCATGGGCTGGATGCAGGTGGCCATCCGCCCGGCCAAGCCACTGGCCTTCGGCGTGGTCGACGGCGTACCGGTGTTTGGGCTGCCCGGCAACCCGGTTTCCTCGATGGTGAGCTTCGAGCTTTTCACTCGCCCAGCCCTGCGCCAGATGACCGGTCATCTCGACCTGGACCGCCTGCATGTGTCGGCCGTCGCCGACGAGGGGCTGCCGCGACGGTCGGACGGCAAGCTCCACCTCGTCCGGGTGATGGCCGAGCCGGGCGCCGACGGCCCGTTCCATGTGCGCTCCTCGGGGGGCCAGGGCTCTCACCAGTTGCTGGCCATGGCCCGGTCCAACGCCCTGGCCCTGCTGCCCGACGGCGACGGCGTGGAGCCTGGCGGGCAGGTGAGGACCATGCTATTGGACTGCTGAGCTTCCCTCGGCCGCCGGATGCAGGTGGGCGCGGGGCTCCGGCGGGAGAAGGCTGTTTTCGCGCCATTAGGCTCAGATGGATGGCTGGTGCTGCCCTGGTCGACCCCTTCGGACGGCGGGTCCGCGACCTGCGGATTTCGGTGACGGACCGCTGCAACCTGCGGTGCCAGTACTGCATGGCCGAGGAGATGACCTTCTTGCCGCGGCAGGAGCTGCTGAGCTTCGAGGAGATCGAGCGGGTGGCCCGGGTGTGTGTGACCCGGTACGGGTTCGACGGCATTCGCCTGACCGGGGGCGAGCCGACGGTACGGGCCGACCTGGGCACCCTGGTGGGGATGCTGGCCGGCTTGGCGGGCCCCGACGGCCAACCGGTGGACGTGGCCATGACCACCAACGGAGTGACACTGGCCCTGGTGGCCGATCAGCTGCGCCGGGCAGGGCTGAGCCGGGTCAACATCTCGTGTGACTCGCTGCGCCGTGAGCGCTTCGCGTCCATCACCAGACGTGACCGTCTCGCTGCCGTGCTGGATGGGGTGGACGCGGCGGTGGCAGCCGGGTTCTGCCCAGTCAAGGTCAACGTGGTCACCATGCGGGGAGTGAACGACGACGAGGCGGTGGACTTTGCCACCTTTGGACGGGAGAAGGGGGTGCAGATCCGCTTCATCGAGTTCATGCCCCTCGACGCCGAGGGCACCTGGTCGATGGACCAGGTGGTGCCGGCCACCGAGACGGTGGAGGCCATCGCCGCCGTGTACCCGCTGGAGCCGGTAAGCCATGGGGCCGAGCCTGCCGCCCGCTACCGGTACCTGGACGGGAGGGGCGAGATCGGGGTCATCCCATCAGTGACCAGGCCCTTCTGCGGTGACTGCGACCGGGTGCGCGTGACTGCCGAGGGACGGCTGCGCACGTGTCTTTTCGCCATGGACGAGCACGATCTCCGGACGGTGCTTCGCAAGGGGGGTAGCGACGACGACCTGGCGGGAGCCATCGAAGCGGCGGTGGGCACCAAATGGGCCGGGCACCGGATCGGTCAGGTGAGCTTTCTCAGGCCCGGGCGCAGCATGAGCCAGATCGGCGGATAGGGCGGGCCGGGAAGGGCGGTCCTAGACTCCGGCCATGTCCGATCGCGGCCTGACCCATCTCGATCCTCTCGGACGAGCCCACATGGTGGATGTCACTCCCAAGGAGCCGTCGCATCGCCGAGCCCTGGCCCGGTGCAAGGTAATGATGGAACCAGAGACGACATCCAAGGTGGCCAGTGACGCCATCGCCAAGGGTGACGTCTTGGGAGCGGCCAGGATCGCCGGCATTCAGGCGGCCAAGCGCACAGCCGATCTGATCCCGTTGTGCCACCCTCTGCTGGTTGGAGCGGTGTACGTCAACTTCACCATCGGTGACGACTACATCGGGGTGGAAACCCAGGTGGAGACGGTCGACCGCACCGGAGTGGAGATGGAGGCGCTCACTGGCTGTGCGGTGGCCGCCCTCACGATCTACGACATGTGCAAGTCAGCCGACAGGTCGATGGTCGTCGCCGACCTGGCTCTCTGGGAGAAGGTCGGCGGGCGCTCGGGCACGTGGCACCGGGCCGATACCGACGGAGCAGTAGCGGACGGGGGGCTCTGATCCCGGTACAGGTTGGCCGGCACTGGCGTCCCGCGGCGGTCGGTAGTAGACCAATTGGGTCGGTTATGAGCGGACTCGGCCGACAATCCCCCACTTTGGGTGGTCCCCACGCTAGAGTCCGCGGAGCGAAGGCAGGTCGAGGAGCTTGACGATCGTGGCGCTCGTAGTGATCGTGGGGATGTGGTTGGCCGTAGGGGTGGTGTCGTTCGCCCGTCGGCGGGCAGAACGGGGCTCCACCAGCTCCATCGGGGAATTTCGACGCCAGCTGGGCATCATCGGACGTACTGGGCCGGACCTGCTGGTAGCCCCGGCTAACCGCTTGCGGGTACCAAGACCCAGTGCCACGGTGGTCACCCTTGCGGATCCGCGGGCACGGCGCTCATCCTCCCCGGGCCGGCCGTCGGCCTGGGCGGAGCCTCCCGACGCGGGTCGTCGTGGCGCCCCTCGGGGATCCGCCCCTCGCCGACATCCGGGGCGCAACCCCGTCAACCCGGCCTTCGGACGTCCGGCCCCCCGGAGTGCCGCTCCAACCGGGAGGGTGCCTGGTGGGCGACGGACCCTCGAGCGGCGCCGCACGATCTTTGTGGCCTTGGCATCGATTACCGCCGGGGCCACTGTCATAGGAGCAGTGCCTGGGGCTCGGGTGATGTGGGCGCTGGCTGGCATTACCGCCATCACCCTGGCTGCCTACGTCGGGCTGCTGGTGCGCAGCCGCAACGCAGCTGCCGAACGAGAGCTCAAGCTGGCCTACCTGCCGCCGCCCCGGCGCGTGTCAGCCGAGCCCATGCTGCGCCGCTCCGCCACCAACTGAGCCGGCAGGCGCGCCCGGGAAACTGATCCGGGACTCACTCGACTCGAAGGCTAACCTGATCGCGTCGGGGGGTGTAGCTCAGCTGGTAGAGCGCTACGTTCGCAACGTAGAAGTCGGCGGTTCGAGTCCGCTCACCTCCACCAGGGAAAATGGCCATAATCCCAGTTCAGAGGCCATTTTCCTGTCCTGCGGCAACCTGCCAGAAGTTGCAGGAAACTGCCGGGTCGTGCAACTGCCTATTGCACGGCTATTGCACGGCTATTGCACGGCCCAGGCGCCCACCGAACGGAGCCGAGCAGTAGCGGCAGGAAGGCAACGAGGCCGTGCCGACGCCGGCACCCCTACCGGTCACACTGGGGAGGTATTATGCAGGGCGATGGCTGAGCCCGAGACATCCGTGGTGGACCCGTGGCCGGATGCCTACGCCGAGGACGCGTCGGCTCCGGGTCGGCTGCCCAAGGTGCCGGACTGCACACCTGGCACTGACGGTCCCCTGCCCGCGCCTGGCCGGGAGATGACCTCCGTCGGCTGGTGGTCACTCTGCCCACCCGGGCGCCAAGCCCGAGAGGCCATCGTTCTCGCCGGCGCTGAAGCCCGCGGCATGGCTCGACGCTCTCGTGGTCGCCATGCTCACCTACGCCGCGCAGAAGTCGCCATGGCACAGGGACGAGCCGAAGCAGCCCTGAGGGACCCCCTCCTGGCTCAATGGCTCCAAGTAGCCACGACTGGGATGGGTGGTCCCACCACCGACGCCGCACTCGTCGCCCTGCGCCAGGCGATGGTGCTCATCCGCCACGCCCTCGGTGCCCTCCACCCTGTCGCCGTCGAAACCGAGCCTCTCTCTCACTGCTCCTGGCCTTGCGATGGCGGCGCCGACTTTGGCGCGGCCGGGCCACCGGGCCAGGTGGTCGCCGCCAACCCCTGTCGTCGCCACGCGCCCCCTCGCGCCTCCAGTCCCCACCGACGGGAGGCCGCCGTAGCCGCGTAGATGACGACGTAGCCCGGTCTCCCTCCACATCGACTGGAGGCCGGGATGGCTCGGCAAACACGACAGACATCTACTCTGGCCCTGACTCCCCCACCGGAGCGAGGGGACGACCTGCTGACGTTGGCGCGGGTCATCGATGAGTACCAGATGGTCAGCGAGCGTCGCCTGCGGGGGGCGGTGGCAGCACGTGAAGTCACTCACCACCGATTTGGCCGGCGGCTGCTTTTCCGCCGCTCAGACATCGAGGAGTGGCTGACTCGCGACCGGCATGAGGCCATCTGATGGCCACCACCACCATCCAATACGTCGATCCCCTCGACCGGCCCGGAACCTTGGCGGTCCTGATCGAGGCGGTCAGGTCCGTGCCGGCGGTGGCTAGGCGGGGGACCATGGAGGAGCGGCTCGGCACGGTGGAGGCGATGACCCCCAGGACCCGCGGTGCACCCTAGACATGGCCCGGCCCGGGGACTCACCACCCCCGGGACCGGTGAAAACACACTGCATACCTATGCAGCCCTAAGTGTAGCACCCGGAGCGGCCATGGCTGCGCTGCTGGTGCAGGCGCAGGCCCGGCGGGCCGAGGACCCGACCTACCCGGTCCCCAGATGGCTGCGCCATTGCGGCCGTGGCCCTACCCCCATAGGGATCGCCCCGTGGGACGCGGCCAGGGCCGCCGACCTGGCCCGATCCACGTGGACCACGGTCCACCATGGGGACCACGGCTACCGGGTGGTGCGCGGGGCCTACCCCGGCTGCCCCGACCCAGCTCCCGGCCCCGACCTGACCGCCGAGGAGTGGGGAGTGCTGGTGGCCGAGGCCCTGGCCGCCGCGGTGGTGGAGGCTCGTGCCCTGGCCGGCGACACCTCTCCCCTGGTCGAGGCGGTGGCGCTGCTGGCCGGCTGGGCGGCAACCGACCGGGCCATGGCCGCGGCCCAAGTGGCAGCCCTACTGGCCGGCCTGCAGGCCCGGGCCGTGGGCGATGACGAGTCGGACTCCGACGATGCCGGTGCCCCGGCCCAGCCCCGTGGGCCTCCCGAGGGCCGGGACCGTGAGTTCGCTCCGGCGCCTGCGGTGCGGCTGGTCGTCGGTCCCCGCCGGGAGACGGTGCCATGGCCGCCCGCACCCTCGTGGTGGAGGGGGCGTCGGATGCCGTAGCCGGATTTGCCGTCGAGCTGACGGCGGGTGGCTACCGACCACGGTCCGACGGCGGGCGGCTGACGTGTCGGCTCCCCGGACCGGTGGAAGCCGATGCCTGGCGAGACGCTGCACTCAGACGGGAGCTGAGCCCGTGTCGGCTGACCTCCCGCGCCCGGTCGAGGCCCCGGCCCCCGGCCCGGCTCCTGGAGGTGGCACTGGCCCTGGCCGGCCGGGGCTATCGGGTAGTGGCGCTGCACGGCATCATCGCCGGCCGGTGCACCTGTCCGGAGGGGCGGGGATGCCGCCGGCCCGGCAAGCATCCCCGGATATCGGGCTGGAGCCGGGCTGCCACCACCGACCCGGCCGCCATCCGATCCTGGTGGAGTCGGTGGCCGACCGCCAACGTGGGCATCACCCTCGACGGGCTGGTCGTGTACGACATCGACGGGCCGGTGGGCGAGGCATCTATGGCCCCGTGGCTGGCCGAGCACCCGCTGCCGACCGGCACCCCCGAGATCCGCACCCGTCGGGGCCGACACCTCTACCTCCGCCTGCCCGAGGGTCGGATACCTCTGCCCGTCGGCCCCGGGGTGGATGTCCTGTGTGGACCTGGCCACCTAACCGTTGGGCCGGGGTCGATCGCAATCGACGGCTCCCTCTACGCCGGGCATCTCCCCAACGTGGACCGGCTGCCCATGCTGGCGGAGGGGTCCACCCGACCGGTCGAGGCCGGGGCCGAGGTCCCGAGTGAGTCGTGGACCGGGGACGGGGCCGGGATGCTGGCCCGGGCCGAGGCAGTGGTGGCCGCTGCTCCGGCTGAGGGGATCCCGATTGTTGAGCCAGTCGCTATGCGAGCGTTAGCTGGTTCTGGTTGATCCAGGCTTCGGCGAACTCGACTGGTGTTCTCCAGCCGTGCGCGCTGTGGGCCCTGTTGATGTTGTAGT
>JAABUJ010000251.1_pt1 | contig 117106 bp, 154 predicted proteins | sample 5559131 | NCBI WGS metagenome assembly JAABUJ01 (sample SAMN10711875, study PRJNA513366) | rock metagenome | isolation source: Antarctica rocks | place: Antarctica: Victoria Land, Mt New Zealand nord | collected 2016-01-07
GCCCGCCGGGGCCCCGCCCCGGGCCCGCCCCGCCCGGGGGGGGGGGCGGGGGGGGGGGTCCAGCGTAGCGCGGCATGCTGGCACCCAGCACATAGTGAGCGCTGGCTCGGTACTTTACTGACCTGTTTACTGCATAAGTGCTGTGTCGCGCATGGCTGGAAAAGGTCCTGCCAAGCTGAAGCGAAGGCCGCAAGGCACTCAGCAGGGGCATGCACAGGTGCGACCTTGCATGGCGCCCCTAGGGCACACAGTCCGCTTCGCACTGAGCGCATTCGCGGGACCCTGCCAGCACTGCGCTCGCCTGACGCCCGCAGCGCCTGCTGGTGCCCCGCTCTGCCGCGCACACTAGTCTGAGCAGACTGCGAACCCTCCTTTGTGAGGCCGCCAGCGGAGGCCGCCTGTGGGGCCAGCTGGATGCGGCCGGCGGTGGTGAGCAGCGCGCGTGGCCGCAGGCTGGCTGCGTGGGCGCGGGCGCGCTCGCGGTATACCTGGCCGTCGACTGGCCTGGCGCGGGCGCCGCCGCGGGCGCCGCCAGCCCCGCTGTCGACCCAGCCGCGCTTGCTGCGCGCGCGCCGGCCGCCAGCAGCGCTCCTGGCAACGCCCCAGGCTCTGGTGCACCGGGGTCCTCGCCCGCGGGCCCTCTGCCTGGCCCGGCAGGCCGCCAGCGCTGGGAGCAGGGCGGGGCAGGTGGGCAGGCTGCAGAGGCGCCCCCCGGCGGCGCACATGGGGGCCTCCGCGGTGGCGCGGCGGGCCCCATGCGGGTGGACGCCGAGACGTGGCGGTCGGCGGTCGCGGCGGTCGGGCGACCGGCCGGCGCGGCGGCCGGCGTGCCTGGTGCGGCGCGGGCCGGCGCACCGGCAGAGGGTGGAGCGGCGGCCGGCGGCCGGCACGCGGACGGGTGGTCTGGGGCGCATGCGCCCGATCAGGCTCATGCTCCCGGCGGCGCGGCCTCGCCGCTGGAGGCGGTGCCGTTTGTCCGCTTGGTCGGCTGGCTGCTGCGGCGGGCTACCGTATAATGCCATGCGCGCGCACCCGCCAGACAGGCTGCTAACAGGAGAGCGTGTTCAAGGGTAGGCAGAAATTTTAAGATGTGCAACCTGTCCAGTAATTAGGCTCAGATGCCTTGCGGCTGGCTTCTGCAGCAATGCTCCGTCAGGTTTGCCGCTGGGGTCATCGCTGAATTGTGCTTTGATTGCTGCACCGCTCATTTGTGCTTTGTTTTCTGCGCCGCTCGTCTGTGCTTTGGTAGCTGCGCCGCTCGTCTGTGCTTTGGTAGCTGCGCAGATCTGCATTCTTAGGACTAGGATCGCCATGTGGTGTCATTTCAGCATGTTGCTTCGCATGTATGTGCTTCGCATGTATGTGCTTTGGTAACCAACTTACACGACCATCTGTACTATGTCGGAAGCCACCCTGCATCAGTGACATCTGGCTCGGGGTGTGCGCCTGCATGCGAGCCGCCTCCACTGCCGGTCCCTCCGGCACCGCTGCGCTCGGAGCCCCCTCCCGGCCCCCTGCTGGCCAGCAGGCTGCCGGGGCTCCCGACGACGGCATCGCTGGGGCTGCCCTCGCGCTCTGCCAGGATCGCGCGCGCCATCTCCGCCTTCCAGGCGTCGCTCTCCACATCGTCGGACGCGCGGGGCCCTGCGCGCGCCCCACCAGCGCGTTCACACAACCCTGGCCGTGCCCGCGCGCACCACGGACGGCAGACAACTCTGGGGAGCTAGCTGGGCGAGGGCGTCTCTGCTGAGGCCTGCAGCAGCGCTGCCAGCTCAAGCCCCACCTCGAGTGAGTGCCAGGCATGCGTCCAGCCGTGGCCGCTGCTGCCCTCCACCAGTGACCGCCAGCAGGACAGGGTGTACCCTCCCCTCAGCCACACGCCGCCGCACCTGCCACGCCCGCGCCGCGCCGCTGCAGCGCCGCCAGCCGCTGCGCGGTGCTCTGCGGCGCGGCGCCGTCCGCGGCGGTAGCCCCCGAGTCGGCGGGCCGGCCGTCCAGCGCGCGCCCATCCAGCGCCAGGCCCAGCTGGCTGGTGGAGGGCACGTTGGTCATGCCGCGCCGCGCGCCGCGCTCCTCGGCGGCACTGCCCCTCTCCCTGCACCCGTTGCCGAGACGGGACTCGAATTCCGCTGTGGATGCATAATGCTGTGCGGGTGATGCAAGGCATTGTTGGACAGTCCTTCAAAGCCGGGGCGACATTGGCTCCCTCTGAACTTTGCAATGTGAGAAAGGGGGCCCATGACTGCACACTCACAGCAAGACGGGAGGGTCCAGCCTAATGTAGAAGCGTAACAACGCTCGATGTCGGTTGCTGTGCCCTGCCAGCAGCGCAGAGCGGCTGTGCCCTTGCCGCAACACAGCCAGCCAAACAGCTTCATGGACCCTGTTAGCCCTGCGAGCGGGCTCCATGCTGTTCTCACAGCCATCATGGGCGAAATCAGCCATGGCCAGCGCCCCGCCGCACCTCAGCAGCGCCAGCCGCCCCGCGACGTCCTCTGGCGACACGCCGCCGTGAGCACCGCCGCCGCCGCTGGGGCTGCGGCGGTGTGGCGCCTCCCAGTGCGCCGCTCTGCTGGCCCCCGGCCCGTCTCCGCCGCCCGGCGAGTCGTGTCCCGAGCCGGGCCCGACACGCGGCGTCTGGTGGGGAGCATGCCCTGCGCGCCCCCCTCCAGGCCCCCCGGCATGACCACCCACGTGCGGCGCGTCCGGCCCCGGCGCGGCGCCCGCCTGGGGCGCCGGCGACGCGCGGCCCGACGCGGGCCCGCCGCCCGCGCCCGGCGGCGGCAGCCCGGGCGCGGGCCCGCTCAGGGGCGGGCGCCGGGGCTCCGGGCCGGCGGCGGCGGGCGTCGGTGACGCGGCGCGCGAGGCGCCGTCCTCGCTGGCGGCGCGGCGCTGCGTGAGCTGGCAGATGTTGTCGCGGTGCACCACCTCCTCCGAGCCCACGTAGCCCAGCTCCTCGGCAAAGTCGCGCGAGGGCTTGCCCTGCGGCCGCCACACACAGCACCCGTTTCATCATACGCAGCAACCTCGTCTTCACTTGGAACAGCTTGGCTTGGAACAGAGCGTGCGCGCGCATGCAGTCATGCGAAGGCTTCCCATGCGCACAAAGCGTCCTGGCAGCTTGCGGACCGTTCTAGGCTGCAAAATGTATCGAGACACTGGCGCTGCAATGCCTGTATTCAGCCCCAGCCCAGGCGCTCAACCACTGCCAGTGCTGCCAGCACTGCAAGCAATGACCTGGCACCGCCCGGGCGCAGGAGGGCAGGCAGGAGGGCAGGCGGAGCGCGGGCGGCGCGCCTTGATGCGCTCCACCTCGGCGCAAGCGTAGTTGCACAACCCGCGTGCGAGCTCCGCGCCCTCCGCATCGCACAGCCTCACCGCATCCTGCGCGGCGCCCGCTCGCAGCCTTGCACTGGTGCCCTATTCAAGTGGCGCTGCAGGGTGTCGCCTCGCAGCCGCGTTCCTGGCCATGAGTCATGCATGCCACCCTTGGAGCATGGACCGCTTGGCATGTCTCGTGCACATGAAAAGGCCCTTCCGTCGCCTGCACGCACATGCACGTAATTCATGCTTCATGCACATGGGTTCACTACAGGAAACAACTCTCAACCGGGACTTGCAGGGGTGGTTTATGGGCAGCCGCGCCTGCGCGGCAAAGTCGCCCGCGACGCGCACAATGCCGGCCGAGAAGAGCGACTTGCCGCGCTCGGCCACCGCGCGCACCGCGCCCACATCCATCCACAGCTCGCCGCGCAGCGGCACGCTCAGGATCCAGCGCTTGCGGCCCCTGCGCCGCCCGCCGCCGCGCCCGCTCCCCAACGGGCAAGTTTTTCGCACTCAAGCCAGCACAGCCCCCCTGCTGGGCTGTGCGCCCTGCGCATGTGTGGTCGGCTCGCCGCAGGAGATCCGGCCGCCGCGGCAATGTCCATCGGCTCTTGGCCCACCTCCTGTACGGTTCCGCCGCTTGCAAAGGCGCCGCACTGGGTCCCATCTTATATCCTAACCTAACCCTACACCCTACCCTATATCAGGACAGGGGCGGCCGCGCGCCGCAGCGCGTGCGGCAGCGGCCGGAAGACGGTGCCGACGCGCTGGCCGGCCACGAGGGCGGCCACGCGCTCGGGCGCCGCGGCCGCGCAGATGGCCACGGCGCAGCCGGCCGCGGTGGCCAGGCGCGCCGCGGTCAGCTTGGTGGCCATGCCGCCGGTGCCCCAGTCGCCCCCGCGCCCGCTGGTGTCCACCTGCGCGGTGGCCTCTCACAATCGCGCCCGCTTCCTGCCCCCTCCCCAGCGCGTGGGGCCTGCTGTCGCGCGGCGCGCACCCCTCGCAACATCCCTGCAACTGCTCAGGCCCTGCTGTCAGCGTGCAGCACGCTCCGGCGTGCTGGCGGCGGCCACGCACAACCGCGGCGGCCGGTCATGCCCGGTCGGTCGAGAGCTGCACCGGTTCACGCGCAGCGGCGTGCCCATGCCGGAGCCATGCGCCGCGCGCGCTCTGTGAGCATGCCAGCGCCGTGCACCCGCCCTGCTGCGATCTGGGGACAGGGAACCCTGTTCCAGGAGGGTATCCTATTACCGGCAGCGGCCGGGCGCGCACGTGGAGCGCGGCCAGGTCGGCGACCTCATGGATCGGCTGCGCGGCCGGGTCGGTGGCGGGGTTGGCGGTGAACAGGCCGTCCACGTCCGTGAGCAGGACCAGCCAGTCCGCGCGCACCAGCGTCGCCACCTGCCGCCCGCCACAGCAGACCCTATGCAGACCTTCCACGCCGACCCTTCATGTCCGTGAGCAGGACCAGCCAGTCCGCGCGCACCAGCGCCGCCACCTGGCCCCTCCCCCACATCAGCCCCTATGCAGACCCTTCACGCAGGCCCTTACTGCAGAGCGCTGGCCGCTCCTTGCACGCCTGCGGTGGCATGAGCTCACAGGGCACGTGCGCTCAACATTACTCAATGGGTTCTGAGAGCCTCAAAGTGCACACAGCCTGGGGTTGCGCTGAGCGCCCGCGCTCCCCTCTTGCGTCGGGCTCACCGCTGCGCCTGGCGCCGTGCGCAGCCCGCGCCGGCAGGCAGCAAACATGCCTGGCTGTGCATGCTGCTCGCCGCATGCACAGAAAGGAGCTACGGCGCGTGTGGGTGGAGTGGCGACATTGCGCTTGCAAGCCCGACAACATGCACAGGGGATCATGGTTTGTGTGGAGTAGTCGCCTGTGCACAGCTTCGAGTGCTTGGACGCGACATGTCTTCGTTACGGTCGTCGTGCCGCATCGCGGCACGGCCACCGTGCGGAGCGTAAGGAGCGTGAGGAGCGCTGACGTGCTCCTCGCTCGAGTTTGCACCGGCGCTCTCAGGGCGCGACGGGGTCGGGCGCGGGCGGGCGCGCCTGCGCGGACAGCGTGTCGTTGTCGCCGATGCGCAGCTGCTCCACGGCGACCGTGTCGTTCTCGTTCACGACCGGCACGGTGCCGTACGCGAACAGCTCGCGGAACGTGGCGCTCGCGTTCGCGTACTGCCCGCGCTGCGCCAGGTTGTCCAGCGTCAGCAGCACCTGCGCGCACGGCTGCGCGGGCCGGCGGCCGGCCGCGCGTCACTGGGCGCTGAGCGCTGGCCGCTGGGTCGCAGAGGCGCACGCCGCCGCACTGACGGAGGCTACAGCTTGCGGCGGCGCTTGCGGCGGCGGGGGGCGCGCGTGCCAGGCAGGCGCCTTTTACCGCGGGACCGGCAGCCGCCTGCCACCAGATGAGCAGCCTCTGCCCTCCATGTTCAGTTCACCCTATCCCTAACCCAACCCGTCAGGGACATGGACGGGGCCGCGCCAGGCTGAGCGCGCTGAAGAAGTCCTCGTAGAAGCGCATGAGGTGCACCTGGGGCGCCAGCCGGCATGTCAGGGACGGGGCCAGGTCGGGAACACATTGTCTGCATGCAGCTGCAGCACTTGTGGCCGGACAAACGCATGCGCCAAGCATGCAGCCACGCGCCTCCACATACCCATGGGCATACCTGTGGCTTGACACTATCCTTGTGTGTGGTATAGCAAGCAAACACCTGACGGACAGCCCCAAAGCACGTAATGCAGTACAAGGCCAGCCAGCCGCGCCGCAGGGTGCCGGCGGCGCATGCCGAAAGGCGGCAGCGCTGCCGCTGGCCGGCACCGCAGGTCGCTGACCCTCCCGGTCGGTGCACGTCGACCAGACCGCCTCCTTTTGCCACAGCTGTGGCGCGGCGCAGGCATAGGGGGTAGGGTCAGGGGCGCACCTGGCCAACAGCTGCGAGCGCCTGGCGCTGCGCCAGGTCGGCGGGCCGCGCGGCAAGGCCCAGGCGCTGCGCGCCGACCGCGACCGCGCCGCTGCTGACCAGCACCACGCGGTGGCCCTCCGCGCGCAGGTCACGCACAGTCTCGCAGATGCGCGCCAGGTTGCTCAGGTTCAGGCTGCCCGCCTCCGAGCGCACCAGGCTGGAGCTCCCCACCTTGATGACCTGCGGCCGGCGCAAGCGTGCGGCCTGCTCAGGCTGGGGCAAGGGACAATACGGCAGCGCTGCCGACTGCTCTGCTGTTTGGCGTGAAGGCTGCGGGCCTGGCGCCTTCCACAGTGACGCTGCAACTCCTGTGGGTCGGAGATGCGCGTCCTGTCTAGTAGCGCTCAGCAAGCTTGCTGTAGCAGGGCGGTTGCAAACAACAACGTGTGCTGGCTGCACGCTCACTGCGCTACGGCAGTGCTGATAGTAAGCGCAACACTCAGTGAAAGAGTCGGACACGTACGATGGTGAGAGTGCCACCGCCTTTGAGACGCCCGTCACTGATGCTGTGCTTTGCCGCGGCGGCCATGGCAGGGAGTTGTACGACGACGGCGCGCTCTGCGCTGCTACCTGTCTTTACGCCTCTCTGTCAACAAAGTGTAGGAGCGAGCGCTGCGGCAAGCCAAGCTCATGACTCAGCCGCGCATCGCCCCAGAGCCCCACGCAGGTAGCATGTCACAGGTGGAGCGGCAAGGCTCTGAAGACTCTTCAGCAGAAACGTCCAGCAAGCTGGTTGCATGCGCTACTGCGTGATCACATGTGACATGGGGGAATGGTGCAAAGGGTTGGCAGGTTGCAAGCATCAGCCAGACCAGGTACAGAGCCTGGAACAGATTTTCATCTTGAAGGCACATTTGCGCCATGCAGCGCACAGGTAACACCGCTAGCATGCCCTCCAAATATGTGCACCAGCGCGCAAACAGGATCAGCGTGCAGACCTTGCATGCAACAGCTCGTCAGTGCAAGGCCATGAGGGCAAGGCGTGACGCGGCGGCGCAAGGCGTGCCGCGCGTCCAGGGAACGCAGGGACCTGCTCAGTGTCACAATGCACCAAGTACAGCATACGCAAGTGAGGAAGGAGAGATCATAGCACTGTGCGGCCAGTGCCAATTGGTCATTGCCCGCACAAGGCCACTGACTGCATGCGCGCTGCCTAGGCCAGCAGCAAGAAGGTGAGCCCCTTTCCGAGTCAGGCGCCCACGGGATAACCCAAGCACGGGCGGGTTTAGGGTTGCCGCCCATGCCGCGCGAGGCCAGCGAGCCAGGAAGCACCCCGTCGCGAGCACGCCCGGCGCAACAGCGCTGCCAGCGCCCGGCGCGCGCGCCGTCCCGGCCGGCAGCACAGGCGGCGCACGCCCCCGCTCACGCCCCGCGGCGCGCGCCCGGAGCACGCAGCGTGTGGAGGGGTCAGGCCGGCGGCTCGCGCTGCGCGAGGCTGGCCAGCCAGGCGTCCCGCCATGAGCACTCGCGCGCGGTGACGCCGCCCCTGCCGGGCGCGAGCAGCACGCGCGCACGCGCATGCCCCGCCGCTGCACCCAGCGCGTCAAGCGCCGCCTTGCGCTGCGCGCCGCGCGCGCCCTCGCCAAACCCTTGCTGCTCGGCGCCGGCGCCCGGCGCGCCGCACGCCGCTGCCGCGCCCAGCTCGTCTAGCGCCGCGCTCCGCCGCTCGCCCCGCGAGCCTCCGCCCCGGTCCTCCAGGGCGCCAAAGCCAGCACCCGGAAAGCTCGGCACGCCGGCGGCGCTCGCACCGCTCTCGTCCGCAGCCGCAATGGCCTCGCGCCGCCACAGCCCAGCGTGCGCCCCGTCCGCAGCCTGGCCCACGCCCGGCCCGGCCTGCGCGGCGGCCTGGGCGGCGAGCGCGTCGATCTGGGCGCTGAGCGCCGCGACACACATCGGCTTGTGCACCGTCTCCCAGCGCTTTCGAATCCCGGTCCGGCGCTGCAGCCAGGGGTCTCCGGGCGCGCCCAGCTCGCCCAGCCCAGCGGCGTCCGCGCCGGCGTACGCCAGCACGTCCGCGGCGGACGGCGCGGCGCGGTGCTCGCCGACAAAGTCGGCCGCAATGTGGCCGCCGCCGCTGCTGACAAACACCTGCGCTCGCGGGGCCCGGTCAAGCAAGGGTGGGTGCGGCAAAGGCAGCAAGCAACTGGACGCGCATTGCCAGCGTGCTGAGTGATGATGGCGCACCAAGGCGCATCACTGCGCTCAGCAACGAGCGCCGCAGCTGTGGGCACAGCTCTCCCGGGATGTGCAGCATAGGTCAGGGTTAGGGTAGGGTTGTCAAGGCCGACGCCGGGGCGTGCTGCGGCGCGCAACGGCGCCGGCGACTGACACTGTTGATGCCACAGGAGCATTGCGCGCCGCGCGGCCCGCACCCGCTTGGCGCCGCGCAGCGCATGGAAGCTCACGCGCCCGCCAGCCGCCCAGATGCCTAGACAGGCGCCCTCGCAGCCGCCCACCTCCACCGGGCTCCCCGCGCACCCCTGGATGATGGCTGCGCCGCCCTCCTTCGTGGACAGCGAGCCCACATGGATGAGCGTGCTCTTGCCTGCCGGGCCACGCGCAGGCGCATGTGAACACGCAAGAGCAATCATGCCAAGGGAAGCTTGGACGACCGCAGGCTCAAGTCGCCACAGGATACAGAGCGCTGTCTAACGTAGAGCCATGGCCACCATGAGCTAGGCTGTAGGGTTGCGCCAGGCGCCTGGCGCGCAGAGCTCTCTGGTATCGCCCGGTACAGGCAGGGGGCAGCAAGCGCCGGGTGCACCTCCGCTCCTCTTGTCGGGCGAACCGCCGCCCTTGATGAGCAGCCGCTCGCAGTATGCGGTGCCAATGCGCGTCTCGCCGCCTGGCGACCGCCCCTGCACAACCTCAACGTCCAGGCCCATGAGGCGGCGGATGCGCACGCTGCCGCCCGCTCGCACGCCCACGTCCGCCGCTGTGAGCGAGTCGCCGCTGACCGACCCGTACGCTGCCGGCGTAGAGCGCCCGGGATGTGATTATCCAGGCGCTGGGCTTAGGGTTAGGGCTAACCTCATACTCGCTGACATGCGTGCTGTGCACGCGCACGCCCGCGGCTGTGAACGCTGACTGCAGCCGTTGCAGACCTGAGCAGACTCGGCAAGCGCTGTACGTACACAGCTTGGACCCTCTGACCTAATGTACCATGGCCAGTGCCTTTGACCCTCACAATGTGAGATAGATGCAGCCACCATGAAGCATGTCGCTGCGCGCATGGGCAACACGTCAAATCGCTCACGCTAGGCTGCACAACGCCGTGCACCACTCCGGCGCCGCCAGGTTGTGCTCGCAGCTGATCTTTGCTGTGTGCCTCCCGCCGCGGGGCGCGCTTCGCGGCGCGCACCGCACACGATGCGCGCGAATGTGGCCGCGATACCGCCAAACGTCACGTTGCCTCCCTTTGTGGAAATGCGACACGCTCCCTCCTTCAGCTTGGCGACATACACGTCGCCGCCTGCGGCATTGCTTGCGCCGGTTGCCTAGGGTGAGGAGAGAGCCACCCCAGGCGGCCACAGGTGCCAGAGCTCAGGCCGCAGCAGCCAGGTCCGGGCGCCGGAGGCGGAGCCGGGCGGCGCGCACCGTCCGTGACGGTCAGGGAGCAGAAGCGCTCGGGGACATGCACGGTCAGCGTCGCGGCGGGCTCCGCGGCCGCTGCGCCGCGCGGCAGGCCGACCTGGGCAATGCCTGGCGCACGGGGCGTCAGCTGGGTGAGCGGGAGGTCTCACACGGCGGCTCTCTGGCGCGCCGAGGCGTTCAAGCAGCGGCCGGCGCTGCCCAAGTGTGGGCAAGGAGCTGCGAGCTGGGCAGGGCAGCGCACTGAGCCTGTCGTGCAGGTGTTCGACAAAGAAGAGCGGGTTGCGCTGGGCGCCGCTCGGCCAGCTCACCTGGCGGCGCCGCAGAGCAAGGCTGGAACGCACATCCACACCTTAAGGCTTAAGACTTTCCAGCATCCACAACTTAAGACTGCTTCAGCTGTCGCTGCACCAGTCTCATAGGGACAACATAGCTGTGGCGCTGGCAGCAGACCTGCCTGCACTTTGACAGCCTCGTGGTCTGCGCCAGTCAGGACGTTGATGCGGGTGCTGCGCTGGGCGCTGATCCGGACGTGACTCGCCACCGCGACGCGGAAGCTCCTGCCACCAGGTGCAACTCTCCGCATCTGCTGCACGAGCAAGACAGTGCACGCTCATGGTACTGGCACAGTGTCCCACCTCTCTCCAGGACGACTGCGCTCGCTCGCTTCGAGCAGCCGCGCGACGTTCGCCTCGAGCAGGTGCTTTCCATCCTCCGTTTGGTGCCTCCTCAAGAGCTCTCTATCGCCTATCACTTCCCCGGTGAGGAGCTCACGCAGAGGCAAGTCTGATGGTTTGATCACCTCCCCGAAAGCGTCGTGGGGGCGCCCGGGGCTCTCAGCTGGCGCACTGTCAGTGCTGGCTGTGTAGCTCGCTTTCTGCGCTATGTGCGGTAGCAGCAGATTGAAGCACTGCGACTTCCTGGCCACACGCGGGAGCGCACAGGCCGCTGCCAGCCAAGCCATTGGGAGGCCCCTGCCTCGATTTGCTACCGCTGCTGCTGCTGCATATGGCACCGTCACGTCGCCATGCCTTTTAAAGCATAACCTGTAAGCGCTAGCTAGCGCCTGTGGGGCAGCATGTCGATATCCATTGGGGGAGCCAGGGTGACAAGCTTGCCCAATGCATGCTCGAGTCAGTGTATATGTGTCACCAATGAGCCCTAGGCCTACATGCAGCGTAGGCCAGCACATTGCATCCACCTGGCTATTGCCTGCTTCTACACTCGGCTGACATGGTAACCCTCTGCATGAGCCAGCACGCGTGCACACCGAGCAAAGCCCTGTGCCTCACAGGGCATAACTTTGGCATCGCAGCTGGCCCCTTGCATCTGATTTCTGATGATCAGCATGAGCTCATACAACCCCTGCTGCCAGCGCCACGGCTGCCGTCCGCCCTTATCAGACGCCGATGATGCGCAGCAGCGCGCGCAGCTTCGCGGCTGGGTCCAGCCGGCTGAAAGCGGAGCCGCCGCCGCTGCCGCCCTCCTCGCCCTCATCCGCGCCGGCAGCCGGCACAAGCACGTCCAGGCACCAGCGCCAGCCGACTCGCGCATCGCCGCCGCCGGCGCCGCAATCGCCGCCGCCGCCGCCGCCGCCGCCGCCGCCGCCGCCGCTCACCCACGGGCAGAATGCCCGGTGCAGCGCAAATGGGTTGAGCGGCGCGACGCCGCCGCCGCCGCTGCCTGCTGCCGCGGTCGCGGGCGCTGGCGTGGCTGCGGGCGGGCGCCCGTTCTCATGCGCGCCGCTCGGCGCGCTGCCCGCGCCCGGCCCGGAGGCGCCCGCGGCCGGGGCGCCACACCCTGCGCCGTCGGGCGCGGGTGGCACGTCCGGGCAGGGCAGCGCCTCGCACCCGCGCGCGCGCTTGCTGCTGGGCTCCGCGCACTCGCTGCGCGCAGCCCAGTCAGCAAGGTCAGCACCAGGGCACCTGCAATCCTCCTGAGCAAGCCAGCCTGCAAGCCAGTCTGTGCCAGCTCGCTCAGCACATGCTGTACACCTTGCCAGCAGCGCAGTGGGAGCATCATCCTGTGGCCCTGCCAGGACTAGGCCCTAACCAAGGAGGCAGCACAGGGCAGGTCACCCAGCTTGGCCTACCTGTCGCCTTCGGCGCTGCGCTTGCGCGGCGCCGCAGCCAGTGCGGGAATCGCGGCGGCAGGCGCGCGCGCCACCGCGCCGCGCCGCAGCGCCGCAGTGCCAAACACGGGCGGCGCCTCGCCTGCGACGGCCCGCGCCATGCCGCGCTCAGTGCGTGCCGCGCTACTGGCCACCGCACGGCTCCTTCCTTGCACACCAGCCCCAGCTTCGCCTCACACAAGGATGAGTGCAGGCACCTTGGAAGCGCATCGTCATCAGCCGCACAGTTTCGGAACAAAGCCTACAAGGCAATGAAGTGCACCAGAGCTGTCAGCAAGTGCAAGAGCCTTGAGGCTCTCGCTGCTGCGGTGCACTGCTGGCGCGCCCACAAACCCCGCCTGCTGCACGAATCATTGCAGGGCCGCAGGGTAGTACATGCCTTGCCTGCTACACACAGGCTGTCACTGCCGTGCGGCGGCGCGGCAACTGAAACACCGCCGTGTCAGCGCTCGGCCCAAGCAGACCCCTCCGAGATTCTGACAGAGGGCCGCAAGCGGTGGCGCACTGCTGGCCCGTCCGAACGGCCCGTCAGCGGCGGCAGCTGGTGCAGCGCCTGCAGTATGTCCATTGGACGCGCCGCCAGCGCCCGGGCGGCTGCCGAATGCGCCCGGGCGGCCACCAAATGCGGGGGCCCATGCAGGTGCCCCGCCGAAGGGGCCGCCCTGGCCGTCCGCAGACCGCGCAGCGCCCGAGGCCTCCGCGCGCTGCTGGAAACCCTGGCTGGGCACGGGGCTGCTGCTGCTGCTGCTGCCGGGGCGGTCGCCAAACCCGGGTGGACCCTGGCTCAGCAGCGGGCCCCCGGCGATGGTTCGATGAAGCGATGCGGCTGGCAGCGCTAGGGGCGCCGGGCGCGCGCTTGCAGAGCCGGTACGTTCTGCGCATCAGCCATGCTCGCACGTCAGCTCTGAAGCTCCTCTTAGGCTCTTCACCTAGCCTTCAGCCCGGCGTGAAAGCTTTGAGCTGATGGGTGCTGCGACACAGCCGCCCCCGGACACGGAGCTGCAGCCAGGGCAGAGCGCCGCGGGCGCGCGCCTGCGACGTCGCTGACAGGCGCCGCGCGCGGCACAAACTGCCACAGGCCCGCCTTGGCGCCGCACAGCGCGCACGCGATCGCGGCATCCGCCGCGTGCGCGAGCCGCGGGCGGCCCGCGCCGCGCGCGGGCTCCGCGGCCGCCGACGCTGGCCGCGGCGGCCGCAGCTGCTGCACGCCCCAGCCGCAGAGCGCCAGCAGCCGCCCGCAGCGCATGAACTCAGGCGTACCATGGCCTGCCACGTGGCGCGCGCGCGCTTGTTCAGGCCGGCGCCCAGTTGAAACCCAGTGAGTGTCGCATCATGCGCCGACGCTCTCAGGCAACCAGGCCAGGTGACGCCGGAGGCACAGGACGCCGGCCTGCGGCGGCTGGCCAGGCTGCTACAAGGACTCGCTTGCACTGTGCATGGGTTTCAGCCTGATGAGGGAGTGTCGGGGTGGATCAGGCGGGCGAGGAGGCAGCGCACAGGCCAGGCGGAGCTCCGCAGCATCGGCGCGCGCGTCCGCGACAGCGCCGTTCTCGGCGGGGGCCTGGGCGGCACGTGCGCCGTCGGGGCCCAAGGGACCGTCTTCGGCTGCTTCGCGACGTGAGGCGCCACCATCGCCCAAGCCCTGTCCAGGCCGCTCGGGTTGCTCCGCTGCAGGGCCGTGCTCCAGCAGCTGCTGCAGACGCGACCTGCAGAGTGCACAGACGGCTCTTGACAGCTGCACATCAGTCCTCTGGAAGCTGACTTCGTTGGACGCCAGTCTCCTAGCAAGCGCCAGTTTTGCAACAGCACGGCAGCAAACAGGTGCGCAGCAGCGCCCTCTGCACAGCGAGACGCCTTCCTTGCTGTTCCCCTGCAGCCAGCTATTTGGTCAGCGACGCGCCTGCGGTGGCTGCGCTCCACCACGGCATATGCGGCTGGCGCGACCGGCGGCAACACGTCCAGCCCGGCCAGCGCCTGCAGGCGCTCCTTAAAGCCGGCCAGTGCCGCCGGCCGCGCCAGCGGCGGGAATTGCGCGACGCTCGGGTCGCACGCATTGCCCAGCCAGGGGCAGCTCGCGTCGTGGCCCTGGTCCAGGCGCTCTGCAAACGCGGCGCCGGCCTGCCGGCCCGCAGCAGGGGAGTCAGGATGTGCGGGCAAGCAAAGCGCGCAGCACAGAAAGTCTCTCACCAGCGCTGGCAAGCTCAGCAATGCACAGTGGCATCAGCCAGGGACGGGCGGCAGCGCCTCGCGAAGCCATCAGGCCGGTCACCTTTTCCACGTCCTGCAGGCGCAGCCGCGGCGGCAGGACAAAGCTGAGCTTTGCGCCGCAGGTCTGCGTGGACACATACCACAGAGTGAGCGGATCACTCTGCTTCGAGTGGGTCGCGCATCACTGTGCCTGATGGCGGTCCGGACGGCATTGCGACTCAAAGCAGCGCCCGCAGCATCGGCGCACCTCGCATGTGAGCATGTCCAGGTGGGTGTTGGCCCAACCGCGCCGCGCGCACTCGACCGGCCCTGCGCAGGCCGGCTTGCAGAACCAGGTGGCCGGCCGGAAGGTCTGCAGGCGGCGCAGCAGGTCGCCGCGGTCCCAGGGCCGGCACTGCCGCGCCCGCGCGCCAGCCGGCAGAGGCGGTGCAGCATCGGCCGAAGCCAGCGGCGGCTGCGTGCCGTCCTTGAGCAGGGGCATGTACACCAGGCTGTCCAGGGCCTTCTGTATGCGCGCCGGGTCCATCACACAAGGTGGGGAGGCAGGGGACCAGAGGTCGGGACTGTGCTACAGCCTCTCAGCATGCATCTTTACTTCCATGGGAACATGGCGCAGGGACGCATGGCGCACGTGCTGGAAGTTAGGCAGGTGCACATTAACAACCCCGCATGCAAAATGCCCAGTTTTCTGTGAGGTACGCTCAATTCGCCTTTAGCTTGCCACCCAGGACTAGCTGGATATCCAGCTGTCTCAATGCCGAGCTGCATGCCTCCATTGACCCCTGCCAGGTTCAGCCTGGATTATAGCATGGGGTCTGCATGCCTGCACGAGCTCTGCACGCCCGCTTAGCATGCCGGCTTAGCATGCCCGATGAGTGTACATACACAAACCTGCGTCCGGGCTTTGCTCTGCATTACGTCTGCATCTTTTTGCCTCAAACCCCTCTGGCACGTGAATATCTCACGGCTCGTCAACTAGGCCAAGCTTGCAGCCAACAAGGTCCGCCGCGGGAGCTAAGCCTGTCCATGCTAAAAGCCTGTCCATGCCATAAGCATGATGCGTTCACATGAGAGCATCATGCTTTAAGCATGGATTTTAGCATGGCTAGGCTCCCGCGGCAAACCTTGCTGGCTGCAAGGTCTGCACCGCTTAGCCGAATTGGCGAGCATGCAGCTCGGCATGCACCTCGGCATGTAGATTGCGTGAGAACCAACAATGCCTGGGTGGCAGGTTTGCAAGGCTAGAGAGGTGTGGATGCACATAAACTAATGTTGGACATGTTTACATCAGGTGCATGCCTCTCCTGCTTGCCTCTCCTGCCTGCCATGCACAACCTGCAGCGCCTCTGCCTTGAAGGTCCCGTGGCAGCACAGCACTATTGCCTACAAGCTTTGAGCTCACATGCTCCTCGCGTATGTGCAGTGACACAACCATGGTGCTGATAGGCAGCGGGATGGTGAGTCAGGCCTGTAGCAGCGCATGCACAGTGTGCACCATGCTGTGGCCGCACCACTTCAGTGACAGTCAATATGTGCGTGAATGCACTGCTAATAGATTAGCAAAAGAAGCAAGTCGAGGCAATCCCCTGATGACAGCAAGCGCACGCTGCATCGCCGACACTGCACAGGGCCTCCGTATGCCAGACAGGGCAGAGCAGCGCTCATCAGACGCGGGTGACTGTGCCGAAGCCACCAGAGCCGCGCAGCGCACCCAGGTGTGACACACAGCCCTGTGCGCAACAGCCCAAGCCAAGAGCTGTTGTGCGCCGCAGCAGGCCCCGCGCAGCAGTCATGCCGCAGGCGCCTGGGGCTTGACGATGCGCCGGAAGGTGAGGTTGACGCGTGGCGAGGGCACGCCCGCGCGCCGGGGCAGCGAGTGCATCCAGTGCGCCTGCGGGCGCCGCGGCCGCCTCGGCATGCGGCGCCGGCCTCGTCTGGCAGCGCCACGCATGCTGGGATGTCGACCAACATAGCGTTGGACCCTCCCAAGGTTGATCAGCATGGCGTTAGACCCTCCAGGCTGAATAGGCTCAGGCCTGTGCTGGAAGTCCGATGCACGCCGCACGACACAGAGCCGCGCCTGCACGTCGCCGCGCATGACCAGCAGGTCGCCGGCGCCCAGCGGCGCGCGCCACTTGACGATGGGGTCCGCGTTCCAGCGCAACACAAAGTCGCGCTGCGCGCCAAACGAGGCGGACCCTGCGCAGCACGACGCTCACTGGTGTGATGCGCATGTTTGCCTGTTTGCAAGCGCCTCGCTCTGGCGCTGGCAAGAGCTGAGACAGGACAGGACACAGTGTAAGCGCCCCAACATCAGCTGCAGTGCAGTGCACAGGCCTGTCGGCAGCACGCACGGCGCGGCAGGCAGCGCACCGATGGTCGGGGCCGGGCCGTACAGGGCCTCGTTGTCAGAGTGCCAGCCCATCGCGTCGCGCCCGTCGCGGTACAGGTTGAGCAGGCATGAGTTGAAGCGCTCGCCCGCCAGGGCCTCCATGCGCTCCTGCAAGGTCGCATCACCTCGCTGTCCAGGCACCCGAGAGTGCAGACATGCTTGATGCCAGCAAGGTTTGCAAGCCTGCTGAAGGGAAGCTTATACAAACATGGTTGATAATCGCGTGTGACGACAGGACAAAGAAACAAAGCACATTCAACCCGGTGCCACCAACCTGCTGTGCAGCAGGCACGCCAGCAGTAGGTATAGCAAGCTCGCTGAGGCTTCAACACGCCCTAACACCGCACAGCTCAAAGTTAAGCCAGCGCATCAGCCGACGGGCCCACCTTGACGGCCAGCACGGCCGGCGACCAGGCGTCGGGCGCGAGCGTGAGGCTGGAGTAGGTGTATGCCAGGCCGCGGTCATCGGCCTGGTACGCCACCAGGCGCGGCTGCGGCACGAGCCGCCCCATCACCAGCACCTCCTTGTGCATCCAGCCCACCTCCGCCTGCGCACAGGGGACACAACCTTGTGATTGCGAGATAGGGTTGAGATAGGGTTGGGACTGCGGCACTGCGCGACTCTTTACTGTCATCTACTTGTGTGTCCAGCCCGCCTAGGCCTTGCGCACTGTAAAAGTACAAGGTACAAAAAAAGTTCCTTCATGCTGCCGCCCCAATGCTAGGCATGCGGATGCACACACGTTGCGAATCACAATATACTCATGCAGTCTAATGTGTCCCAGGCCATGGCCTGCAAAAGCGCCTGCACCCCGCGGCCGCATAGGCAACAACTGCCGGCAGCTGCGACGGCCCACAGCAAACATGCAGACCAAGGGCAGGCCTACAGGAACCGAGCACAGGCTTGCGAGGTGGTCACCACTACGGGCATTATGCGTCTGAGCTTTTGCATTTGCAACTTATTAAGCGCCTGCCACGCACCGACACGCGCTGCTATTGGCAGGGAAGCAGCGCCTCGCGATCGCACAAGGACTGGGCCGATGAGACACGCGGAAACCGGTATGTGAACACGCATGCGCGAACGAACGGCCCCTGGCGGTCGGCGCAGGCCCCACCTGCAGCTGCTCGAGCAGCTGCTGCGCCTCGGCGGGCGGGAAGGCCGCCGGCGCATGCAGCACCTCGCCGCCGGGCGCGCCCGCCGCCGCGCCGGGCAGCGGCGTCACGCCGGCCGGCAGCAGCCGCGGCTCGCCCGGCCCCGGGCGCTTGCGCGCCCGCGCGGGCCGCGCTGCGCCGCCGCCGCTGCCGCCGCGGCCGCCGCCCACCATGAGTACCTGTGCATGGCATGCAAGACTCATAGATGGCGAGTTCCACACACCTGACACGTTTTGTGCATGTTATGGCCGCATGAACGACTGCATTGGCCACAGCACCCGCCGCCGGTACAGCTCACGAGCGCCCCTCTGCACCACGTGTGAGGCGTGCAAAGTGGTCATGACACACCCGAGCCTTCAAACAAGTCTTGCTGCCAGGCAGCCGCCTGCATATGGCACGCAGCTATGGCTGCTTGGGCGCCACACATGTGACCCAAGCTCAACTGGTGACTTTCACTAGCATTCCTTGTAATAGACTTTTCATTAGCATTCCTTGTGATAGAACACCGCGGCGCGCCTGTGCCACGGTCCGCTGCGGCGGCCGCTTGCGCTTGGCCGCGCCTGGCGACGCCTCGCGCAGCGCGCCGCCAGACCTGCCTCCAGCTACGTCGTCCGGCTGCGTTCGAGCTGCTGTGCTGGCATGCTTCCGGTCTACACTCTCAGCAGACGCCCCAGGACCCCGCCCAGAGAGGTCGGACGGACTGCACGCAGGGCCGCAGCTGGTCGCGGCTGCAGAAGCAGCACACGGCTGCCTGCTCGGCGCCCCGCAGACCGTACTCATTGCAGTGAGGCAGCGCGCGGCCGAGCGCAGGCGCGCAGCGCCGCAGCGCATGCGCCGGTGCCTGCCGCGGCACAGCACCGAGTCAGGCTTTGCAGCATGCAGCACAACCGTGCGACTATCGGGCAGCGCTGCCTCCTGTGCACCTGTCACTTGGTGCTCAGCCGCGCGTTGCGCGCCGCGTCCTTTGCGTCTATCACGTCGTCGCGCATCGTGTGCACATTCTGCTCGCGGCGCCGCACCTGCGTAGCCCAGCCAACACCTTGTCTTAGTGGGCTGATGCCAGGTGCACGTGCGTAGTCCTGAGTTCAGGCAGCAGGCAGGCCTCACCTCCTTGCTGATGAAGGGCAGGCCCGCGACGACCACAGCGCCCACGACAGCCGCAAATATGACAAGCTTGTTGACGCCCTGCTGGCCCTGCTTTCCCGTGAAGACGCCGGGCCGCACCGCGCTGCGGGCCATATACAGGGGAGAGACTGGCCTCCTTGCACACTGAGGGCAGCACGCTCGTGTACTTTCTTACAAGCGTATGAGCACCGGGTGCCACAGCGCTGCTATCTCAAGAGTAAGCACAGCGTTGATGGCCTCCTTCAATCTTCCGTACTGAGAGGCCACCTCGAAAACCTGCTCTGAGCAGCCCTTGACCTACGCCTCGGACTTGTGCACTCCTGCGGCGGCTCCTCCTGCCCGCGACTTCTTGCCCAGCATGGGGGTGCGTGCCCCGCTCCTTGCCTGTCTGGTGCCTGCCCACTGCTTCACACGTCTGACTGACAAGCGCGGTGCGTGCGCGCGCAGTCCCTGGTGGCGGACGATGCGTTCCAGCACATCCTGCGTGTGCTCAACACCAACGTGGACGGCAAGCAGAAGATCATGTTCGCGCTGACGGCCATCCGCGGCATCGGCCGCCGCTTCAGCAACATCTGCTGCAAAAAGGCGGAGGTGGACATGACGAAGCGGTGCGCGACGGTCGCAGCCCCAGCGCCCTCCGACAGCGTGTGTGCGAGCGCGGGTGGTCAGCTAGGGGAGCGCGCCGCTGTTGCAGCAGGAACTGACCTTGCGGTGGTTGCAGCGAACCTGCGAGCGGTACACTGTCAGCTGCTGTGTTGGCGGGCCACACAGCTGGGCGGTCCGGTCGCGGCGGCCTTGGCGGAGTAGCTGCCGTGCCCGCGACGCCGTTGCGCTGTCCAGTTTGGCTGCGCAGCTTCTGCCTGTGTTCTCACTCCTCCTTGTACCCATGCATAAGGGGCTGTGCTGCAAAGCGCAAGCAAGCGAGACCTTGGTGTCCTGGCTGTGCGGGCCCGGTGCCTCCTGTGCTGCGAGCAGCAGAAGCAGGGGCGCTGCTGCTCTGCCGCTCCGCCTGCCCTGCGCTTACGGGGGCGCTCCATGCCGCGTGTAGAGTCTGTTACTTGACCAGCAGCGTAAGCTGCAACCGTCCACGAGAAGGCGCCTCTTGCGCCATCCTCTGAACGTGCAGGGCCTGTACATACATAGGGTGCTTCAAGACAAGGTACGAAACGGTGGCGAACGCGCGCGGGGTATCTCTGTGGAGGCTTGCGGAAGCTGCCAAGACAGGCAGTGAAGGGTGTGCTTGGGCTCCGCGCAGGGCGGGCGAGCTGTCGGCGGCGGAGCTGGAGAGCCTGATGGTGATCGTTGCCAACCCGCGCACGTTCAAGATCCCGGACTGGTTCCTCAACAGGCAGAAGGACCACAAGGACGGCCGCTATGGGCAGATCACGTCGTCCGCGCTGGACACCAAGCTGCGCGACGACCTGGAGCGGCTAAAGAAAATCCGGTGCGCCCCTCCCCGTAGCGCCCCACCTCCTGCGTCCCACCTGCTGAGCCTGCTATCGGCTAGTCTTGGCGGCAGCGCCTCTTGCCTGGCAGTTGACAGGATGGAGCGCTGATGCGCGAAGCAGCACACGTGTGTTACCTGAAGTAATGGGGCCCCCACGCCCAATCAGTTCACAAATTGGGTGTGGGGTCCCTTCCAAGTGAATGCGCTCAACTGAGATTTGGCAGACGAGTCGGCAACTGCTGCAAATGCCCTGCTGCGTTCGTCAGTGCGCATTGGCTGACTCGCATCGCCCGGCAGAAACCATCGCGGCCTGCGGCACTACTGGGGCCTGCGCATCAAGGGCCAGCACACCAAGACGACCGGCCGGCGCGGCAAGACGGTCGGCGTCGCCAAGAAGCGCTGAGCAGCGGCGCTGCCATGGGCGCCCTGGGTGCTTACGATCCTACTGGGGTTCCTTCTTGCACAACCTTGTCGGGTGCTGCATGGCGGGCACTGTGCGTCAGTCAGGAGCGGAGACAGGGTGCCTGTGAACTGCACTCCGTGCTCGTGTGTCAATATGTCAATATTCCCAAGGCAAGCTGTGGTGCTGGCCATGTGTACTGCACCTGAGCCGGAGGCAATCGGAAGTCTGTTGTGTGCTTACAGACCATGCACCATTGCGTCTGAGGTCACCTCGTTGCAATGTGCAGCCCAGGTGTACAGCAGGAGGCGGCCCAGCAGGGCAAGGCCCCAGCCTGAGAATGCCGCGCCAGCGCGGCCGTCAGTCCATGCGGCCCGTGAGCGTGCGCGCGATGACCTCGTCCTTGGTGCTGCGCGGTGCACAGCAAATGTCGTGAGCTCATGCTGCTCTGGTGTCTGCGGCCACCGTGAGGCAAGCGCTTATGCACAGGGGCCCGCTGGCCTTCTGTTAACAGGTAGCCGGCAAGCGAGACACACCGCGACGTGCGAGTAAGGCCGCGCAGGCCACATGCAGCAAATCGCCATGCAGCACTAAGGGTAAGCACCAGTGCTCCGCATCATAGAGCGACTGGCGCATGGGCAGCGCGCTGCTGGTGGCAGCGGACGCTGTCTGCCACAGCCAACAGGCTCCTGCAGCTCCTGGCAGGGCGCGGGTGTGTCACAATCTCCCACACCAGCATCCCATAACAGCCCACAGGCAGCTCGGAGAGCAGGCAGCTGGCGCGCGCTGGGCCGGCACGCCAAGCGCGTGCGCGCACATGACGTAGACGACGGCGCCCCAGCCGGACAGCGCGTCGCGGTCGCTGCCGGACTGCAGGCATTGCGACACCGTCTCGAACAGCTCCTCCGCCTCCTGCGCGCCGCGCGCACGGCGCGGCTGTCGCAGCGCGGGGTGTACAGCGCTCGAGCAAGCATGTCTGCTGGCACATGCAGGCACTGCCAGGCAGGGCCAAACAGCCTGCCTTTGCTCCGGTACACCTGCATGCTGAGGGGCATGCAGGTTGCCAGCTGCGCCTCAGGCCTAACCCACCACGGCTGCCTCCACCCCGTCTCCAGCCACTTGAGCTATCTGAACACCCATGCCAGGCGCGCACCATGTCCGGCCGCCACATGGACTCGCACATGCCGTAGAGCGAGTCGGGCGCGGTGCCGGCGACCATGAAGTCCTTGGCAGTCTCGATCGCGCCGATCGTGTCCATGCCCGCCAGGTACGGCTCGCTGGAGGCCGGGTCCAGGCCCGCGATCACCGGCGACACAAAGTACGGCCCGAACCTGGGCGCGCGCGCCGCCCGCAGCTGAGGACCCGTGGAGCAGGCGGCAGCAGAGCTTGGCAGCAGGCCGGTGCGGCGCAGCGAGTCAGAGCTTGACTGAAGAGACGCTGCTTGCAGGTGACTGCCAGACAGGACAGGCCCGCAGAGTGAAGGCCGTCCCGGGCTGCTCTTGGCGCCAGCCTTGTTCGCACGCAGCCCCGCGCGCGCGGTCCCACACTGTACGAGCGCAGCTCTGCCGCGGCCTTGTGACCCGGGGCCCTGCGAACAAGCGCCAGTGCGCGGGCCCCTGCCTAGGCGCACCGCTTCTCGTACAGCGTGGACGACACCATCTGGCTGAACGTGGTGGGCCGCATGTCGCGCTCCTCCCGGAGCTTGTACATGTTGTGCTTGAATACAAAGCGGTGGTACCTGCGCGGCAAGGGCGCGAGCTCCTAGGTACACAGCAAACGCGTCTGCTCCAGCTGCAGAGCAGCAGCACCCGCCTTGCAGCCGCAACGATCTCAAGAAAGAACACACACATGTGGTGGCCTGCCTTTCGCAACATGGCCACACCAGCTAGCACCGCTGTCTTCAGAACGCCCGAGACCAAAGCCTGACTTGTGCAGCCGAGCCCAACAAACATAACAGCAAGAGGCGGAGCGCACAGCGTCTCTGCGTCCGTGCTCAGGCCGGCCAGGCCGATGAAGAGCTTGTCGTGTATCCTGTACACCTTCTTGTAATCCGTCGCGAGCGTCTGGAACTGCACGCCGAGGCGCAGGTCGCTGCCGATGGCCACGCACTCCTTGCCGGCCATCGCCACAATCGCCGCGCCATTGTACTCGAATATCTGGTGCACACCCACGCGGATCAGTTGCCAGCGAGCTGGGCGGGCGGCCGGGCGAGGCGGGAGCAGCGCAGACTGCGCACCGACATGAGGCGCCTGCTTGCCCTCCCACGGCCCCTCCGTGTCGCCTGGTGCCACGCGCAGGTGGATTATGACACTCTACAAGCGAGCGCGTGTGGCAAGCACTTCGCTTGGCACTGCACGGCTCTGCAGAGTTGTGTGTGGGCTACCACCCGCAGGGCAGGACTGCAGGCGTGTCAGTGGCCTGCAGAACAACGTGCGCTGTATCTAAGCAAGCAGAAAATGACCTGACGCGATCGACCATCAATGGAGACGCTTGTGGCAGGCCATGCCGGGTCAATGGTGGGGTGTCCCTTCTGAGCAACATTTCAGCCCTTACAAGTTGGACATGCACTCCTTACAATGGCAATGCCACGTTTTCAGGCATGTGCCGCACTGTCAACAATGCTTCGGTTTGTCTGTGCGTTTCGCGCGCTATGCTACCCAGAAGTTTGAAATACAGGCCTAACTGTGCTCTCCTATGGCATGGCCGGAAGCCAGTCTATCTATCTACCATTCATGAGCGACCTGTCCACGCCATACAGGCACTCTCAGAAAAGCCCAGGCTCGCAGGCGCCGGCCCCCACAGGACCAGCGACGCACAACTCGGCACGGGGGAGCCACCTACAGCGCACGCAGAACCGCAAGAAAACAACATGGCCGACGCCGCGCCTCACCAGGCCCACTTATACTGCGGCGGCCGAATTCCAGCAGCCGGCGGCCCAGGCGCCGGGGCCGGCAGGGTTATGGGGCCCGGGGCTGGCAAGTTTTTGAGCGCCGGGGCCGGCAAGGTTATGGGCGCAGCGGGCGGCCGTGCGGCCGCCTGCATGGGCGCTGCAGGGGGCGGCTGAGCATCAGCGCTACTGTGCGCAGATCCCCCATGCGCCTGCACCACCCGAGGCTGGGGAAGCCCGCCCGCGCTCGCCTGTGCTGCGCGCGGGTCCAGCGCGCCGCCGCCTCGAGGGTCAGCGGGGTAGGCGAAACCCTGACTGCGGTCTGCGGCCGCGGGGCATGAAGCGGCTGGCGCGGCCGCCGCGGCGCCGCCGCCGCCGCGAGGGTCAGCTGGGGCGTCAGCAACCTGGTGTGCATCAGCAGGAGCTGCAGAGCCGGACGCGCCGTGGAGCGCGCGCGCATCGGCGCCGGCAGGCGGCGGGGGCCCGAGGCGCGGCGGCAGCAGCGCCGGCGGCGGCGGCGGCAGCGGCGTGGCCTGCGCCGCAAACTGCGGCTGGTCTGGGAAGAGGCCCCTGCCGCGTGCGCCCGCGCACTCGCCTCAGCCAGGCCATTGACTGGGCCGCATGCGCCGGCAGGTTCCTGCCATCTTCGGGTTTCGGGGTTTCAATCCCTGCAAGAGCGCGCGGCGCGCCTGGCGGACGCGCCGCGCACGACCACGCCGCGCGCCTCGGCGTCCGCCAGCAGCGCGGCCCACACCGGGCTGCGCCGCAGCGTCGCCGCGGCGCCCAGCACCCAGAGCGCGGCCTTGGCGCGCGTGATGGCCACATTCATGCGGCGCACGTCGGCCAGGAAGCCGACGCCGCCGCGGCCGCCGGATGCGCGCACGCACGACAGGATGACCACGTCCAGCTGCTTGCCCTGGAAGCTGTCCACCGTCTCGATCATGGCCTGCGCGCGCGCGCGCCGCTTAAAGCCGAGCTGCGTTGAGTCTGAATATAGTCTGAACATGGGCGCCTGTGCAGACCATGGCTGAGTCGCGGCCTGTCTTGTGGATTCGTCTCGCCGCGCCGGCGGCGGCGCGTGGCACGCCTGTGATCACGCGCAGCGGAGGGCTGCGAGCTGGGCGAAGGCTACATGTCAGCGATGGTGTACGAGGCGTTCTCCTCTACAGACCGTGGCGGATGGGAAGTCATGCGCGCTGCCCAGGCAGGACGCGCATCGGCGCGCGGCCGGCGGCAGCGCGACCCTGCGGGCTGTTAGCACGTGCACAGTATGTGTACGGGCCACTGAGTTCCCACGCAGCAGGCTCCATCATCACAACCCCGCGCGCGCGGTGCCTGGCATGGACGATGGCTGCTACTGGGTCGGAGGGTCACCTCAGCGGCGGCCTCCGGCCCGACCGCGCGCCCGAAGGTGTCGCGCAGGCAGCGGGCCTGCTGGCGGTAGGGCGTGATGACGCCGACGGCCACACGCGGCGGCGGCGGCGCGCCCGCCGGCCGGCCGCGCGCCGCCGCCACCAGCACTGAGCGCAGCTCCCAGAACAGCGCCGCCGCCAGGTCGGCCTCCTCCTGCAGCGCGTTGCATTGAGCGTTAGGGTTATGTTAGGGTAGGGTAGGGTAGAGTAGGGTAATCTACCCCACCCTATGTTCCCTGCTAGCAAGGAAGGGGAGTGCTTGCGACCAGCCTATGCAACATGGTCTGTTCCATGTTGGGCAACAGGTTGGCAGTCTGCACGGACTCCGGCGCGCCCCGCCGCTGCTGATGCCGCGACGTCGCCACCAGCACGCAGCGCAACTCTCAGAGTAGCGCAACACCAGACCATTACTAGGCGCTGCATAGGTGCCCGACGTCCTGCAGTTGGGAGCCCAGCCATGCTGCACAGGTGGACCAGGTCAGCACAGCGCACATGTGTCTGCACCCAGCTGCGCACCGCGACCTGGGCGCTCTCCACGCATGGGCGCGCCTCCAGACCGCCGCAGCGGCAGTCCTGGCGAGGGCCCTGCCTGTCAGGGCTGGGCCGATCGACAGAGTACGCGCGCCTGGTTTCGCAGCGACCCGCCGCCCGCCTGGCGCTGCTCGCGCCCGCCGGCCACGTCGAAAAACATGTACGGCTTCAGCAGTGCGTGGCTGTAGAACGCAGGCGGCGTCGCCTTCAGCACGGACTCCCTGCAACGGCCAGCACCATTGTGTTGGTGTGACGCGTCAGGGCAGGCTGGGCGGGAGCGCATCCACCGCCGCGGTGTGGCAAGCACAGGGGCGCAGCCGCCATGCGGCGCTTGCCGCGGATTAGCTCGAGGTGGGAACGGGTGAGCCAATCTGTAGATTCACCAGACAAGGTCAACCTGCCGACCTGTGAAATTTGCGGCGTCAGAATAGCGGGCAGCAGGAGGCGTGCAAATGCCGCACTTGTGAAGGGCCACAGGCATGCCGCCCCTACGACAGACGCGCGCGACCGGCCGCACGATGAGGCGCGGGGCTCGAGGCGGCGCCTCGTGGGCGTGCGCAGCGGCGGCACACGTCCTCCAGGCAGGCAGCCCTCCCCGTACCCTATTTCTGCTGGCACGCGCCGAGCCGCACGGCAAGGCACACGGTTTAAGCGGAGGCGTCCTGGGCGTGCGCGCGGGGGCGGCACCCGTCCTCCAGGCGGCCGGCGTAGAAGTGGGCAGAGGGGAATTGGCGGATGGCGGGGTGCATGCGGTACTGCACGCGCAGCATGCGGCAGGGGCACCCGGCCGCCTGCAGCCGCTCGAACAGGCTGCGCTCCAGCGCCAGCTCGCGCGCGCGCGCGCTCAGCACCGTCGCCGGCAGCTGCTGCGGGTCGCCCACCAGCACGGCCCTGCGCGCGGCGCGCGCGCATGCAGTACGACGATCTAGGCAACCTCATCCCTGCCTGTCTGCAGGCAGGCTCGCCGCTGCCTGCATGCAGACACAGGCAGCAGAGTTACCTCCCGCGCCCCGCGCCCAGCCGGGCCGCGCCTGCGGCAGCCGAACGCGAGCGCCTGCAGCGCGGCGATCTCCGACGCCTGCGCGGCCTCGTCCACGAGCACCGTCTCGAACGGCGCGGGCAGGCGCGCGAAGATGCGGCGGCCGGTCGACGACAGCGTCGTGAACACCATCTCGGCCTCCGCCGTGAAGGACAGCTCCAGGTTTTCGCGCGCCTGTGCGCACACACTCAGGGTTACAGCCCCGCACACTCAGGGTTCCAGACAGCTTCAGGTTCGGGCGCGCCTGCGCTCGCCCAGCCACACACAATGAGCGCCTGGGCCATGAAGACACGTCCGGCGCCTATCCCGGTCAGGGCCCTGGGCCACCGGGGGAAGTATACCAGCCTTTGACAGCAGCCACAAAATGCCGTTTCGCGTTCTAGACGCACGTCTTATGCACCGCCGGTCGCGGCGATCCAAAGTCTTGAGGCGCCGCCTGGCTCTCCCGGCGCCCGAGCCTTGCGCTGACCGGCGCCAGGCAGCCCAGAAACCCTAATACAGCCGCGGCGCGCTGCCGGCCTGCTGGCGCACCATCGGCGCGCGACACTCCTCGTGCCGTGCAGGGCGGGCCCGGCCAAGCCTTGAGCGCGCGGGCGTGCCGGACGCTCACTGGCGCCCAGGTGGCGCGGCGTCGGCGCCTCCACCGCCTCACAGCGCCAGGCAGGCGGGCTCGGGCTGGGCTGCCGGGCAAGCCGGGTGCGCGCGTGCGCGCGCCTGGCGCTCGTTGGCGCCCGGCTGGCGCAGCGCGAGCGCCTGCACCTCCTCCAGGCGGCCCAGCTGCACGATGGCCGCGTCGCGCGCCTCGTGCTTGTCGGCCAGCTGCCGCGCCGCGCCGTCGGCCTCCGCCTGCGAGGCCGACCGCGCAAGCGCGGCCTGCGCCGCCAGGATCTCGCGCGACAGCGCCACCACCTCGCCCTGGCGTGCCTGCGCGCCAGGGTGGGGTAGAGTTAGCGCACGCCTGCGCCTGCGGCCGCGCCACGGCAGCAGGGTCGCCGGGATGCAGAGCGGGGACACGTGGCGTGGCCGCGCCGGCGCTCTGCGCCGCAGGCCCTCGCACAGACATGGGCGCCCTACAGTGCCTCGTCGCTTAGACGAGCGCCGAGGCATGCAACATTGCGCAAAAATGCTCCATTGTGCCGGAGGCTCTTTGCATGCGGCCCGTCCACAGCAGCTGTGCAATCATAGCGGCCCTGCCTGCAGTGCTCTGCACAAATTCTTAAAAGCTAGCGGTAACTCCAGCACATGCCCCGCAGACCCGCGCGGTGCGCGGTGCGCGGTGTGCGGCAGAGGTCCTGGCACTGGGCAGCGCTGCAGCGCAGCCGCGCCTGGTAGCGGTACGTCCACTCGCCGGGGTCCATGTCGAGGTATCGCCTGATCAGGCCGTCCACCCAGACCTCGCGCGCGCGCGCCGCCAGCGGCGCGTCCTCGCTGCCCACGCGCACCACGTTGGGCCGGTACACCGCGCCTGCGCGGCCCTTGATAGGGTATAGCCTGCCCAACCCTATGGCCTGAACGGCGTGCCCCTTGCTTGCCACCCAGACCAAGGCGGGCAAGCAGCGTGCCGCCTTTCTGGGCAGAGCCAAGGCTCCTTGCAGGAGCTCCACGCGCCTGTCGCAGGCCGTGAGGTCACGCGTGCCTCACGCGCAGGTCTGCCGCCCCTGCTCGCGCGTTCGTGCACGCCGCGCTGGGCGAGACGCTGTGCAACAACGCAACACTCATGTCACTGCCTAGAAGCCCCTTCTGAGCTGTGTTCACAGCGCAGCACGCGAATCCGGCCCTGCATGGGCCCAAGGCGGGGAAGGGTGGAGATGAGGGGGCGGCGCGCCGTCCGCGCCGGCAAACCCGGCGTCCATGACGCGCTGCAGCAGCTCGTCGGCGGCCGCGTTGCTGGGCGCGCAGACGAGCACGCGCGGCTTGGCGGCCAGGTTGGGCAGCCGGCGCTCGAGCGCGCTCTGCAGGCCGACGCCGGCCGCGCCGGCGCGCGCGTCGGCCGCCAGCGCGGCCACCAGCGAGGTGTAGTAGCGCTGGAACAGCACCAGGTGCCACACGTTCAGGATGCCCTTGACCGTGTGCGTCTTGCCCGTGCCCGGCGGGCCCTGGATCAGCACGAAGGGCAGCCGCTCGTCCGCGCCGCCGGGCGCGCCGCCCGCGGCGCCCGAGGCGGGCCGCGCCGGCGCGGCGCCCAGGTGCGCGGCCGCCGCCTCGATCGCGCTGAGCTGCGTGTGGTCGTACTGGCCCTTCAGGAAGTCGATGAAGGGCTTGGTCGCCGCCTCGGCCGGCCACATGCGCTGCAGCGCCTCGGGCGCCAGCCCGCCGGCCGCGGCCTCGCCGGGCGCCAGCAGCGCGCGCGCCAGCGGCAGCGCCGGCACCTGGCGCCGGGCGCCGCGCCCTCAGCCTGAGCCTGCGCACATGTAGGGACGCCAGCTGGCCGGACCCCAGAGTGGGGCACGTGTTCAACGGGAGCCCACAGTTGCCTGCAGCCTACTCACCGATGTCACTTAGGGTTTGGGTATAACCTCAACCCTAACCACTTCGGTTGTGTCATGCAGCGGACCGCGCGCGCGCCGGCACGCGCAGGCACCTTGTGGAGCGCGACAAACTCACGCGTCTGCGTGACCAGCGCCGGCACGGTCACCGCCCACCAGCCGCGCGGCGCCGCCCGCAGCTGCGCCAGCGCGGCGCGGCAGGGCGCGCCCGCGTCGGCCGCGCCGCGGTGCGCCGCGCAGGCGGGGAACGCGCTCGCATGGATGTCGCCGCCGCCAGAGCGCGGCGCCGCCCTCACGACCGCCGCGAGCACCCCTGCCGCCTGCCCGCCGGGCGCGCAGCCCTGGGCGCCGGCGAAGGCGTCTCGCGCCGCGCCGTCGCATGCGGCGCCCGCCGGCCGCGTTCGAGGGCCCTCGTCGCGCCCCGGCTGGGGCGCCGCAGCGGCGGGCGCGGCGGCGGGCGCGGCGGCGGGCGGCTCCGGGCGGAGCTCGCCCTCCTCCCCGGGCTCGCCATCGCTGCCATAGTCTAGCCGCGGAGGGCGGGCGCCGCCGGCGCCGTCGCGGTCGCGCCTGCGGCCGGGCCGCGGCGCCCCGTTTGCGCCCGCGCCGCGCCCGCCGTCGGCGCCCGCCTGCAACCAGTCCAGCGCCTGCCGCGCCGGCGGCGGCTCGCGCACGAGCACCACGATCGCGCCCGGCGCAGGCGCCCCGCCGCCGCCGCCGCCCCCGCGGCCGCCGCCGCCGCCGCCGCCGCCGCTGCCGCGACGGCCGCCGCGCCCCCGGCCGCCGCCGGCCGCGGGCGTCAGCCGCAGGTGCACCCAGCCGCTGGCCTGCTCCTCGACTCTGTCGCGCAGGGCACCGCTCAGCACCCTGTTATACGTTATTAATACAGGCCTGCAGACGCCCGCACTGCCGCTGTCCATCCCTACCTTGCCAAACGCAGACCAGATCGTCATGGATACCATCTGTTCCCCACATGGCAAGCACACTGTCCTATATCAGTCATCGTCCTAAATCAACCCGCATGCGCCTCAAAAGTGCAGCAGGGCACAGTGACGCCCGGTGCATGACACACATGCCCTGGTTACCTGGCCATGCCCACACATCAGCCGGGCCCGGGCCGGTGCGGGCGCGCACGCGGCCACGTCGACGGGCCAGGCGCGGCCGGCCTCGGCGGCCTCCGCCCAGCCGCCGCGCACCGCCTCGCGCGCCTCCTCGCACAGCAGCGGCTCGAACGCGCGAATGTACTCGGCCGCGCTGCCGAACGTCACAGGCAGGCCCTCCGGCAGGTCTGCATTGGCCGCCTGGCAGCCAGCGTGCCACAGTCGCCCGCCCAGCACCTCGCGCTCCAGTCTGCCGCAGGCCGCGGCGCGCTCCTGAGCTTCGTGGTGGCCGGCGCTCGCGCGGCGCCCTGACCCGGAGCGCGCTCGCTCCGCCGAGGCTGGCCAAGCAGACGCCAGCGCAGCGGCAGCTAAGTGGAAAAGTGCTTCACGTCTGCCGAGCGCGCGAGCTTGCGCACGAGCGGCTTGAGCGCCAGGTTTGAGCAGCGGCCATGAGTGCCAACCGCACATGACTGCGAGCGCGGCTGCATGCTCAGGGGGTTGCGGCGGAAGCCACACAGGACAGGCCTGGCGGTCCCAGGGCGGGGCGGGGCACAGGCGCGCTGCATGCATGACCTGGCAAGCATGCCCCATCATGCCGCAGCCGCCGCTGCCTCGCACGAAGGCGCAGGCGGCCCGCGTGTGAGCACAGACAGAGAGGTGAGAGTGGCTCCTGCCTGCTGCGCGCGCGTGAGCCCGCGCAGGGAAGGGTAGGGTAGGGCCCGCACGTCTCCACGCCTTCCGGCTGCAGCTGCGGCGCCGGCAGGGGTCGGCCTCGCTGGCCCGGCCGCTTCAGGGCCTCCTTATGGTCGGCGCGGCCGGCCGCGCCCGCGCCCCGTCCGCGCGCCGCGCCGCGCCCGGCCTCACCGGGCCCGCCGCCGGGGCCGCCGCCCGCGCCGCTCTCCCCCAGCCTGGGCCGCTTGCTGGGCGGCGCCGCGCCGGCGGGGCTGCTGGGTCGGGGTGGGGGGCCGGGGCCTGCAGCGCGCCGGTCGGCCTGCGGGGGAACGAGCGGCGCGCGCGGCGCGCCGCACGGTCCGGCTTGCTCGCCGCGCCGAGCGGCCGTTGCTGGCCCCGCGCCTTCGCGCAGCAGCTGCATGGCTCTGCCGTGCTGCCCCTGCACGCACCGCCGGCACTGGTCGAGGCTCGGTGCTGTGGTGCTGAACCTGACACAGGAACAGTGGTGGTTCAAAGCAACTGGTTTATCTATCTGAAGGAGTGCAGGCCATGTGAGCTGTGGTGCTTGATTGCTATGCTGCTGTTAGGCTGCGCTATGCCTTTCAGCCAGCCTCACCCGTGCAGCAGCTCGGCGCTTGCCTGCGCCCTCCATTTTGGCAGTACGCCAGGACTGTCACATACTGTAATAAGCTACAAGCGGTTCGGCACGGAGCAGGCCCTGTGCGTTCGACCCTTCACAGCCTGCGTTTGACACGCATAACACCAGACCACAGTGAAACATGCTGTGCTAAGGCAGGCCAAGTTGTTGCCCGTGTCAATGTCCAACTGCTCCCCTCTTGTTTCTGTTCTTGTTCAGTCAGGCCCGCTCTAGGGTCCAGGGGCAGCGCACGTGCACCGAGCAGGAAGTGATGTCGAGATCACGGGCAGCTAGAGGTCCGGAATTTTTACACTGTCTCAAGCAGCTCCTGCGTCAAAGTCTTCTGTGTCGTCATGGACTCCTTCCTCAAGCAAGCCGCGGGCCAGGTCTCTGCCGCGGCGGACAAGGCGGCTACGAACGCGCAAGCCCGCTTTGGTGACAATGTCGCGGAGCAGGTGGGGCGCCGCCCCCGCGCCTGCAGCCATGCCTGCACCCAGCGATTCCAGAAATGCGAGACCTAAGCGCACTTTGTGAACTATGCAGATAAAGAAGGGGGGCCAAACCGCTGCGGGCCAGATAGAGCACATGGACGTCAACAAAGTGCTGCAGCAGGTGAGCCGCTGAGCTGAGCTGAGCAGAGCAGCCGCTGAGCCCGCCTGCTGCATGAACCAATGCCTTGCATGCCGTTCACACAGGGCGCGCTGCCTGCCTGTGCAAAGCACTGACCCGCCTCCTCATTGGCGGCACTTGCGCGCCGTAGCAAACCCTTGCATGAGGCGACGCTCACTGCAGTGGCTGCAGGCGTGCGCGCTGCCCTGCCAGGTTCTCTGCCAGAACCTGTGAAAGCGAGCGGCGGCTGCGCGCGCAGACCGGCCTGGCCGAGAAGGCAAAGGCGTACGGCGTGAACCTGCCCAGCAGCGCCCCGGGCGCCGCGCCCGCCGCGCCGGCCGCGGAGAAGGCGGCCGTCGCGGCAGCCGCGCCCGGCATTGTCAAGGCGCGCTGTCCGCTCCGGGAGTACAGCGCCCAGCGTCCTGCCCCTTGATAGATGTGGTGTCCTGCCACCGCTCCTGCTCTCTCCGGGGTAGCCAGTGTCCTGCCCCTTGCTAGATGTGGCGTCCTGTCAAGCCCTTGCGCAGTGCTGCCCTCCTGGCTGCAATGCCTGCGCTGGAGGGTGAACGGTTCGCGCGCGCGCAGGACGCCACGGGCGACATGGCCAAGCCCCCGGACAACGCCACGCCCAACGAGAAGGCGGGGCAGGAGCAGGCCGCTTCGCAGGCGCGGGCGCAGTCCCACTGCCAGTCTTGTTGGACCTGGCACCGGCGCCTGCAAGGGCTGTGCTCGCCAGCGCTGCTGTGCATGCATACATTCGCAACTGGTTGGGTGCGCGGGGCACCGGCCCCAGCGACGCACAGCAAGCTGCAGCATGGACTCAATGAGACCAGCGATGCAGATCAGGCTGGCTGCATGCCAGAGGGCCGACCATCATCGCCCGCCAAAGCCACGCGCCGGCTCGCCTCTGCGGCGGCGCATGCTTGTGCCCTAGCGAGCAAGGCCGTTTGCCTCGGGGCCGCACCGCGTCGTCCGGGCACCCTAACCTATCCTAACCCTGCCATATGGCCACGCAGGCGGCGCCGCAGCTGCTGTCCGCGGCGCTCGGCGCGGTGGGCCTGGGCGGCAAGGGCGGCGCGGCGCCGGGCGGCGGCGGCGCGGCGGGCGGCGCGCCGCCCACCTCGCTGGCTGGCGCGGAGGAGTTCCTCAAGGCGCAGGGCCCCGGGCTGATGAGCGCGGCCATGGGCGCGCTCAAGCAGCACGGGCAGGGCGGCGCGGGCGCGGGCGGCGCGCCGGCCGGCGGCGGCGGCGGCGGCTTCGCAGCGCAGGCGGAGGGCTTTGCGAAGCAGGCCGCGCCGGGCCTGCTCGCCCAGCTCGGCCTGAGCGGCGACGCGGCCAAGCCGGCGGCGGGCGACACGGCCAAGCCGGCGGCGGGCGCGAGCGATGCCAAGTGAGGCCGCCCGGTGGGCTCTCAGCAAGGGGAGGGGCAGCTGCTGGGGAGCGAGCCTCCGTGCATGCGCGGGGCACCGCTCTGGAGCTTTCAGGGCATCAGCGTTGGGGGCCTGAGGGGAGCATACAGAGCTGACAAGCGCGTTGCTTGTGCTGAGCGCTGTGAGCGTCGGGCCAAGCAAGCAGGGGGCTGGGCAGCGGTGCCCAGGCAGCCCCGCATCTTTTGGGAAATGCTCCCGGTCTGCAGCGGGAGCGCGCGCGCCCCACGTAATATACTTGGTTTGGACAGGGCGAGCCGGGAGAGTTGGCAACTCTGCAGAGCGGGCTAGCGCCCGGTTCAGAGGGTTACAGGGCGCTCCCAAGCTGCAATGGCGATGAGATGTATACGCAGCCACGCGTCACACATAAGTTGCGACACGGTCTGTGTGCGTGCAGCTTCTGCAGTCTTGAGGGCCCGCTGGCCAGTTCTCAATGCAGCCTAGGTAGTGGTTTTTGCACCGATGCGCATATCAAACCAGCTCTTGCACCTCAGTCCTCGCACGCATGTGGTGCTGGACTCTGCCGGGCCGCTGCATGTGTAGCGTCTGCCAGATGGACGTTGTAACGGCTGCAAGATTTTCCATCCTCTGGCAAACACCAGCGTTTCTGCGTCGCAGTCGCAGAGTGTGAAGCATGCGCTTGCCATGTGCGCGACCAGACCTCCACTTCACCCCTTTCTGAGACTTCCGACACGTTGACACGGGCTAGACCAGCGACTGACGCACGTACGGCCCTCCGTTCGCTGCAACAGCAGCCTGTCGACCGTCCAACCGCCCTGCTGCATGACAGAACAGAGCGCCGTCCCGAGCATGGCTGCGGCAACGTGCCGCCTCCCCCGCAAGCAAGTGGCTGCATGGCCGGGAGGAGACCGGGGCAGCCTGCCAAGCCCCGAGCAAATGCCCATGCTGTAGCACTTGTCAGAGGAGCCGCTGTGGCGACGCCAGCAGCGTCAGAGGAGCCGCTGTGGCAACGCCAGCAGCGCCCATGCCCCATGTGCGGCGCGCGAGCGCCCGTGCGCGCCGCCCCACAGGGCGCCTCAAGCCGTGCAGCACCCCTCCGCGCCGGGTCTGGCGAACGCCGGCGCCTCGCACCGTCCCCCAAAAGATGCATGTGAGGAGGCCGGGACGAGCGCCCGCCGCAGGGGGTGGCACCGCCTCAGCATGCGCGCCGCCGGGATTTGCGGCAGCCCGCGCCACTGCGCGTTTGCACGGGCCGCGCGGATGGCGCCCCGTGCCGCACGCCCGCGCGTGCCTGGTCCCCCTGCGCTGCAGCCGGGCGCGCGCGGCCCCGGCGCGGCTCGCGCTGCGTGCCGGGTGCCCGCAACAGCTGCCCCGCGAGGGCTGCCTCCCAGGCCGCCGCAAGCACCCGCGCCTCGCCCGGGCAGCCCTCTGCGGCGACAGCCTCGCGGCGCTCGGGCCCGCGGCGGCAGGCGCGCGCGCGCGCGCGCGCGCGCGTCACGCCAGGCCCATGGCGTGCAGCAGCACGCCGTTCTGCGCGTGCATGCGGTTCTCGGCCTCCTGGAACACGACGCTGCGCGCGCCCTCCACCACGGCGTCGGTCGTCTCCACGCCGCGCTCGGCCGGCAGGCAGTGCAGGAACAGCGCCTCGGGGCCCGCCGCCGCCATGAGCTCCTCGTTCACCTGCGCGGGCGGGCGCGCGGCGTTGCGCGGCAGGCGGCGCGCGCGGCCGCTCAAGCCCTCCGACGTGGCGACTCAGGAGCCGCTGAAGCCCTCTGGCTTGCCAACCTCCCAGCCGTGGCTCTGATCACGCAGCCTGCTACACAACCACGTACCAGCCTTGAGCGCAAAGCCTGCATCACGACAGCGTCTGCGCATTTAAAAGCCACGCTCACAGCGCCCCCCCAGGCTGCTGACAGCGGGCCCTCGCTGCCGCCCCGGCGCCCCCCGCGGGGCAGGCCGGGCCGGGCGCCGGCCGGCCGCGCCGCGCACCTGAAAGCCCGCAAAGCGCCGCCGCCGCTCCTCGGCCTCCTCCTTCTGGCCCATCGACGCCCAGACGTCCGTGTACACCACGTCCGCGCCCTTCACCGCCTGCGGCGGCGTGGAGCCTGCTGCGGTGCTGCCAGTGCTGTGATACCCTATACCCTGTTGCCATAACACATGGCCCCTGCCAGCGCCCGCTGTTGGCGCGCGTGGCGGACGCGCAGGCGCGCCCCAGGCGTCCCCGCGCCCTGGGCACTGCTGGCGACGGGACGTACAATGGTCTCGTATGCAAACTGGAGCCCATGCAAGGCCTTACAAATCCTCGTTCACCCATCCTGCCATGTGATGCAGGGCCGGGCTGGGCCAGCTCGAGGGTCGCGCGCGCGCACGCGCGCAGCCGCACCTCGAACGGCTCGTGCGACACGGACACGCGGCCGGCGCCGGCCGCGTTGGCCAGCTCCATCGTCGCCGCGTCGGGCTCGAAGCCCTCGGGGCATGCGCACACGAACTCGAAGTCGAACTTGGCGGCCAGGCGGATCCAGGAGTGCACGATGTTGTTGCCGTCGCCCACGTACGTCACCTGCGGCGCAGAGGACGCCCATCACGCGCGGGCCTGTCTGGGTGCCCACCCGCGGGCGAGGCGTGTCCCCAGGCCGCGCGGCAGGCGGCCGACACAGGGCGGGAGCATCCCCCCCGCTGTTGGCCCACAGTCATCACGATAGCAGCGACCACGACCGCGGCATGCGCTTGGGCTTTCGGCCGGCGACCGCGGAGTGCCGCACGCGAGCGCAGGAGGGCGCTGCCCCTGGCGAGCGCAGCGGCGCGCGCGCGCGGGCCGGCGCGCCTTGGTGCCCTCCAGGCGGCCCAGGCGCTCGACCATGGTCAGCGCGTCCGCCATGATCTGGCACGGGTGGTTGTAGTCGGTGAGGCCGTTGATCACGGGCACCGGCGAGAACTGCGCCAGCTCCAGGATGTCCTCGTGCCCGAACAGGCGCGCCATGATGACGTCGTTGTACCTGCGCGCGGCCGCGGGGCGGCTGGGCGTCACAGATATGAGGCAAGAACCTAACCCTCACGCCATAGTCTGGGCCCAAGACGGCGCCCCGGCCGGGCTGCCCCTGGAGCGCGCCAGGTCGGCGGCGCGGCCGGCGCGCTGCGGGGTTTGGCGGCTGCTGCCGCACAGCCGCTGCTGAGCCCTAGGGCAAGCCTCCCGCGCCCGCGCCGGAGCCTCCGCCGGCGGCCGCGCGGGGCCGTCGAGAGGGCAGGCACGCTCTTGGGGCGTCGCACAGGGGTGCGCCCGCAGCGGCGCCGCGGCTCAGGCGCGCCGGCGCTGTGGCGGAGGCGCGCGGGTCGGGGGCGTGGGCGCACCCGGCGAGCACGCGCGCGATGTCCTTGGTGGCCTCCCGCTTGCCGAACTGGATGGTGTCCGGCCCCAGGTAGATCGCGTGGCCCCCCAGCCTGAAAAAGCCCTGCCACGGGCCGGGAGCGGGAGCGGGTCAGGGCAGGCGCTGTCAACCGCGCCTGCAAGCGCATGGCAGGCGCAACGGGCGCCTGCGGCTGACTACGCGAAGGGCGGCGCACGGTCTCGAACGACACGCGCGTGCGCATCGACGGCTTGGTGAACACCATGGCCATTGTCTTGCCGGCGAACGGCTTGTAGCTCTCGTCGCCGGCCTTGAGCTTCTCCTTCACGCGCTGCGCGGTCTGCAGCATCGCCCACAGCTCGTCCTTGGAGAAGTCGTCAATGTGCAGGAAGTGGTGCCCCTTCTCCGGGGGGGCAATGCCGGCGCCAGAGTAGGACGCGGAGCACCGCGGCCGCCGCCGCGCGTGCTCTGGGGCGCGCTGCGCGGATGCATCCAGGAAAGGCACGAAGCCTGGCGCTGCGGTGCGCCAGCGCGCGGCGTGCGCCGGCGGTCGCTGCAAGGGGGCCGCCATTGCCGCCAGACTGGCGAGCCTCACGTTGCTGCCTGTGGAAGCCGTGACCTAACCGATGATGCAGGGTTGGGACCTTCTCTGCACACAAGGCAGGTGTGCCTGCCGGCCCGGGTAGGTCCTCGGGTAGGAGCTTCTGCTACCAGTTTCGGTCGGCGAAGATCCGAGCCTTCTGCTCCTTCTGTCTCCGTGTCCTATTTTCTCAAGCCATATGCCGAGTTTGGGCGTCACGAGCGTCGCGCTCGCGCGATAGGGGCAGCCAGGCGGGTGCTCCGCCGGGAGCAGGCCGTGATCTGGAACCCACGGCGGTGCTGGGCGGCCTGGCGACGCTGTTTCGACGCTTGCAGGTGGGCCTCGCCCCGCCGAGCGGGCGTGCCGGTTTGCAGGGCCCGGTTGGGGCCATGATATTACTGCACGGCCTTTGGGCAGCGTGATATTGGTGGAGGTGCAGTTGCCACCGTTTGCGCTCCGGCTGAGGCGCAGTTCCGGGCGCCGGCCCGCCATGTCACGAGCACTGACCGACCTCCGCCCGGGCCGGGGACTGCAGGCGGTAGGGCGCCCTTGCAGGCATCTCCAGGCGCTGCATGCCCATCGCCAGCCGGGCCATGCGGCACTGCCTGCCCGACCTCACCAACGCGAGCAGCTCAAGCTGAGCGTGAGGCACAGGCGCGGCGCCGCCCCGCGCCCAGTAGGTCGCAATGTCAGCTGCGCACCTGGCGAGGCACCTGGCGAGCGTCTTGCGTGAAAAGGTCATTGTAGGGCGCGCAGCGCTCCACGACCCGGCTCGCCGGTCGCCGCCCGACGCCTGTTGCGCGCGCACAGGAGCGCCTCAAGCTGGCCGCGCTCATGTACGGCAGCAGCAGCAGCAGCCCCGCGACGCCGCTGCCGCCGCCCGAGACGTATGTCCTGCCGTGGCCCTACGGCCTGCCGGGCGGCGCCGGCGCGCTGCCGGGCGGCCACACGCTGCAGTTGCCCGCTGCGCTGCTCGGCGCCGGGAGCCCGTTTGGCGGCTTCCCGCCAGCGGGCCCGCCGCCGCCAGGTGTCCCGGCGCCGCAGCTGGGCGGGTATGGCGCACTGCCGCTGCCGGCGCAGCGCCCGGGCGTCAAGCCCGAGCTGCCCGGCGGACTCTGGGGCAGCCCCGCGCCTGGCGCGGCGCCCGGCGTCCTGTCGGGCGGCCTGCCGGGGCTGACCGGCGCGTTCGGGACGGGCATGGATGGCGCACAGGACGCATGGTCGCAGGCGCGTGCGCGCTGCTGCAGCGCCTGTGGTGGCTGCGTGCGCTGGCTCTGTGCGGCATGCAGGGCGCTGGTATGTGATGCAGGAATGATAACAGTCCTTTTGTGGAATTGCTTTTTGTGGAGCATGTTGTGGTTTAGTGGAGCGTGCGCTGAGAACGCTTCATATAAGGCCATACAGGGCCAGCGCCTGCCCTGGTGCCTGTGCCGGCAATGCGTGCTCGCGGGGCCCTGCGGCGCCTGCGCGCGCGCGCGCTGCGCCAAGAGCCCCATGTGCAGAGCGGGACGGCTGGTTCGCAAGAACGTTGCCGCACGGCGCGCCGACGTGTCGCACAGCGCCGCAGGGCGAGGACCGCGCAGCGCGCGGCGCAGACTCCGACGGCGACTCTGTGGACTCGCAGCTGACCACGCAGGAGGCGCGGCGGCAGTACCTCGCCAACGCCTCGGGTGCGCCCCTCGGCGCCGCGCTCAGGTTGCTCAGGAGTGCACAGCGGTGCTGCGCGTCCTGCAAGTCCGTGCAGGGTGCGAACTTTTGGGTCTGGAGCCTGGCTGTTTCCCGTGTCGTATTATGCGCGCGCGAACCTCAGAAGCGGTGGCAGTAGATCGCGTGTGCACAGCGCTTTCGGGGCACTTCAGGGGAACGATGCTCCTCAAGCCTGCCTTATCACGGGCACATGCTGGGCTGTTGCACATGCGCATCTCTGCTAGTGCACGTGCCGCACATGGCACGGCCCGAGTGGGACCAGGCGCCTGCTCATGGAAGCACCAGAGTCGGCTGCAAGCGCACATGTGATTGCATGCACCCTGCCCGATCCTGCAGCAGCGCTGTGTGCGCGCTGCTCAGCGCGCGGCGCGCGCGGCGCGGCAGGCAGCAAGCGCGCCGGCGGGACCGGCATGACGCAGGAGGAGCTGGCTGCGATGGACCCCAAGCGCGTCAAGCGTATCATCGCCAACCGGCAGGCGCGGCCCGGCGCGGCGGCTCCGCCTGCATGTGTTGCCTGTCTCGTAGTAGGGTTAGGGTCAGGAACAAGGCGGCGCCGTACGGCGCCTGTGTGGTGCAGCGGGAAGGCGCCAACTGCATGCGACGCATGCGACGCCGCACAGTGCGGCTGAAGGGAAATGGTCTGTCTGTGACAGCCCTGGCTGCTCTGGTGACGCACCGCGCGCCGCGCGCAGAGCGCCGCGCGCTCCAAGGAGCGCAAGCAGCGCCACATTGCCGAGCTGGAGCACGACAAGCAGCTGCGCGACGAGGAGCTGGCCGTGTGCCTGCACCAGAATGCGGCGCTGCAGCACGACAACGACGCGCTGCGCCGCCGCCTGGACGCGCTGGCCGCGCAGCTGCGCGCCGCGCAGGACCCGCTGGCCGTTGGCGCGCGCCCGCGCTGTTAGTCCAGTCCTGGGCTACAGGGGCGAGGGCGTCTGTACAAGGCTGCTTGCATGCATGTGGGGGAGCAGCGCGCCATTGCTGCAGCACCTCTTTCTGCTGTGCGTTGGCACACAGGGCCTCCTGGGTGCCCGTGTGAGCTGATACCCTCTGAGGAGAGCCGGACCCGTGCGGCGAGCACAATGTTGACTCGGTGCCCACCTTGGTGCCCACAGCCTGCAAACGCGGCAAATGCAGCATGAGCCGCGGCGGCCTAGCGTGAACCCTAGTCATGCGGATGCTAAGCATCATGTCATGCCTGCGCGCGCAGTGGCCGCGTACCACGCGGAGTCGGTGCTGCGCGCGGTCACCGGCGAGCTGGCCGCTGGGAGCGCACCGCGGGCGTGCTTGCGCAGGAGCTGAGCCGCCACACGGCGGCCGTCGGGCGGCCGATCCAGCAGTCTGTGCTGGACGAGCTGAACGCCGCGCACGTGCAGGAGCAGCACCTGAAGGTGCGGCGAGGAACAGGCTTGCCATGGAACAGGCTTGCCAGCCGCCGCGCCCCTTCGCCCGCAGCTCCCTTTGGTGCATGTCCCCGCCTGCAGCCGACCGTGCGCCTGCTGGGTCAGGGACTTTGCAGTCTTGGGCCGCATGTGTGCCTCATGTGCGCTGGTCAAGGCCAAGCCCTGTTGCAAAGCCCTGTGCGAGCCTGGGTGGGTGCGCGCGCAGACGAAGCAGGAGGCCGCTGTCCGGCTGGCCGCGCAGCCGCCGCACGTCATCCTGGGCCTTGACAAGCAGGCCGCCCAGGCAGGCAACCATGCGGGCGTAGCCGGCCGGGCGCACGCCCCCGGCGCGCCCGTCGCAGGCCGGCCGCCCCTGGCGCGCCTGCCGCAGACGGGCGCCGGCTGGCCCCGGCCGCCCGCGGGCCGGCCGCCGGGTCAGCCGCAGGCGCCGGAGGCGGCGCCTGCGCCGGGCGCGCTGCCGGCCGCGGCCACGCTCAGCCAGGCGCAGCAGCAGCAGCTGCAGCAGCAGCTCTATGCGCTGCACCAGCCCACCGCCATGGCAGCGGCGCGGCTGCAGGCGCAGCAGCAGCAGCAGGCGCAGGCGGCGCAGCAACAGCAGGCGCAGCAGCAGGCGCAGCAGCTGCAGCAGCAGCAGCAGCAAATGCAGAATCAGCAGCAGATGGCAATGCAGCAGCAGATGCAAAACCAGCAGCAGCAGGCGCAGCAGCAGCAGCAGTGGCAGGCGGGGCTCGCGCCGGTGCCGGCAGGCATGCAGGCCGCGGAGGCGCTGCAGCAGGCTCGCCTGGCGCCGCTCACGCGCTGCGCGTCGCCGCGCTGGCCCGCCCCGCAGGTGTGCCCCCCGATCTGCCCCTGCGAGTGGCCGCGTGTGAAGCTGCTCAGTGCGTCAGCTCCTGCGCTGGTGGCAGTGTAGATATTTTGCATGGGACGTTCCGAATGTGTACCCATGCAGACACACCAGCATATGCAAGCCCATGCCGTTTGGTGTTCAGTCTGCTCGGATGCCTGTTTTATAAGGCAACCATGAAGCCGAGCAGGCGCACAGCACCTTGTCATCGCACGTACGGCGCATGACCGCTGTGTTCTGCGGGCCGGCAGACGGCGCCGCAGCCGCCGCCCGTGCGGAGCATTAGCGCGCCTGGCAGCCCGGCGCCGCGCGTGCTGTCGCCGCCGACAACGCTGCACGCCGCCGCGCCGGCCGCCGCCGCCGCCGCCGCCGACGCCGGCTGCGCAGCCAGCGCTTCGTCTACCGGCACTGCCGCGGCCGGCCTGGCTGGCATGGCAGGCCTGGCCGACACGGCCGGCCAGCGCTCGCCGCGTTACGCGCCCGCCGCGGCGCCGCCGCGCCCCAAGCTGCCATTCCTGCCGCCCTCGGACGCCGCGGCCGCGGCCGCCGCCGCCGCCGCCGCGCCGTGGCTGCGCGCCGACGCGGGCCGCGCTTTCGCGCCCGCGCCCGCGAGCGCGGCGCCCGCGCTCGCGCCGCCGCGTGCGCCCGGCCCGCCGCCGGCGCCCGCCTCCGGCGCGCCCTCGGCGTTTGCAAGCGCGGCGCTGGCCGGCGACGGCGGCGTCGGCGCCTTCGCCAGCGCGCCCGGCTCGCCCATCCAGCTGCCACCGGACTTTGGCCCGCCCGACCGCATGCCCAGCGTGTCGGGGCCGCTCGCGGCGTTCCCGGACCTGGCCAGCGCGCTGGACATCTTTGGCAGCGCTGGCGCCAGCGGTGACAGCTTTGGGGCATGGAGCGCTCCGGCGGGCGGCCGGCCGTCACCCTCGCTCGACGTCCTGCTGGGCGTGCCCGAGGGGCATGCGCAGGACGCGGGGCAGGCCGCCATGCCCGGGAGCGGCGCCGGCGGCGAGGCGCCGCGAGGCCATGCCTGAGCGCCGCATGACCATACGGTGGCCCGCACCCGGCAGCGGCATGGAGCGGCAGGGCGCGCTTGACAGAGTTGCCGGGTGGGGTAGGCCGCACGGGTAGGTCGCACAGGTGCAGGCGCCGTGACACTCGTGCGCGGAGACAAGAACAGCGGTGCAGCACGTGTGCGTGCGGATGCGCCTCAGCATGCTGTCAATGGTGCGGGGTCGCAGCCGCCGCAGCGGGCCCCGCGCGGCCAGCTGGGGTGGCCACATGCAATACGAGGCCAGTGGCTGCACGCAGACCAGCGGAGTGGGCGTGCGGCGCTTGCACCTGCTGCACTCGCCATTAAATGGTATCAAGCTTGGCAACGGCCTAACGAGGAGTTTCCAGCACAGAGCCTGTGTCCTAGGTTGCCCAAGGTAGGGGTAAAGCTCGTCTGGCAGGATTCGTGGCGACCCGGGCCACTGCGCCAGTGCGCTATAGAGCTGGCCACTGGGCTAGGTGCAGATGCTGGATGCGTCTGGGTGTGCCGCGGGTGCGGCAGGTGCCGAGCAGCGGCTGTGATCAGAGCTGCCGCGGGCGTGCCCCGTACACCCTGACCATGCCTCTTAGGGTTCCTGGACGCAAGGTGTTTCGGGCTGGTGCGGTATTGCACTCCCCCCATGACGGGGTGGCATGATTCGTTACGTTCATATGTCCTGGTTGCCCTGGGCGCGGGCCGAGGAAACCATTCCTCTTTCCTTCTTGCAGTACTTGCACACCCCCTCAGGGGCGGCACCCGGTGCGCAGGAAAGAGCCCCTGGTTGCCCTGAGCGTGGGCTGTCACATCCGTGCCCTCTTTCCTTCCCGCGCGCCCGGCGGGGCAGGCGGCGCGTCTGTTGGGGCAGGACCGGTGTATTCAGGCCTCTCCTTCTGGCCTCCTTTTGGGGCAGGCGGGTGCCGCGCGCCGCCTGCTGCGGCATGCAGCACGGGCACGCAGAGCGGCTCGGCCCCCCTCCCCCCCCACGGTTTGGTCTGCCCAGCCAGCGTTGTGGCCTCAATTCTTTTGCCGGCGGGCGTGCGGGGGCCTGGGGCGGGCGACGGGCGCGCGCCGCTGCCAGTCAGCACGTAACTTTGCGGTCAGCACACGGGCGGGGCGCCGGCGCTGCCTGCAGGAGCGGGCGCGAGGGGTGGGCGCCCGCTGGCCATGCAGGCGCGCGGCTCCTTGGCCGGTGTGCGGTTCTCTGCCTGCCCCGGGCGCCTGTGCTGCCGCTGTGCATACCTGCGACAGAGCGCACAATAGCGCGGCGCCACCCCCGGCGCCGCGGTCTGGGGCCTTTCTGTCGGGCTGTTTGCTGCAGCGCGTGTATTTGGAAGTGCGATGTGGCGCTGATCAAGAGTTCCGGGGTTGCTGATGCCGATGACAGTGGTCAGAATGTTGCGCGCTTGAGCCAGGCGATGGGGGAGGGTGCTTTTCCAGGGTGGCGCGCAGGGCGGTTTTTCTTTTTGGCAGTGGACATATGTGCCCTTGGGAGACGGGATGGGACTGATGAGGGTGACAAGGAGGCTGCAGTCGCACACACCGTTGCAGGCATGCTGGGAGGGTACAGAGCGGGCGCGCATGCTTTTGTTGGGGGGCAACGGCATGTGTTGGTGAGAGGTGAATTGGTAATCTTGTTGGGGGGCAACGGCATGTGTTGGTGAGAGGTGAATTGGTAATTTTGCAAGGTCAGTGTAAGAGCGTGATACACATGAGGTGCCTTTATAACAGGTGCCCTGTTGCATCCACACAGCGTACGACTTGTCATATCGCAGGACACTCTTACTGTTGCAGCCACAGCGCATTACACATTGCAAGCGCACTCCCTGTAAGCACTGCATGGGCTGCACATGAAAAGGCTGCTGGGCGCTGCCCATGGTATGAACAGGCCATCAGCACCCAAGCACATACCCAGACAAGCCGCCACCTGCCAAGAACGGCGAGACACAGGCTTGCAGCCCCTCTGTACTCGCGCACCCACACGCATGACGGTGCAAGTGTGCACGCCACAATACATGTGGCACACCATGCAGCCTAGGCTCCACCGCAGCCGCGGGCAGCGCCCTTTTGGTAGCCAGCACCAAACAAACAAGTGCAGGCCATCTCGCACTGCCCGCTCTCCTAGAGCTGGTGCAATGCTCTCCTGTGGCTGGTGCATGCCGCCCCACTCGCCCGTCTGCCTGCGTCTGCAGACCACTCTGCGCGCTCGCTGGCCCCAACCGCACGAGCAGCCGGCGCGCCACCGCCGCCGTGCCGCCGCCGTGCCGCGCAGCGCCAGCTACGCCGCATTGGCAGACTTGGCGCCCGAGCGCAGCGCGCGCGCCCGCTTCGCCTTGGACTGCTTGCGCTCCTTGGCCTCCTGCGGGTGCACAGGCTGCTTGCACCAGCTCGCTGCAGCGCACGGCACAGCCATCCCGCGCACAGCCAGCTCGCGCCGTCGCCATATAGAACTCTTCCATGCAATATGGCGCAGTACGCTGCAGCGTGCAACCTTCTGTGAGTCGACTCGGCCCAGAGTCCACAAGGCAAGATCCATTTCGTCTTCCAGAGCGTCACGGGCAAGCATGCTGCAACCCGGCCCAAAGGTCAGCACAGATCCAGTCTGCCGCTGCAAAGCGTACACGCAGTCGAGGCTCTTCGGCGCGGGTGCGCGCACCGGGGCCGGGATGCCGCCCGCGTCCTTCTCCACCAGCACCAGCTCAATGTGGCACGGGGACGACATGTACGCTGCGGCCGTGGCGCACAGCATTACTTATGGCGCGAATGCACTGTGCTACGTGGCACCACAGCCAGCAGTCGGCGCGCAACTGTAAAAGTGACCGCCCCCATAGCAGGCCCGATCCCCTCGACGCCCAGGTCTGAAAGTACTCTTCACCACCGCAGGGCGCAGCAACCAAGACACCTGACCAACTGAAGAGAGAGGCACACCTCAGGACCTCAGTTATCTCATAACCCCGCAACCTCAGACGTCTTCTTGAGTTGCTCGGTGCAGAGCCGCGCATGCAGACACGCCAGCGGCAGGGGGGCGCGCACGGTTAATGCGGCCGTGCGCGCGGTAGGTGCGCCGCCGCTGCTTCTGCGCCTGGTTGACCTGGATGTGCTGGATGTACATGTTGTCGGTGTCTAGGCCCTTCACCTGCGGGGCCAGCGCCGCGCGCGTCAGCCGCAGGGCCCCGCGCCATGGCGGGGGGGCACGCAGCGCACGGGCCTGGCGCCGCCCCTCGCAGTCCCGTCACAGGCCTGCAAGCTCAGCCGCCAAGCAGCCTGCGTGAGGTGCTGTCCTTCGCGCCTGCGTCCGAGCCCTCCACTGGCAGGGCGGCCACAGCAACCCTGGACCTGCTCCAACAGCCGCCTCTCGATGGCACAGCGCGTTTGACCGCTGCTCGCGGCGTCCGACCACTGGGCACGCAGGCGGCGCTGCCAGGTGCTGCCCCGCGCCGGCGGGCAGGGCCGCGCGCCTCGGCGTTGCTCTCCGCGTTCTTCAGCAGGCCGAGCAGGAACTCGCACGACTTCGCCGGCCAGCGGCCCTGCGCGGTGGTAGAGCCCTCGTTCTTGGCCTGGCCGGTGCGGCCGACGCCGCCGCAGAAGCGGTGGAAGGGGATGACGCGCTTGTGCGCGAGCACGTCCTCCAGGAACTTCTTGGCCTTGGCCAGGCCCTTGCCGCGCAGCGCCATCGCCGCCTCGCGCGAGTTCTTGAAGTGCACGCGCAGGTCCGAGCCGCGCGCCTGCGCCGGCGCCACGGACCAGGTCTGCGCGGGGCCGCCACCAGCGCTTCCGCGCCCTCCACAACCTCCTTGGCTGTCACCAGCGCTGGCCGTGCAGCGCCCCGCGCGTGCTGGTGTGGTGCACACGCTCGTCCAAGCTGCAGGCCGCCGCGTTTGCGGGGCGCCGACTCCCCGTTCAGGCGACGGCAGTCCACAAAAGCAACGCGACTGCGGAGCAGAAGCACGACAGGGAGCTTGTGCCAGCCAAACACGCTCCTCACAGAGTGCATCAGCCCGCGCTGCCGCTATTGGCAAAAAAATGCTGTCTCGTTAGTGTTGCAGCACGTCGGCCCCTTCAGATCCTAGTTGCACGGCCGTGCTGTGCACAGCACGTGCCGTTGCCGCCGGAAGCGGCGCGCGCACCTTGCAGCTCTTGGGCCCGTTAGCGGGCTCCCGCGCATACTTCACCATCTTGGCCCCTGCCCCGCGGCCAGCTGCTTGCCTCTGTCAACTGGGAGCTGGCGGCCGGAAGGCGCCAGACCCTGTTGTTTGGGGTTTCCAAGCAAGTGCCCAGCTCACTGGAAACAAACTTGTTCCTGCGGAGCTCCTTGCTGGACAGGGATTGCACCCTTCTGTGTGCTAATAGAACAAGGCTGTTTGTGGCAAGGCAAGCGCTGCAGGCGGGATGATGCAGCACCTGCCGGGACAGGCGGCGCCTGCCACGTTTGTGCCACAGCGCACGCACGGCCATGTGTACGCGTCCCGCTTGCTTTGCTGCAGCTCGGCCAAGCTCCAAGAAAAACAAGCACACTCACATAAGCGAGCCTGGGTGCTGAGGCCGCTCTGTGGCGCAGGCTGTGCTGCCTGTGCGGCGCGAGCATCACCAGCAACCCGTCCAACATGTGCGTCAACTGCCTGCGCTCGCAAGTGGACATTACCGCCGGGCTGCAGAAGCAGGTCAACATCCTGTGGTGCAAGGAGTGCAACCGCTACCTGCAGCCGCCCAAGCACTGGGTCCGCGCCGAGCTGGAGAGCAAGGAGCTGCTCACCTTCTGCATCAAGCGCCTGAAGGGCCTCCAGAAGGCGCGCCGCCGGCCATAGTGTTGGTGGCTCGGCGCCTGGCACCGCGGCGCGCTTCTCTGCACAGCACGCTGCACCCCACCTCGGTCTATCGACACAGGGGCGTGAGGCAGCATGCAGCCTGGGCGCCGCTGCACTTGCACAATTCTGTACCTCGCAACCACCTGCAGTGCTGCAGCGCAGACGCTGGTGGTACTCAGGCTTGATGTGAGTTACGACGGTGTTCACCCACACCACCTGTCCGCATATGCAACTCGCGCTGCTGGGGTGCCGGCGTGCCGTGGACGCGCAGCGCGCGGCTCCAGGCGGAGGCAGCGACGTGCGCCGCGGCAGCGTCCGCGCACGCAATCGTGCCGCTGGGGCCCGGCGCGCGTGGACGCGCAGCGCGCGGCTCCGGGCGCAGGCACCGACGCGCGCGGCGGCCGCTATCCTAACCCTACCCTAACCGCGGCTGCGCGCAGGTCAAGCTGGTGGACGCCGGCTTCGTGTGGACGGAGCCGCACTCGCGCCGGCTCAAGCTGAAGCTGACGGTCCAGGCGGAGGTGATGAACGGCGCCATCCTGCAGCAGGCGTTTGTGGTGGAGTACGTGGTCGAGCCGCACATGTGCATCGACTGCACGCGCGCCAACACCAACGTCAACGTGTGGACCGCGTGCGTGCAGGCGCGCGGCCCGGGTCGGGCCGCGCGGGCGGCAGCCGTGCTGGCAGTGGCTGTTTGGTGATGCTGGTAACTCTGTGCAGTCACAAACCTTGTGCGGGTCCGGTGGGGACTGGGGCGGCAGGCCACTGAAAACAATTATGGCAGTGCTGTGCATGGCTTGGTTTCTTGGGCTGCTTGCAATGCAACGTATGTGCAGCGCATGCAGTCCCGCTGTGTGGAGACTGCGCTTGATTCAGCGCCTCATTGTCAGCGGTCCCTGTGCAACTTGTGTGCTATAAGGCATGAATGTTGACAAACTGCCTGCATATGTAGTGGTGGGGCATGTCCGTCTGCTCCAAACTGTCAGTATAGCCACACCTACACCTGCCATGCAGAGCAGTGGGGCATCGCTGACGCTTGGGAGCGGGCGCCGCGCCCAGGTCCGCCAGCACACCAGCCACAAGCGCACGTTCTTCTTCCTGGAGCAGCTCATCCTGAAGCACAGCATCGACCAGACGTGCATCAGCATCAAGGAGATGCATGAGGCACGCGCCCCCGTGGCTGTCCGCGCTCGCCCCTCTGGCCTGTATGTGCCACAGGCAGCCTGTGTCCGGGCACTGTGTGGGGAATATGTCCATGCGCTATGCCATGTGCGAGCCTCGGGTATGTGGCAGCTGATATGCAACCATGGTTCAGTGACCTTACCCTACCCTACCCTTATCATGTTGCGTGTTGCGGCGACAGGGCGTGGACTTCTTCTTCAGCAACCGCTCGCACGCGCTGAAGTTTGTCGACTTTGTGCAAAGCGTGGTGCCCGCCAACTGCCGCGACGACAAGCAGCTGGTCTCGCACAACGAGCACACCGCCACATACAACTACAAGTACACCTTCAGTGTCGAGATCGTGCCCATATGCCGGGTGCGCCTCGTCCCGTGGGCCTGCGCTGCAGCAAGCTGACGTCCAACTCTTTACAAGAGACCGAAAGACAAGACACCACCTTTCTTTTTGGATGATCGAAACCTGTGGGAGAGCAGAAGCGGTTTGCGCGCGGATATGGCTGGCTGCCGTGCACAGTCCTGACTCATCCTGACATACCCTGGCCTCTACCTGAAGGCATCTGAGCAGCGGTGCTTGAAGCTTATAACTGATCTGCATACTGACGCTCAAGCGGTCTGTGCCTTGAACAGGACGACCTGGTGTGCGTGCCGCAAAAGGCTGCGGCGGCGATGGGCGGCTTTGGGCCGCTCGCGCTGTGCACGCGCGTGTCCAACACGCTCACGCTGACCGACCCGGCCACGCTGCGCTCGGTGCAGCTGGACGTGCGCGCCCCCTCCCTCGCTCTGCTTCCTTGCCCTGCAGACGGCGTGGCCTGTGCTGGGCCCCGGAAGGCCGCGGTTGGCTGCGGGCACGGGTTGCTGGGCGCAGCGCAAGGCTCTGTGCAGCAGCTGCGGGCGCGCAAGTGACACGCTCGCGTGCGAAATACATTGCCTTGCCAGCGCATGGCATGCGTTTGCGCTTGGTCTTTGGTGTCCAGGGGGCATGGGCGCTGGGTGCAGCGGTCTGCGCCCGCACTTGTTTGCAGAGGTGTGTTGGGAAACAGCAGCGCTGCTGTTCCTGCAGTGCATGCGGACATGACCCTATCTGCCACCCCATTCATGCATGCTGCATGGAGCCACATCTGTTGTACACGTCATTGTCCAGCGTGAAGGACAATCTTGTGGTAGCCACCCAGTATACCAGATACTACTAGACCATAGCAGCGTCCGATCAAGCGCTGGAGTAAGCTTGGAAGCGCTGCGTGCAGGAGCGGCAGTACCAGCGGCACCCGTTCCGCGCGGTCATGGGCAGCCGGCAGCTGGTGGAGTATGTGATCCTGGACGCGGAGGCGTCGGGGCCGTCCACGAGCCGCTTTGCGCTGGCGGACGTGCAGGCGCGGCGCCCTCGCGGTGCCTGCCTTGTGAGGCCGTCTGCCCTGCCGCCTAGCCGCGCCCCGCCCGCTGCAGCACTGCCAGGCCCGCCGCGAGGCTGTGGGCTTGTGCGCGCGGGCAGGTGGCGCGCGCGTCGGACTTTGGGCGCAACGACCGCACGCTGTTTGCGCGCACGCACCTGGGCCACCTGCTGCACGCGGGCGACACCGCGCTCGGCTACGACCTGGCGGCAGCCAACGTGGCCGACGCAGGCCTGGAGGCCGCCATGGAGCGCGGCCTGGTGCTGCCGGACGTGGTCCTGGTGCGTCCCCACTGGGTGACAGGGAGAATGTGGCCAAGGATTGTGACAGGGCGAGGGCCGTCGAGGCGCTGTGTCTGACAGGGCGAGGGCCGGTGAGGCGGCGTGATGACGAGCATGGGCTGGGTGAAGCAGCGGCATGAGCTGAGGGCCTGCGCAGCATCAATCAGGCATGCAGCGTGAGAGTCTGCACAGGGACACATGCTTCCTGCGTGGATGGCTGCGCTGCGCTGTCCTGCTTCCACAGGTTGGCGCGGAGGTGCGAGTCTGGGGGCGGCAGAAGGGTTCACCGAAGACGCGGCCTTGCGCCTGCCTGCCCAAGAGAGCGCGCAGGCGCGTGGGCACCCTCGTGTGCAGCGCCCCCCGCACACGCCCGCGCGCGCCGCGGCAGGTGCGCAAGAGCTACGAGGAGGGGCGGCGGCGGCGGCGCGCGCGCGGGCACCGCCGCGCCTGGAAGCTGCAGCGCATGGCGGTGGACGCGGCGGAGGAGCCCGCCGCGGCGCCCGGGCGCGGGCGCGCCGGCGCGCGCGCGGAGGCGCCGCGCGGCGAGGCCGACCTGGAGCGCTTCATGGAGGCGCGGTGCCTCGGCGCCTCTCCAAGGGGCTCGGGGGGCCACCTTGATCTAGGGCCAGGGTTGGGCGCGCGCACCGAGCCCATCCGCATGAGCAGAGGCGCAGCGAGGTGAGGTGCTGCAGCGCGGTGCCAGTCCGAGCCATGCGCAGGACGAATCCAGCTGACTTGCGCGCCGTCGTGAGCCGCTCCGTGGCACGCCTGCCTCCATGAATTGCATGAGGGCATGCCAGGTTACCGCGGCGCGCGTGCGCAGGAGCTGGAGGAGGACCCGGAGCTGCGCGCCAAGGTGGCGCTGTTCCGCGACCCGGCCATCGACCCCGCGGCCGGCGCGGCGCGGCGCGCGGCCGCCATGACCGAAACGGACGATGACGACGACGAGGACGTGCCGGAGGTGCGCGCGCCCACGCGCGCTGCTCGCGCGTCTCCCAGCGCGTCTGGGGACAGGCGGCGCGCCGTCGACATATTGCTGTCGAGTCATTGTGCTGCTGCGGAGGGGCTTTGCATGCCTGGCAGTGCTGACAGCATCATGATGTTACTGCTGTATGTTAAGGCATGCCCAGCGAAACTCAGACCAGGCAATGTGGGGTGTGGCGCTTGCAAAGACAGCGGTGTAGCAGCAAGAGTGTAGAGCGAGTTGCGGAGCACTGCGCGGGAGGCGAGGGCAGCCGCACCGCATGCGCAGGTGCCGCTCGAGGAGCTGCTGGACGACTTGGCCGGCCTGCAGCTGGATGAGGGCGAGAAGGCTGCGGGGGAGGCAGGGGATGTGGATGACGGCGCAGCCATGGCCGAATGAGGCTGCGGGGTGGGCATGCGCATTTGTGTGCGAGTCTGGGCGTGTGCAGCGTTTGTCGGGCCTCGAGTATGCAGCCGCTTTTAAAACGCTGCTGTTGTTCTCAAAGCATGATGAGCGCTGCCTCGAGGGTGCCAGTGCACGGGCATCAGTGAGTGATGAATTACAACCGAGTGTCAGCCAACTTGGCTGCCTACGGGCGCAGCCATGTCTTGCTGAGCAGGGGCAACGCTCCCATTGCACTCAACCCTGCTTGGGTGTTACTAGAAAACCTCCATTCAAGCATCTCTCCGATATAGGAGTCACAACTGAGCTGTGGGACAGAGTGTCGCGCACCAAAAGGCCAGTGGCAACGACCTTTCACAGTGAAGCCCCATGCACTGCCTCTTCCCACCACCAGCACTTATCGGCAGGCGTGCCGGGCACTGTGCCTGACGTCCAGAGCGCTGCCAGCGACATGGAGCGCGTCCTGGCCGCAGTTGCTGCGGAGGCCGGCCTGGCTGCTGGTCTCGACTCGCCAGAAGTGTACACAGAGCTTGCAGCCGCGCTCGGCAGCGTGTTCTCGGCGCCCGCGCTGGCGCTGCTCCTGCGCCTGCCGGGCGCAGAGCGCAAAGATGAGCTCGCACGGCTGGGCCGCCTGATGCTGGGTGCGCTCAAGTACAACAGTTTCACACGTACTGATAGGGAAGGACGCTCTCGCTCTGGGGATGTTCGTCGCCTGGCGACCGGTGCCGCCCGTTCTGCAGAGGGCCCGGGCGGGCTGCCCTGCGCCAGGCAAAGCCGCCTTGCTGCCCACGCAAGCCCCTTGCCGTGTTCGGGAGCACAGGTAGGCAGGGCCGCCACGTATGCGCTGTACGCCTGTGAGCGCATTGCCCTTGTAGGCGCAGCCTCTGCCACCTGTGCGGTCCGCCGCATCGCCAGCCGCCTCCTCAGGCCCAGCTCGAGCTGCATCCGCTGGCAGACCCCTAGCACGTGCTCCTTGAGGTGTCAGCAGGTGCAGCTCCTGTCATAGAGCCTCACTTCACCTTGAAAGCGAGGGAGGTCTTCAGCTGTTGAGCGCTCCTCCACCAGTCTGCCGGACCGCTGCTGCCGCCGGTTCCGCGGGAAACTTCACTGCTCACATGTGAAAGGTGAGAGGTGAGGCCTGAAAAGGTCCAGTAGCTCAAGGGCCTGGGCCTGATCAGGCATCTGCCTGTACAACCGGCACGCTGGCGCGCCCGCGCTCGCGCTCGCGGCGGCCGCGCCGGCCGCGCCGACCCTGCAGCAAGCGCAAGAGGCGGCCGCTGATGCGGACGCAGCGCTGCGCGGGCTGGACGTTGACGTCGCGCGCTACGCGGAGCACCTGAGCGTAGGGTGTGGTGCCACGGCAGAACAAGGTTTATGTTCACAACAGGGTATTCACGGTTGTCGGCGCGGCCGCCATGCAGGTCTGTCAGAAGGAGAGTGCTGACCCCACACGCTACGCTGTACCGCCCTATATTGCACATTGCTCTCTGTCTTCAATGGGAGCGCACACAATGGGCCAGGCTCATATATGTCTGGTGTCAGCATGCAGATCAATAGCGTGAAGTCACTGTGTAACATCCGCATGCCTGTCTGCATCTTGCACACTAGCCCCTGATTTCAGCGCATGCGCCGGGCGCGGCAGGCGCGCCACTGAAGCTCCCGACGACACCCTGCAGTGGCCGCCGGCCGCGGATTCGCCCGAGACCGCCGAGCGGTACGCGCGCGAGCTGGCTGGCTTGCACGTGGCGGCGCTGCAGCTGCGCGTGCTGCGCGACGATGCGGCCGCGGCGGCTGCGGCGGCGCGCGGCTGCACGGCCGCACTGCAGGCCGCGCTGGAACGGCTCAGCGCGGTCATTGCGAAAGCCGGGGTGCGCGGTGCTTTGGAGGTTTAACGTGAGGCCTGATGTCACCCCTGCAATGACATTGTGAGTGACACAGTAACATATTCCAGTGGACAGCACACCTGCGTCACTGTTCATTGCATTTACAGCCATGACATGTTTGCAAGCAAGACGATTCCGGGGTAGTGACAGGTAGTATGACCAGAGCGCCTCTTGCATGCCCTGCTGTACGCTGGCGCGCCCCCGGCCTCAGCGAGCGCGCCTGCGTCAAAGCCCATGACACGGCCGCTGGATGACATCCTTTGTTGCGCGCTGAAGCTCCTCGCATGCTCAGTCCCGCATGCACAGCCCGGCGGATGCGCATGCTTGCACATGCATGCAGGCCCGCAGGCCTGCGGCCTCAGAGCAGGGCCTGCAGCGGGGCCCCCGCGCCGGCAGGGGCACGCGGTCGAGAGGGCGGCCGTGTACCCGCACTTTGAGGCGCTCGCGCGGCTGCATCACGGCGCCGCGGCGGGCGCTGCGGCGCCCGCGACCGCTGTGGCGGACGAGGTTGCCCACGCAGGCGCGCACGCCCCCTGCTACTGCCGCTGCTGGGCTGGGCGCTGCGTGCGGGGTCGGCAGCTTGTGTCGCGCTGTGCAGAGTGCCCAAGTGCAGAGTCACTGCATACGCGCGCTGGAAGCCATCACCCATGGGGCCAACCCTGGCTCCGCGCACCATGCAGCGCTTTGCTTTGAGCCGCACCTCTTGACCAGGCACTCCAACAGGAACCACCGGTTTGGGACCACCGAGTAAGCACTGCTTTGTGCGTTGCATTGCGCCAGTCCAGGAAGGCATCTTGGCGCATCATAGCATACAGAGGCACGTCAGCAGACGTTGTCCTGGTCAGGTTAGAGACGCCTGGGCAGGGGCTGAAACTGGGCGATGCCCGCAGCGGTGCTGCCGCGCATGCTGCGCGCGCGCCCGTGGCGGCGGCCTGGGCCGCCCCCGCCGCCGGCCGCCAGCCAGGGCCCCGAGCCCGGCCTGGCGCTGGGCGGCTTCTGCCCGGCCGCCCTCGCGCTCGGCGCCGGCCGCGCCGCCACCGCCGGTCTGGGCGCCGCTGCAGTGTCGGTCGAAGTGCTGGTACGGGACCCGGCAGAGGGCCTGGCCGGCCGCACTGCCGCTGCTGGGCCGGATACAGCTGCGGTGGCGGCTGTTGTGATGTCAGAGACGCCCGGGGAGGCTGCAGTCTCCCACGGTGCGGGACTGCAGGCTGCCGCTGTCAGACCTGCTGCTGACGAGGGCCTTCGTGCGGAGAGTGCGGCCTGCACAGCCGGAGGATCCACTGGGCGGACGGCGGCACCCGCGAAAAGCGTCGCCGCTGCATTTGCGCAAAGCCACCTGGAGGGGATGGCTGCCATGCCAGACGCGGTCGCCGCGGCGGGCCCGCTCGAGCGCGCAGCCGAGCCAGCCCCTGCGGCGGCAGAGGGCCCCTTGCCCAGCGCGGCCGCTGCGCCAGACACAGCGGCCGGAGCGGGCTCGCCTGCGCATGCGGCCGGCTCGGGACACTCGGGGCACAGGGATAGTTTGGGTGCCGCAGTGCGAGGCGCCAGCCCGTGCGGCGGCTGGCCGCTGCTCCTGCGCGCGCGCGTCTCTGGCGGGCCGGCGATCGCGCATGCGGGCCAGCTCTACGGCTTTTCGGGCGCGGCGGCGCGCGCCCTGTTTGCAGCGGCGCCGGCGGCGGTGGCGGATGCCGCGGCGGCGGCCGCCGCGCGCGGTCCCGCGCACCTGGCGCCCCTGCTGGGCGTCCTGCGCCCGGCTCCCTGCCAGGTACGCCCACAGAGGACTTCAGTTGTGCACTTATACATGAGCAGCAACAGCCATACTCAAACCCTTCAGGGCACCCCGGTCAACGCTGGGGATGTATGCGCCTTGCAAGCGTGGGAGTGCTGAAGCACAGCGCCCTGCTTGCGCGACCTGCGCGCGCGCGCCGACGCAGCTGACGCCGCCCGCCCGCGCCTGCGGCGGCCAGGCGCCGGCAGGGCGCGCCCGCGAGGGCACCTGCCAGACAGAGCTGCACGCGCCGCCGCCCCGCGGCCCGGCCCCGGCGGACGAGTGGAGCGTGTGGGCGCTGCGGCGGCGTGCGCTGGACGCCGCCAACCTGCGCGGCCGGGCCACGCGCTCGGCGCAGACAGTGGCCACGGCCGGGCGCTGCGCGGCGCAGACGCAGGCGCGCCTGCTCGGGCCCGGGCAGGTCGCCGCGGGTGCCGCTGGGGGCGGCGGTGGCGCGGGTGCGGGGCGCGCGCGGCGCCTGCGCTGCCCTGCCGGCTGCAGGCGCGCCACAGGGGCGAGTGGGCGCCGCCCTGTGCGCGGCCTGAGGTATGGTGTGGGTCGCAGTCGTTGTGGCAGGCCTGCAGTGCTGCCCTTGCACATCCAAGTGCGTGTGAGGCAGTCAGGTCAAGTTTCGGCAGGTCAAGGATGTGTAGAGGAAGACATGGTCTGCATGGGCTGCGCACAGGCAGCGAGGCGTTGCGCATGCGCGCCAGCTGCTGACCCCGCCGGCACTGGCGTGTCGCCTGCGAGAAGCAAGCCAGTGGTCGAGCGCGCGACAGGCTGACAGGGGCGGTGGGGCCGCGGCAGGTGTGGCTGCCAAAGGCGGGCGAGACGCAGACGCGGCGGCAGTGCGCGCAGTCCATGCCGCGCGCGGTGCAGCTGCTGGCCGGCGCGGGCCTCGTGACCGCCGTGCTGGACGTCGGCAGCGCCCGCCCGCCGGCTTGCGGGGCACCGCGGTTCGCGGGAACTGCGTGACGAGCTTGCCGTGCCTTGCGCGATCGGCTCACACCGCTTTTGAGGCCGCGGACGCAGGCACAGGATGCATGCTAACGCCACACGGCTTTCTTGCTGGAGGTGTGTGCTATGCTGGACATGCCTGGTTTGTATGTGGCAGCTCCATCACTGAGCGACCAGCGCTGACTTCCACAGGCGGCCAGCCTTTCAGCCAGTGCCCAGGGGTGCGCTGCGCGCAGACGGCAGCCGGATCCTCTATTCGTTTTTTTTCTAGTGCTGTGTAGCCATGCATTGACACTTGCAAACTACCTGACACCATGCACTGCATGCGGCACAACGCGTGCAGGCAAACCACCGCTGGTGAGCACACTGCAGAGCACAGCCCGTCTCTGAGCTGCACGGCCAAAAGAATGAGCAGACCATGAACGTATCACTTCTCAAAACACACTAAGGCCTAGTGCAGCCAAGCCTTGAGCCCGGCCCATCCCTCCCACCACTGCATCACAGAAAACATTGCCCGCAAGCAAATCAACGCACTCAAAAGGCCTAAACCTCAGTCGCATGTCACATGTGCATGCCGACAGCAGGGCAAGATGCAGAGCACCATGCTGCTGCGCGCTGCAACGCCCACACATGCTAGTCTTTACATAACCGAGCGCCGTCCCTGTAAGCGCGCAGTGCTGCAGGCTGCGCTTGCTCTTAGGCAAGTGCGAAATGGTGAGTGCAAGCTCTCCGCACTGCATTGCCGACACCCCAGACCTCCAGACACCCAGCCCACCCAGCCAACACGGTGCGGCGCGCAAATCTGGCCCCTCTTGACGCGGCATCGGGCCGTCCACATTTGCCAAGCCGCGCAAGACGTCAGAACGGCGCCGCCGGTGTACCCGCGCCCTTGTCCCGCGCCTGTTTCCAACCCAACAGACCAGCTCCCATTCACACCCCTGACACTGCGGCCGCTGCAGTGGCGAACCTGTTGCGCATGATCTGCAAGGAGAGATCGAGCGCCAGGGCGCGGCGCCGTCGCGCCCATGCAACCAGCGCCCACGTCCTGGGTGCGCGCCGTGCGAACGGCGCAGGCCACGCGTGCGAGCGCCTCAGCGGTACTCGGGACTGTCGCGGCGGCTGGAGCGGCGGTGGGTGTCGCGCTCGCGCGAGCGCGAGCGCCGCGAAGAGTGGCGCGAGTGGCGGCGGTCGTCATCGTCGCGGCTCGAGCGGGAGCGCCCGTGGTCCGGGCTGTCGCGGCGCGTGGAGCGGCCGTAGTCGGGGCTCTGCCGCCGCGGCGGCGTCCGGCTGCGGCGGCGCACCGGCGACCTGCTCAGGGCGCCCACGGCATGGCATTGCAGCACGAGCCTCTATCAGCATAAGGGCAAGTTAGGGGCCTGACGCTATTGCAAAGCACAGAACTAGAGCGGTGCGCCTTGGACACACAGTGCCAAAATCATATGCAGTCCTGGTCGTGAACTCGCTTAACTCGCTCCTCGCAAGAGCCGCGTTTGCACGGCATCCACAAGGCACCAAGCCACCATGTTGCCGGTGCCTGCACCTGAACCTGAACCTGAACCTCAGACTGCGGGTGCTCAGAGAGCCAGCAACAATTGGAGCCTGCTGAGCTGAGCTGTGGGGCCCGGCCAGCGGCCCACGCAAAGACAGACCCCCCTCCTTCACTAGGCTCCAGCCCACCTTGCGGGGCTGCAGCTCCCAGGCTGTCAGGCCGCGCGTCAGCTGGGCCTGCCAGCTGCCGAGCCTGCTAAGCGCCCGCAAGCCCAAGCCCATGTCGCAGCACGGTCGCAGGCCGGGCAGCCGCGAGCCAGCCCTGGGCTCGCTTGCCAACAGCCGGCAACCCAGGGCCGGAGCCGGACCAGGCCGGGCAGCCCGCCCCGGCCCGCCCCGGCCGGGCTCAGCGCCGCCGGGAGGGCGAGCGCGAGCGGGACCGGCTGCGGCGGCTGCGGCGCGGGGGGGACCGGCTGCGCCTGTACCGGGAGGAACTGTCCCTATAGCAGGCGCGGGCCAGCACACGCAGCGCGTCAGCGCCCGGCCACATGCCCCCGCGCCCTGGACGCCTGTCCTACCAAGCTAAGCTCTACACCGGCCGGAGCATCCCAGAAGCAGCAAGCATGCGCGCCAGGAGCTCAGACCCGGCACGCACTCCTTCGGCCCGCTTGGCAGAGTCAGGACGGGGGGTACGGGGGGCCCAGGAGCAGGACCGAACAGCGCCCAACAGGCTGATGAGCGTGGCAGGCACGGGCATGTATGAGGGCCGGCTCAGGGCAAGGCAGCAGTGGGCCGCACCTGTCGACGCCATATGCTGAAGCGGATGCGCCCATGCCCGCAGGGTACGCGGGCTTGGCCGCCGCCACAGCCACCGGGGCGGGTGCGACGTACGCGGCAGGGGCGGGGGCGACATAGCCGCCGCCGCCGCCATAGCCGCCGCCGCCGCCATAGCCGCCGCCGCCGCCGCCGCCGTAGCTGCCGCCGCCGCCGTAGCCGCCGCCGCCGCCGAACCCGCCGCCGCCGCCGTACCCGCCGCCGCCGCCGCTGGGCGGGCCGTAGCGGGAGCCGCCAAAGCGGCCGCCGCCACCTGCACACATCATTGCGAGCGCGTCTACGGACGTTCCGACGCAGGCAATGCTGAAGAGTCAGCGCAGGCAGACACAGCCTGCGACACCGCCCTGAGCTGCAGCGGGCGGAGCGGCACACAGGGCGCTGCACAGACTCAATGCGGCATACACACCACCGACACGCCAGCCCGCTTCACGGGCTACACGAGCAGGCTGCAGGGTCCCCTGCGCCGCAGGGTCCCTGCGCCTCAGGGCCCCGGTCTGCGGCGCAGGCGGCTGCGCGCGGGCCCGCACCGCCGCCGGTCATCGTCTCCAGCCCGGGCGGCACCACCTGGCCCGCCTCGCGCAGCAGCCGCGCCAGCTCGCGCGCGTACCGCCCATCCTGCACGAGTGCCAGCTTGGGGTCGGCCCCCAAACCTTCTACCCGTGCTTTCACAGCTGTACGTTAGGGCTTGGCAGGCAAGCAGGCAGCCAGGGCTCCCACCAACAGCTGCACAGCAGAATGCTGGCAGTGCTGCAGCAGCACGCACTCAGTACAACACTCAATCACTGGCAGCTCGCGCATATGGTTTCAGTCTATAGGAAAGAGCTCCACACATGCGACTTCACCTACACAAAGCAGGCAGGCCTGAGCAGGCGACTCTGCCGCGTACAAAGAAAAAGTCCGAGTCCAACCGCAAGTGCAAGCTCAGTCGCCCGCCGCAGGGCGCACGTTGGGCGTGAAGAAGGTGTACGCCTCGCCGGTCGCGCCCGCGCGCCCGGTGCGGCCGATGCGGTGCACGTAGTCCTCCACGCCGTTGGGAAAGTCGTAGTTGACCACGGCGACCACGTTGGGCACGTCCAGGCCGCGCGCCGCAACGTCCGTCGCGCACCTGCGCGGCCGACAGGTTTTTTTACGGCACCTGTTTCACGGTTGGGCCAGCACGGCAGCGGTGCTTGGCTGAGCACCAGGCAACGCCAGCGTGCTGACCGGCTGCGGCGCCATGCAAGCCATGGACCACAGCGCGCTGGCGCCTCGATTCTCTTGGCACATCCCTGACAAGCTGGGTTGCTTGTCCCCTGCACGCCTGGCCTCTGCACATATGGCTGCTCAGCTCCATGCGATGAGCGAAACGCCTGAGCCGACCCTCCCGTGACAGAATAAAAAAACAACAGCCCTATTCGGCAAGGGGCGCCCCAGCCGCGGCGGTCCGCGAGCGCAGGCGCACATGATGGGCAGGCTGCCGGCCTTGAACGACGCGATCACGTGGTCGCGCTCCTGCTGGCGCTTGTCGCCGTGGATCGCGGCCGCGCGGAACTCGCGGCTCAGGTTCATGCTCAGCTGGTCGCACATGCGCTTGGTGGAGCAGAAGATGATGATGCGGCTGCCGGGCGGCTTGGAGCGCAGGATCTGGCCCAGGCGGTTCATCTTGTTGTAGCTGTCCATCAGCTCCACGTACTGCGTGATGGCCTTGTTGGCCACCAGCTTCTCCTCCACGCCGCCGACAAACACGTGCACCGTGTTGTGCGTGACAAACTGGCTCGCGATCTGCTTGACCTCGCGCGGCCACGTGGCGGAGAAGAAGAGCGTCTGGCGCTGCGGCGGGATGGACCGCACGATCTTCTGGATCTGCGCGCCGCGGCGGGGGCGCGGCCCCGTCAGCGCGTTCCCGGCAGCGGTGCAGTTGCCGAAGGACCCAGCGGGCGGACGGAGCTGCGCGAGGCAGAACACTCCACCCCAGACACAGGCAGACCCGGCAGTGTGATGCTGTGCGAGGCTTTCCGGCCCATGCACCGGCAGACCAGAGGGAGGTTGGCAGGGCCGCGGCAGGAGCTCCTGCCGCACCCGCGCGTCGCGGCCCATCCGCGGCCTGCAAGCGCTCTCGCCCCGAACAGCCTTGCGAGCCTGAACACAGACAGAGGGGCGCCGCGCGCGCGCCTGCGGCTCAAAGCCCATGTCCAGCATGCGGTCCGCCTCGTCCAGCACCAGGTAGGACACCTGCGCCAGGTTGACCTGGCGGCCCTCCAGGAAGTCGTTCAGGCGGCCCGGGGTCGCGATGATGAGGTGCACGCCGCGCTGCATATCGCGCAGCTGCATGCCCTTGGGCGCGCCGCCGTATGTGCACCTGCGCGCGCCGCGCTCGGCTGGTGAGCACGCAGGCCCGGTGCCGTGCCTGGCCGTAACATCATGAAGACGGCGACCAAGCTGGGCGGCGACAGCAGCAGCGCGCGCACGTGTTGGCGATGCCGGCCGCGCGCCCAAACTTGTCGGCCTCCTCCTTGATCTGGACGGCCAGCTCGCGCGTGGGCGCAATAACGAGCATGGTCGGCCCGACGCGCGGGTCCTTGCGCGTCTGGTTGCAGTGGAGGAAGCCTGGCAGCAGGAAGCCGCAGGTCTTGCCAGAGCCGGTTTTGGCAATGGCGACCATGTCGCGGCCCTGCAGGGCGACCGGCCAGGACTGCGCCTGGATAGGCGTGGGTGACTTGTAGCCCGCGCGGCGGATCTGTTCCAGGCGCGCAAGGGCGCAGAGCGCCGCACACGTGTCAGCCGACCAGCGCGGTGGTGACTTATTGCGGCCCGCCACTCGGGCGCAGCCGCGCGCGCGCTGGGCGCGCGCACAGCCAGCCGGCCTCCCGGCTGGTCGCCGGGAGGCGACTGACGGCGCGGCCGCGGGCGCGGACGCGGCTCGCCCTTGTGGCGGGGGCCGCACAGGCCACTGCTGCGTGCGTGCGTCGAGCAGGGTAGGCAGCAGGCGCGAGGCGCGCCGCCCGATCAGGCGGCGGCCGCAGCAGGCGGAGGAGGAGCAGTGGCAGCCTGGACAGGCCGAGAGGGTACCTCATCCATGATGTTCGGAGGGAACCCCACAGACTCAAAGGTCTGCAGCGGGTCCGGCACGCTTGCGCCCTGCACGACCAGCCCGTGCTCGGCGCGGTACTCGTCGCAGCTCTTTGCAAAGTTCTGGCGGCCCGCCGGTGGCACGTGGCGCGTGGGCTCCTCATAAGGCACCGCCGCGGCCGCATAGCTGCCGTTGCCGTTGGCCCCCTGCGGCACCGCTCTAGCTCAGCGCCGCCAGAGCATACACAAAAGCCGGCAGGCGCCAGAAGCAGGTGCGCATCCGGCGAGCATCGGCGGCGAAACCAGCAGCAACGGATTTGTGGCCTCACGTAGCTGGAGGGCATCGGCGGAGCCGCCATGCTGCCGCCGGCAGGCCGCTCATACTGCGTCACGTTTGTCTGCGGGTTCCAGAAGTACTTGAGGCCGGACGCCGGGTCGAACAAGGCCTCCCACGGGTGTGGCAGCGTCGGGTCGTGCTGCCTCTGGACCTGCGGGGCACAAGGAACAAGATCAGTGCTCGCTCCGTGTACACGAGCCAGGAATCAGCACTGCGCACACAGCCGGGGGCGCTGCAGGGCTGACGCGCACCATCTTCGCGACGCGGCGTGCAACGCTATTAACGCGTGGAAGCCCTTACTCAGTCCCTGTGGATGTCTGTCCCTGCCTCTGCAAGCTCTGCCTCCTCACTGCTTGCTCACACAGGCTCTTGCGTTTCCGGAGGAAAGCTTGCCTTTGGCCCAGGTAGGGTAGGTTGTGAGCTGTTACATGTTTCGATGCTTGCATGCTTCCCCATGCTTCATCAGCACATATGCGTCGATGGCATTACCCAGCCATCGACAACAGTCCGGTAACACTTCGAAACACGCGTCTTCACCGAAGCAGAGTCCTGCACACAGCAAGCCCACAGCGCCTCCAAGGCCAAACGCAGCTCGTCATATGCCAGCCCGGCTAGCCCGTCTTGATGCGCCGCGACGTGCGCGCCACGAACCCGGCCTTGATTGGCGCCACCGTCCGCGAGGCGCCGCACTGCGCGCGGCCGGACATACGCCGAGGTCAGCTATGGCCAGGTGCTGACAAAGGACGTACGCTGCGCCTCACGCTGTGCTACACTCTCAGCGCTCACCAAGAGAGCTGCACAGAAACTGGATCCATTATACCACCATGGCTGTGTGGCAAGCTGGAGGGCGCGCGCCTGCTGACAGCGCAGGAACATGATGCGCGTTGCTGAGTCGCGATCCAGCAGCGTGTCCGGGCTCTTGCAGCTGTTGCAGAGCACGTACCTGCGCGCGGCCACGCGCGTGGTCACGACTCCAGAGATCTCCTGTCCTGCTGGCCATCAGCCACAACCGCACTGACTGATGACAGACCATGCACATCAGCTCACTCTCTTGCGCAGCCGATGCTATCCGCCCGGCGAGGACTGCACAGGTGCAGGTGTGCTTGAGCATGATGTCAAATTACACAGGCGGGGCTCCAAGCACTCAGCGCAGCACCTCAACCACATGCTGCAGACCCTGGACTGCTGCAGGTCGAAAGCATTGATGTCAGGTGCGCGGGGGGTGTGCGGGCCGCACTCGTTCACGTAGCGGCGCAGCACGCCCTCGAACGCCTTGGGCAGGAAGCGGCCCTTGACGATGAGCCGGCTCTGCCCGTCCAGGTTGCCGCTCGTGCCCAGCTCGGCCAGCAGGAACAGCTGCACGTGCTCCAGCTGCCGGTTCATGGCCTTGCACAGCTCCATGAAGTTGGTGAACACGGTCTTCTTCGTGCCCTCACGGGCCACCTGCGGGCGCGCCGTCCCTGGGGTCAGTGTTTGCATGCGCGGCTTGAATATTGCTGCCCAGCGGAGCCGGCTCAGCCGGCAAAAAGGCCTGCGCACGCTCCAGCTGCCGGCAGACAGCCGTGCGCAACCTTCAAGCAAAGCGGTCTTCTCGATGCGCGCCTGCGGAGGCTTCATGATGGTGCGGCGCTTCTCGCCGGTGAGCTCCGGGTTGTTCTCGCGGAGGATGCCAAAGACGCGGTCTGCGCACAGCCGCCACACAAGTCCAGTCAAAGCGGCCGTTGTGAGTTGGTTGATGAGAGGCTCTCAGCACTGCACTGCTGTTGCAACGCGCCCTTTGCACTGACCATGCGTGGGCTGCATACGCATGCCAAGCTGCACCGTGCTTGCTACCGGCCACATGTCCAAACTTCCCCACAAGTCACCACGGCTAGCTTACCAATTAAGTGCTGGTATGTGGCGCAACCACACAACTGTCCTCAGATACCGCAGCCCTTCACCAGCCTTGGTGGTTCCACACTACACTGGTTGCAAGCACACGCAGGACAGCCAGCACAATACTCATAATGCCCGGCTGCGCATGGACTTGTTGCAGGGCGTGAGCAGGGCGGGACATACCCAGCAGCTCCTCATAGCTGTAGTCACGGTCAGTGCCGTCCCATGGTAGGCCGGCGTGCGTGCGGCCGCCGTCGCCGTCGGCGTCTGCGCCCTCGCCCTCCTCCGGCTCCTCAAGGCCCTCCAGCTCGCTTGCACGCGCCTTCTTCTTTTTCTTCTTCTTCTTTGTCAGGTCCAGGCTCGCCTCTGCGTCCTCCTCCGCCGCGGGCGCCTCACCATTCAAGCCCTCCTGCGCGGAGACAGGTGTGGTGGTCAGGGCGGCACTATGAACGACGTGCCGCGACTCACTCCACAACACGCCGCCTCACCAGGCACATACAATACGTTCGCTCTGTGCAGTCCGCAGGCACAGGGCAGCACGCAAGGAGCAACGACCCCTTGTCTAGCAGTTGATGCCTCGCCTACCAAGGCCGTCCCATGCAGCGCGCGCTACCGATGAGGGACGAGTGAGCGGTGTTGCAGGTGCCTGTCGGTGCAACTACTGGCAAAGGACTCGCGTACAGTACGACTCGCATTAAGCAGACCACCATGCACAGAGCAATGTCTTTGCAACGGCGCAAGTGAGCGTCTACCGGGCACTCTCTCCAGTGCGCTCCGCTCCTAAAGACCACTCGTGCCAGGAGCCCTTGCTGCCGCAGACAGCCGGCACCAGGAGCCCGTGCGCACCACATCCTCCACTCGAACTTTCTTTTTCTTCTTCTTGCGGTCGCCGAAGACCTCGGTGCCGTCGGCGCTCACTGCGCGTGCAGACGCGCTCCCTCAAGGTGCTGAATGACAGCGGAGGTGCGGAGTAAAGCAAGCCGTCGCCCAGAGTCGTGCCTTGAAGCTCTTCCAGCTTCTTTGACGTCTCAGCAACCTCTTCATCGGCCTGCACACGTGCGCCAGGCTCATACAGCTGCAGGTGAAAGCGTCCACGGGCCAGGCTCGTGTGTTGCAGCGTACCATGGCTGCGGGAGTGCGATCCGCACACGCCTGTGCAGGCACGCCTGTGTAGCGTGACACCGAATAACTCCTCCTTTGTATCACTTAGCTGACCGCCGGCAGGCGCGAGTGGACGAAGAGAGGAGGGAGGAGCGGACTGCTATAAGGCAGCTGTGTGATAGGGTCTCTCTATCAACACCTTTCTGCATGCCAGCCGCTGGCTGCTGCTGCTGCTGCTGAGCATCCTCAGGGTGCTGCAGTGAGCTTTCATTGGTGGCATACATCTTCAGCTTGACATTTCGTCACAGGCAAACTGACTGCCGACAGTGCGTGTGTCACTTGCACTGCGGGGCAAGCAGTGAAGCGCCGTTCGGCGTTTGTTGACGGCTGCAATATACTTGCAGGAGGGGCCTGCACTTATTGGCAGAGGGACGTCCACAGAAGTATGACAAGGTGTTATCATAAGGTGGCAACTCGCTGGTGAGGATTGTTTCAAGTCCACTCACACCACACACAGCTTGCAGAGAGCTACACAAGCACATGCCCCTAGCTCCAAATTTGAAAGCACCTTTGCTGCCATGCAGCCCCCTCCTCGCAAAGCCGACAAGGCAAGAGAGACGGTGAGCAATAATGTACACAGCAGCCCCGCGCTAGCTCAGCAGCGCTGCGCGCTCTCGCGCTTGGAGAAAGCGGCAACACGCCAACGCGCCCCAAGTAAAGACCCTGTGTGCTTGCAAGAGCACGCAGCCGTGCATCTGCACGCCCCTCTGCCCTACTCTAGGTCGCCGCTCAGCGACGGTCTTGGTGGTTCGTAGAAAGCTTGGTCTGTCGGCCCGATCAGTCACCCTTGCGCCTGAAGGAGCAGCCTGCGCCAGACGCAACAGCGTGGTCACACGGGCGCGCAGACAAACAGAGCGCAGCTGTGAGCAGCGCGCAGACAAAGCGAGCGCAGCTGTGAGCAGACGTGCAGCTTTCACAATCCAGGCCTGGCACCGAGCGCAACACGCTCAGACTGGCCACGTCATCTCGGAGGGCGCACCCTCGGTCAGCCGCGCCTTGCCGCCGGTCGGGGTGCAGAGCACTGCGGAGCAGCTACTGCATACCACCACCGTCTGCGAGTGGCTGAACACGGTCGTGCTGCGCGCGCGGCAGGCCGGCCCCGTCAGGCACGCCACCACGTTCGAGAGCCACTCTCGCGCTCACGAAACAAGCATCCCACTTCAGTGCAATGCAAAGACAACAGTCACTCCGGCAGGCACCAAGCTCGAGGCATAGGCACAGGCGCGCGCGATCACGCACATCTGGAAGCAGCCCTGGCACTTGACGTCCATGAAGAACGAGTTGGGCGACTGCACGAGGCGCTTGTATTTGCACTTCTGCTTTTCCAGGTCTGCGGGCGGGTGCAGCAGGTCGATATCGCTGGACAGCACCTGCGCGGCGCCACGCCAAGCCACCTGTCACGCGCTGGTGCACACCATCTGCAGCGTAGCGGCCTGCAAGCGTAGGCGCGGGCACCCAGCAGGCTGCCTGCTGGTGCACGCCTCCATGCAACCCTGCGCAGAGGAGGCTGGAGCGCACCATGGCGACCTTTGTCCTGGTACCAAGCAGCAGCCGCACCAAAGGAGCTTACAGGGAGGGTGGAGCAAAGCCGCCGCACGAGCCTCCTTGCTCGGGAGGCGCAGCCCTACCCTGGAAAGGTTGGCAGAGCTCGGGCACCTGCCAGTTTTCCCCAGCCCGTGAGGTGAGGAGTGAGGCACGTAGAAAAGGAGCACTAGGCGCGTGGCCGGGGCCACCGAGCAGCATACCTGCTGCGCTGCGGTGGTGCTGAGCCATGGCGACGGCCGACTTTGATGAGTGCGCCCTGGTCCTGCACGGGCCCGCGCAGGTCTGCCATGGCGTGAGCTGACGCGCTGCCCTGTGCGGGGCCAGGTACGAGTACCTAGAAAAGCAGCTGGAAAAGAAGGACGTGAACGGCCGCGAGAATGGCGAGCGCCACAAGGAGCGGCACAGGGACAGGGACCGCGAGCGGCGCAGCGACCGCGGCGAGAAGGAGGACCGCGACCGCGACCGCGACCGGCCCAAGTCAAAGGACAAGCGCTCGTCCAGCAAGCGCGAGCACAAGTCCAGGTGCGGCCCGCCAGCGAGCCCGCCTCTGCGGCCGTGGCCTGGCCTGCGTTGCTCTCATCGCGCGGGCAGGCGCGCGCTGCCAGTGCCGGGGTGCTCGGCAGCCCTGAGCTGCGTTGCGGGCTGGCATTCAGCCCGTGGCGGGTGCCCTGTTTGGCAGGTCCCGGTCGAGGGAGCGGCGGCACAAGAGCAGTGAACACAAGCACAAGAAGCACCGCACGCGCAGCCGCAGCAAGGAGCGCAGGTGCGGGTGCCGCAGGCTTTGCGCTCGGGGCAGAGGTGTGTCTGCTGCTGGTTTGGCGTCGGGTGCTGCTGCACGTGAGCCGCGTCGGCCCAGTGACCTGTGTGTGGCTCTGTTGAGGCTGCTCTGCGCGTGCGGGGGACGAGCCTGCTCCTCACCTTGCGCAGCATTGTGCAATGTCCTGTCGGAGGTGCCAAAGCACGTGCTGGGTCTGATAGGTCGCTGACATGACCGCACGGGCTTCGCGCCGGCCTGCCCGAGGTACGCGAGCGGCGGCCCGCGGCGCCAGCGCCCGGCCTTGGGGTTGACGTGCACCTGAGCCTCGTTCAGCCAGGCAGCTTGCCGGTACTGTCGTTAGCGTTGCCCGAGTCTCGCCTGTGATCTAGCACTAGCTAGCCGCGGGCCGACGCCGGGAAGGAGGCGTCCATCGCTAGCGCGGGCGAGCAGCGCTGCCCGCCCGTTGCGCGGATCTTGCGTGGCAAACCCTGCAGGCGGCAGGCATCCTGCGCAACAAGCTTCCGCGCGCGCTCACGCGCCCCGGCACGCGCCCGCGCGCCGCGCAGGGCGCGCACGCCGCCGCGCGAGCGCACGCCGCCCGAGGTGCGCGAGCAGCGCGAGCGCGAGCGCGAGCTCAAGGAGCTGGACCGTGACATCCGCACCGTGTTCGCGTACAACCTGCCGCTGCGCGCGGATGAGCGCGACCTGTTCAAGTTCTTCTCGGCCGCCGGGATGGTGGAGGACGTGCGCATCATCACAGACCGCAACACGCGCAAGTCCAAGGGCTTCGCGTACATCGAGTACGCCAACCGGGTGCGCGCCGGCCGCCGCTTTCCACAGGCGCCTGGGTGTGCACAGACGCGCATGTTGGCTTTCGCTTGTCGGTGTCGTGCAAAAGCAGGGCTTTGGCTCGGGGGCGTGAAGGGCTTGCGGAGGATGCACAACTTGCAAGGGGTTGGCGAGTTGCTTGCACCGACACGCAAGTGGATGTCTTTGGTGGCGATGCAGCTCTGCTTGCTTTGCGTGCATCTGTGCGGAGGCTTGGGGCCGCACATGCACATGAGCAGGTGCGTAGGGTGCGATCTGTCAGGGGTTGGTGACTGTGCGGGGCGCTGTTCTCTGGCGGCAGGAGGACGTCGTGACGGCGCTGGCGCTGACCGGCCAGACGCTTATGGGCCAGGCAGTGATGGTGAAGAGCTCCGAGGTGCGCCTGCGGCTCTGCCTCTGAGCCGTAGGGCGCAGCAGCAGCGAAGGTTTTGCCTTGATGCTCGTACCAGGCCTCCTCCGTGAGGTACAGTTGGCTTCGCATGTGAGAAAGCGCTCAGTTGTGCTGGTGCGGTTCATAGGAACCACCAAGATGGTGGGGCTCATGACACCGGTGCAGAGTGCCTTTGCGGTCTCCGTGCCAATGCGGGAGCTGACTGCCAAGAGGTGTAAGCTGCGCCGCCTCGTGCGGCAATGCGTCCATGCGAGCCGGGCAGCGGGGGCCCCACGGCAGCGGGCCGCGCGCGTGCGCAGGCGGAGAAGAACATGGCCTGGGAGGCCGCGCAGCAGCAGAACGCGACGCTGATGCAGATGAACGCCCAGGCGCTGGGCGCCGGCTCCGGGCCCTGCAAGCTGTACGTGGGCAACCTGCACCCCAATATCTCGGTGCGCGCCGCCCGCCCCGCCGCCCCGCTTGTTGCTAGATGGCAGGTGCTACCTTGCGTTTATCATGTGCCAGACTATCAATTTGATTATGAGTCTTGAGAGTCTTGTTAAAGGTTGATCACAATGATACATGCCTATGACAGTGTCAGTTGCACACCTCTCTGTGGCATGCCAAGCAGGCTGGACAGGGGACGGGAGGTGGCAGTGCGTTTGTGCTAGTCTCATATGACCGGTGGCTGTGAAACTGTGAGAGTGTGGTGCACGACAGCACAGCGCTAGCAGCGCCAAATAAAAGAAAAGCATCACCGGGAGCCCGATGGCCCCCTCAGCTATCTGGATATGGCCTGTTTCAGCCAACTAGGGCTGTTTAGGCAGCGTTGCGGGCACGCATGCAAAACCCGGCATGCGCATGCTTGTGCTTGCTCCTCCTGGCGTGCGCGCATACAGTCAGCCGCGCTCAGACATGGCGCGCGGTGGCGTGCAGGAGTCAGACCTGAAGCAGATTTTCGAGCCCTTTGGCGCGGTGGACTACATCACGCTGCAGCACGACGGCGCCGGGCGCTCGCAGGGCTTCGGCTTTGTGCAGTGCGCGCCGATGGGGCATAGGGGTGGCCCTTGTGCTGTGACGCGCATGCGTCCGCATAATGCACTGTGCTGTTGCTCTGCTCTTGTGTGTTGCAAGCTGTCAAAGGACAGTGCGCACTGGCGTACAGGCCAGCGGGGTTCCACTTTGCTGTATTAAGTGCGCTTCCTAATTGTTGGCTGATCACACAGTTATAGCGTGTTCAATGAGACCCAGGCGTGCCTGACAGGGTGTGGGGTTTGCCCCATTGTAGTGTGCGTGCGTGAAGCATGCCGTATAGTGCATACCAGGCATGGCATGTTGGGAGTCGCAAGTAGGGGTGCTTGCTTGGGCACCGGCCGCTGTGAGACCGGCAACGGGCGCAGAGAAGTCGCACGCGCTGCGGCAACCGTCCATTACCAGATTGTGCTGTTTCGAGGGGCCTCGCAAGCGCATTATGTTTGTGCGCGCAGGTACCAGGCGATGGCCGACGCGACCAAGGCGATGCACCAGCTGGACGCCATGGATATTGCAGGCAACAAAATCCAGGTCAAGATCGCCGCGCTGTCGCCGCTGGACGCCGCGGCGCCCGGCACCGCGGGCGGCGCCGCCGCGGCCATGGCCGCCGCGACGCAGGGCGTGGATCTGGATGACGCGGTCGAGGGTGCGCCGGTTCAGCGGGTAGCCTGTAGGTTTATTTTGTCAGCTTCTGCTCAGACCATAGGGGTCGGGCTGCGCGGCGGGCTTGACGATTTGTATAGCGCTCGAGGCTGTGGGTAGGTCAGCTGCTGCCCAAACCGCATGGCTTTGTGCTCCGTGACGCGCTTCAGGGTGCGCCGGCTCTGCGGGTGGTGTGTGGCCCTTCATGGCGGAGCTCTAGGCTGCACAGTGGCGTTTGGAGACGTTGGGGCTGAGAGTGCTGGCTGACATGAAGCATGTACCTCAGGTGCTCAACGTCGATGCAGCAGGATCCGGCTGATGCTGCTTGTATGCATCTGGCTGATGCATGCGTGCACATGCAGCTAATGTTTGCTTTGCAATCCAAAAGTCTAGCATGCATTGGGCTTGCGCTCTTGCGCGCGGAGCGGCACTGCGCTGCATGACTGTGGTGTGAGGCTCATGGCGTGAGCGCGCATGCGCAGATGAGCACGGCGGCCTGAAGCTGACGGCGAACGCGCGCGCGGCGCTGATGTCGCGCCTGGCGGGCGTGCCGGGCGTGGGCGCGCTGCCGCCTGCGCTCGGCGGCATGGCCGCCGGTGGCCTGCCGGTGCCGGGCATGCCCGGTACGCCTGTTACCTTTTGTCTTGAAGTCAAAAGGGCGCCTGCAGTGCCTGTTCTTGTGCGTACGCGGCCTGAAAGATGGGCACATGACAGGGCGTGCTGCATCGCATTGTTAAGGACGGCAGCACTGAGGGGCGCGAGTGGGCGCGCGCGCGCAGGCGCGCTGCCGGGCCCGCCGGCCATGGTGCCCGCGGGCACGGTGGTGCTGCAGGCGGGCGCGCAGGCGCTGGCGCTGGAGCAGGGCGTGCTGGGGCCGGCTTCGCCCATCCCGACGCAGTGCCTGCTGCTGAAGAACATGTTTAACCCGGCCGAGTGCGCGCCCGCCCGCGCCCCGCTGCATGCAAGCGGCCTCATGCATCTCGTCATGCAGCACATGTCAGCAGCCTTCACTGGCTGACACACTGATGTCGTACATCATTAAGTTCATTCCCAAGGCCAGCATGGGTTGTCGGGGTTTACTCGCCATGTGCGATCGCCCGACGCTGCTGGACGGACATGTCAGTGGATTTTACTGGCTAGGAGGGGAGGCGCAGGCATAGCTTCGACACCTGTGGCCTTGCCTAGCAAAAGGGGCAGAGGGGCCAGGATGCGCATGGGGGACGCTTGTGTGCCGGGCATGCAAGCTGTCGCGCTGACCGCCGGCCGGGCCGCAGGGAGACGGACCCGGAGTGGGAGAAGGACATCGAGGCAGAGACGAAGGACGAGTGCAGCAAGTACGGCGCCGTCCTCCATGTGCACGTGGACAAGGACAGCAAGGCGCGCTCCCCACACCTTCCCAGCGACCCTCCGCGGGCGCTCAGGCAGCCCGAACCTGCGCCCTGGTGAGCCGGCACAGTGCCTCCATCGCCGGCCGCAGCCACCCAGACGCTCCTCTGCTCGGCGCGATGTCGCGGCAGCGGCAGCCGCAGGCGGGGCGCACCGGATGCGCCCTGACTGGCTTGCGAGCTGACTGGCTCGCGCCGCAACACCCGCGCTCCCAAATGGCCGGCGCCTACAGCGGCCAGGCCTGCTCTGGCGGGCGCTCGTGCATGAGCGCGCCGCTGCCTGACCCGGCCGGCCGCGGCGCAGGGCTTTGTGTACCTGAAGTTTGCGGCGGTGGAGGGGTCGGCCGCCGCACAGAAGGCGCTGCACGGGCGCTGGTTCGCGGGCCGCCAGGTGGTGGCCGAGTTCCAGTTCACGGCGGTCTACGGCGGCCACTTCCATGTCTGACTGCAGAGTCTACCATGCCTCCAGCAGGGCGCATAGTGGGGCGGCGGGCGCCGCGCAGGCGCCGCGCCAGGGCGCGCCTCGCCGCTCGCCTATGCGCCGGCGCAGGGGGCCCGCGCTGCCCACGCGGCCTCGGGGCGGCGGGAGGCGCGGCCTGTCTGCACGCTCGTGGAGCCCGCCCCGCGGCGGCGGCCAAGCGCCGCGCCATGCGGAGCGCGATTGGAGCTGCGCGCCGCGCTGGCTGGCTGCTGCGTGCCAGCGGACAGCGGCCGGCCTGCCTGGCCTGGCCGCAGTGCTGCGGCCCCCTGAGCAAGGACGGGGAGGACGACCTGTGCAGGTTGCAGCCAATAACGCCGCATGGACCGCGCGCGCGAGAGCCAGCACAGGCGGCAGGGAGAGGGCGTCTGTGGGCGTGGGTGCGCAGGCGGGGCCTGCGCGCCTTGCGCGGGCAAGCTGCAGCGCACGGACGCGGCTGTCATGCCCGGGCAGGTGCTGGAGCGGGCGCGGGAGTGGCGTGCGGCTCGGGCGCTGACCGCATGCGGGCCAGCAGTGGTCGGCCAGCAGGCCGCTGGGCCGGGCGGCGTGCGCCGCGCACAGGGCCGCCAGCACATGCGGGCGGGGAGCAGGCCGATGCCGGGACCATGCAGCAGGGGCCCACACGCTGGGCCTGGCCTGCGCGCCGCAGGCCACACGACAGACGGTGGCAGGCAGAGAGGAGCCGGGTCCTTTCGCGGGGCCTGTGGTGCGCGCCGGGCAGCTCACGCCGAGTGGCCCTGGAGGTGCCTGTCGCCTGGCACCGGCGGGCCGTCGCGCAACCTGCGAGGCCCCTTCAGGCGTACACGTATGTGTTCTGGTCGCAGCGAACGGTCTGCATGTGCTGTGCATTGCGAGCTATAAGACCCACTTTGTTTATTTCTGCCACTGGGACAGTGAGCTTGGGCTGGGCGGGCACAGGCTGGAGCTGGGTGGGGTTCATGTAGGGCTTTGCGCCACCGCCCCCGACCAGGACCGCCCCCTACAGTGGTCTGGCAGGCTGCATGCGCCTGCTCTGCTCGCCTGCTGGCAACAACCGTGCCGCTTGTCCACGCTATTGCATTATGTGCCGATGGCTCAAGCGCGTTGTTGCCTGGCAGGTTGGCGCTGATGCTTGGCCTTTCGCGGCTTGATGTATGGTACGCTGTCGTGCACGGCTGCCTCGCCCCATGCCGGTTGCCGAGGGGCGGTGCAGCTGCGGGGAGTGCTGCCCTGCAGGGTAGGGCAGGGCTGCGAGATGTTCCAAATGCTCCCTGCAGGCTCGCTGTAAGAAATGGGAGATTAGCAGCAATGGAGGCGATCAGCGATGCTCGATCCCCGCCAAAGATCAAAGTGAACCGGCTGCTAGAGAGTGCGAAGGTGCGCGGACGTTGCACCTTGCGCAGCCTGCTGCGGGGGCTGGAGGGCTGTGAGGCAGCAGGATGCTGGGCGCTGCTCGTCGTAGAATACCGGGGTGATAGTGGAGCCCGGTGGAGAGCTCGCAGATGGTCCAACGTACTAGCTGATGCCGGGTGTCGGAGACTGCTCGGCCGGCCGGCAAGCGCACCGATGGGCGTGCGCTATTGCAGGAGGCGGAGTATGCCGTCTCGCCGTCTACGCCGCTGCTGTCGACAGCGATCGAGGAGAACGGTTGGGTCTGCGGTCAGTTCGCCCGCCCGTGCCAAGCCCGGAAGCCTTGGTCCCTGCCTGGCGTGCAGTGCGAGGCCCACAAGACAGTCTGGAGCGGGGGAGGCTGCGCGGCGCGCTGTGACCGCGCTTTGTCTACTACAAGCTACTCGCAGAGGGCGCGCGGGGCCTGTGGGCACACGCCGACCCGCCGCCGCCCCCGGCTGCGAGCGTCCGTGAGGCCGGTCACAGCCTCTGACGCGGGCGGGCTGATGCCGCATAGCCAGGAGGGCATTTGTTGGAGCGCATCGCCGCCACATGTCAGCGCCTTGCACTCAAGCCTGGCCCGGCTGGCGCACTTCGCAGAGGGCGCACTGCGCTTGGAGGCTGCGGGAAGACACGACATTGTGTCTCCGGGGGCCTGCGGAAGGCGCCCGAGCGCGCAGCTCGCGGGCGCGCAGGCGCGAACCAGGATGGGCAGCTGGGCGTCGGCGGGACCGCGGACGTGTCAGAGCCGCAGGTGCTGCAGGTGCGGCGCCGCGCGCTCTGTCAAGCTCGGAGTATGGTCCCCCTGTGGCGGTGCGGGAGGGTGTGCAGGCACGGAGAAAGGGAGCGCGGCCGGGCGTGGGGCGCCACAGGAGCTGCAGGTCCCCCGCGCCTCCCTCTTGCACCTGCCACGTGCCTCCGCCCTCTATGCGTTTCCGCCCTTGACAGCGTCATACCGGGCGACCCCAACACAGCAGCGGCGAGTGGCGCTGGACGGGGTCTGGCACCGCAGTCGTGCAGGCCGCCAGCGCGAGGGCGGCGCTGCAAGCGCCCCCCGCGGGCGCCATGTGCATCTCTGCGGCCGTACCCACTCTGTGGCCCTGGCCCGCCCCCAGGGGCATACCCGTGCGACGCAGACCAGGGGCGGACGCGGCGGAAGGCTGTGCGGCGCGCCGGGCGGCGGGCCTCCGCACCTCTCACCGGGGCGCCCCCGCCGCACGCGGCAGGTGGTGCGGCGCTGGGCGGCGCTGAGCATCGGCGGCGGGCACGCGGCGGGCGTGAGCGGCGACGGCGAGTGCTTCGCCTGGGGCCGCAACGACCGCGGGCAGCTGGGCGCGCCGGCCAGCGCCGCGGCGCAGCCCGTGCCCGCGCGCATCGCGATCCTGCGCGGCTGGGACGTGCGCGCGATCGCGTGCGGGTGCGCCCGCGGCCCTGAACGGCGGGCGGGCGCGCCGCGTGCCCTTCGATTTCACATGCAATAGGAAACAGCTCCGCTGCGCCCATAGCAACAAGGGCGAGCACGCGCAGGGCGCAGCTTTGGCTGCACAGCTCTGGTGGCGGGCTGGGCACTGCATGCTTTTGGCTGGGACTTTGCGCATGTCCGCAGGCTCAGCAGAGTGGGGCGTGCTGGCGAGGCGGAGCCCGCGGCGGGCGCCTGCCAATCGGCGGCCCGTGGTGCCCCGCACGCCCTAGTTTGGCCATGGGCGCGAGCCAGGGTGTGCGCAGCGCGCGCACAGCGCGGAGCGCACGGTCGGTTCTGACCCTAAACCTAACCGCGCAGCGCGGAGCACACGGTCGCGCTGACGCCGGACGACGTCATCACCTGGGGCGGCAACGGCGAGGGGCAGTGCGGGCAGGGCGAGCGTGCGGAGCCGGCCTGGGTCAAGCCGCGCTCGCTAAAGCCGCTGCAGGGCCTGCACGTCACGCAGGTTGCTTGCGGCCGCTTCCACACGCTCTGCGTCACCGCCACCTCGCAGGCGCGCGGCCGTCATAGGGTAGGGTAGGGCGTGACAGGTGCCCGCGCAGGGCGTGGCAGCTGCTGGGCTGGCGGGCGCCTCGGGTCGCACCAGTAGGCGCCGACCTGCATGCTTGCCGCTGCGCCGCGGAGCTCTCCAGGGCCCGGGCAGGGTGCGGGCGCATGTGCGCGCGGTGGCGACATGCAGCGCAGGTCGCGCGCTGGCCGCTCGGCGGCCGAGCGCCGCTCCGCGCGCGCGGCGCAGGTGTACGCGTGGGGGTGCAACGCGGCCGGGCAGCTGGGCGTGGGCGACTGCGCGGCGCGGCGCTCGCCCGCCGCGGTCGACGCGCTGTGGGCCATGCCCGTGCGCGGCCCTCCCCCGAGCCTGGCAGAGCGGCAGGCCGGGTCGGCGGGCGGCCCGGACGAGTTCGCTGTGCTGAAGGCCGTCCATCGTGTCGCAAAGCGCTAAATAGCAGCTCAGACACCTGTTTGCTGAGCGTGCGTGCCGTGGCTGGCCAGCAGTCCATGGATGTTTGTGAGTAGAAGCCGCCGGCTGAAGTCATGACGGTGGCAGCGTGGCAATGAGCAGTCCTGGGTACACGAGCATGTGTTTGGATGTAGAGTGCGAGGCCCCCATGGCTGCCAACCGCAGAGACGGAGAGGGCGCGGCCGCGCGGCGCAGGTGGCAGCACTGGCAGCGGGCGACGCGCACAGCGCGGCGCTGACCACCAACGGCTTCCTCTTCACCTGGGGCTCCAACGACCGCGGGCAGCTGGGGCTGCCCGCGCTCGCGGAGGTCGCCGCGCAGGTGCCGCCCCGGCGCTCCGCCCAGCGCGGCCTGGCCTGGCCGCCCAGGGCGTATCAGAATATGCAGCATGGGTATTGCAGGTAGGGCGGCCCGCAGGCCGCCGTGGCGCCATGCGGCCTCGCTACGCGCGCCTGTCACGTGAGGGGCGCCCAGGCACAGCATGCTGGCGGGGTGTGCGTCGGAGGTGAAGGGGACGCGCGGCGCGGCCGCGCAGGCGCAGCGCACGGCGAGCGAGCGGCGGCGCGCGCGGCGCAAGGTCAACCAGCGCTTCCTGAGCGCGATGGCGGACATGGGCATCCCGGCCGAGAAGGCCGAGCTGGCGCTGTCCGAGACCGGCAACGTGGGCGTCGAGGTGCGCGGGGCTGGGGTTGGGGTAATGCAGCCCCTCCTGCCCGCTCGGCCGCGTGCTGCGCGCCCGCTGAGCCGGCGCGCCCGAGCCTTGCGCGGCTGGCGCGCAGCGCGGGCGAGGGTCGCCACACCCGGGCAGGCCGTTTGAGGCAGAGAGGGAGATGGTGCTTGCAAGCTCAAGCCTCGGCCGTCGGGCGCACCAGGGCGGGGCGACCGCACAGGCTGCAGCGCTGGCCTAACCGGGGCGCCGGCTGCAGCAGCCGCGATCGCCACAGCGACTTGGACACATGCGCGTGCACTTACGAGAAGGCTCAGCGCGGGCGTGCGCGGCCGCGCCAGGTGGCGACCGAGTGGCTGTTCAGCGTGCCGGAGCACGTGCTGGAGCGCCACCTCGCGCCGGACCCCAACACGCCCACCGGCGAGGCCGACGGCGGCGACGCGCGCGTGCTCCTCCCGCGCCGCGTCCCCCTGCAGGTGCCGCACCTGGCTCCTGCCGGCCGCAGTAGCTCAGTGCGGGTCCTCAGCACGGGCAGCGCTGTCCGCAGGCAGTCCTGTTGTCCGCGGCAGTGGTGCACCCTTTGTGGTAGCAGAGTGCGCGCGGCACCATGCGGCGCCCTGCTCGCTGTGCGGAGACCCTGCTGCAGGGCCTGTCCCCCGCATGCCTGCATCCGCGCGCCATCGGGCAGCGGGCGGCCGGCTGGAGCGCGTCTGCGTGCGCGCGGCAGGCGGTGCGGTCGGTGGCGGCGGGGGGGCACCACACGGTGGCCGTGACCGACGGCGCCGTGTACGCGTGGGGCAGCAACGCGTGCGGCCAGCTGGGCACGCGCACTTTCCGCGACCGCGACACGCCCGCCAAGGTTTGCGCCTAGCCCCATGCGGACGCGGGCGCGGTCTGTCTGGCCAACCCTACCATACCCTACCCTACCTATTCCCAACCGCCCGGCGCCCCGCCCTGCTCACGCCGGGGTGCGCGCCCGCGGCAGGTGCGGGACCTCGCGGACGTGGGCGTCGTGCAGGCGGCCTGCGGCGAGGATCACACGCTGTTCCTGTGCAGGTGCCGCCCCGCGCCCTGACCGCGTCTCACGTCGGGCCCATGGCAGGCTTGATCATACGCAGCGCAGGGGTCGCGCGCGTTTAGCTGTGTAGCTGCGTTCGAGCTAGATAGGTTAGGGTGAGCTGCAAGAGTGTGTGCCAGCCGCTGCATGCCAGGCGCTGTGTGTGTGTGCAGGCGAGGGTGCGCGTGTGCCTGGCCTGAGCTGTCAGCTCTGACATGTCCGTAATCGGCACGCGCGAGCAAATATATGGCGGCCGCGCCCCCGCGCAGGGACGGCACGGTGTACGGCTGCGGCCTGACGGCGCACGGGCAGCTGCCGTACCTGCGCTCGGGCGCGGCGCGCGGCGGCGGCGGCGCCGACGGCGCGGCCAGCAGCAGCGGCGAGGACGACCCGCGCCGCTGCGAGGTCACCATCCCGACGCGGCTCAGCCTGCCCTTCCTGCAGCAGCAGGCGCGGCCCCAACCCTAACCCTTACCCTTGCCGCAGCCTGCCTGCCGGACATTTGCTGCCTCGGGTGCGTTGAGAGCGGCCGTTACATGCAGTTTGAAGCTAATGTAGGTCTCGTGGCCGCGAGATGAGGTCTCTCCCCCCAGCGCTTTCATGCCTTCACCGCATGTTAGTAGCCCGGCACACCACAGCAGGGCAGCCGTCAGCTCCTCCCAGCTCCACGTTCTCCGAAAGCACGCTGAGCCTTGAAGTGGAGCAGGCTAACGCGAGAGCCGGTGGTTGAGCGGCCCACCGCCACCATGTACATCTGATGGGAGGCGCAACGCGGGGCGCGGCGCGCAGGCGCGCAACGGCAAGGCGCCGGTGGTGACGGCGGTGGCCGCGGGCGGCCACGGCAGCGCCTTCCTGACGCGCGCCGCGGACGAGTTCCCAGAGTCCTGCGCGCCGCAGCTGCAGGAGCGGTGCGGGCGCCGCCGGTCCTTCCGCTTGATGACTGATAATTGATTGGTAACTGGCTGTAGGTCACGCAAATGCACAATGCGGCTGAATACAATTGTATCGCGCTCTGCCAGTCCACTTAGCGCGGAGTCAACGGCGCCCCGCACCCATGCACGTCACATCCCCGGCGTCCGCCCTCCCCTCTCCATCCCTTGAGAGCTCACAGCGGCCATGCGCTGTCAGTGCAGACTTGAGCGCCTTGACACGCAGCCCTACCCCGAGTACACATGCTGCCTCGCAGGCTGCTGGCGGCCATCTCCGCGGCGGAGGCGGAGGGGGCGCCGGCGCCGTCGCCGCGTCGGGCCGCGGGCGCGCGTGTGGGCTTGGCGGAGCACGCGACCGCGCGGCACCTGAAGCCGGTCGTGACGGCGGTCGAGATGGTGTTTGGCAGCGCGGCCGCGCTCAGCGCCGCGTTCGGGCTGCGGGCGCGCCCCCGGGCGCCCCCCCCCGGGAGTTTGGTAGGGTACAGGGGTTGGGTACTGGGGTCTACCGTGACAGCGGTCGAGATAATGTTTGGCAGCGCGGCCGCGCTCAGCGCCGCGTTCGGCCTGCGGGCGCGCCCACAAAGGGCCCCGGCCTGGGGCGTTGGAAGGGTGCGGGGGCCCGCCGTGACTGTTGGGTGGCGTCTGGCAGCGCCGCCGCGATCAGCGCCGCGGTGGGTCTGCTGGCGTGCCCCGGGCGCTCCGAGATCGGGGTGAGCGGGCCGCATGACTGGACCCTGCTCCCCTCCGCTCCCAGCAGGAGCGTGGCGTGCACTTGGTGCCGGAGCTTGTTCGGCCGGCAAGCAGAGCAGGGCATTCCGTGTTTGACAGGCAATTGTGGCCCAGGTATGGGCCCTGGCTGTGACGGTCGCCGCGCCCCCAGCACAACCGGGCCGGCGCGGCGCGCAGGATACGGTGGGCATCGATGTGGCGCTCCTGGACGACACGCAGCGCCGCCTGCTGGCGCTGTTCCCGGTGCCGGCGGCGCCGCCGCGGCCCAGCGGCGCCGCGCCGAGCGGCGCCGCGGCGGTCGCCACGCTGTGCGCCAACGCGGTGACCGCCGCGCTGTGCAAGGCGGCCAACGGGCTGCTGGACGACCTGCACCGCAATGTCCGCCTGCTCGGCACGCCCGAGCGGTGCGCCGCCCGGCGCCCCGCACTGCGGCTGATTGTGCTGCATGGTAGGGCTACGGTTGGGTGCCCTGGACGACCTGCACCGCAACGTCCGCCTGCTCGGCACGCCCAAGCGGGTGCGCTGCCCGGCGCCCGCGCGCTGCGGCGGGCTGCGCTGCAGAGTAGGGCTATGTTTGGGCACCCTGGATGACCTGTATCGCAGCGCCCGCCCGCCCTGCTCGCATGAGCGGTGCGCTGCCCAGCTCCTGCGCGCCGCAGCTGCCGTGCTGATAACCGAGACTAGTGTCGGGTGCCCTGCGTGCAGGCGTCTGCAGCACGCCCGCTCATTATACGCAGCGTCAGGCTGATTTCGCCTGCGTCTGTTCCCTGCCGTGCGCCCGCCGCGCCGCAGACGCCTGCTGAGCGGCTCGTGGGCCTTCAGCGCAAGGAGCCTAGCCCTTGTCACCCTTGATGGACAAAGAGCCTTCTGGCTTAGACACAAGGAGCACGGGATGAAGGGGCTCGCGCTGAGGGCGCGCGCGGCGGCGGCGCGGCGCGCAGGGCGCAGGTGGTGCTGGCGGCGGTGCAGAGCCCGCTGCTGGCGGAGGCCAAGCTGGCCTCTGTCCTCATCCCGCGCATGTGCTCCTCCATCCTGCTTGCGCCGTCCAGCTGCCGCCACGTGCGGCCCCGCCCGGCCCGCTCCTCTGCCACGCCCTGCATGGCCGCCTGCGTGCAGTGCTGTACCAGTCCCGCCGGCCACGCGCTCCCAGCGTTTTCGGTCGCGCGCCCGGGGCCAAGCAAGCGCGCCGGGCTGGCGCCCGCCGGCGCCGCTGGCGGCGCGCGCGGCGTCGCCACGGCGGAGAAGGCGGTGGCCCATGCGGTCACCCGCCGCCCCAACCGCACCCTACGCTAACCCTAGCCCCGCCCGCGCGCCCAGGTGCTAATCAAGTGGTGGGCGGAGTACCCACCGGCGCTGCTGGAGGCGCGCGTGGTGGCGCCGCTGCAGCAGTACCTTACCTCCGAGCTCTGCGTCACCAAGAAGCTGACCGTGTCTGTCATGAACACGATAAAGGTGCCGCCGCCTGCCCCCCAACTCGAGGGCCAGGTCAGTGTGGCCGCCCGTCGCACAAATTGTCGAGGCACCGCTGTCGCGCTTCGGCTTGCGAGCCTCGTCGCGGTGTGTGCTGCTCATTCACCTGAGGCAAGCAGGCAAGCGCGGATCACTATGGTGATGTCATGCTCTTTTGCACTGCACATACCCGGATGTGTAAGTGCTGGGGGTTCTGCCACACTTGGCCCTCCGTGTCGGTGGTCGGCCCTCCGTGTCAGTGGATGCGGCAGAAGCCTACATGCGCAGTGACGATGTGTGCAAGGGCCAGCATGCGCATTGGGGGCATCGTGCTGGAAAAAGTGCAGATCTGTGAGGCAGCTGGGCAAGCAGCTCCCGGCTCAGGCGCGGCGCGCTGGGGCAGGTGCTGGCGCGCGTGGAGGAGGCGAACCAGCTGGGGCGCCTGCTGCCGCCGGAGGCCTTCTACAACGAGCTGATCAGGCGCGTCGCCCGCGCCGCATGCGCCTGGCGCGCCGACAGCCACATGCTGCCCCTGCGCCCTACAGCGTGACTGTTCCACACCTCTGGCACTGTGTCCAGGGAGTGGCGCATGACAGCTGCGCAGCGGCGAGAAGCGCCTCCCCAGCTTTCTCAGCCTCCAATGCTAAGGAGCATGCTGAGCAACGTGGCGCCGTGCGGCGGCGAGAAGCTGGATGCCCAGGACCCCTGTGTGACCCATGGCGCACACGCTCTGAGCCTGCCCACGCTCTGAGCCTGCGCACGACAGAGAGCGTGCTAAGAGATGACACGCCGTGCGGCAGCGAGAAGCTGGACGTGGAGGACCACTACGTGGCGTGGCGCCAGACGCACGACACGCCGCAGCACGCGTACAACGGCTCGGACGGGCCGTTCTCGTTCTGCTCCTACCCGTTCCTGCTGTCGCCGCGCGCCAAGTCCAAACTGCTGCACACCGAGGCCCGCTTCCTCATGACGCAGGCGCGGCGGCCCCGCCGCCCGGCGCGCTGCTGACGTTGACGCCCGTGCCAGCGCACCCATTCAGCATGAGCGCCTCAGCGGGTGTGTGCGATGCGCTGGCTGGCGCGGGCGAGCGCCTATAGATGACCAAGCAACAAGGTGAAGAATCAAGATGCCTTCGACATCCAATAGCTTCTGTTGCAAGCAGCACTTGGCATGTGGACTGCTCCGGCAGGCCCGCAGCGGGGAGCGCCGCCTGCTGCTTTGTCACGAAACAGGTTCAGGGTGGGGAGCAGCGCTTCCTTTGTAATGTGGCTGAGTGCGGGGCGCGCGCGCAGACGGTGCACCAGTCGCGCATGGAGGCGGAGAAGGGCGCCGCGGGCCGCGCGCGGCGCGGCGCGCTGGACGAGCGCGTGCTGCCCGACCACAAGGCGCGCGCGGCGGCCGGGGCGCGAGCGGGCGGCCGGCCTGGCGGCGCGCGGCGTGCGCGGCGGCGTCGCCAGGCGCAGCACGGCCTGCGGGGGCTCTGGTACCAGGTGCCTGCCCCGCCCGGGAGGAGGCGGTGCGTGTGCGCCCGCGCGACTGCTGCAGGCCGTCGGGAATGCAGGGCGCGCCTGCTGTAGGGCGGCAGAGCGCCAAAAAGGCCGGGTCAGCCTCTGGCAGCCGGTTTCATACCTATGCATGGCCGCTCTCTGCTCATGGGGCCATGGCGGAGCGCGTCATAACTTCGCGGCGGTCATAGCTTCCGGCTGGCGGCAGATGTGGCGCGCGAGCGCCGATGAGGACTGCGACTCGGAGGACGGCACGGCGCCCGGCGGCGCGGCGCCCGGCGGCGAGGGCCCGAGCGAGAGCCCTGTGGCGGCGGCGCCTCCCGCGGAAGCCAGCGCAGACAGGGCGGCCGCCCACGGCAGCGCCGGCCCCAGCGGCAGGGCGGCCGCCAGCGTCGGCAGCGGCGGCGCCGCCGCCAGGGAGCAGGGCGGCCGGGCGGGGGTGGGCGCGCCCGGGGCCGTGCCGCACCTCATGGCCGCGGCGGGCGAGGAGTGGCCGCGGCCGCCGCCGGAGGGCGCGGCCGAGGTTGCCGCGGCCGAGCTGTCCGCGCGCCTGGCCGGCAGCAGCTACGGCGCGTTTGACGAGGACGTGCGCGCGATGGCCGCGCGAGAGGTGTCCGGCCTGGGCCATGCGCGCACGCGCTCGCAGTCGCAGGGCGACTCGCCGTCGGCGTCCGGCGCGAGCAGCCCCGCGGCGTCGTTCCACGGCGGCCTGGACGCCGGGGGCGGCGGCGGCGCCGCGCTGCGCCGCAGCGGCAGCATGAACCTGCCGCTGCCGGAGGACAGCGGCGTGCCGGCGACGCACCCGGACATGTGCATCATGCGTTGCCGGCGCAACCACCTGGTGCAGGCGCGCGCCCGCGCCGGCGCGCCCGCCCGCCACAGGTGGCCGCTTTTCGGGCCTCTTCCCGCCCGGCTGCCCCGCCTTCCCGACGACAGCCACGGCGTGCGGCGCACCAAAGTGCAGCGCACAAAAGGGGGTGCGCACACAGCAGCCTGAGCAGGACGCATGGCATGGCGCGGCGCACCGCCCGGCCGGTGTCGGGCCGAGCGCGCGGCGCGGCGCGCGCAGGATGCGCTGAGCGAGATTGCGCGCCAGCGGCCGCGCGACCTGTTCAAGCCGCTGCGCGTGCACTTCATCGGCGAGGACGGCATCGACGCGGGCGGCGTCAAGAAGGAGTTCTTCCAGCTGCTGGTCACCGAGCTGCTGTGCCCTGACTACGGCATGCTCGTGTTCCAGCCGGTGCGCTGCCCCAACCCTAAACATAGCCTAGCCCTGATTCTCGGCTTTGCCGGGGTCTGCCTGCAAGGCGGCCGCGCGCCACAGCACCGCAAGCGCACCTCTCAGAAACTTTAAGTGATATGACCCAGAGCTGCTAGTCACTGTTGGAGCTGTGCTTTGAGGCTGAGCAAATTGGACATCTGCGTTGCTTGACATGGGACGCAGGGCTATGCTGCCATGGCGCAAGCGCCTGCCTCCATGAGCGTGCGATTGCTGCTGCCGGGTCGCACGCGATTTGCACGCGCGCAGGCCGGACGTCAGTGTATGAGTCTGAATAGGCCGAGGCCCCCATGTATGTAAGTATCAGGGGTCGCCCAGCTAGTGCGGCAGGGGGCGACAGGCGCGCAGGGTGGCTCACGGTGCGCGCGCCGCGCCGCAGGACTCGCGCACGTACTGGTTCAACGCGGGCAGCCTGGAGGCGGAGGACGCGTTCATGCTGGTCGGCCTGGTGCTGGGCCTGGCCATCTACAACGCGGTGCTGCTGGACTTCCCGCTGCCGCTCGCGCTGTACCGCAAGCTGCTGGGGCAGCCGGCCGGGCTGCGCGACCTGCAGGACATGGACCCCACGCTCGGCAAGTCGCTGCGGCAGCTGCTCGAGTACGAGGGTGCGCGCCTGCTGGCTGGGGTGGCTGGCGCGGCCCTGGGTGAAGCACCAGGCCGTGTCTGACCGCTCCCGCTCTGCAACGAGGTGCTCTGGCCGCTCGCTGGCCTGGAGCATGCGGGGCCACATTTGGACATCGCAGTGACAGCTGCTTCGGGCAGGAGCCTTCGCCGGTCCCTGTGTGGTGTCAGGACTCGATCCAATGCTGATGGTAAGCAAGGAGACCTGCGCTCAAAATTTTGAGAAATTTGGGGGAGGCGACTGCTGCGGCGCCTCCACCTGGCCAGGTACCAGGACGCTGTGGCCTCACGGACCTGCGCTCAGGCGACTGCGACTCACCGCGCATGGGCTTTTCATTACCCTAACCCTGCGGCTCATCCCACGCGCAGGCCCCGGCTCGGTGGCGGACACGTTCTGCTTGAGCTTCGAGGCGGGCGTGCCCGGCATCGGCGAGCCAATCAGCCTGGCGCTGCGCGGCGACGGCAGCGAGCCGGTCACCGAGGACAACCGGCGCGCGTACGTGGACGCCTACGTGGACTGCGTGCTCAACACGTCCATCCACAAGCAGGCGCGAGCTGGACGCCCGCTCGGAGGGGAGCGGGCGCGGCGCGCTTAGTGCACGGGGTGCGTGTCAGCAAGCCTGCCCGGTGCCTGCTTCTGTAGGCAGGGTGGTGCTTCCACAGGCAGGGTGGAGACCTGGCGCGCAGCTCAGCAGCGCGGGCAGACGCCCCATGGCGCCGCAGCACGGGCGGCACGGCTAGGATGCGGCGGAAGCTTGTTTTGGCATGCAGGGTTGGGCCAGGCGCTTGTGCAGCCAGGCCGGCCGAGGTGCTCCGTTTCATGTGTTTGCTTGGCACTCAGCCGCTCGGATATATCCTGCATGACTAAAAGGAATACGTAATTTACAGTGGTGCGCCTGGCGGGAGACACATAGTACAGTGAAGTCGTTCCCTGTGTGCTCAAGCAATGCTGCACTGCTGTGCATTGCATGCATGCCTCGGTCGGGTCCCGCCTCCCCTCTCGCTCCGCTCCCGGCCGGGCCATGCGAGCCGCGCTGCAGCACCGGCGGGTCGGCGGCGCCTGGCCGCCGAGGGCCATGCGCGCTGCATACGCGCTAAGACTATTCAAACGCCTGCGCAGTTCGAGGCGTTCGCGCGCGGCTTCATGATGCTGTGCGGCGGGCCGGCGATCCACCTGTTTAGCGCGACCGAGCTGGAGCGCCTGGTGTGCGGCACGCCGCTGCTGGACTTTGACGCGCTGCGGCGCAACGCGCGCTACGAGGGCGGCTACTCGGCCGGCCACCAGGCGCGCGCCGCGCTCGGCCGCTCTCCGGCGAGACGCTGCGTCCTCGTCGCGCTCCACGACTCGCACACAGTACCTTTTCAGCTGCCGGCTGCGCGATGCGTGGAGGGCGCGTGCACCCGCATGAGAGGCCGGTGGCCGCGAGCGGGCGGGCGGCTGAGCGGGCGGGCCGGGCGCGCGCGCGCAGGCGGTGCAGTGGCTGTGGTCGATCGTGCGCGAGCTGGGCAACGAGGAGCAGCGCCGCTTCCTGAAGTTCTTCACCGGCTCCGACCGCGCGCCCATTGGCGGCCTGGGCAACCTGCGCTGCGTCATCCAGCGCAACGGCGGCAACTCCACCAAGCTGCCCACCAGGTGGCGCCCTATGCCCTACACCCTGTACCCTGCCCCTGAGCGCAACGGCGGCGACTCCTCCAAACTGCCCCTAGGTGGCGTGCGCTGCATCCTGAACCGTCCGGCGCGATGCATGCGCGCGCATACCCCAGCGGCCCGTGCATGCTGCGGTAGCCCTGTGTGCGCCGCGCCGCCGCCTGCCGCGGAGCAAGACCGCGGAGCAGGACTGACGCGGCGGGCGGGGCGTGCGCGCGCGCAGCCACACCTGCTTCAACACGCTGCTCATCCCGCACTACGCGTCGCGCAAGATCATGGCCGCCCGCCTGCGCCTGGCCATCATGAACTCGGAGGGCTTTGGGTGCGCGGCCCGAATGACCTCAGGCCTAGCCCTGTTGAGAGGCTTTCAGCCAGTCTGGGGCCCCAAGGAGTTGTGCAAGCAGGCCCAACCACACTACAACAGACTGGTAGGATGTCGTGACTTCAACCAGACCCTCACCCCAGCAGCCTCATGCAAGCCTTCTGCGCAGGCACACAATCTGCACTGTATGAATCATGTATAATGCTCGATCTGTCAGCCTCGTTGCTTTTCCATCGTCATGTGCATGCTTGCACATCTTCAGCGGCAACATGGATGCACCAAGGCCCTGTAGGGCTTTCGAACGCCTTTGCCATCACCTGTAGCTGACCCGCATGCTTGGTGTCCGCAGGCTGGAGTGAAGACGCCTACCTTATTCCTACTCTTGCACTGCTTGAAGGCATCCGGCAGCCCTACCAGTTTTGACATTAGCTGTGTGCTTGGGTCTTTTAGGGCGGGCTAGCATATTGCAGCTCTCCCTGTAGCGCAGCGCGGCTGAAACGCTCCTGACTTTGTGAAGGAAACGTGTATGAAATGGAACTGAAAAGTGCTGCAATGGCACATCAGCAAGCGCTTTGTCTGCTGTTCGCTCAGGCAGGACCCAAAGCCGGGCGTGCGCAGCCTGACGCTCCTGTTTTCTGTGAGTGTAGGATAGCTGCACTTGGTCGAACTTGTCAGCCGCCGCGCAGAACGCATGCCTAACTGTAGAGTTGTACACCATGAAGTGGCTGCATGTGAGCGCATTCGTGCGCAGTAGAATCATGTAAATTTACAGTGTAATCATGGCAGCACCTTTTATTCGCCGTTCCTACAGGGTGGCAGCAATGGTGGGCTATTGTTCTTGCTAGTAGCTGCGGCGAGCACAAAGCACTCCTTTATGGTGCCAATCGGCCAGACATATTGTACACAGATGCCCAGGATAAAAACAGGCCCATCTATGGCATTGCCCAGAAAATTCTACGCAGCGTGGGCGCCATGTGTCACCTCCCGGCCTGTGCCTTAATCTTGTCAACCATTTCGCCGATGAGCTTGATGTAGCCCGCCACGTCAAACTTCCGCTTGCACCCTGCGCCCACAGAGGCTGTGCTTATGCCGGTCTGCAAGCACACACCATCACAGCGACCGAAGCATGGCAGGCGGCGGGGCCAGCGCGCGCACCGTTGAGATTCATGTACCGGATCTTGCCAAAGACGGGGCGCTCCGCCCAGCCCTGCCGGCAGGAGCACGCCTGGTCAGCAAAGGGCCTCCGCTTGGTGTCCGCGAGAGTGCGAAGCAGCCGTGCTTCAGGCTCAGCAGAGGACACCCTACCGTGCTGAGAAGAGAGAGGCAGTTTCCTGCACCCGCTATGCATAGTTGTCCAGATCATGGTCATAGCCGGACCCGCAGCTGACAGTGGCTTTGCGCATGATGCTAGGCGCTGCTGCAACCAATGAAGAGATGGTGTGGCTGATCGCCAGCCCGCCCGATGCGGCACGCCTGGTCGTGGATGCCGCCGATGGACCACATGCAGCCGACGTAGCCGTTGGGGTCCCGCCCGTCGATCTCCCACTTGTCGTTCAGGTAGATTGCAAAGTCCAGCGCCTGCTCCGGGCTCTCCGTCCACTCCAGGATCTGCGGCAGCATGCAGGCGCCGGTCGGCGTTGCTGCACGATGGCGCCACACATGCACTGCTGCAGTACGTTCAACCTAGAGAGGCGGACACCCCAAGGAGCTGCGCCGACCTGTACGCGCGCCAGTGCCTCAACAACTCACAAGCGCTTTCAGACACGCTTCTGAGCGCAGAGCAAGCTCCTGACATCGCAGAGCCTGCGCGCGTCAGCCTTGCACAGCGGCGGGCAGGATTGTCGCGGCTCCTGCAACACTGACAGTGCCGCAACCCCTACCCTACACCAAGCTGCAGGGCGCGGGCCAGCCCACCTTTTTGGCCCAGTACATGCGCATGAAGCCGTGCATCTTGCCGCGGTGGACCATCTCCAGCTGCGCCGCGTTCCACAGCTCGTCCGCTGTCTCGCCTTTCTCCAGCTCCTCCCTGCGCGGCCAGGGTCTCAGGGCTGCAGGAGCGTGCAAGGAGCCCGCCGCGCCAGGCGCCATGCCTTCCAGCGCAGGCCGCCCTCGCCTGTGGCCTTGCCGTGCATCGCTTTTTACGCCTGCACTGTGCCCTGCAAGTCTGTGCCTTCTGCTGCGCTAAGCACTGTCATTGCGCTAAGCACTAGCATGTCTGAGGTAGAATGTCAGGAGACATACAACATGCATTACGGGGCGAGCTGTGCATGAGATAGGAGCCCCATGAGCACCGGCATAGACAGAACTGCGTGCCCCCCCTTCCACTTCCGCTGACGCACTTTGAGGATCATGGTGATGGGGCAGCGCATGGCGCGCACAGCGTGTAGATGAACTCGCGCTTGTCATTGCGGTGCTTGTCCAGCGACTCGATGGCCCATGCGCTGCAGGCCCGCAGGTTGTCGTAGTTTGGCTCTGCGCCCAGCAGCAAAGTGCTTTGGCACGCCTTTGCTGATAACCAACGAGATGCAACTTTCACTGTGCAATGTCCGCCGAAGCGCCCGACCCAGGAAGTCGCTTAGCAGTCGCGAGGGCAACATACATGGCGTGCAGGTTGCTGGAGAGATGCTTGGTGCGCTGGGCGGGCAGCGGAGCGCACACCGTAGTGGCAGAAGTTGTCGCTGAGCTCCCGCCGCACTATCAGCTCCTCCAGGAAGCCCTCGACGCCCGCCTGCGCGCACCCATCAGCGCATGGAGAGCGGCCGCTGGGTCTCGACTCTCCTGTTCCTCCTGTCCCATGTTCCATGCCTGCGTAGTGGACAGTTCAGCGAGCAGAGCGCTCGAGAGCCTGCTGAGCCCACACCACTGCTGGACAGCTCACTGACTGCTCCTGAACAGCAAGAACGCCTCTCACGGCAGGCAGCGCACATCCCACTGCAGCCGGCGCATCGAGTCGCACAGCTAAAGCGTGCTGTGGTAAAGCGCTGCTGCACTGTCAATGAAGTCTGCTGACGCGAGCACTCCAACTCTGCGCATCCTTCCTCGCAAACCTCGCAAACATCATGACAGGGCGCGCGGCGCGCGCGCGCCTTGTACTTGGACCGCAGCTTTGCGGCCTCGAGCGCGGCGCGCTGCGGCGCGATCACGCCAAAGTGCAGGTAGGGGCTCAGGTGTGAGACGGCCTCCGCGTTGTTGGGGTCGTTGCGCTTGGCGCTGAAGATGGACATGCGCGCCTTGCTCAGGAAGCCCCTGGGCCCGCTGAGCGCCTGCGGCCCCGCGCGGCGCAGCGAGGCTGCAGACGGCGGGCCACAGCTAGGCTGGTGGCAACGAGAGGCCACGAGCAGCTGTCTGCACACAGGCAGCACCTTGTGTCCAAGTTTTCGACAGCGTCCGTCTTCTGCAGGAACTTGCATGTCTTTCTGTGGAGAGACATCAGCTGGCACGCACCTGTGCTGCCCCACTTGCCACTGGACACTGCATGCTTTGAAGTATAAAGCCCTTCTGCCTCTGCGCAGCACTCGGCGGAGCCCTCATGGGAGGGGCGCGCGCCTCTGCCGCAGCATCCTCGCCAGGCCGCGCCCAGTCCAGCTCGGGCACCTCTGCGCCCGCCGCCACCACCTCCGCGATCAGCGCGTCCCACTCGACCGCGGGCGGCTGCGGCGCCGACGACGGCCACGGCGCCTGTTTGGGCACGGCCGGGAACTCCTGCACAGCAATATCATGATGTCAGCACCGGTAGCGCGCATTGCGAACAGGGCTGACTTGGCATCACACGTGACAAGGAAACTCTTTGCAGTGACATGGCTCGGCAGTGTACAGGTGCAAAAAGCCATGGCACGTGTCTCACGAGTCAGGTGACCCGTGTTCCGAGCCATGCATGGCAGCTGAGCTTTCCCAGATCTCACAGGCACGCGCTCGGGAAATTTCGCAGGTGCGTATATGATCATCCAAGAAGATGAACATCTCATCAGCCCTAGTGCTCGCACATGCGCTTGAGCGATGTTGCTCTTGTGGTCCAGTGCGAGCGCCCTACTTCAGCACATGCACAGAATGGTGGTCAACCCATGACACAGTGACGGACGCGCTTCACTTGATTGTGGCGCCCGCCCCCAGGGCGCGCACCCGCAGGAACTCGGGCAGGTGCTTGTGGATCTTGGTGCGGATGGTGCGCGCGCCGTACTCGCGCTTCTGGCTGGCCTCCCAGACGGGCACCACGTTGTGCGCGTCCACCTCATGAAACGGCACATCCAGCGCCTCCGTCACCTGCACCAGGGCGCCAGACAAACTCTCAGGGATAGGGTGAGGGCTACCCTACCCTATCCTCTCAGGGAACCGCTGCACACAGGCCAGGCCACAAGCTGACGAGCGGCCTGCTGTCCTATTCTATAAATGTGGAGAGGCCGGCAGCGCGCCCAGCGCCGCACCCGCGTGCGCCACTGCCGGCCCAGGCGCAGCGAGGCGTAGTCGGTGACGAGCAGCGCGGCGCGCGCGTCGCGCACGAGCGCCGGCACCGTGGCGGTCGGGTCGCCGCGCAGCAGGAAGAACGGGATGTTGAGCGCCGCCGCGCGCGGCGCCAGCTCCTTCAGCCCGCGCAGCATGAAGCCGAACTGGCGCGCCCCCGCGTTCAGGTACTCCGGCACCTGGCCGGGGCACAGGCGTGCGACTCGCCCGGGCCAGGTCACGCGATCACACGCAGAGGGCTTGCGGCTGCTCCTTGGCCTGCACAGCCTGCTATTGGACGCAAGGAGTGTAAAAAAGGGCTGTGTGTTGGATACCATGCGGTCCATCAAGCAGGCCGCGCAGCGGGGCGGGGTGTCAGCCGCACCAGGTTGAAGCAGATGGCCACGGGCGCCCCGGACTTTGCCGCCTGCTCGCAGGCGTACAGCAAGGCCCAGTTGTCCTGTACGCGCTGATCCCTCGACATCCTGCGTATGCACGTGCGCTCATGCACGTGCATGTGCATCCTGCGCCAATGCTGCGCACCAACAAGTACGCATGTGTGACCAGCCAGTCTTGCTCTGTTCACAATCGCCGTCCACCACCGCCACAGAGAAAATCAAATGGCTCTACAGAAACAGACACTTGCACGCGTGCATGACGTGATGTGTGCAACACTTGCATGCAGCTCTGCACTCACCAGCAAGCATTGCGCTATGAACAGCTGGATTAGTTCAAGCGTGTGGCGATGACCAGGGCTGATACTCACCAGTAGATGACGGGCCCCTTGCCAATATCGCCGCCCTTGAGCTCGCGCACGCGCTTCGGATTCACGGTCAGTGGCAGGCTGGCTCCTTTGCCAGAGCCGCTGGGGCCAGCGCCTTTGCTCTCAGCGGGCTCCGCCGCTGGCTCCGCAGCCGGCTCCGCCGCTGGCTCACCGACAGCCTTTCGCTTGCCCATGGCCCTGCAAGGTGCGGTTGCCCGCCGGACCTGCAGCAAGCCTGTGGCTGACCTGGATGGTGCTACGCAGCTGCGCACATGCGGGCTGTGCTGCCAGAAGCTGGCAAAGGGGGCGCTCTGTTCGCGTGTGCAGCGACGAGAAAAAGAGAGCGCTCGGCAGAGAGCTGACGCAGCCAGCGTCCTCTACGCAATGTAAGAGCGGCGCGCAGGCAGCTCTGAGCGCACTTCCCTGCTGAGACTCAGCGAGATCAGTGTGCTTTGCAGCGAAGTGGATGAACAGCCCACGACAGCTAGAGCAAGTTCCCGCTTGCTTCTGCAGGCCAGTTTTTCCTACTCAAATGTTAATGCCGCAGATGCATTGCAAGGTGTGAGTGGCTGCCTTGAGCCATTTTTTTATTCATTCAGCATTGCTCGTGCCTCCTGTCACGCCGTGCTCAGACGCGCAGCGTACCAGCGATGCTTCGCACCCGAAACGTGCTGCGGCGCGTCTGCATCCCTGCCCAGCTCCAGAGCCTGTTTGGTGATGACCTGTGTGCAGCGTGGGACACCAGCTGGGCACTGCATCACAAGGCTGCGGCAGCGGCACTGCATCATGGCGCCGCCTGCTCGTCGACCGCATCGCAACGGAGCTCGTGCAGCGCGCACGGCTACAGCGCCGAGGCCTGGAGGAGCAGCAGGGTCAGCAGCGCAGCATCCTTCCCGTACGGACGCGCCGCGGAGATGCGGGCGAGCCAGGCAGCGCGCGGGCCTGAGCGGGGCGCCGACGAGGCGGGCACTCGAGCTGAGGACGAGGAGGATGAAGATGTGGATGCACGCACTGAGAACACGCGGCGGCGTATCCTGGAGGCGGCGCTGCGGCATGTGGTGCGCGACAGCACTTTGCGGCGCGCCTGCTTGGGAGGCGCCAAGCGACCAGGACCAAGTGCAGGCACCTCTGGACTTGGAGCCTGTGGGGCACCTGCTGATATGTTGCACAAAGTAGACCGACGCAGACCGGCAGGGGCCGGGCAGCAGCCGCGCAGTGCAGCAGGGAGCAGGAAGCACCAGTCACGCTGCCTTGCCGGCCACGCCCAGCGCATCCGCACTGGAGCAGTGCCCCCGACGCTGGCGGCCTGCACGCGCGCAGAGCGAGCGCGGCTGGAGCGTGGCCGCGCTGCAGGCGGGCGCGCGCGAGCTGGGCCTCTCGGCCGCGGCGGCCGCGCTGGTGCCCGGTGGCGAGGCGGGCCTGGTGCAGTTCTTTGTGGAGCAGTGCAACTCGCGCCTGGCCGGCGAGCTGGCGGCGCGGCGCGCCGAGCTGGCCGCGATGCGCGTGCCCGACCGCATCCGCACCGCCGTGCGCAGGCGCCTGGAGATGCTCGTGCCGGTCATAGGTGCGCGGAATATGTATGAGTGCTTTGGGATGTATGGCACGCTTGCACGGTGTTTAAGCGGCATGGATCTCTCGGTGTGACGCTAGTTCGAGCGGGCTGATTAAAAAGATTTGCTGCCACTCGGCTGCAAATATGTTGCTTCCACGGCACATGCGGGTGGCTGGCCAACCCTGTGACTGCATGCGGCCGAAGGCCTGCGGCGCGTCGCGCGGACAGTGCTGTGTGTGCGCAGACACTTGGCCGCAGGCGCTGGCGATCCAGGCGCGGCCAGCGAACATGCCGGCCGCCGCGCGCGCGCTGGCAGGCCTGGCCGACGACGTTTGGCACGCCGCCGGCGACACGTCTGCGGACTATAACTGGTGTGCTTCGCGCCTTCAGCTGTGAGGGCTGGACTGCCCAGACTCTGGAATTTGGATGGTTGGCCTCTGGAGGGTTGGACTTTTGCTCTGGAGTGGCCTGCATTCAGTCATGGTTGGCTCGTAAAGAGCTTGTGTTGCCCTGCACTTACAACACTCTCAACACAGGAACGCAGAGCAGGACTGACAAGGCAAAGTCACGCACAGACAAAATGCGATTGCATGCTGCCATGCACGACCGCGTAGGTCACCACGCGAGCGCTCCTCGGCTCACGCACAGTTTCAGGATTGCGATGGCCACCGATTTGCCTAGCTGGAAATACCCCAGTCGCACAGACTGGCGCACTCTGTATGAACGACCTGGGTGCATTCATGCCTTATTGGGCAGAGCCGGCCGCGGCGGCGCGTGCAGGTATACCAAGCGCGCTCTGCTGGCGGGCGTGATCGGCGCGACCGAGCTGTTCATGATCACCGACTACTCGCCCGGCTACGCCGACACCTGGGCCGCGCTGGACCGGCGCCTGGCTGACGTCAGCCAGCTTGGCAAGGCTGCCGCGCAGGCGCGCCGCGCTACGGGGTGTGACGTGTGTACAATTTCTTGTGGTGCTCCAAGCTCCTTGACCTGGCACCATGTCAAAAAGTACGTGGAGATGGGCGCGTGTGCATTTGGTTGTGACACGGGCATGCCGCTCCATAGGGCTGCGTTGTACCAAGCTACATGCACTGCCTGCAGTTGCTTCATCGCTGACCTTACCCCTGGCCCGTGCGCCAGGCAAGAGGCGTCGCGGGCAGGCTGGCTGCAGGCCTGGAGTCACTGGTGAACGCCATGGTAGAGCGGTTGCAGCGGCCGCCGGGCCCAGGGACGGACAAGTTGTAGCGTCAACAGTTGATAGGGTAGGGCTGGGGACAGATGATTTTGTGGTGTGAGCACCTTGTGAGCTTGCTTGCGCTTAGTGCTTGCTTTTCGCAGAGGGCCTTGGCGAGTGGGTTTTGAGCTGACCTTGCAATCTGACAACTTGTCTGTGTGCATCTGCGTTCATTGATATCATCGTCAGGTGAAACGCATGCCTAAAGCGTGTTAAGGTTGAGTTGCGAGCTTAGTTTGCTGGGCGGCCCTGAAATAGTGAGTAGTCTAGGCGGGTGCTCTGTGAGTTGATGCTCCTTGCTGTGGTGGAGCTGAAGCTACAGACACACATCGGCCTTGCAGGCAGTGCAGCACCCTCTTCATGTCCATCAACTAGATGCCATTCTTGCGGTGACGGGCGGTCAGTCAATGACGGGCTCACCTCGCACCTATTCTACTCTATGCATGGCAGACATGCCAAGCGCGCTCACGTGCAGGGGGGTGGCACAGAGCACGGGTGCCTTACCAGTGCACCACCAGCCAGCAACGCTTTCCCAGCACACCGACAGTGGTACACCAGACCTCTGGCACCGGGCAGCGCGGGTGTGCCAAAGCAGCCTAGTGAATGCAAAAACACGTAAGCAAACCCGCAAATCTGCATGGGGTGAAAAGGGTGAGCGCTGCCAGAAACCCGTTTCCAGTCTGCCTGCACCTGGCCTGCACAAATCAGCACCCCGGTCACACGCGGACTGGCATGCACGCGGCCTCGCAAGCGCCCGCGCCGTGCAGCTGCACCTATAGCCGGCCGCTGCCGATCGGCTTGCGCGACTCGTCGCCCGCGGCCCACAGCGCGTAGTCGCCGGCCAGCTGGCGCAGGAAGCGGGGCACCATGGAGTCCAGCACGCGCTGCAGGACCGCGCTGCCGGTGCGCTCGACCGTGCCCAGCGGCACCATGCGCATCCAGCCCGGCACCTCGAGCGCGACCTGCGCGCGAGCACGAAAAGGGTAAGGTTAGGGTGTATGGTCATCCAGAACAAGAAACAGCAGCGGTGCGAGGCGTGCATGTGCGCAGCCTGCATGACGTCACGGCGGGCTCGAGCGTGCGCCCAGGGCAGAGGAGGCCTTCAGCGCCGCCTGGGCTCGAGCTTCGCTGCTGACAGAGGTGTGGCTGCACAGCGGGACATGTTGCAGCTGAGTCGCCTGTGGCCGCCTACACAACTATTGATGAAGACCGCCCGCGCCTGAATCTCCGTATCGCTGCGCAGCTGCCTCCGCGGCGCGGCTGCGGGCGCCGCCGCATCGCCCCAGCGCACCACGTTGGTCATCGTGGCAGAGAAGCGGTCGTTGGCGGCCTCCACGGCCGGCGAGCCTTGCAACTGCAAGCGCGTGGCACCAGCTGAGTGGGCGTTATCTTCTAAAATCACATGTCATGCAGCACAGAAGTGACATGCAATGCAAGTTATTCACGAGGCCGGCCCAGCTGCCTTTCAGGGGATGTTGGTTGGTCAGCCCCACTGCCTGCACTTAGTGCAAGGACACCCCGGCTCGGCTCTACAGTGCTGCAATGCAAGGCAGGTATTTCAGAGGTGGGCCCAGCTGCCTTGCATTGCAGCGCTGTGGAGCTGAGCCGGGTATCCTTGCACGAAGTGCAAGCACTAGTGCCAACCAACCAACACCCCCTGAACCGCTTGTATATACAATGAAGCCAATGAGCCCTACAGGACCAATTACTATCTGTGGCAGCGACCACGAAAGGACTCTATACGCCTGTCTTCTCATGGGGTCCGCAAATGCGGCCCACCTGCAAGTTCAGCACGTGCTGGCGTCCAGGGGCCTGTTTGGTGTGAACGGTCGCAGGCGTATGTGCACGTGAGCGGCTCGACAATGGGAACCTTATCAAGCATTTCATCTTTAACACACAGGCAGTAGACAGGGGCAGCGGTGGCAGCGGGCTTGGGCAGGCGGCACCTGCGTGTCCAGCAGCTTGACGGTTGGGCCGCGCTCGCCGACGACCACCGACACTGTCAGCACCGGCTTCACCACCAGGCTGAACAGCCGCAGGCCGCCCACGTAGCAGCGGAAGGTGTCGTCGTCAATGCGCTCAATGCGCTCCGCGTCCAGCACGCTGTACTGGCTGGCCGGCAGCGCCATGTACTCCGCTGCGGCCCCCAGCGACTCACGTTTGTCTGTTGGAGAAATACTGGCTCGCCGGCAGCGCCGTATACTCCGCTGCGCCCCCGAACGACTCAAAACTGATAGATGGAGAAATACCGGCTCGCCGGCAGCGGCAAGTACTCCGCTGCGCCCCCCCAGCGACTCATACTTGGTTGACGGGGAGCAGCCCGGCAAGCAGAGCCGTGTGCTGCGGCGCGCTCGCCCCTCAGCGGCTGGCCAGCCGCCACCGCCAGTGTGCCTTGCTGTCACCCCACACTAACAGGGGCAGAGCAGTGAGTGGCGCTGACAGACTGCGCTCAGCCGGACACCGCCGCTGGCAAGGCAACGCACCCAGTGGCCTCGGCCCCTCATCGACGTCCAAGGATCCCGCCTTAGTTGCTCGCAGTGTGGCGACCGGCGCTCTCCTTCGCGCGGCGTGTGGCGGCGGCCCGAGCTGCGACGACGCGCGCAGCCCCTCGCTGGCTGCAGGGCCGTCTTCAGTGATGACCGGGCTGCTGCAGGAGGAGCAGGCCTGCCTCCTGTCCAGCGCCAACCGCTGCCTCCCGCGCCGGAGGCAGCGTGGTGGTCTACATCGAGGCAAACCTTGCCGCGGCAGGCTCTGCAGGTGAGTGTGGCAGGGTGCGGCGGTGCCTGCACAGCGCACTGCAGCGCAACCCTCCCGCGGCAGCCACTCCAGCATCGCGACGTACGACCACGGCTCTGCCAGACGCGCAGAGGCTGGTAGCAAGGTGTCGCAGGACGCGCTGGCTGCGATAGAAGCACAATAGCAGCGGATCAAGCTGGAAGGGCTTCTGACCTGAGTTTAAATGGAGCGCGAAGTGATAGCGCGAAGCGCCTGCAAAGGACAGCGGCGGGCCAGCAGATCTGCCAGCGTGCTGCTGCGCTCGCTCGCTCGCGTGGGTGCGCAGGATGGCGCCGCTCACAGAGCTGCGCCTGGGCTATGCACCGTCATTGGTCTCCCAGAGGCAGACGCTGCGAGCGTTCCCAGTCGCCGCCCGGGCTCATAGGAGGTGCGGCAGGTGCCTGCCTCTCCCGCCATCTGACCATGGAGTCCGTAGTGACCTTTCGCAGCGCTGGCTCGCTCCGACGCGCTAATGTGCTGCGACGCGCACAACAAACTGCCATGCTGAGAGCGTTGCAGATAGCGGAGTACACTTTTACATCAGAGGGTGCTTGTCAAGAGATGCTTGCTGAACTGAGCTGTCTTCCTGCGTCCTATTAGTTATGTTTTGCCCTAGCCTGCTCCGTCAAGCTGGCGTGTGCGCTCGTTGCTCAGTCATCGTGCGCGGGCTACCAGGACAGCGGCAGTGGTGTGGCAGCCGGCGGTCGCGAGCGCGGTTCGCCACTATGCCGCAGCGGGAGCGCGCATCGGCTGCAGCAGGCCATTAGAGCCGAGCAGCTGCGCGGCGCGGCGCGTCGCGTGCGCTGCATCAGCCAGTGCCGCCTCAGCTGGCGGCGATGAGACGGTGAGCGCGGGGGGCGCTGCGCGCACTCGCATTGCGCTAAAGCTGGCGTCGAGTCACAGCCGTGTCTGAGCTGATGCTTTGGTCAACCAGTGTGGAGACCATGGTGCCTGACCACACTTAGTGAAGTACCTGACGGGGTGCTATGTTTAGGCGGAAGCGCCGGCTGGCTTCAAGCGCGATCGCTGGGTCACATTCTTTGCCATGTTCATCGGGTGCGCCGCGCTTGTGTCCCGCACCACCTGTTCCTGGCAGCTGATGCCAGTGCGCGCCTGCACGTCACCACAGCCTGCCCAATGCCACGCATTGACAAGTGCGGAGGACTTCAGCGGCGAACACCGCGTCCGGAAAGCTTGAGCTGCCTATTGAGACGCATGCACAGCCGCCGTGCAGGGCGCTGGCCGCGCCAGCGGCCTTAGGCCGCGCGTCCAGCTCAGCACCGGGAAGCACACGCGCCGCCCCGCGCGAGCGTGCGCTGCCGCGACCAGCCAGCCGCGCCCGCCCCCTGCCGAGCCGCCGGCGGCGCGCTGGCAGGTGCGCGAGCTTGACCCTGACGCTACCCTATGCGCGCAGGTACGCGAGCTTCTACCTGACGCGCAACAGCCTGGCGTACGTCGCGCCGGTCATGCTCAAGGACCCGGGCATGGGCATGGACCTGGCCAAGGTGGGCGGCCTGACGTCCATCCTGCCCGTCGCGTACGGCTTCTCCAAGTTCCTGTCCGGCGTGCTGGGCGCGCGCACATCGCCGGTCATGCTGCTGGCCGGTGCGCGGCGCCGCGCCCTGCCGCCCGCCCAGCCAATCACTATGCATTCCCGTGACTGTGCTCACAGTTCACGGCACAAGAGGAGTGACCGCCCAAGGTGGCCCTGCGGCTGTTTCCTAGCTCGTTTGATCACTGGCCTTCCTGTCTGGGTGAGCTGTCAAGCCCGGACGCATCACGGCGGAGCACGCCAGCAGCCTCGCAGGAGGCCGCTGCATGTGGGGTGATCTGGGCACGGTTGTCTGGGTGGCCAGGCGGCCTGGTAGCCACGGCGTCGGTCAACATCCTCTTTGGCGCGTCCACCGCCTACCCGATGCTGCTCGCCTTCTGGGCGCTCAACGGCCTGCTGCAGGTGCGCGTGACCTGGGGGCGTCGCGTTGGTGGTCGGAGCCTGTGCAGTGTATCCCGAACATGTTTTCTCTATGGCGACCATGGCCGGTGCTGTAGCGCCGACAACACGGCGCTCGGGGCACTAACCTGTCAGAGCAGGCCCTTCGCGGGAGGCGCATGTTGGCCCGCGAGCGCACGGGGCATGGCGCGTCGGCGCGCGCGCGCATCCTGGTGTCTGGGGTGCTGTTACAAATGACAACCCCCGGCAGGCCGGCGGAGCTGCGGCCTGCGAGAAGACCTGACGCATGGACGGGTCAAAGAGGGGTGCCTTTTCAACGGAATGACTGTTTGCTTGCTCTGCCGTGCTGGGCAAGCAAAGATCAAACAGGCTTCTGTGACCGCAGGGCCTGGGCTCGCCAGCGTGCGCGCGCATTCTGACGTCCTGGTACCCGGACCGCGAGCGCGGCACCTTCTGGGGCTTCTGGACCGCCAGCAACAACATCGGCGGTTTCCTCGCGCCCATCATCGCCGGCAACGCCGCCGCGCACTACGGCTGGCGGTGCGGCGCCCGCACTGCCACACCATGTTGTGCCACCGCGTGCCTTGATTTTTAGACCGGCCCCGCGTGCGCGTAGCGAGGTGCGGCGCCCGCACCGCCGGACCATGTTACGGTACGAGCTGTCTCAAAATCCAGGTTTACCCTGTGTGCGCGGAGTGAATTGTGTGACCCGGGCGCGGTGTATCTGGCGGCAGGTACGGCATGTACGCGCCGGGCGTGATCGCGCTGGCCATGTCGGTCATCGTTTTCCTGTTCATGAAGGAGTCGCCCGAGAAGCTGGGCTACCCGCCGGTCGGCGACGGCAAGCCCAAGCCCAAGGCGGCCGCCGCGGCCGACGGTCCGCGCCCGGCCCTGCCGCACAGCGCTCCCTTGTCAGTCCCCGGCAACGCATAATGTGTTCCTGTGCACATGGCAGGGATGGCTGGGCCCTACGCAGCCTTGCGGCAATGTGGCTCCCCCAGCAATGCATGCAGCTCTCAGTACCAAGCTGCATGGGGCCGGCCGGCCCCCTGGTCAAGGCCCAGTTTCGCCGCTCTGCGCCAGGACAGTGCTGGCTGGCCGTCGTGCGCCCAGCGCGCGCACCCCAAGACTGTAGCTGCCAGGTGCGGAACACAGCGCGAGCGCTGAGCGCAGGCGCTGAGCGCACGCGGCCGCGCGGCGGCGCCAGGCGGCGCGCCCAAGCGCAGCCTGTGGAGCCTGCTGTACCAGGACTGCGTGAAGAACCCGTACGTGTGGCTGCTGGCCATCGCCTACTTCTTCGTGTACGTCGTGCGCCAGGGCGTCACCTCCTGGTTCATCTTCTACCTGCAGGCGCGCCCCCATATTTAGGGTTAGGCTTGGCGTCACATGCTGGTTTGTCTTCTGCCTGCAGGCGCGCGCCCGCGGCGCCCGCCTCAGCCCGCACTCCGGCAGGCCATGCGTGCCCTGCCAGGTTAGGCAGGGCCTCGCGCGCGCGCGCGCCTGCGGGCGCGCCCGCATGGAGTGCGGCGGCGAGTCTTGTCGGTGCCTGTGCGGCTGTGCCCAGCGCCGCGCGCCGGCGATGACAGACAGTGCCGCACAGCTGCCGCGCAGCCTGCTGTGACCGGCGACTTGCAAGCCGCATGGTCTTGTGGACACAAGAGCAGGATCTGGCACACAACCTGGCCAGTGTGGGCCTGGGGCAGCTTGTGTTGTGGAGGATAGCCTGGCCTCTCATATGCCCTGAGTGGCTGGAGAGGCGTGGGCCCTCCTTGAGGCGAGTACCCTGCAAGGGCGCCTGGCAGGTCGGGCAGGGCGCGCCGTGATACCTGGGGCCGCGCGCGCAGGACAAGGGCGCGACGAGCGCGGCCACACAGGTGTCCGGCCTGGAGCTGGGCGGCCTGTTTGGCAGCCTGACCAGCGGCGCGGTCAGCGACCACCTGGTGCGCAGCAACAACGGCTCCAAGGGCAACGTCGGCCTGCGCGTGCAGGCGCGCCCACCGCGCCGCGCCCCCCTTGCCACCATGGCAGACGCGGCCGCAGGCACAGGCCGCGCCGTTTGACGCGCGCTCCCGCCTTGCCTGCTGGTTCAAGGCTGCTTCAAGGCTGCGCCGTAGCAACGTGACCCCGAGGCTTGGGTCAGTCAGTAGTAGCGCAACCTCAGGTTCACAGCAGATGTATGCAGCGGTGCGGGCAGGGGTGTGATCCACCAAGCTTTCCAGACGCGCAGCAATAGAAAGTGTTCTCGTCCTGCCGGCGCCTGCCATGTCGTAGGTCGTACGCTAATGCCTCGCACCAGAGGCGGTGGTTTTGGCGCCGACAGAAGCAACCTGGGGGGCGGCTGACCCCGGCAAAGACGCCATGTGGTTTCGCTATTGGCCGGACCGCGGCCGGGCGCAGGCGCGCGCGCGCGGCGGTGCGCGCGGCACGGGCCTGACGCCACGCGCGCGCGGGGCGCAGGTCGTCATGGCGTATACGGTGGCGACCGCGCTCGCGCTGGCCCTGTTCCGCTCGTGCCCCAACATCGCGTGGATGCAGTGGCTGCTGGTGGCCGCGGTCGGCTTTGCGCTGTACGGGCCGCAGATGCTGATCGGCCTGTGCGGCGCGGAGGTCGTGCCCAAGCCGTCAGTGTCTGCCGCCAACGGCATGCTGGGCTGGATCTCCTACCTGGGTGCGCCCTGGGCCTCGCGCAGGGTCTGACCCTACCTAGACCCTAGTCCTGAGGTATAGCCAGCGGCGTGCTGGGCTGGGCCTCTTACCTTCACGCAGCAGCCTGGCAGCGCCTCTGCAGCCCCTGCTTCATCACCAGCTCATTTATGATGCACCTCGCTCGTATACAGGGCCGGGCACCCTGCGCAGCTTAGTACGTGCAGCCGCTCTGACCACTGCTTCATGCTGCAAGCAGCATTTTTGCGGCGCCATGCATGTGCGCCCTCGTGCTGCCTGGCGCTGCCCTGCGCTGCTGCGCCGAGCGCACCTGGCCCCACCTGCGCGCTGACTCCGCCCGCCGCCGCGCGCGCGCGCAGGCGCGGCAAACGCGGGCGTGCCGCTGGCGATGATCGTGCAGCGCTATGGCTGGGACGCGTTCTTCATCGCAATGATCGCCTCGTGCGCGATCGTGCTGCTGCTGCTGGCGCCCATGACCAACCTGAAGAGCTACAGCCAGCGCGAGGCGCAGGGCCTGGTCAAGGCCGCCTAGAGTGCAGGTCCTGGTCAAGGCCGCCCTAGGGCGCAGGGCCTGGGCAAGGCCGCCTAGAGCGCAGGTCCTGGTCAAGGCCGCCTAGGGCGCGGCGCGCCTGCGCGCCGCTGCGGGCGCCCTTGCCACGAGCGCGGTGGCGCGCAGGGCCATGGTGGTCTCTGGCCCACCCCGCGGCTGGCGCATGCAAGGCCATGGGCGCTCCGCTTGAGGATTAGCGTGCGTGTGCACCCTTCGCGCATGTCTCCGCTGCAGCGTGTCCCAGGCGACCTGAAAGGATGTGGTGCATGGCTGGGGCATCTGCGCAGCCGCATGTGTAGCCTGGATCTGAGCTCGGGCTTTGCACACGAGCGGCGCGAGCGGTCGCGACAGCATATGGTGCTGCTACTGAACATACTGGGTGTCTTGGCGCCTTGGTAATAGGACATGCTCCAGGACCATGTTGGTTGCAGTCGGGCCCTTCCTAGCATGTTGTGTGGGGCGCAGCAAGACTGTCCTAACCAGGCTGCCGCCAGCAGCGCGCACGCAGTATAAAGCTCTCTGACCAAGCGCATTGCAGATGGGGGGCCTGGGGTTGAGGTATTGGTGCGGGGCTACTCAGTCGAATGGAGGCTGGCGCCGGGTCTGGCTAGCATGGGGTTGGGCGCTGCGCAAGCGTCCCGTTCGCCGCGCATGCTGCAACGATGAAGACTTGGTCCTGCTGCGCAAGAACCTTGAATGCATGCAACATTCATGGGCGTGAAGGACATGGTGTGAGGGTGGCAGCCACGGCTGTGCGGGGGGAGTGTGGCAAAGCTGCATTGGGCGTGCATGGCCGCTCTGTGCGTGGGACAGGACAACATGGCCGCGCGGCAGATGCGTACTCAGCATCTCAGCTCTGTTTGTGAGCACTGCAGAGCATGAAGTGAGATGCTGCAGTAGTGCAGGGCCTCGCGCTCAGGTAGAGCTATCAAGAAGGACTGAGCATGTGTGTACGCCGCTGTTCTTGCTCGAGGCGCAAAAGCAAAAAGGCGTGACCTGACGATGTCAGTCTGGAAGCAGCTAGGCCACACAAGGCCACAGGCGCGACAGTAACACTCTTAGCACATGTGGCGATTGTCAGAGCACAGAGAGCAGCGAAAGCAGCATGGCGCGGCCGACAAACTTGATACTGCAATATCTGCAATATCTCCAACTCAGCCATGCCTTGCGGTAGAGGATGCAAGGGTGCTGGCATCCTGCTTAAGCAAGCAAGCAGCTCTGGAGAGTGGCCAGTGCGACCACTCTCGACGTTTTGGCTCTTGTCTCTCCCTGTTACAACAGCACAGGCAGTCACAAAGCAGCCAGAAACCCGCTACACAGCAGTAACAATATATGCATGATGCAATGTGCAGATTGTATTGCACCGAGCAATGTGTCAGAGTGAGTGCTTTGCAAAGTAGCACAGAATGTCCGTCTCCCTCTCTCACAAGCAGAAAACAGGTATGACGACCAGCAGACTGAAAAGCAGTGCCCATGCTAGGCGCTGGAAACGCAGCAACCATGCGTTTTCAGCTGATGCTCGCATCATGGCTCAGAAGGGCGCGTCTGGGAACAGCTGGCACAGTCAATTCCGGCGTCCCATACGGCCGGGCCCATGTCCATTGCTGGAAGCTCCCAAACGCGACCATACTCATTGGGCGTGTTACCTCTTCGAACAGCACATCACATGCGCAGCTGGAGTTGCTCGATGGGCAATGCCCATGACCCTCGTAACCTCACGGCAGTCAAGCTCACTTCGTGAATGTCGGCCACGGCTTTGCACCCAGGGCCAGGTGCTCAGGTATACCCAGATGGGGCAGCCGCCCCGCCTGGCAGCGGCCTAGGGCAGAGCGCAACTACTCTGCCCTGTCTCCACCCTTGCAGCAGCACCTCGTGTGCAACAGCCCTCTCCCTACATTATGCAGCTGGGGAAGAGCTGGAGGTTGGCATGGCAGCCCCGCCCTGCCCCTACCACCATCCTGCGGGCGCTTTTTATGTGCAGGCAGCATCCTGCAGGCCTGCCAATCTGGCGGCAGGCATGGCGATGCACCGCAGCATGGAGCGGGCCTCACGCAGCGGCCGGCTTCTTCTGCAGCCGCTTGACCTGCGAGTAGGTGAACACGCCAGCCAGCGCGATCGCGGTGCCTGCACGCAGCCGCGCCAGCCTCAGGCGCCATTTGAGCACGTCCATTCCCATCAGGAGACTTGCCAGCAGGTCTACCAATTCCGCCGGCCGAGCAGCCACGCCCGCGGCAGGCGCGCTTCGGCCCTCCGACAAGCAGCGCGGCGCTGCATTCAGCTGGAGACAGGCAGGTGCCCTGTCTCAGGCATGTCAGGCGCGCGCCGATCTGGTTCTGGCGGCCCATGGGGTTCTGGAAGAAGATGACCGAGGCGACGATCACGATCACGCGCTTCAGGCAGTTGCCGATGGAGTGCGTCACCGGCGACACGCGCTGCAGGATCATGTACGACACCTGCGACACCAGCGCGGCGTTTCGGACATTGCAGCTGCAGTGCACCTTTGTGCAAAAGCATTGTGTATCCAAATTTAGTGCCACTACAAAGCAAGCCTGGAGGTCCGGCAAGCTGTGAGCAAAGCTCAGGCGGATTCCCTTCGTGACAAGCAACCTGCAAAGCGCCTGCTGGGGCATGCGCTGTCGCGCCACACAGCAGCGGTGGGCAGATGGTGGCTACCAGACGATGCAGCCTCAGCACGCAGCCTCAACAAGGGTAGAAGTGTGAACCTTGCTCCCGGCGCGCAGGCAGCCCTGCATACAAGCGATGCTCATGCTGCTGCACCCCTCTCCGCCTGCGGGCCCGCGGCGGGCCTGCGGCGGCGACCCTAACCCTGGTCACCTGCTGGTACGCGTGGAAGCAGACGCCGGCGAGCAGCGCCTGGCGGATGACGGTCTCGGGCGCCAGGATGCCCATGCCGCGCATGGCGGACTCGCGGAACACAAAGCCCTCGCGCAGCAGCGTGAAGGGCGCGAGCAGGAAGAACGACAGCACGGTGATCAGCGAGAACAGGTTAATGTTGTCCAGCGAGCCCTGCGCGGCGCGCGCCCGCCGCGCTGACGCCCGGATGCAGCGTGACTCCCCTGACATCAGGAGTTACAGCAGGGGCTGCGTTGATCGGCGCTGGTGCATGCGCAAGCGCTCTGACCCCGATGATGGCTGTGAGCTGCCTGCACAGGACAATCGCATGCACACATCGGCGCAGCTGGCCTGCGCCCGTCCTCCGAGCCATGCCCACACCCACGACCCCCGCGCTCTGCGAGGGCAGCATGCGACTGCCCAGCGCGGCCGCCGGGCGCCGCTGCGGCGGCCGCGCCTTGGACCGGGTCATGAACTTCTTGGAGAACACGTTGCGCGACTGGAAGGTCAGGTTGGAGCCCATGGCCGCCAGGAAGCCCGGCCAGTTGAACGTGACCTCGCTGGCGGACGCGAGCGCGACGCCGCCCACGATCGGCAGCAGCGACGCCAGCACCGCGCCGCTCGGCGCCTCGCCCAGGAACAGCGCGCTCAGCACCACGCTGAAGAAGGGCTCCATCGCCTGCGGCGCGGCGCACGCGGTTCTGTGCGAAGCTTTGCGGCGCACGCGGTTCTGTGCGAAGCTTTGCGCGGGCCTGCGCATCAACGCTCAAGCAAAGCGACAGCACTGCCACAGCATGCTTCATATGGGTGTTTGTGCGCGGTCCTGTGCAAGAGCATTTAAGCACAGTTAAAAGCACTGCCACAGCATGCCTCAGATGGGGGCAAAAGAGTGGCTGTGCGGCCACATGCACTTGCGCGAGGCCAGCCTTCCCTGCTCCCCCCGCTTCTCTATTCCTCTTCGCGTCACGCAGCTCGACGCCAGGTCCTTGTTGGGAGGTTCACAGCTTTGCAGAGATGGTAGAATCACCTGCAGTGATGGCCGCACAGCGAGCGCAGCACTGCCGGAGTGCAGCAGAGGGCGCGCCTTGATGGTGTGCGTGAAGGACACGGCGACGTGGCCCAGGCTCACGTTGGTGAGCAGGTTGCCCAGCGTGTGCACGGCCGCGAGCGGCAGCACGGAGACAATCTGCAGTGCGTGCGGGCCAGCCACTCAGCCCACTGGAATTGCCAGTCACGCAGGACTCTGTCCAAGCGGCAGGTGTGCATAGGCTCTGGCTCAAGGCCGGGCGGAGCTCTGTCTAACACGCTCAGTATGAACACCATGCACCGCATGCATGTGACTGCATTGGCTTTGCGAGCAACCTGCAACATGCAATCAAAGAGTCAACATTCCCCATAGCTACTCCCATGCGGCATGCAAGACCACAGCAGCAGTGTCAGTTGAGCCAACGATGGACGTGTGGGGGGCGGCACCAGGTCCTTGTCAACCTTGGGCTTGCCGTGCAGGCCGAGTGTCCACATGATCAGCGCCAGCACGCTGCCCACTGCAAACTGCGCAGTAAAACGCGTCAAGTACAGCGCAACCAGCAGCGCTGCCGGGTCGTTGGAAGCGATGGGTGCACACTGCGCCTACCCGACTATGTATGAGTGGAAGAGCAAGGGGGTGTGCTGGCGCACCTGCAGGTTCGTGCAGGTGAACGGAAAGTGGAACGCCTTCAGCACCTGCTTGTTGTATCTGCAGCGCGCCTGCTAAGGTGAGTGAAGGCTTGCTGGCAAGCCTGGCGCAGGAGGTGTGCTGCAGTGGTGAGGAGTGGCACGCACAGGTTGAAGTAGATGTTGAAGAGGTACCAGCCACCAAACAGCCCCCCCAGCGTGAGCGTCTTTGACATGCCGCCATCTGACGCTGCACCTGCGCGCACGGTGCGACTGGCCACATGTCAGAGTGTGATGCCGCCAGTGCCACTCTTGATAGCAGGCACGACAAGGCCTCTTGCACAAGTGCCAATGCTGTCGCAAAAGGCAGCAGACAGTTCCTGACACAAGATACCAAAGCGTTGGTCCCTGCGCTCACCGGCATCACTGGCAGCTGCCGCAGCGCAGACGGTGCGGCGTTTCCTCCGCTCACATCTGACTGTAGCAGCTTGCAAAGGCGCTGGAGGCTCTTTTACAAGCCAATGTGCGGGCCGCGAGAATTGATGCGCGCATGCTGCTCGCGGCGAGGCGCGAGCAGAGACGCTCGGCAGCGCCGCCCTGCACAGCAGGGGGCGCTGCAATGCAGCGTGCAGTGCGTGCGTCATGTCAACGGTATGGCCTGATTACGACCAGCTGTGCGGTCAGGTCGAGTTGGGCCGTTCAGGGAACCAGGGTTTGGGCGATGGAAGCTCTCTGGGGGGCAGTTACACCAATTACACCAGCTGTACACCACCCGCACGCATGTGCAGCTCCTTCAGAGCCGCGTAAGCGACTTACACCTTCAGCCGCTCAGCGTGTGGGTGCCTGCGTGGACACCAGAGCAGTGTTAGCTGTGCAGACCAAAAAGTACACCACTCACTTAAAATGGACTCGAGAACACTTCAGAGTGTGGACGTGCATGGAAACGGGATTGTTCAGCGCAATGGCACCATCGCATACAAGCTACGGGCTGGCGCATGCGCCAGCGCCAACACACAGCTCAATGCATGCCGTGCAGGCACGCGCAAAGCCGTCCGCCGCCCGGCCGTCCTGCGGCCAACCCAGGCAACCGCGCGCCATCCGCCCGCGCGCTCCCCACCCGGGCCGCCGGCGCGCCTGGTTGAAGTGACTGGTGTCCTTCTTCTTGGCCTTCTTGGCCCGCTCCTTAGCCTCTCGCGCGGCCGCGGCGGCCGCCGAGCCGCTCGCGCCCTTCTTCGCCGCGGCCGCAGCCTTCTTCCGCGCCAGCGCCTTCTTGGCCTGCGCGCCGCCGTGCGCCCGCTCAGCCGCCTCCGCAGCGGGCTGCGGGCCATGAGGCAGCGCTCGCGAGAGCCGCATCGAACCAGCGCATGTGCCAGCTCATGCCGCCGGACACAACCACCACGAACCGCCTTGCTTCGAGGTAAAATGCCTCCCAATTGATGGCTTTTCGCTCCACAACCCATTAGGCACTTTAGCTGACTTCTAGCTGCTTCTAGCTGATCATGCAGCAGTGATGCCGCTCTCAAAATGTCACCGAGAGCGCTATGCCCATTCATGTCTGCTCAGATGAAGACACAATAGAGGGCTTCCTGGCGCACTGGCTACCATCCCCGAGCCCATGCGTATAAGTCCCATGGAATGCTGCTGCGCTGCGCGCCTCGGCAGGGTCCATGATCTCGACCGCCTCCTCGGGCTCGGGCGCCGGCGCGGCCGCCTCCGGCGCCTTGGCGGGCGCGTGCGGCTTGGCGGACGCGCCGTTGGCCTCCACGCTGACCGCCACGTCCGCCGCGTCCTCCGCTTTGGCCGACCTGCACAAGTCGTCTGTAAGGCTAAGCGCACGCCCTGCCCTGACAGCTTACGGCTGAGCATCTGCTGGGTGCAACACGAACAGATCCTAAGATCGACTGCGTTCAGTTCGGCACGTCCGCCGCGTCCTCCGCCTTGGGCGACCTGCACGTGCCGTCCTTGAGGCTGAGCGCGCGCCCTGCCCTCGCAGCTCACGCACGAGCATCCTGTTAGGTGCAACATCAAGCAACGTCACATACACCCTGCGATAGTCTGCGATCAGACACGTGCACGCCCTGAACGAGCACATCCCTGCTGACGGGGATCACATCCCTTGTGGTGACTGCGCCAAGCTGCAGATACAGGGACGCGTCACCTGAGTGCACGCGGCCGCGCTCGCGGCGGCCCTGGGCAGAGGCGGGCGGGCGGCGCGGCGCGGGGCCGGGGCGCACTTGTCCTTCTTCTTCTTCCGCTTCCTCTCCTGCTCGGCCTCCGCGTCCGCGCTGGGCGCCGCCGCCGCCTCGATGCCCAGCTCCGCGAGCGTCGCGTTCAGCTCCTCCAGCTCCTTAGCCTTTTTCTCCTGCCGGAGCGCGCGCGTTGTGCGCCTGTAAGGCCGACCGCCTCGCCCAGGCAATTCAAGATATTGGCTACCCTCTCGGCCTTCGCTCGGGACAACAGCGACGTCACAGCCACTTGTCAGCTGGCGCGCGCGCGTGCCCTTCACACCCTCAGCTCTGTCCCGCTGCAAACATCGCGAGCGCACGCGCCAGCGGTCGTCGCTCAAGGCTTAGCGCACAGCTCCCCCCACCGTCGTCTTATGCTGTGCCGTGCGGGCGCGCGCTTGCGCCGCCGACGTGCGCAAGCAGAGCTAGGGTAGGCCCTACCGTAGCGGCTGCAGGCGCGCACCTTCTTCGACAGCGTCTTCTCTACCAACTTGGCCTTTTCCTCCTTCTCCTGCTCCTTCTCCCCGCCCTGCTCCGCGGCCGCGGTGCCAGCAGCCTCCGGCTCCTCTGCGAACGCAGGGCGGGCGGTCGGTGCGCAGCGCGCAGCACCGTCCGGCGGGCCACCAGGCGCGATGTTTGCGCCCGCAGGTCAGTCAGGTGCACATACCGCACTATGCACGACAAGGTGCAGCCGTGCGCGTGTGCGAGCTCCACAATGGGTCACCGCAACTGCGAGTAGGCTGCCTGGTGCCTCCCTCTGCTCGCGCGAAAGGGTGCGGCCAGCACAACAAGCGCTGTGTGGCTGTGCTTTGCAGCCAGGCCACAAGTGCAGAGCTTCATGTCGCAGAGAGGCCGCCAGCATGCAGGCAGCGACCAGGCCCGCCGGAGCGCATGCTGGCACCTGCCGGCGCCGGCGGGCGGCGCGGGGGGCGCGCACCCGCGGCGGGCTGCTCCTCCTCCTCCTCCTCCTCGTCCTTTGCGAATTCGACGCCCAGCACGCGCTGCAGCTCCTCCTGGTTGTCCTCCTGCGCCCGCCCGGCGCGCAGGCGGGTCGGGAGGGACGTGTGCGCGCGCCGTGCGCAGCGCACTCCACTTGACACTACGATGCTGCGTGGCGCCGTGGTCACAGCGCTGCTCTGCCCCCGCGCTTCGAGCGCCGCCAATACTTAAATACGCTCAACTCCGCTCCGCTGCAGGTCCTCCTGCTAGCCTCCACACGCGGTGTACAGGGTGCACACCCCTGCACCACACACTTCACAGCGACCCAGACGTAAAGCAGCCGCACGAGATAAAGAGGAGGCAAGGACGAGTTAGCACTGCGGCTGAAACAAGGTCAAGCAATGCTGCGAAGTCGAGCACGGCATGCAACAAGGACAGAAGTGGACACCAGGGCCAGGCCTCCGAAACGGCCTTGCCCCAGCCCCAGGCGCTACGCAGGGAGCTCGCAGCACAGCCGCAGCACCGCCCTCACAGCAGCACCCATTCCGCAACGCCAAGCAGCTGGGCGCAGCTTGGCGGCACCCGCCGAGGGCAGGCAGGCAGGCAACCTGGTATACCGCAGACTCGCAGGCAGCTCGCCCAGCGACACGGGGCGCCCCTGCGCTGCCCCCGGCACGACAAGGACCTGCGAGCGGCCGCCCGGCAGCCCGCGCATAAGCGCACCTCATCGCTCTCCTCGTCCGGCGCCTCCTCAACGACGGGAGCAGGGCCATTTGCGGGAGCGCCCGGCACCTGCGGCGCCCGGCCCGCCGGCCTCAGCAGGCCTCCCCGCAGTGCACATGCTAGCTCTGCAGGCTGCTGGTGTCGCCTGGCGTACCGGGACGCCCCAGGAGTCCGGCAGGTCGGCGCCAAACTCGTCCTCATCGTCTGTGTCAGCCCAATTGGAGATGCTGACCTTGGGGGCCGAGAAGATGGCCCGCTCGAGCTCCGCCGATCGCTCTGCCTTTGACACCTTCTTCTCTTTCTTTTTCTCGCCCTCCTGGGACTTGGAAGAGCCCTTTTTCTTCTTCTTGGTGTCGAGGGCAGCAAAGATGTTGCTACTCTGAATCATATCGCACGTCCAGCGCGGCTAATGGGCGAAGTGCAAGCGCGCAGCGCTGGTCCGATACCGCGTGCAGCTGGGCAGGCCACAGTGCCAGGGTCCCAATGCAGCCTATCTCACGTGCAGCCTGCCTCCCTGTCTTCCTCTGAGATCATCTGGTGAGGTGGCTGCTAGCCAGGGTCTGGTGCATGGCAGGGTCCCCAGCATGCATGGCCCTGTACCTTGCGGTCGGCATGACGGCATGCACACGCCTGAGCACGCTGAGAGAGGCCGTCAACACCTACGTGCAACTCTAGTGTGATGGGCTTGCGCATTGGAGCAAGTGCGGCTGCGTTGCATTGGTGCTGCGCTCGCTGGGGCTAGCAGGCACTCTAGTGCTAGCAGCAGCACTTCAGGCTAGGTGGCCTCGCGCAGCACAAGTGCGCGTTCACTCGCAGCAGGCGCAGTACTGCGCCACACAGCGGCTCGCCCAGGTTGCAACCACACGCGCAAGCATCCAAACCGGGCTGCGCAAGCGCGCCCGCCGCAGCGCAGGCGCTGACTGGCGACAGGCGACCGTCGCGCACGGCGCTGCGCAAGCGCTGGGCAGCGCGGCGGTGCGGGCGCTCGTCAGGCGCCTCGGGGCGCCCGCTCCGCCCTGGGCCGCCGGCAACGCGCATGGGCGCCGGCCCTCCAGGGCCCGCCGCAGGGGCTGGGCAGGCGCGGCGCTCGCCGACCATCGGCGGCGGCGCCAGCTGCCAGGAACTGCCGGCGCGCTGAGCGTGCGCGCCGGCGCCTGAAGCGGCGCCGCAGGAGAGCCGGGCGCCCGGGACGATGCGCGCCGCCGGCGCGCTGAGCCGCGCGCGCTAGCGCTTGATGGGTCGCCGCAGGCGCGCGGCCAGCACTTCGGACGCGGCGCGCGACAGTGCCCTACCTATCAGCGCGCCGCGCGAGAGCGCTAGCGCTTGATGGGCCGCCGCAGGCGCGCGGCCAGCGCCTCCAGTGCGGCGCGCGACAGCACCAGCTGGTCGCGCTGCAGGATGCTGTACACGTTGGCGCCCTCCGCCGGCAGCACGTCCACCCAGGGCAGGTTGGACGCGGCCAGCCGCAGCGCCTCCCTGCCGCGCCAAAGCAGACGCCCTGAGCTTCAACTTGGAATGCATGTGCGCCAGCCCCCCCTGCCGGCAAGCGACCCAGGGCAGGTTGGCCGCGGCCAGCCGCAGCGCCTCTCTGCCGCGCCACAGGCGTGCGCCCTGAGCTTAAACTCAAGAAAGCTGTGTGCCAGCCCGTCCGCCGGCAAGCGACCCAGGACAGGTTGCCCGCTGCCGCGCGCAGACCCCGGCCATGCACGCCTGCCGAGCAGGCCTACACGGCAGAGCCGCCAGCAAGTGCCTGTACCCCTGGGTCACACTGACACGCCATGCCCATGTGTATCCAGACCGCCGGGCGCCCAGGGACGGAGGGCCGCACCCGCCGTCCGCGCCCACCTTGCTGCTGTCGACGAAGAGCACCGAGCGCCGCGGCGCGTCGGCCATCAGCGTGTCCAGATGCTTGTCCAGCAGCCTCTGCGCGCGCGGCGCACCATGAAGCTCGATGCGGCCCGGTCTGGGCGGCGGGCGCGTCAGGGGCGCCAGGTGCGGCGGCCTTGTGCATGCATCCTGGAGTGTGGTGGCTGCCGCTGTTCTCCACACCCTATGATGACCCCATGCCAGAGCAGCAGCGTTGTGCAGCAGGGCTTCGTGCCGGCCAGCCCATTGACAGCCTCTTCTGACCGGCGCACCCCCCACGGCACGCACATTACAGGCTTGCAGCCACCAAGCCGGCCGCGCGGTGTCTGGCCAGGCACCCAGCGCCAGCGCGTCCAGCAGGTGCAAGAGCAAGCCGAGGTGCCTTCAGGAATCCCAGGGCGCACGGTCTTGCCCGCGTCCAGCGCCAGGGTGTCCAGCAGGTGCAGGCGGCCCTCAGACGCCTTGGCCTGCAGCCGCACGCACACGCGATAGTTCACGATTGACCCCAACCCGACACCCTGCCTCCTCGACGCGCTCTGCAAGCTGCGGCGCGTGCCCCGAGCCTCCAGCACAGCTCGTCACATGGCCCGTCGCCGCACAAGGCACGCTCGGACACAGCGCCCATGACCTATATCTTGATCAGGCCGCCAATGAGCATAAGGCATGCGCCGACAGCGCTCACTCCAGGCCCAGCCGCCCAGCTGCCTCTGCAAAAGCTCCAGCGCGCGCGCGCTTCGCATACCAGGCAGTGCACGCACAAACAAACGCCCCATCCTGCACCTGGTCACAAGGCTGGGCGCGCACCGACAGCGCGCACTTCAGGCCCAGCCGCCGGACCTTCTTCGGGAGCCCGTGCGCGTGCGAGCGCACCACCGGGCCAAAGACGACCCCGCCGCCGCGCATCTGCGTGCCGGCGGTCCAGAGCTTGCGCCGGGCCAGATAACGAACAATTCAAGAGGCACAGTCGTTTCAGTTCCCAGCGCCCGTCACTTTGTGCACCGCGTTCGTAAGTCTGCTGGGCCAGGCCTGCCATACGATGGCAGTCTACGTCTCTGCAAGCGTTAAAGCACGCACATTCACTGCACCAAGTGCGGAGAAGGTAGGCAGCTGGAGGATAGAAATTGTTCGGCAAAAAAAGGGGGCGTGCGCACATGCGGTGCGCGGATGCTGCCCTGCCGCGCCCGGCCCTGGCCCTTCTGCGGGAAGGGCTTGCGCCCGCCCCCCCGCACCTCCCCGCGGCCTTTTGTCTTGTGCGTGCCCTGGCGCCGCGTGCGCTGCGCCTTGAGCCGAGCGAGCGCTGGAGCAGGGCGACTGACAGTGGGGCTGCAGCCCGCAGTCCGTGTCTTCTCCGCGGTGCACACCACCGGCGCGCGAGGGCACAGCACACGGCACCTCCGGCTGCTGAGCTCGGTGGGGGCAGGTCGGGACGCGCGCCTGCTGCCGTTTGGCCAGCTGCCAGCGCACCACGCGCTGCAGGATGTCCCGCCGCACGGGGACGTTGAACACGTCGCCGGGCAGCGTCACCGAGCCCAGCGCGGCGCGCTGCCAGTTCCAGAGCGGCACCGCCACCCCGGGCGGCCCTGCCAGGTGGCGGGCCCTGGGTCCACCTCGCTCTCCTTGACACGACCGCGCAGCACACCCGGCCTACCAAGGTCGGCTGCGACCAGGAGGGGGCGTTGCCCGTGCTATGGTTGTGAGCGGCGGGAGCTCACCTTCGTCAGGCGCCTCCTGGACGGGCAGAGCGGCGAAGCCGCGCCCGCTGGTGCTGGCCGTGCATGCGCACGCTCTGGCTGGCAACGGGCAGCTCGGCGCAGGAGGCGTCTGCTGCGGAGCCACAACAGCGTGTCAGTCGGCAAGCACACAGCAAGGTTTGGGACAGCTCTCACGTGACTGCACCGGTGCGCACCATGGACTGGGCCGCCCTCGCTGCAAGCAGCCCCAGCTGCCGCAGCCCCCTGGGCAACAGGTGCGCCATCTCCAACTCCCGTCTCCTCCTCACCCCTCCGGCAATCCTTGGTGGTGCAAATGGCCCTTCTTGCTCCCCTTCTCTCGATGGACAAGAAGCCCTATCCCAGCCCTCTCCTCCTCGCAGAGGCGCAGGCGGCCGGGCAGACCTGCAACTGTCCTGGGCGCAGACAGCCGCAGCCATGGGTGCGTCCCTTGCCACGCGGTGCTGTGGCCCAGCTCCTTTTCGTTCAGCGCTGTGCGCACAGGCTGTGCCTGGTCGGGTGTCGTTGCCAAACAGCAGCGCAGTAAAGCGTCGCTACGTCTGCGCGCGCAGGCAAGGTGCACGGGTCCCTGGCGCGCGCGGGCAAGGTGCGTGGGCAGACGCCGAAGGTTGCCAAGCAGGACAAGAAGAAGCAGCCCAAGGGCCGGGCGATGAAGCGGATCAAGTACAACCGCCGCTTCGTCACAGCAGGCATGCGCGCCGCTGATATGCTGGCGCTGCGCGCTCTGCGGCCGTGCCTGAGGCTGCCAGGAGGCTCGCCGAGCAGTGGCGCTATGCACTCAGCGCACGCCGGGGCACTACGTCAGGCTGCTGAGCTGACGGCTGCGGGGTGCATATGTGGCACACGCTTTCCTGGCGTGGTGTCCCAAGTGTCTGTGCGGCAGCAGCCTCACGCGGCTGGTGTGCTCGCGCAGTGGTTGGCTTTGGCAAGAAGAAGGGCCCCAACTCCAACCCGACGTAAGCAGGGCGCGATGCAGCTACCAGCAGGCGCGCGCCTTGGCCGCTTGCCCCTTGATGCTGTACACGAAAAGCGTTCAGGCCGTCTCAGCTTTGCACACATACTGCCTGGACTTTTATGGGTGCTTAAAACAAGGCGCGCGCCTGCTGGTGGCTGCATCGCGCCCGGCCGTCTGCGGGTTGCCCTCACCCAGCAACTCTGATGGATGCCCAGGGAAGCGGCGTCAGGCGCTTCTGCTTGCGCGCCAGGGCCACCGGTTTGCTCGCGGTGCCTGGGATCCTGGTCATGTCACAGGCAGGGGGCGCGCCGCCTTTGTTGAGCTTTGATGCGGTGTGCAGGTGCACTGCCTGGTCGCACAAAGCGGTTGGGACCCTTGGCGCAGCGCGTAGCGTCTCAGCGCTGGGCCGCGGCTGCAGCTGGGAGGACAGCTATGGGCGAGGAGCAGGAGCAGAGAGCGCAGCCGCCGAGCTGGTTAGACCAGCCGGCCGCAGCAGCAGACTGGCTGCAGGCGTCTGGCAGGGCCAGTTGTCTGCCTGCAACACACAGCTGTTCACCGAGCAATACAGCACAGTCTAGGTCATTTCAGGGATAACATGGCGCCTGCACTTTCTTCTGCAGTGCAAACGCTGTTGTGCGGGCTTGTAAACCAGTGAAAGTGGGAGCCTTGAGCTCTAAGAAGAGCTCCACGCCATCGACATGCTGTCACAACAGGCCAGCTAATCAATGAAAATGCGTCTCTTCTTTTATAACAGCAATGGCACACTCTCATCAGTATTCTTCCCTCTATGCATGCAACGCTCACTGGAAAGTTCTGTTTTCATGGACACCTAACTTGGCTGCCAGCGCAAGTGCAGTGCTAATGATCACCGGTCTCACCCCTTGCTTGTAGCTGCTTGCCTCGAAAGCACAGACAGGCAGGCGGCGCCGGGCGCGGGGGCCAGGATGATGCCCAACAGCGGCGCCAGCGTCGTTGGTGCGCGCTGTGCCTGGGACTGTGCGCAGGATTGAAAGAGGCGACGAACAAGGCAGCTGCTGCGTCCACTTCCTGCTGCACACTCCTCCGATAACCTCTAAACTTGCGCCGCGCCTGCGCCAGTGCCGCGCAACTTCAGGCTGCTGGAGGAGCTGGAAAAGGGCGAGAAGGGGATTGGGGACGGCACAGTGAGCTACGGCATGGAGGACGGCGACGACATGCTGATGCGGAATTGGACAGGAACCATCATAGGCCCCCAGAACGTGCGCTGTGCGCAGGCGCTCAAGCAGCCGTCTGCAAGCTCAGCCAGTGATCCTGCTGGCCGCACGTGCTAGTGTATGCTTCGCAGCTGCAAGGGTGTGTGTGCGTGGTGTGCAGACGGTGCACGACGGCCGGATCTATACGCTGAAGATGTCTTGTGGCCAGATGTACCCAGAGCAGGCGCGTCCTCACATTCCGCGTTGCAGCTGCGCTGTCAAGGTGTGTGCGCCGTACGCTGCTGACGCTGGGGGGCAGCGCACTGCCAGGCCCCCAAAGTGAGGTTCCAGACGCGCGTCAACATGAGTTGCGTGGCTGCGGATGGCACGGTGATCCCCGCCCTGCTCTGAAGCTTGGCGCTCTGCGTGCCGTTGACCCACGTTCCTTGCCTTGCGCTCGACCAACAAGAGGGAGCGAAGCAGAGAGACACCGCGTGTACTTGCTGTCTCAACCTGGCCTGCTCCTGGCCACGCCTGTGGCTGACCAGAGGTCCAACCACCCGACAATAAAGATGATGCTGTGGCGCGCCGCGCAGGTGGACGCGCGCCACTTTCACACGCTGGGGCACTGGTCGCGCGAGAAGACGATGGAGACCATCCTGATCGACCTGCGGAAGGAGATGCAGCAGTCGCACAACCGCAAGTTGCCGCAGCCGCCGGAGGGCACCCGCTTCTGAGCCGCGCGGGCGCACTCGCGGAGACGCAGCGCAGCACTCGCCAGCCGTGGCCAGCACGCGCTGGAGAGCTCGATCGGGGGCGGCGGGGCCGCCGCGCGCTGCCGGGCGACGTGCATGAGCACGGGCTGTGCCACAGCGTGTGCGCGCAGCTCTGCCGGGCCACCGGCGGCGGGGCGCTGTCAGGCCGCAGCTGCGAGAAGTCAGTGAGGGCAGGGGCCGCGGCGTGCTCCGGCTCGCTTCCTTGCTGTTACCTTGCTCGAAGAGCAGAGCGACTGGCGCTGCAGCGCTGCGCTGGCAGGCAGAGCTGTCGGAGGAAGGCGCGGCGGGCCTATGTAGTGGGCAGCATGCACCGCAGCGCGGGAGTGGCGGGCTGACGCGCCGGGGCTCTGCTTGCGCGCCTGGCGCTGCGCGCGCCAGCGCTGTGGGAGCGCTGGCCGCGTACCTGCAGAGCGCAAAAGGGCATGCGTCAGGGGGGGGGGGGGGGGGGGGGGGCCCCCCCCCCGGGG
>JAABUJ010000252.1_pt1 | contig 117034 bp, 111 predicted proteins | sample 5559131 | NCBI WGS metagenome assembly JAABUJ01 (sample SAMN10711875, study PRJNA513366) | rock metagenome | isolation source: Antarctica rocks | place: Antarctica: Victoria Land, Mt New Zealand nord | collected 2016-01-07
TATATAATGGTAGAATACCTGTAATACATCAAAAGTTCCATTACGCAGAAATATCTTCCGTCCTCTCAGTTCCAATCGTTGAAGACTCTACGAAAGTGGGTCAGGGTCATCTTGAATAGTATATCCTAAGATTTCACTCCTCTACAAAAGTGGGGGAAGCTCAGTACTCCAAGCCGATTGAGTACACGCCGTGGGCCGAACCAGTCAGGTACCTCTTTCGGCGCTACTACGAGACCGGCAGCATGATCCAGGTTTACCGAGAAATCGCCGACCAGCCGCTGTTCCCTCGCTTGCCTGCGGATATGAAAAATTACTCCGGCTTCCGAGCAAGTAAGAAGCAGGGTGTGTACGATGAAGGTTTTACCATGACGCGCCAAGGGATGAAGTTTTTACTGACCAACCCGCTGTACGCTGGGTATTGGTTCAATCCACTGAACGGCGAATGGATAGCAGACAACCATCCAGCCATCGTACCACCTGAACACTTCTGGTATGCCTTCAAACGGCTCTCGCCAATCCTGCTTGACGGCTCTCCCAACCCCGATTGCATCCAACCTTCATATAGCCGTACCAGCAATAATCTTGAAGACGCCGTCGGCGTCTTCCACGGCTTGCTGACGACCAGTGACGAAGCATTACGTGTCAACCGGCGTGTCGTAAATAACGACGGGCACAAGGAACTGTACTACCAGCTAAGCGACTGTAGGCATGGGTCTAACCCAGTATACTTGTTGCACATTCGCGCCCAGGAGTTCGATACTGTCCTTTTGCCAGTGCTGGTGCAAAAGCTGAAAGACACCAAAGAGCTGGAGGGCTACCGGCAATACGGTGAAACGCTGCAGGCCCAACAGACCGCCCAGAACGCCAACCTTGAGCGGCTACTCGCGGAGAATGAAGCAGAAATACGAGCAACGGAAATCCGCATCGATACGCTGACGGAACCGCGCTTATTGCTGAAGCAGCAGGAGAAATACCAGGGACTACGCACAAGGAATGCGACCCTTAAGCAGCAGCTTGCAGAAAACAGCCAGCCGCAGTCTAGTCGCAATCGGCGGATGCTTAGTTATTATGAACTGATTGAGCAGCTTGGTCCGCACTTTGAGCATATGGAACCAGCAGACAAACGGGTCATCATCGAATCGACCATTGATACTGTTTTCATCAGCATACTTGGTCCGAGCTTCTTACTCGTGCAGATCAACTGGTTTGCGTGGCCCGAGCAGACGTTCCTGTACCGGCGAGACAACGTGGCGTCTGGTACGTGGAGCGATGAGGAGATGACGCGTTTGCGGCAACTCTGGCCGACCGCCAACCCTGAAGAACTACTATTAGCACTCCCCGAGCGGACCTGGAGTGCTATCCGCAGTGCCCAGAAAAACGACAAACTGCCGGGACGCTGGACCCGTTGGGAACCCTGTGTCGTACCCGCTTGGGCCGAACATGGCTATTGTGCGGCAGACGTGGCGATACTTGAGCACTACGGTATGCCGCTGGATTGTCCGAAGCTCACCGAAATCACTGGCTCATCTTCTATAAAGGGAACACAAAAGAGAATGTTTTTCCCGAGGATTGGCCTGTGGTATTGAAAAACTTCGTAAACGCATTGCATCTTGACGGACATGTATACCTGACGGTGGAGATGGAAACCGAAGAAGAATTGCGTATTGCTTATGATGCAGGTAAACGGCTCAATCTACCCTTGATTTATGGTGAATATGCTCATCATGGTGGCTATCATTACTATCCCACATATGAACGTGTGCGTGGTTGGCTGACCGAGGCATCTTTAGTTGTATTGGATGTGGTGGAGGGTGATGGCTACAGGCACTATCTTATGAAAAAGTAGCACATCATCCTCTGTGAATCTGATGCCTATACCTTTTTTAAGTACCGCTGTTATCTTGATGCCTTGCTTGTCTTGCTGGACCTCCCTCGGAATCAGGCTTCGCCCATCATTAAGGTTTCGATTTGGTGCAATTGATGAATCGGCTCCAACGCGTCCACCAATCGATAGGTCAGGTGATCACGTACCTGCTGGGGGAGCGTCTCAAAGAAACGGTTGGTGATTTGCAGGTCATGATGGTCAGCGTTGTGAGCGGTTGGTGAATCTACGCCAAGAACGAGCGCTGGTCGCGATTTATTCGACTGGTTAGCTGTGCCTCGGTGGATGGTCAGCGCCGAGCGGACTGAAATATCTCCCATTTTGGGCATTTTCTTCTGGGCACGCTCTTCGTAACGCGGGTAGTATGCTTTGGGTGGGAACATCTCATGCTGGAACTCCACCGGCAGGTCCCACTGCGTTCCGGGCGCAATCTCGAACGGACCCATATCCTCGAAGACATCGACAGTAGTGAGATTGAATGCCAGCGAATTCAGGCGACGACCGATGAGGGTATCCTGTGGGGAAGGAAAGTCGCGGTGCCAGGGCTGGTTTTGTGCGCCAGGCAAAGGCACGTCGAAACCAATCTCGACAATTTTATACTGCGGCCCCAGGAGAGTTTCGCAGACAGCGACTACCCAGGGGTGGGTGACCAAGGCGACAAAACCGCGGATATCTTCTGGGTGAATCTCCACGTAGTAACGCTTTGGTCCGCGTCCAACCGCACCGCTAGGTCTTTTTAACGCTTCCTGAAAAAGGACTTCAATATCTTCTCCCAATTCCTGGACCCATTGGTGAGGAAAGGCACCTTTATACCCAATAATTCCATCTCCATATAATCCTCCCATGATGGTGGCTACATCAAACGGTTGGATCTGATTCAGGTCGAGAACACTCATCTTTGATATCCTCCTAATCGATTCGCATGCCTTCGATGTTGACCTTGCCCGTCAACGCAAGTCAGGATACTACGTATGTATGAAACGATGACACATTATATCACAAAAACAGGATCAATGCCTTCTGTAAAAGCTTATTTCCCTCATCCATTTTTCTTTGAACAAAAACCACGAGAAACCATTGACGCCACCGTTCAACAAGTGATATAGTATCCATCCGCTCGGCGTTAAGAACGCCGAGCGGATGGATACGGAGGGGTAGTCATTGGCTATCCCAAGTACCTGCATGCGCTTGGAAAAGAAATATTGTGCTACCAGCATCCCTATTGGTGTGGATGCTGGCTTTTTGTGCTGTCACAAAGACTGCTTGGTGGAGGAGAACAGACGTGCTCCATTTCTATGTCGATGTTGCGCGAACCGCATTTCGCCGTCAACTCATGTATCGCTGGGCAAACATTGCGGGGCTGCTTACCAATATTTTCTTCGCCGTCATTTTCAGCTATCTCATTATCGCCCTCTATCAAGCACGGCCTTCAGCAGGTGGCTATAACGTGCATGACACGCTCAGCTACACATGGCTTGTACAGAGTATGATTATGGTGGTGCTTCCTTTTGGTTGGTACGATGTGATGCTCTCTATTCGTTCAGGCGACGTTATCTCTGACTTGAGTAAACCATGCGATTTCTATTGGTACTGGTTTAGTCGCGAAATTGGGCGTGATTGTTATTACATTGTGTTTCGAGCTATCCCTACCTATCTTGCGGGTATGCTCCTCTTCGGTATTGGCATCCCAACAGACTGGCATGCATTGCTCGCATTTTTGCTCATTCTCCCATTCAGCGCGATGTTAGGTATCGCCTATCGCTACCTCTACAATGTCGTTGCCTTCTGGATTACCGAAGCACGCGCAGTAGCTGTTCTGGCTGGAACCATTGCACTTTTTCTAACCGGCTCGTTTGTACCATTTCCTTTTTTTCCAGCATGGGTACGCACAATTGCAGTATGGTTGCCTTTCAATGGTTTGATGAACTTTCCTGCGGAACTGTTTTTGAATAAGTTAAGCACCGACGAGATATGGCTGAATAGTGGACGTTTGCTGCTCTGGCTTTTTGTCCTGACGCTTCTTGTACGCTGGATAACCGCAATTGCTGCAAAACGTGTCGTCGTTCAGGGTGGCTAGAAAGGAGAATGCATACGATGCTACACGCAATAATAGATGATATACGCCTGTACTGGTATCTTGTTGGTATCCAGATACGGGTGCAGTTCCAGTATAAAGCAAACCTGTTGATTGACATTGGTACATTTTTCTTAACGACAAGCTGCGAATTTCTAGGTGTACTTGTTATCTTTGGTCCCTTCCCTTCACTACTTGGTTGGAAGATTGGCGAGGTTGCGCTACTAGCCTCAGTTATGTCGATTAGCTTTGGGTGTGCCGAGATGCTCGGCTCAGGTATAGACAATTTCTCGACAATCGTCAGACTTGGAGAGTTTGACCGCGTACTGCTGCGACCTGTCGGAGCGTTGATACAGGTTGTTGGCAGCGATTTCCGTTTACGCCGCCTGGGGCGTTTGACACAGGGAAGTATAGGGTTTATTGTTGCGCTCATCTTGCTCCCTTCGTTACAGTGGACGCTGTACAAAGTAGTTTTACTACTCATTGGTATCGTAAGCGGTGCGATTATTTTCGTCTCTGTATTGCTACTGGGTGCGACTATCTGCTTCTGGACCGTTGAGACGACTGAGCTTACCAATATCCTCACCTACGGTGGAAGAGAGATGCTGAGCTACCCACTAACGATCTATAGCCAGACGCTACAACGCTTCTTTCTTTTTGTTGTACCATTAGCGTTCGGCTCCTATATTCCAGTATGTGCTATTCTTGGGCACGCTCTTCCATTTGGTCTTCCGGCAAATATCGCATTTATCTCTCCGCTTATTGCACTGATTTTTGCGCTAATTTCGGGGTATATCTGGAGTTTTGGAGTTCGCCACTATCAAAGTACAGGAAGCTAGCTTGCTAAGGAAAGGAGAATATGCATGAAGATGATAGATGTTGAAGGTCTGAGCAAAACATTCCGAGTCGCCCGACGACGTACAGGTATGATAGGAGCATTCCGTAGCATTGTAGACCCGGAGATACGGATTGTGGAAGCGGTGCGCGACCTGTCGATGCAGGTTGAGCGTGGCGAGATGATCGGGCTTGTGGGTCCAAATGGTGCGGGAAAAAGTACGACAATTAAAATGCTAACTGGGATTCTCATGCCCACAAGTGGCAAGGTACAAGTTGCTGGCCTGATTCCGATTCAACAACGGCGTGAGCTTGCTGCACGTATCGGTGTTGTTTTTGGACAAAGGACGCAACTATGGTGGGACCTGCCTCTGATAGACTCGCTACGCCTATTGCGACATTTGTATCGTGTACCAGAGGTGAGACATACTGAGAACCTGGCACAACTACGTGTGATGCTTGAACTCGGCGAATTTATCGACACGCCTGTACGACAACTCTCACTGGGACAACGTATGCGTGGCGACCTTGCGGCGGCACTACTGCATGAACCAGACCTACTCTATCTTGATGAGCCGACGATTGGTTTAGATGTAGTAGCAAAGGCTCGCATACGAGAGTTTCTGCTTGAACTCAACACACGTAAAGAGATCACTATGATTTTGACAACTCATGACATGGACGATATAGAGATGTTATGCCCGCGTATGATGATTATCGATCATGGACGCAAACTCTACGATGGAACTGTTACGTCAATTCGAGAACGCTTTGGTGGGAATCGTACTCTCGTTGCTGTACTGGACCCTGCTGCACTTGCCGCTTTGTCTCATGATACGCAAGGTCAGCCAGTTCTTCGTGATCTTCCGCACGATGTACAGCAGATACACTCAGAGGGACCGCGCCTGTGGCTAAGTTTTGGACGAGAGGCGATGCCGGCGCATGAGTTGGTGGCATGGCTGGGAGCAAGGCATCAACTACGCGATGTAACATTTCAAGAACCAGAAATTGAGGACGTAATTCGCCGTATTTATGAAGAGGGCTTGCTGCTACAAGCCACTCGCTAGTACTGTGAACGCTACAAAATGCTTGCATCACCTGAATTTATTTGCTAAGATGTAGTAGGACAAATGTTGAAATTAAAAGTCCTTGTAGATTTATTCTTATATTATTAAGAGGAGAGCAAGAAACTTATGGATAGTTCTCTTCAAAGTGCTGCTAAGCTTACCACAGAAGAGTTGACCGAATCGCTGGCGAAAAAAGGGGGTGTCGTAGAGAACGCAGAGGGTCATGATGAAGAAGAGCATCATATCCACCTGCCGAACCCCAGCTTATGGCCCCTTTTATTGAGTGGCGCAATGTTACTTGCCGTTATTGGGATATTGTTCTTTCCTGAAAACCCCTGGCTTACCATTGTTGCTGTACCACTGGTCATCATTGGTATTTTAGGCTGGGCATTGGAAGATCCGATGGCACCAAAAACCGACAAGCTAGCAAGTCTTTATGGCCGCAGGGAGGCTCCTTCGCGCTTCCGACTTGGTGAGCAGGCTGTTGACAAAGATGGGTATATTCTCGGCAAAGTTGAAGCACGTTTTGCAAACTATATTCTCATCGAGCGCAGTAGTGGTTTGCTCGCAAAAGCGTACTACGTACCACAGAGTTATGCGACTAATGACAAGAAAAGAGGCTTTGTTCGACTTTCGTTGAGCGAGGACGAACTTGTGAGCAAGGGTTATAACGCTGTTCCTGATGACCTCTATGATAATACGCCGGAGTACGGGGCACCAATCACCAGTGGTATTGCTCAATTCGCGTTTGGTCCATTATCACCTGCCGAGACAGGGCATTACAACTATGGCCCTAACTTTCCAGGCATGAACACCGACGCGAGCGGTTCATATCACCATGATGAGGTACGACCAACGCCACAGCGTTACGTCGCTGATCGCCGCCACCGATTATATGCCACCGAGAAAACATTACCCAAGTCGGCTACTAACCCAGAGTAAGAGATACGTTCTCTTCAGAACAAAGGAAAGCACTATGTACAGTTTTAATCTCGTACATAGTGCTTTCCTTTGTCTCAATTACTGATAGTCGTAGAAGCCTTTGCCACTTTTGCGACCATACATACCGGAGATGACCATGCGGCGAAGCAATGGTGGAGGCGCGTACAAAGGGTCTTTATACTCTTCGTAGATAGCCTCTGCTGCCCACATGGTCGTGTCCAGCCCCACGTAGTCAAGAAGTGTAAAGGGACCCATTGGATAACCACAACCCAGCTTCATCGCGGTATCTATGTCGTCGCGTGTCGCCATGCCGTTCTCCAGCATACGAATAGCCGCCAGCAGATAAGGGATGAGCAAGAAGTTGACGATAAAGCCAGCAGTATCTTTCGCAAGAACAGGCTTTTTACCAAGCGAGATTGCAAACTGTTTCACCGTCTCGATAGTTTCTTGCGATGTAGAAATTGTTTGAACAATCTCCACGAGTTGCATCACAGGTGCTGGATTGAAAAAGTGCAAGCCACATATCTTGTCTTGCCGCTTCGTCACCGCCCCCATCTGGGTGATATTAAGTGACGATGTGTTGCTCAAAATAAGCGCATCCGGTTTTAGTGTGTGGTCCAGCGCAGGAAAGAGGCGTAGTTTCTCTTCCATATTTTCTATGACTGCCTCGATGACAAGATCACACTCTGCAAAGTCTGCGATATCGAGTGTTCCACGAATGCGAGTACGGTTTTCATCGACCTGCCCATGTGTAAGCTTACCTTTGCTTGCCATCATATCCCACGCCCCATAAATACGTGCCAGACCCTTATCGAGCAGTTGTTGGTTGATCTCACGTACAACTACGTCGTAGCCCGATTGGGCACACGTCTGGGCAATGCCAGCACCCATGAGACCCGCACCAACGACCCCTACTTTGGAAATTGCCATCGTGTCTTCTATCCTTCTAACCTATTTTTACGAAGTTTGCCTAAGAGTATTGTAACACAGAATGAGCTTATCTACGGTGACGAAAAAGTGACGAAAAAGCGACGAAAAAGCGATTAATAATTTCATTGCCTTTCAAATTACGCGCAAGTACAATAATAGTAGACATGCGAAGGCCAAAAATCATCAATTAAATGAAGGAGGTTGTAGTTCGATGTCAAGAACTAATCTTTTGGATGGATTGCATCTGGTTATCCACGAGGTACAAGGGCAGCGAGGACGCAGGTTGCTAGCCATCCTCCTTATCCTAGTATTGGCAACTGTGGTGGTTGCAGGCACCTTCAAGCCAATGACGGCTCATGCCGCAGGCACCTTTACCAACCCTATTGGTCCAAAACCTGACCCGTTCATGACCTACTATAATGGACAGTATTACCTGGTTGAGGCCAACGGCGATAACACTATCCGCATGCGCTCGACGACCAGCATCGGTTCGCTGTACAATGCGACCCCGCAGATTATCTGGACTGAGAACGATCCCAGTCGCAACCGGGATGTCTGGGCACCCTCATTCTACACATTCAATGATCACTGGTATGTCTACTGGACTGGCGACGACGGCAATATTGGCAACCACCGCATGCAGGTGCTGGAGTCTGATGGCCTACTCTCACAGGGTGCAAAGCCGAACAGTTCCTACCACTTTAAGAGTACCCTCAATGATCCTGTCAACAACGTTCTGGGCATCGACGGCATTCCGTTCGTTCACAACAATCAGATGTACTTTGTGTGGGCAGCAGGCTACTGTTGTGGCTTCGACACGTTACGTCTCTCGACAATGAGCAACCCATTCACGCTATCAGGCACGAGTGTCGCACTCAATGTGGATAGTTGCGAAGGCGTGGCAGAGGCACCTTCGACGCTTCACCGTAACGGACGCACCTGGCTTGTGTACTCGGTGTGCGATACCGGTAAACCAGAATACCAGTTGAAGATGCAAAGCATCAACGATGGGGCAGACCCCATGAACCCGAACAACTGGCAGGACTGGGGCACCGTTTTCCAGAGCAATCCCGGAGCTGGTGTCTGGAGCGTAGGCAGCAACGGCTTCTTTCAATCGCCTGATGGGACGCAGGATTGGATTGTCTATCACGGCAAAGATACCGATGCGAGTGGGAATGACACATACTCACATCGTATCACGCGGGCACAGCAGTTCACCTGGAATGGTGATGGCAGCCCGAATTTCGGTAGCCCAGTGGGGTTAGGTGTTCCGATTGCAGTACCATCGGGTGATCCAGGCACAGGTGGTGGGGCAACCGGACCAATTGGTGCTCCGGGCGGCAAATGCGTAGATGTTGCAGGTGCAAACTCGACCAGCGGTACTATCGTACAAATGTGGGACTGCAACGGCACGAACGCTCAAGCTTGGACGGTGGCTTCCAACGGTACCTTGCAGGCACTAGGTAAATGCCTCGACATCGACGGCAATGGTACCGCCGCTGGTACCAAAGTCGAACTATGGGACTGCAATGGTGTCGGTGGTCAGCAGTGGGTTCCGCAGTCCAATGGCTCTCTGCTCAACCCACAGTCGGGTCGTTGCCTGGACGACCCTGCTGGCAATACTGCTGACGGCACACAGCTACAAATCTGGGATTGCAACAACCAGTGGCCCCAGGTCTTCCATCTACCATAACCGTTAACGCCTACGATATAGGGGAGACCTTTGCGGTCTCCCTACCGTTGTCACGCGCTTTTGTAAGTGCTGTCAGATACTCTAATGCCATCGTTGGCAAAAGGTAGTTATCCTGGACGCGCTGATGAGCAGCTTTGCCGAGTTGATGCCAGAGGTCTCGGTCTTGAAGAAGCTTGAGCGTATCCTGAGCGCATGTTTCTGTGTCATCAACAATGTACCCGTTCTGTCCGTCGAGAATCTGTGTACGCAAGCCCGTCGCGGATGTTCCCACGACGGGCTGGTACTTCCACATCGCCTCCGTCGCTGTCAAACCAAATCCTTCACGCGGTGAGCGTTGGAGGATAACGCTCGAATAACGTTGGAATGCGTTCACTTGCACGTGCTGTATCTGAGCAGGATCAGAGAGCAAATGTATGTCCGTATCTTTCCCCGCGTAGTCCTGCAACTGCTTGAGTATTTCTTGTGCGCTAATATCATCGGCGGCTTCCATTGCCCCAACAAGTGCGACCTGAACAGTAGGGAGTTGTTGTTTTACCAGTCGATACACATCAATCACCTGCCAGGGATTTTTCCAGGTGCTGAACCGCGAAACCTGTGTGATCAGAGGACGTGTCGTATCTATCCCGCAATCGCTCAACAGTTTTAACCCATACGCTTGTGCGATATCTCGATTCTTTTCACCGAACGGATCAATTGTTGGCGTAATAACCTGTGTTTTGTCATGCGGCAATTCAGGAAAGATTGACGCCTGGGTATTAAAAACATAGACAACATAAGGATCGAGGAACTGCTCGATATATGCCTTTGCGCTCGCGTTGGGATGGGCAGTATCTACGTGACACATCCATAGTGCTGGCCTCATCCAGGGAAGAAATGTTGCAAGGGGAGCGAGTTGAAAGTCATGGATAAAATAGAAGTCCGCCTGCTTTTCCTGTACATAGCTCTCAGACACTGTATGCTGTAAAGAGTCGAGGAAGACGCGCTGCTCTTGAGTGGAAAGGCCCCCTTGTCCAATACCTTGCAACATCTCTCCAAGACGTGCCACGAAACGATTTTCGGCATCAGCGAGCGTAATCACATCCCATGTATGCGGAATGCCGAGTTCCTCCATGAGAGGAAGGAGTGCTGCCAGCAGTTCGGCTACCCCTCCACCATGACGTGTCGTATTGATGTGCAGGACATGTACTCCTGCCAAAGACTCAGCAACATGGTAGATACGAGCAAGCATATCTTCACCAACAAACTGGGCATACCGGTCTAATCGTGGTGATCGTTTCATAAGAACGTACTCCTTCTTTTCGCATGCTCTCTACATGATACGATATAGAAATTCTTTAGTGCAGTCCACCACACTTCCTTTCTTCCTATATCTCAAACAGCGAAGAAATAGGGATTTCTACTAATAGACAATTAGGGTGAATTGCTCTATATTCATGTGGAGGGAATAATTTATATTCAACGAGAACAGATTTTAGAGGAAATCATTCATTTTATGGAGCGTGTAATACGTACTTGTGATTATACATTCACTCTCATTATCGCTGAAAGGATGTGTTAACAATATGCTATTTTCTCGTAAAGTGTTGCAACGAATCCTGGGTGTGTTATGGCTCATTGATGGTCTCTTACAGTTACAACCACAAATGTTTACCATGAATATGGTCAATGGTGTCATGAAGCCCATGCTAAATGGTCAACCTGGCTTATTTGAACCGAGCCTTCAGTTCATTGTTACCCAGACCACGCTCCACCTTGTGGCTGTTAATCTGCTCATTGCCATAGTGCAAATTCTACTAGGACTCGCCTTCCTCTTCCTTCCTGATCGTTGGATGAAGGAGGTCGTAATCGTTTCTATCGTGTGGGCCTTCGTCGTCTGGTATGGAGGCGAGGGGATGAGCATGCTCTTGACAGGGCAAGCAAGCGTACTATCGGGTGCGCCGGGGGCGGTGTTACTCTATGCGCTGCTCGGTCTAGCCGTTTATCCACGTAATCAGGCGAATGAGGCAACGACAAGAAATTATGACGACGGATTGCTCACACGAAGGGCATTACGTTGGGTACTCTCAGGCTTCTGGTTCTTTGCTGCGTTACTCCAATTGCAGCCATACTGGTGGCAACCACAGCAGATTTCTCAAGCTATTAGCGCGATGATAGATCAAGGCGGCCTGAATAGCATACTGGTTGACCCCGTTCTCACAAATCTCGCAAACGCTACAGCCAACATCGAGGTGCCGCTCAATATCACGCTCATTGTAGTGTTCCTGGCTCTTGGTTGCGGTCTGGCTTTTGCTAAGGAAAACCAGTTGCGCCCCTTCCTGATTGCGTCCATTGTCCTGAGCGTCATCGTGTGGTATTGCTCTCAGGCGTTTGGCATGATTCTTACTGGCATGGCAACTGATTTCAATTCAGGCTTGCTCCTCGTCGTTATCGCGCTGGCATGCTGGCACAAGGCACACGCTTTGCAAGCCGCACGTATACAGGATGTACACGACGAAGTGCAACAGACAGAAGGATCGGGAACAGTGCAACATGCATAAGCACGAATAAGAGATTGCAGAAGACGCGTGGGCAACGTGTACATGTTGTCCACGCGTCTTCTTGATTACTTTTCTTCTATGAAGGCGCGTATCTGCTGTAGCGGTCCTTGATCAGCCAGAAAGACGATTGTGTAATGATTCAATGCTGGAAAGTTGACGTAGCGGCAATTGGGGATTGTGCGTTGTGCCTCTGCTGCTGCGATTTCCGTCACTAACTGGTCATTCTCGACGAATAAGCCTTGCCCTGCACGTAGCAGGAGCGTTGGAACGGTAACATGCGCCCACTGCTGCTCCGGCTGGAACTCTTCAAAATGCGCGGCCTCCTCAAGAATGCCTGCTTTATAGCTCTTGGGCAGAACCGAGCCATCGTTTTCATGTAGAACATCATGAGCGTAGTAAATATCTACATACTCATTCCAGTAGGGACCAAGAAATGGAGCGGCTTTCATGCGTCTGATGTACTCCTGATATGAGGAAACTGTTGTGCCCAGGCGATCAATTGCAGCGGTCAACCACGCAGGTTGCTCAGCGGCTGTTCGCCACGGCAATGGTGTTCCAGCATCGAGGAGAACTAACTTGCTCAATTTGTCGGGATAGTGAGCAGCCAAGTAGAGCGCAATCATGGCACCGAGCGAGTGACCAATGACGATAGGACGCTCAAGGCCGAGTTCGTCAATCAGTGCAGCAAGTTCCGCTGCATGAATGGGAACACTATAGCCTTCTTCAGGTTTATCACTATCTCCACGTCCTCGTAGATCATAGGCGAAAACGCGATGAGTAGGCGCAAGGTCATCGGCTATGGCTTGAAAAAAGAATGCATTCGCCGTAATACCATGAATGCAGATAATTGGTGCCCCTTGTGTACCCCATTGTACCCAATGTAAGGTGACATCATCCGCGATAATAAATTCATCATGTACTGGCTTCGTTGGCATAAGTTGCTCCTTGCTGTTCAAACATGCGCCACTTGGCGAAGGTTGCGGCGATACGCGTTAGCCCTTCCTTTTGCCGCTGCTGCGACGAGTGCCAGACTTTCTGGTGATTGAGCATTGATACTTTAGGCCAGAAAATCCCCTGGACGATACGCAGGTAGTCGTCTGTCTTAGGTGCAAAAAGAAAGGCTTTATCTGGCTCCAGATAAAAGTATTGGCCTTTCGATATATACCATGCACGGATATTGTCCTGTGTCTGCACCGTTTCCGTTGCAAGTTGTTGACACAGATCATGTTGTTTCTGCTCTAGTGTCCCAAAGGGAAAACAGTGTACATGGGCATGGAATACCGACTGATGAAAGATGCCATGTTCCCAAAAGGTTGGAGGCAGATAGTATTGTTGCAGGAAACGTTGAGCCTCTTGCTTTAAGGCAAAAAATTCCGCATCCAGTTCCGCAGGTATGGCTCCATAGCATGCATAGTGCAGTTTAGGCATGATAAGTATATGACCCTCGACAAGAGGGGCGTGATCGGCGACAAGACGAAAATTTGGAGTCTCTTTGAGTATGTTCGTGGCGATAGCATTGCGTTGACAAAATACACAGTCGGCGCGTACTGCTTCTACGCCCAAGGAGACACTGCTCCCATTTTGCATAAAGGTCACTCCTGAGATAGATTGTCCCTTTTCTGGGTGTAGCCTTTCAAGAAAGGCAACCGCAAGGGAGAAGTTGGTTTATTGTGTTATCCTGCGTGACGAAAACCAGCTTCGGCCATCGTAAGTGGTGTTCCTTCGGCGAGCATGCCTGCATCCACGACTTCGGCGATAACGAGCGTCGAGTCACCTGCTGGTACTGTTTGTTGCACGTCGCAAGCCACCCAGCCTAGAGCCGATTGTAGGATTGGATAACCAGCATTCGTTGTGGTATAGGGAATACCAACAAGCTTGTCCGGTGTGCGTGTAGCAGACTTTCCCAGTGTGCCAGCAAGTTCGCGCTGCCCGGTCTGTAGCACATTTATCGTAAATTTTCTGCTATTCAGGATGATTGAGAGCGACTTTGCGTTATTTTCTATAGAGACAGCAACTAAGGGTGGCTCAAACGAAATTTGTGTGAGCCAATTAGCAGTGAAGGCGTTCACATCTTGCTGGCCTGCACACATGACAGCATAGAGTCCATACGTAAAAAGACGTAATGCCTGTTTTTTTATACTTTGGTCCAAGAGAATGTCCTTTCTACAACGTCAAATAGAAGATACCTTATTATATATCTTCTGACGGCTAAAAAGGGACGTGTATTGACCAATCCTTCTCGGTATAAAACTTTATAGCCATGATATGGCCGCTAGCAAAGAAAGTGTATAGCAATATATGTCTATATTTCGTTTCGCTTGTGAGTAATTCTAGTAAATAAGAGATAGTATATAGAGGTAAACCCCTTCGCGAGGAGTAGGTACTAACGAGATGCAGAGGCAGAGCAATATGGCAAAACACAGAAAAACAACATGGACTATCACTTCATTCCTACTCGTTTTATCAGTTATGATAATAACTACAAGTGTGTTTATGGCGCGGGCCAGAATGACGAATATTGGCTTGATGTCATCTTCACCCACAACTAGACCAAAGCCAACCGCAACTTCAGTGCCAACACCTACACCCACGCCAATATTTGATCCCAACGTTGGTGCTGTGTTGCCATCACATCGGGTCGTGGCATTTTATGCCGTACCAGGGGCAGAGCCAACGGGACCAGCGTATGAGTTAAGCGAGGATATGTATAACCAGTTGGTTCAACAGGGTGATGCCTATCAACAGCTTGATCCGGCACATCCCATTCAGGCCGGTATTGACCTTGTAGTAAGCGTACCGGATTCTTTTCCTGGCCCCAATGGGTACTACAGCCATCATGTCGATCCCGATACCATCCAGGCATATGCGGATTTCTGTCAAAGTCATCATCTCCTGCTATTTTTAGACCTGAACATCGGACTCGCACCTGTGATGGAAGAGGTCAATTACTTCTTACCTTACCTGGAAAAATATACATTCGTCCATATGGCGATAGACCCTGAATGGATGTTCCCACGTCATGATGGCATCCCTGGCGTGAATTTGAGCAATGTGCGAGCTTCAGATCTGAACCCCATCATTCAAGCAGTAGCGGAACTCCCGATGAAATATCACGTTCCTAGAAAAATACTTATTATCCATCAATATCGTCCGAGTGGTGATGGAACCGCCAATCCCCATGACGCTGGACAGGCCGAGATTGCGGATAAGCAAAACCTGTTGTTTGATACACGCGTCGATGTGGTAATTCATGTTGATAGTGTTGGGGGATACGTTGGTGATCGCGCCGACAAAATACAGCAGTATACCAACTGGGTGAAGGGAGATATGCAAAAATACTCTAACTTTCAATACGGGGGCTTTAAGTTGTTCTACCATATTGAGTCGAAAACCCGCTTGATGACACCACAGGAGGTCCTTGCGCTTGATCCAGCACCATTAGTGGTGACATATGGTAACTAGTGGCGAGTAATCGAGTATGGCAAGCTTACCCAAAAATGCTATTGTGGAACACAACATTGGACAGAAGGCTCATTCTATGCGATATTCTCATGGATACATTTTCGCAGGATTGGAGGTTTCTGTATGTCTTCTACATATTCGTCACAGAACACAACGCCCCGTTGTCAAAACTGCGGAGCGTCACTCGGTCTCAGGAATCCACGTTGTGCAAACTGTGGTTTCTATAATAGGGTGCCATCTACAAATAATGGTCAACAGCAACTTCCTCAACCTCCATCGCCTTGGAATTCACCACATCAGCCTGTGCAACAAAGTCCGTCAATGCAGCGGTTTGATCAGCAACAGGGACAGGCTGATAGTCAATTGCAACGCTATCCTGCGCCACCCGAACAAAGAAATAGATATAACCAGCCTACATCATATCAGGTCCCCCCTCAACAGTCACAAGCAATCGTGAGTCCAGCAGCGTTTGGCATGCCTCAATCCATGCCCCAGAATAATATTTCGCAACTCCCTGTGCATTCTCTCCATAATGCAGACAATACGTATGGGTATCAATCTGGTCAACTCACAAATAATGTCGGTCGCCATGCTCAACAGCAATCACCGTCGTTTTATAGGGAACCTGAATCGCGTCGCCGACCTCAGTTGGGACGAATTATAGGTGTGTGTGCGCTACTCATTGCACTGATTGGAGCAAGCTTTCTGGTCTATACGTTCCTGTTTGCACAGAAAAATACGCAATCCGACTCAGGTGGCACTACACCAAAAGCTGCCGCGACAAATCCTGTGCCAAAGGGTAATCCCCTCTTTCAAGATGCGTTTGCAAGCAATACCAATGGTTGGAGTATACAAAGTTATCCCGGTGAATTTTCCGTGTCACTGGGAAACGGTGCGCTAAAACTGGAAAATGATAGCCATAAATTGCTCTGGGAACTTATTCCAGGGAGCAAAACGTATGCCGATTTTCAGCTCTCTGTCGATGCTACGCTCTCGAAGGGGTCACAGGATAATGGCTATGGTGTGTACATCCGAGGGGCATTGAGCCAGAATATGTCGATAACAGCATTTTATCGTTTTGAATTGTATGGCGACGGCTCCTTTGCCCTCTTCAAAGGGACAACCGATGCCAATGGAGTTACTACAACGCCGCGCCTCGTCGATTATACAAATAGTTCGGCAATTCAAAAGCAGGGTGGTATCAACCATATTGCTATTAACGCGACAGGTTCTAAACTGCAATTCATGGTCAACAATCAAGTCCTGAGTACGATTACCGACACCGCGTATACAAGTGGAGCTATTGCGCTGTTTGTCTCAAACCTGCAAGACGCTCGGCCAGGGGCGGAGGCAACATTTGCTCATCTCGCATTGTATCCAGCGCAAAAGTGATTAACCAGTAATAATGTTCGCATAAACGCCTGGGTCAACGTTGCCTCCACTGACAATACAACACACTCGTTTACCCGCGAAACGGGCTGGATTGGCAAAGATGGCACCAATAGCAAGCGCACCCGTCGGCTCGACTTTCAAGTTGACATAGCGAAAGCAATGGCGGGTTGCCGTGAGTATCAATTCATCGGGTACCTCGATAATATCGCTAAGACTCTGCTGTAGTATCTCCCAATTGAGATGACCAAGGCTGATGGTACGCGCACCATCAGCAATTGTCGCTGGCTCCTGTTCGTTACGAATCAGGTGTCCACTATGCAGTGAGCGAGCGGCGTCGTTGCCTAACAGAGGTTCTGCCCCGATGATCTCGGTGGTTTTGTGCAGATACTCGCGTGCAATGACGACACCCGACGAAAGGCCACCTCCACCTACGGGAACGATTATAGTATCGAAGTTCCCCATCGTAAAAATATCTTTGCCTAACGTCGAGTTGCCTGCGACAACGCGATAGTCATCATATGCCTGTGCCTGAAATGCATCGGGCTGTTCTTGTAGCAATTGTGCGACCCGTTCGGCGCGACTTACCTGTCGCACATCAACCAGATCGACGTGACCACCATATGATTGCACGGCATCGATCTTAACTTGTGCCGAGGTCGAAGGCATTACAACGGTACATGTTTTGCCAAGTAACTTGCTGGCATAGGCTACCGCTTGACCAAAATTCCCTGACGAAGCTGTTACTATACGGTGTTGTGAGATAGATGCGAGAAGATTGTAGGCTGCACGAAACTTAAAACTTCCCGTATACTGAAAGGTCTCGCTGGCAATGGTGACATCACAGTGAAATTGTGTAGCAAGAGCCGGACATGGACACGGCAAAAGCGTTGTTGGCCGTACATGCGGCGGAAGTGTCTCCCATACGTTTGTAATATATGCCTCGGTTAATGCTGGTGCTGTGGTATAGTTTTTCATAGAGCGATTCTCCTTATGGTGATCTCGCTTTATTGTAACATGAGATCAAATATATGTAACATAATTATGGACGACAGGGAAAGTATTGTATGAAAACAGAAGGGAAAAATATGTCAGATACAAATGAATATACATCAACACTTCGCGTCCGTCTAAGTGCAAGCACTGCTCATTATGGTGGCAATCTTGTCAATGGTGCCCACATGCTCTCATTATTTGGTGATGTGGCGACGGAACTTGCCATTCTTTGTGATGGTGATGAGGGCTTGCTGGTAGGCTATGAAAGCATTGAGTTCTTTGCCCCATTGTACGCTGGCGATTTCGTTGAAGTGACGGGACGCATCACGAATATAGGCCGCACATCGCGACGATTGGAATTTGAAGCGTACAAGGTGATTGCTCCGAGGCGAGATATAAGTGACTCTGCCGCGGATGTTCTTACGACACCACTGCTTGTAGGACGAGCGATAGGTACAACGGTGGTGAAGATGGAGCAGCAACGCAAGAAGCACGAGCAGTAACGTGCTAAGAAGTAGACAAAATCGACTTTCAGGAAGTCGATTTGTCTACTTCTTAGCACTACATATTCACCCATACACTGCCATTTTTATGACTTTCAACCGCTTTGGTGACGAACTGCATGCCACGTAAGCCATCATAGACAGTGGGATAGCCACCCATTGGTTTGTTGCCCTCTTCCACTCTGCGAATGTCGGCGATAATCATCTTGTAGAGGTTGGCAAACGCTTCGAGGAAACCTTCTGGATGGCCTGCTGGCAATCGAGTTGCAGCTTTAGCCTCTTCACTCATATAGGGCAGCCCGGTACGCAGTATTTGTGTTGGCTGCCCTGGTTGTTTGAAGATGAGCGTGTTAGGGTCCATCTGGTGCCATTCCAATCCTGCTTTGCTCCCATAGATACGGATGGTGAGGTTGTTTTCTTCGCCTGCTGCAATCTGTGAGCAGGTCAAAATGCCTTTGCCGCCATTTTCGAGCCGTAGCAGCATGTTGGCGTCGTCTTCAAGTGCCCTGCCCGCTACAAATGTGGTTAGATCGGCACACAACGAGGCGATTTTGAGGCCAGTAATGAACTCTAGCAAATTCTCGCCATGTGTCCCAATATCGCCGATACAGCCAGAGATACCGGATTTTGTCGGGTCAGTACGCCATCCCGCCTGCTTATTTCCTGACTTCTCTACCGGCTCGATTAACCAATCTTGAACGTATTCGACAAGGACCTTTCTGACATCGCCAAGCATACCGCGACGTATAAGGTCCCGTGCATGGCGAATAGTTGGATAGCCTGTATAATTGTGCGTCAGTGCAAATACAAGATCATTGCTCTCGACGAGCGCAACCTCTTCTTGCGCTTCCTCAAGTGTGAACGACATGGGTTTATCCGAGACAACATGAATACCATGTTCGAGAAACGTTTTTGCAACCGGGAAATGCATATAGTTTGGCGTGGCAACGATGACGAAATCAATGCCATCTTCAAGTTGTGCTTCAGCTTCAGCCATATCCTGGAAACTGTTGTACGAACGTTTGAGATACCACGCCTGCGCCGAAGTTGCCGCACGTTGTGGATCGGTGGACATAGCACCTGCGATAACCTCGGCTTGACCATCTAATTCGACGGCCATACGGTGGACCGCTCCAATAAATGAGCCTTGTCCACCACCCACGATGCCTGCTCGCAATCGTCTATTTGCTACATTTCGATTCATTTTTACTCGCTCCTTTCTGCCTGCATCTCGTCTTGCCAAGGATGTGCGCCCATCTTGAGTGGTGTGGGACGCTCACAGATACTCGTCAATTCTATATGCCTGCCCTGTTGGGAAGACTCTAAGAAGGATTGCATGATATCGAGTACATGATAGGCCATAACACCATTTGCACGATGCATACGACCAGAACGCATTGCATAGGCCATATCTGCCAACCCTATGCCACGCGAGTTACTCGTATAGCCGTAAGTTAATGGCACTTCTTCCCACTCTCTACTCCGCCCCAAACTGATAAAGACGGGACCACCAAACGTATTGGGGTCAGGCACACTTAGCGTTCCCTCGGTTCCGTATATCTCTATACGTGGCAGATGATGTGACCACACGTCAAAGCTTGTGATGAGCGTGCCTACTGCTCCACTGGCGAAATCCATCACACCCGAAATATGGGTAGGTGTATTGACGGTCATGGTTTGTCCTTGTAGTGGACCAACAAGCACTGGACGCTCCGAAAACGTGGTGTGAGCAGTGGCGGAGACACGACGAATAGGACCGATCAGATTGATAAGCGCAGTGAGGTAATATGGTCCCATGTCGAATAGTGGTCCCCCTCCTGGTTGGTAAAAGAAGTCGGGGTTATAATGAAATACCTCTGGCCCATGATTGAGCATGAAGGCGGTTGCGGCTACAGGCGTACCTATTTTCCCTTCGTTAATCAACTGAATACATGTCTGTATACCACCGCCGAGAAATGTATCGGGGGCACTGCCAACACGAAGATTTTTAGCATGGGCGATATCCAAAAGAGCTTTTCCCTGCTCTCTATCAATCGCCAGAGGCTTCTCTCCATACACTGATTTGCCTGCATGTATCACATCTATACCAACTTTTGCATGAACATTAGGGATAGTGAGATTAACAACGATTTCTATATCAGGATCAGCAAGTAGCTCTTCAACGCTATACACTTTTGGAATATTATAGCGTTGAGCCTGTGCATGGGCGCGCTCCATGTCAATATCGGTACATGCAACGATATTCAAAATATCGAACAGCCGCGGTGATTCCATGTAGATGGAACTAATCTGCCCACAGCCAATGATGCCAACGTTCGTTTTGTGTTCCAAATGTCTGATCCCTTCATCAAAATAACGTGTTCAGCTTAATTAGCAAATTTACACTCAAAGTGTGCGTATGACATTATATCCTACCACCAATACCCTAACCAACATCGGCACTATTGCTCTCTTTTCGGGGACGACGGCGCGTTGTAACTTTACACCTCATGGAATATCTCTTTGTAGGCGACGATACGCAATCGCCTGTAGTCGGCAAACCAGTTGCCATCTTTGAAAAGCTGTGTACGGGTCTTCTCTTCTATGTATTCTAACGCTTGTTGCTTGACCTCTTCGGAAACATTGGCGAAGATACGATCTCCAAACATCTGTATCCAGTTCCTCAATCCTTTCTTGCCTTCCTCTAGTTTTGTTGGACGATCAAAAAGAAGTGCCATCTGTACAGCAAGGCCATGCCGCTCTAGTAGGGACGTGTATTCACCTATCGAGGGGAAATACCAGCCAAAATCTACCTTTGTATGCGTAAGTTCCCACAATGATTGCTCGACAGCCGTCGTAATAGTTGCCACATTGCCTTTTCCGCCAAACTCCGCAACCAACCTCCCATTTGGCTTTAAGGCTGTTGCGATATGCTGCACGGCCTGGTCTGCCTCTCTCACCCAATGGAGGGTCGCATTTGAAAAGATTGCGTCAAAGGAAAACGGGAAGGCGAAATCTCTCGCATCCGCGACAAGAAACTCGACATCGGAATATGCGAGACGGGCTGCTTCAATCATATTGGCAGAACTATCTATTCCTACTACATGCGCCCCCGACTGTGCAATGGTATGTGCGAGATGGCCCGAACCGCACCCCAAATCCAAGATAGCTTCACCAGCCCTTGGTTCCAGAAGGGGTAATAGACCCTTCCCATATTCGGAAACAAAGGCATGTTTTTGATCGTAGAGTGGTGTATTCCAATCGTTATCTGGCATAGAACGGCTCCTTCTTAATATACGATCCCTGCATCACTGCCGCCAATAATGACGAGTTTGGTCACGAATATATCCTCTCTTCTCCTGTAGCATTCTCAGTCATGTCAACAAACCCTCTTTCCTGAAATAAGATACCATCTCTCTTCTTCTGTGTCGTGGTTGTCTCATCTGAGACGGCCTGTCAGAAATGCCTCCGTCCGCCAGTCTTGTGAATGAGAGAACACGCGCGATGTTGGTCCCCACTCAACGAGTGTTCCTGCCGAGAAAATGCCTGTCGTATCTGCTATGCACCGAGCCACATTCGGGGTGGACGTCGCCATGACTTTTGTAGAGATGAAAACCTGTGAAAAGTGCTTGCGTTGATAAGCGGCTCTCTTCTTTCTCTCTCTTCTCTCTTCTCCTCCCTGATGTCGGTATGACGCTCTAGGAAGCGAGTTCTTCTACCCGAAGGCCGACCAGCGCAGCACTGATACGCCAGAGTTTTTCAGCAGTTGCTTCCTCGTAGGAGGCTGGTGATGAACGCACCACCTTCCTGCGGAAGTTGACATACTTCCCAGTGAAACCTTCCACATCTGGTGAGGATGTCAGGTAGATCGAACTCTGCGCCGCATGCTTGGCGGTCAGCCAAGGTGAGAGGAACGGCAGGATGAGCCGAACGGCAAGGGGTAATGGAACCGCTTTGGTCCCTTCAAGCGTCCCTCCAGGATCAGCGGCATTCACCGTCACGTTGGTACCACTCAGACGACGCGCGAGTTCATAGGTGAAGAACAGATTCGCGAGCTTTGCTTGTCGATAAGCACGCATCATATCATAATCTTTTTCCGATTGCAGGTCATCAAAATCGATGTGGCCAGAACGATGCTGGTTCGAATTGACAGTCACAATCCGTGCAGGTGTGTTGGCTTTCAGAGTGGGAAGCAACAGATTCGTCAGAAGGAAAGAAGCCAGATGATTTGTCACAAAGGTCGCTTCCAGACCATCAGCGGTCACCGTCCGCTGGGCATTGACCCCGCCAGCATTATTCACTAGCATATGGATGTGTGGATACTGTCTGGTAATCTGCTCGGCGAGACGACGGACTTCAGCGAGCGACGAGAGATCCGCTTGGAGAAAGGAAATAGCAGCATTGCCTATGCGGTGCTGCATGCTGCTAACGGCAGCAGCACCGCGTTGTGCATCGCGACCAACAATGATCACCGTGGCACCACGCGCGACCAGCCCAGAGGCTGTCTCATAGCCGATTCCTTTCGTCCCTCCCGTTACGATTACGGTCTTCTCTCCTCTATTCCAAATGGTGCTCATGCGTTTTGTCCTCCTTATATGTTTCATATGTTTCCGCAAGATGAGGCCGCCATGTATGATGAATACAGAGACAGAGCAACAGCATTTGTGATCTGTTGCTCTCCTCGGTTCTTCGGCAGCACATCGAGGCACACCATAGAGTCAAGCGCGAATGTGCTATACTGCATTGACAACTCAATCACTACTGAACACTGTGTCGGCTTGCTGGTTGTAGCATACCAGAAATAGAAAGAATAATTCAATATCTATTAGCTTTTTCGTGATTTCTCGAACAAAATAGGTAAAACTGTCTATTAAGAGACAAAGGAACAAAATGGATCAGACTCCCCACCCCTCGACAGAAGATTCCGAGTACAGAACCAAAACCTGTTTCTTCCACACGACAGGAAGCATGCTGGATGGACACGATACCCCCATTGATCGGCGTATTCAGAGAACGCGCCAGTTGCTTCGTGAGGCGTTGTTTGAGCTCATCATCGAACGAGGCTACGATAAGATCGCGATAGCCGATATTACCGAGCGGGCCAATGTTGGACGAACCACCTTTTATCTTCATTACCAGGAGAAAGAGGAACTCCTGAAAGCGAGTCTCAAAACGCTCATGCGTGAACTCCAACTGGATGTCGAGCCGAGTGCCGAAGAAATCTGTCCGTACTACATTCGGTGCATTCGCATCTTCCAGCACGTTGCACAACGACAGCTCTTGTATCAAGCGCTGCTCTCGGAAGCGGGACCGGTCAACATCGGAAACTTGATGAGAACCTATTTCGCAGAACTCTTTCAACGATATACGCTCGACCCCATTGTGAGAGAGAACTTCTCGTCTTTGAGAAACGAACTCATTGCAGCCTATGCAGCGGGGTCATTATTTGGCTTAATCTCCTGGTGGCTGCGGCATGAGATCTCACCTTCTGCTGAGCAAATGGGGTCGGTTTACTTTCAATTGATGGCGAAGGGAACTGAGAACATATCCCTCTAATCTATAGCAGCGGAGTCACCCCACAATACATTCTGAAGTGTAAATTTTGAAATTAAATGAACGGAATTTGGTAATTAAATGGCTCTCCCTCATATTGATACTCTCTCCTGAAAATACTGCTTTGTGGTAGCGGTTAGGCAGCGGAGACCGAAACCTGATAGCCCAGCTTTTCCAACCGTCGTACCAGCCGCTTCTGGGTGACCTGTCGATCCTGTTCATCAAAATAGTTTCCGCCCAAATCGGGATACGGCTGGTGTTCGGAGAGCAGGTGATAGATCACCGTCAAAAGGGTGTGACCCACCGCGATCATGGCCGTTTTCGCTCCTCGCCGCGCTGCAATGCGATGGTACTGGGCTGAGAGATACGTGTTCTTGGTATGGGCTGCAGCATGGGCCGCTTCCACCAGGAGTTTGTGCCGCCACAGACTCCCTTTGCGCGTCTTGCCTTGAAGGCGTTTGCCTGCACTCTCATTGGTGCCGGGGCACATCCCTGCCCACGAAGCCAGATGTCGAGCGTTCTTAAACCGACTCATATCGGTTCCAACTTCAGCGATGATGCCCTGAGCCGTTCGTGCATTGATGCCTGGAATCGTATCTAAGAGCTTCACCGCGTCCATCCACTTCAAAGGCAGACGCTCGTGCTGACCCTCTCCTATTGTCTCATTCTCATGCGGGCCTTCGTCTCCCAACGGCACGGGTGACTGATGCTCAGGGTCTGGCGGACTCATGCGTGTCTCAATCTCTTGGGTGGCACGGGTGACGGCTTCCTCCAGTGTATCAATGAGCACCAGATGTTCTCTCAGCATGAAGCGGTGATGAGGCTTGAGAGTTCCCACCAGAACCTGTTCCAACTCGGCTCGTTTCGCCTTCATGCGTCCTCGTGCCAACTCTGCAAGGGTTGCAGAGTCGGTTTGCCCTGCAAGCAAGGCATCGAGAATAGCTCGCGCCGACTTGCCCATGATATCAGTTACCACGTCCCCCAGCTTCAGGTTCGTATCTTCCAACCTCTTCTGCAGGCGATTGACCGACCGTGCCCGTTCCTCGACCAGATTGGTGCGGTAGCGAGTTAGTTCTCGCAACTCACGTTGAGGCGTAGGAGGAATAAAACTGCTCGTCAGTAATCCGTGTGAATAACGATAGGAACTGTTGCTGCTGTAACGTCAGTGTTGATAAAAATGGTGAGGGCTGTTTTCGAGCGTTGTACCTCTTGCATGAGAGGGAGTTCTTCTAGGAGGATTTCGGCTTGGGTGACATTGACGTCCGTCAGAGCAACCTCATTGGTTGCAAGCTGTTTCACCAGTTCATATTCTCGCACGTAATAGTTCCATGCCTGTTCATCATCGAAGACGATTAGCTTTTCGGCTTGCTTCCCCGAAAAGGCGCGTTCTGAAGCATTGGCTGAACCCACAATCACTCTTCGTTTGTTTGCCCCTTCCAGCAGATAAATCTTTGAGTGAGCACGTAGACATGTCTGTAAACAGTCACTCAGAAAATCTCGGTTCACAACGCTATAGATATAGCTGATACGCCGATGTCCAAGCTCTAATAGGTGTTCGAGCAATAAGCGTTCTCCGACATCTGAGATTGGCACGATACTATCTATGTTCGCCTCATCCATATTCGAGGCCGGAAAGCTGAGATTCGTGATGTGATGATTGTGCATTGCACTGATTTCTTCGAGCAGTGAAATATTTGCAGTAGGTATATTATTCAGCACTAGTGAAACGGTGGTTCGAGAGACGCCAGCGAGTCGTGCGACATTCCCACTGATAAAACGTCTGCTGCTAAAGGTCGAGCTTCATAGAACGATTTTCCCCTTACTAAGTTTCGATGAAGGTCGCATATCCGTTAGTAAACCACATCGCCATCCTAATTCCTCGACCAGTACTCTAGGGGGAAAGGACGCTTGTTAGCAATGCGACGACGTCCATCGCACACCCCCATGAGAGGGTAATCCCGGCTCCTCCATGTCCGTAGTTGTGGATGAGCAGTTGTTGCGGAGCAGGTTGCTCGGCCTCAAGGCGCACAGCCGAACGCACTGGTCGCAGCCCACAGCCAATGCTTAGGATATCGTTCAGCGTGAGTGTGGCAAAGGTGGGAACAAGCTGGGTACAGCGTCGCAGAATCGCTCGGGTCGTCTCAAGATCGATCTCGGTACTCTCGTTCTGCTCTTCATAGGTTCCGCCCAGCACGATATCGTGAGTTCGGGGCACGATATAGGTGAGTTGAGTGAGATTGTGTTCATCAATCAGCGTCCGGCGAAAACCATTGTGCCTGACGCGGACAACCTGACCTCGTGCCGCGTGCAGGTCCCGGTCGCCAACCAGTTCGCGTGCTCCCAAACCGGTGCAATTGATGACGATGTTGCATCTCTCAAAAGCCTCTGACAGGTCGATGATTGCCCTCTGGTAGACCTGTCCCCCACGCGCTTGAAAACGGTGCAACAAATAGTCGAGGTACACGCGTGTATCAATCACCGGAGCCTCGAAGGCGAAGCCATCGGCATAACCCTGAGGCAACTCGTCTTGGTCCGCGTGCCGAAAGCTTTCAACCGCCGAGACCCACCAGGGATCAGCACTGGGAGATGTTTTCAGATCAAGCACGTCAGTCATGAAGACGCCGCTCTCCCGCTCAGCCTGGAGCGTCTTAAAACGTTGAAATGTCGTTTTTCCCCACGCGGTCACGCGCTCAACGGGGAACGCTTTGAAGGGTAGCCAGATTGCCGCAGCCACGTTGGAGGTGGTCTGCAGCGGGAAATCCCTGGCCCAGATGGTGACGCTGTGCCCGGCCTCAAGCAGACATAGACCTGTCGTGAGGCCGGAAACACCACAACCAATCACAAGAATATCCATCGTTCTATCTTTCTCGATCACTGTCCGCGTGTTTTGAGGTGCGTCTCGAACCAATCCAGAGTCAACTTCCACTGGAAAGAGCGGTGGTGCGGGCTGGCGGTGCTGGCAATTACATGGCTGGCGTTGGGAAAGCGGATCAGCTCCACCGTCTGCTGGCGTGCACAGAGCGCGGAGAAGAGTTGCTCGCCCTGCTCAATGGGGCAGCGATAGTCGTTCTCGGATTGGAGCAGGAGAAGAGGCGTTGAGATACGCTCCACATACGTCATCGGTGAGTGAGCGCGATACCATTGCCAGTTCTCCTCGCTTTCCCAGAAGCGCCCGAATTGCACGCCTAGCCACAGTGCCCCTACGTCGGTCGAGCGTGCTGACCCAGGAGCGCGTGGGATGGCGGCCAGAGGGGCCTGGACTGATCGCGGACATCGAACAAGGCCACTACTTCAAGAAAGATGTGTTGTCCCAGCAGGGTGGTCAAACCATTGGGAGGAACGCAAATGACTGACCCAAGACAAGGTGCGTCGAATCAGCGCGACGTGGAGTTCACCACCGGAGGCGTGGTCCTGCGTGGATGGCTCCGAACACCCGACACCGAGGCTCCCTGCAAGGGCTGACGGCGACAACTCATTGGGCATTACAAAAAGAACTTGAGCCGTATGGAGCCACCTATATTTCCGAGCGTTTCGTTCAACGTGGGAAGATTATCACAGCAGCAGGGGTATCGGCTGGAATTGATATGGCACTCCATCTTGCGCGAGAAATTGCGGGTCAAGAGATGGCAGAGGCCATCCAACTTATGATGGAGTATGATCCACAGCCACCTTTTGCATCAGGCTCACCGCGAAGCGCGTCACCAGCAACTATCAGCTTCGTTCAGCAAACGATAATGCAAGAGCAGGAACAAAAGCAAAGGGAGCAAGCAAAGGCATAGGAATCCTCAGATTAGCTGGTGGTCGGGAAGCTGTTATGCATCACAGGAAAAGATAATACCATCATTCTCTTTGTTCTCTTGTAGACTTATTAAGTCCACAAGAGAACAAAGAGGATACTATTAAGTGAAGAGACCTCTACGCTCTCCTTGAAAACATATTAAAAACCTTTTGCTTGTTTTGCTTAAAGATGATCTGTTTGTCTTGTTGCAGAAAATGTAAGAAATTAGAGATTGCTGCTATGTGAGCGAGTTGACGGTGTCGAGCAGTTGAGTGCTATCGCCAGTGCCCAGGGCCAGGGTGTACACAATACCCTGTGTCTCCCAGATCGTTGCACTCATATTATTCGATTTTAGGAGCAGGCCGGGTGTACCGCGAATCGTTCCTTGAACGCCTCTCCAGTGTGATCGCGTCCTATGTCCGGTGCATTACGCAGCTCACCGATGTCTTCACTCTCATTGACTTTGCCCTTGCGGAGAAGCAGGAAAACGCTTGGCGGCAGGGATGGATCTCTGCACCAGCCCTGATACGCTCCTTCGACTCATTCGCATACACTCCGAGAACCAGATGCCTACGCCACGAGTGTTAGGCGTTGAGGTATACACCTCTTCCAGAGCCTTAGCCGAGAGTATCCGTTTAAATCGCGGATAGGCTGTTCGTTCAATCGCTGTCACCCTTGCACATCTCCTCCTTTTCCCTCGTTGTTCGATATGAAGCGCAGTGTAGCGGTATGGACATGTACAGGTGATATTTCGGGTGAGAGTATGAGTTCATCCACGCCTCTCTACCGATTTCGCAACCTCTTCAGAACACATTCGTGTGTATTGCCCTCTCCATTACGCTTCATAGCAACTTACATAGCACTAGGCCAAAAAGGGAGTAAAGCGTTGATGAGACCTATCGAAGCAGTCGAAGGCAACCTCAAGGTGTGGCGACCATGGCAGCTCAAGCAGCTCGAACTCTTCCAAGGTATTGCCGTCACCACCCCCTCTAGTCGGCATTTTTTTCAGGAGTATATGATTGTCTCTATGCAGTCAGGTACTGCAGACTTCCAGTATCGAAACACCCGTGTAAGTGACCATTTTATCGATGGTGCCTTTTATGTGTTCGAGCCTGGAGAAACCTGGACCTGTCAGTCCAAAGACTTAACCTTCTTTTGTATCTGTCTTGATCCTGCCTGGCTGCAACGGATCGCCAAAGAGATGTTCCAAAGGGAGAAGTCCTTGCCCCATTTTCCTAGCCATTCCCTCTTTGACCCATCTTTGAGCATGGCCTTGCGTGACCTCTCTGCCAGTTCGCTCGCTCCTGCTTCTCGTCTCCAACAGGAGGAGATGCTGGTGCACCTGTTTGCTCAGTTGCTGTTCTCCCATGCCCAAGACGCTGGGGTACTTCCTCAGCTGGGTTGGGAACACCCAGCCATCAAGCGCACGAAGGAGTATCTGGAAGCGCACTACGCCGAGGAGGTTGCTCTGCAAGAGCTGGCCAGCGTGACCAACATCAGCCCCTTTCACCTCTCCCGTGTCTTTCGTCAAGCTGTTGGCTTGCCTCCCCATGCCTATCAGACCCAGCTTCGCCTGGCTCGTGCCAGAACGTTGCTAGCGCAAGGGTTCGAAGTGGGCTATGTTGCCAATGAAACCGGCTTTTTTGATCAATCGCACTTCTCTCAGCAGTTTAAGCGGTATTTTTTGATGACACCAGGAAGCTACCGCAAAACCGCAAGATTTTCCTAGTCGGTCTCCCTTGAGTAAGCTATCATAGAGCCATGTTGTTGCTCCTGTAAGGGACTGCCAGAGAGCAAAAAAGGTTCTTCTGTGAACCTTGCCATCCCGATCACTGTCCCTAGACAATCTCTCATGCTGGACGCTCGCGTCAAGTCGCTTCGCTCTCCCTTGACACCGCTTCATAAGCATGATCAGAAAGACGCAGGCAGTTGTTGGTCAAAAAGAGCCGTTTTTCCGGCTCAAAGGACGGCAACATTTGTTAGGAACAAAACTGGCACCAAGCAAGCGGCAATGGCAGATTTTTATCGCAGCAACATGACTCATTTTACGTTAACCAAAACACCCTATATCATTATGCAACCTTGCATTGGGACAAAGGATGCTTCGTGTGTCGATGCTTGTCCTGTCTATTGCATTCACCCTACTACAGATGAGCCGGAGTATGAGTTGGTGGATCATTTGCATATCAATCCAGATGAATGTATTGAATGTAGTGCTTGTGAACCAGCTTGCCCACTCTCGGCTATCTTTGAAGAATCGGCTTTGCCGAAAGAAGGACAATCTTGGATTGTGCGCAATGTCACCTTCTTTCGCAAGCAGCCCTAATTCAGTAACAACATATGTTTCATTGGAGAATGGATGTTAAAGTGGACCCATCTGTGGACCCGCAGTGGCAGAGCCGAATTGCAGAACGAATTCTGGAGCATTGGGAGCATGACCAGGGGTCAGCACAGTCCTTTAGATCGAGCACAAGCTTCGTGTACCTCTTTCGCAAAGGAGGTGAACGCTACTTAAGATAGGTCCAGGATAGATGCTGTTGACGAATTGATTTTCCAAGCTCAAAGGGAAATGGCCTTTGTGCTCAAGAGGAGCAGACATTTAGCAATTTGCCAACAGCATCAGGATACGTGTAACAATCTATCATAAGCCCATAGAGCCGTTTCACAGGCCAACCAAAGTGATAAAGAGCAGAAGCACCCTTGCTTGAGAAATATACGAAAGATAGGGGAAAACCGCTTGTATGGCACTTCTTACATGGTTTCGTAGGCGTTCTTGTAGAACATCGGTACACTATGAGCGATTTTTGCACGTATCCTGGGCTTACCTCAATCAGGCGCAATATCCCCTCGGTCAGTTAGGAATTGAGATCGGAGGCGCAGTGAGACAAATCTTTTTTCACCTGAACCATCTATACCCTCATACTTACTCATGGCGTATGATTTGCTCCTTTCTCCTCAGGTTGTTTTCAACGCAACAACCTATCATCTGCTTTTGGCAATCGAAGCAGCCAAGGAAGGACCACATAAGATGCAAGATTTAACCGATGAATATCATCTGCCGTTAGAAGAGATTCTGAATGAGATATTGCCCACCTTTTCGCTTCCCTTTATGAGTGCGCCTGCTAATATCACAGTCTAGTGATAGGGAGTTGAGTATGAATTGTAAATTACGGGATTGTGATGGTGGAATAGACCCTTCACTTTGGTTCTTGTTCCGTTGCTACTGAACCCCCTTCATGGTTCTACAGTTCTATGGTGCGTCGTATCTCGTCAAAATCGCACTGACACGCCAGAACCGGATCATGGTTAACAAAAATATCTCCGAATCGCAATCATAACAATACCAGCATTATTGTTAACGTTGGTTTTTGTCCAACTGCTACGAGAACCCCATGACATGAGACAGTCTCACACTGACAGGTCAATTGACGAGGAAGTCATTCTTCTTCCAGACGACTTTCCCAAATTCATTGCTAGGAGTCTGCTCTTCATGTACAATGGGCCTATCCAAAAAGGTAGGAGAAATGAAAACAATGCTTGTGACGTTGATGAAAATAAACTATACCGTGTTTCAAGAGATCAACGCGCCCGCGGGAACCCATCCCTGGTTAGATGCCCTCATGATTTTCTGTGCAAATTCACTTATTTTCCTTTTTCCGCTCATCCTGGTGATGACGTGGGGAAGACCATTGAACTGGAGGAAACACTCCGTTCTTCAAGAGGAGGAAGAACTCCTTCGGGGACGTCGATCAGTGGTCGTCTGGACTGGTATCGCTTGCCTTGTAGCCTATAGCATCAATCTGCTCATTGAGCAATTTGTCTTCGAGCCACGTCCGTTTGTCAGCCACCATATTCACCTGCTGGTGAGCCATCCAGCCGATTCCTCGTTTCCGAGTGATCACACTGCCTGGGCCTTTGCGGTCGTAGGTATGCTCTTGTTTCACCTCTTTCCTCTGCTACCACGTACCTATCGCCAGCAACGGGAAACACAGACAAGGACGTATTGGCGTGCCTTCCTCGTTCCTTGTCTCCTCCTTCTGCTCACCATTGTCCTGGCAACCAGTATTGGTATTGCTCGTGTCTTTGTCGGGGTGCATTATCCAGGCGACATCCTGGGTGGAGCACTTGATGGTCTTCTGGCAGCATTGTTCGTGACATTTCTTCGTCGGTGGTTTCATCAACCGACGAATGCCATACTCCGGTTCGCACGTAGACTCCATCTCGCGTAGCAGAAGAGTGTTGGGACGTTTTAGGAGACGTGAGCATGAGACATGCACTCACACCTCTTGTATCTTGAGCACTCCTCTCGTTCTCCTGAAGCCCAACTCATAGAATTCTTGCGATTCTATGAGAGGAGATACACAACAAGCCACATGTTGAGATACATCTCAACATGTGGCTTGTCAGAAGCAGCAACGCTGATGCTCTTGGCAACTCGCTCTTCTGAGTAGATGTTGAGCATAGGTGATCGTGAATGATGAGCGAAGTAGATCAATGCGCCAGCATCAGAGGGTAGACTAAGATCCTAGCGATTTTGTGCAGTAAAGCAATTTGTTATATTTCGGAAGAACGACGAGATACACTTGGCCTGTCTGCGCCGCATTGACGGCAGCCTCGTGTAAGAGATTCTCTGGGAGAAAGAGCGATGGGTCATGATCGTGTTTCTCTGTCAGGGTGGAACGAGTGGCAGTTTTCAGACGGTTCGTCGTTCGTGCCTACCCTTCAGCCTCTGAAACTGCCCATAAAGGCTTCCCAAAACCAATCCATAAAGCAGGCTGGTGACCAACCAGAGCACCATTCCATAGGCAGATTGCTGGATGTGTCGGAGCACTGTCGAGAGAAGAAGGACCAGAACTACCCACCAGCAAAGTCCAGTTGCCAGTCCAAAGAGGGGTGATATGCGCGAAGCTGACATGGAGTGCAAGGTAGCCATTCCCTTCCTGCTCTACGTTGCCTATCAATCAGCTTTACAGGCGGTTCTGTTTATCGTAACTCGTCGCAGAAAACTAGCAGCAGAAACTCTCATCTGCTGCCAGTTTTCTGCTCAGATAAAACGGGCAAAGGTCAGAATACACGGCGAAACCTCGCCACAAAAAAGCTTTGTAGGCCGTATGAGCGGCTCTCTTGCACTTCGTAACAGCCTCGCGCATACCAGGCCTTGATGGTAGAATGATGCTGAGAGTTGCTGTGTGAGCCAAGAGCGGGGATCGAGCATTAATGGGCCGGGAAACAACGATAGGCTGTAAGGGTGCTTCTCAGGCCAACCGATAACGAGAGCCCTCGAAGAAAAGATTGGTTGTATCACTAACGGGCAGGAGTACTCAACAAGAAAGTTACCGATTGCATCTTGGGTTAGATGCTAAACCAGAATTGGGAGTATGTGAATGGCTGATGAACTTTTTGAGAATCCAAGACTTGCTGTTATCTACGACTCGTTTGAGTCTGAGCGTTCTGACCTAGAGGCTTACGAATCTATGGCCGACGAGTTTGGTGCTCGTTCTGTACTTGACATTGGCTGTGGAACAGGAACATTTGCTTGTCGTCTCGCTGCTCGCAGCATCGAGGTGATTGGATTCGATCCAGCCGAAGCCTCACTCAAGGTGGCTCAAACGAAACCTTGGTCTGACCGCGTCAAATGGATTCACGGCAATGCGTTAAACCTTCCCCTTTTGACGATTGACCTCGCGACAATGACTGCTAACGTTGCCCAGGTCTTTCTGACGGACGAGGAGTGGAAGGAGACACTCCTTGCGATTCGGGCGGTATTGCGACCAGGCGGACGGTTGGCGTTTGAAACGCGGAACCCCAAGCCGCAGGCGTGGCTGAAATGGAATCAGGAGAACACTTACAAACGCGTTGACATACCCAATTGTGGCGTTGTCGAGGGATGGGTTGACGTTACTGACGTTCAAAATTCCTTTGTGTCTTTCCGATGGACTTATATTTTCGAGAGCGATGGTGCTGTAATCACATCAGACTCAACGTTGCGCTTTAGGAGTCGTGAGGAGATTACCCACTCACTCAGGGATGTAGGAATGTCCTTGGATGAGATACGAGAAGCCCCTGATCGTCCGGGACGCGAATTTGTCTTTATTGCACGCCGCCCGACGACGTAACTCGATTTGGATGCCAGGAACATTCTTAGAAGCCCACTCGCTTCTTGCACAAACAAGGGCGAATGTGCAAGGGGAAGTTTATGAGCCTGAAGAGGCTTAGCCTTCCGTGGAGCTTAACGTGCTATTTTTTTCGTTTCGTGAGCTGACCCTTATCGTTGTTTCTCGGTTCGTTAATACCCGATCCCCAGAGCCCACGCTCGTTCGTTGTAAAAGAGAACCGAGAAAAGCGAGGCCATGCATGAAACTGACCTATTCGGTGCCAACCACGGAGCAGAATCAGGAAATGGTTTGCGCCCAGGTACGCCATGTGTTCCAGGTGGAGCCGAGCATTGTCCGGCGAGCGACGGAGTTGCAAGTTGACCTGGATGTATTGACCACCGGAGAGATTGCGCCACTGGTGGGCCAGATACCCTATGTGGTAGTGACACTCGACGATCCTGAGTGCCTGACGCGGGAACACCGCCAGTGGGTGAATAAGCCAGGCTGCGAGGTCAAACGCGAATATGGGTCAGCAGAAGTGTTCTACGAGTGTATCGAGGGTGATATTCAGGCGCACAGGAGCAACGCGTAGTTTTTGGGCAGCATATGCACCCAGTGTGCGTGGTATACCATCGTTTTTTCAAGGGCAGCACCCCGAAGAGGGAAGTGAGGTTCACTGTCAGGGGAAGGCTAGGAAGAGGGTGCTAGGCACTATCTACTGGTATGTACCGTCAGTACCGTCAAAAGTAAAAGCATTCCACAGGGGCGTTTTGACCCAGCACCGAGGTAGGTGTAAAAATAGGACAGAGGGGAAACGAGTAGAAGCAGTAAAACTAGCTCTTTTTACATGAGGAAAGAGAACAGTGAAAGGGTTTTTTGTATGGAGATTGCAGGAAAAGTTGTCCTGATTACTGGAGCTTCGAGCGGGATTGGGCTGGCAACGGCCCGTCTTTTTGCCCAGAAGGGAGCAAAGCTGGCCCTGGCTGCCCGCTCGACTGAAACGTTGGAACAGCTCGCGAGAGAACTGCCGGAAGCTCTTGCGGTCCCGACTGATATGCGTGATGAGGCCGAGGTACGGCGTATGGTGGCCCAAACGCAGGAGTATTATAAGCGCATCGACGTTTTGATCAACAATGCCGGGCAGGGGTTGAATATGCCGATTGAGAAGCTGAATGTAGAGACGTATCGTTCCGTCTTTGAAGTAAATGTCGTCAGCGTCATTGTGGCCATGCAAGAGGTCATTCCAATGATGCGAGCGCAGGGCAGAGGCGTGATCATCAATATCAGTTCCGGTGCGTCGAAGATCCCACTAGAGAGATACAGGGGGGCGAACCCCGTCGGTCCCTACGTTTCCACCAAGTACGCGCTCAATGCCATTACGCTTCTAGGCCGCCAGGAGCTTGTCGCAGAGAACATTTCCCTCGGGCTGGTCTATCCCGGAGTGACCGCGACCAACTTTTATGACAACCTCATCGGGAGCCAACAGCTGAATCCGAGGCTAGCCGGTGCGACGTCCGTCGAGAGCGCCGAGTCCGTCGCCGAAAAGATCCTGGAGGCGGTAGAAACCCAGGCGGCGGAGGTCTATACCGAGAACTTGAAAAAAGCTCTCTCGTAAAGCACGAAGAGTGCTTGATACTTGCTCATAAGCTCTGTGGGAGAGCAGAGGAACGTTGTGAGTGTCTCTTCGTAAGCTTGTGGATGAGCGTTCCACTTGAGTGTGTGATCGACCCCCTCTGCGCGCAAATAGGTGACAAAATTGAGAGGAGTTTGTGCGTAGAGGTCGCTTGATACGATGGAACCAGGGCAGAGGCAGTTCCATGAAAGAGCAGCGTTGGGATGGCTATCTCCGTACATCCCAACATGAAACAGCCCTTGTCCAATTTGGTCACTCCCATGAAAAAGGAAATCATAGGAAGCCAAAAAGCTTCCAAGCGATCCTATAACATGAATGCACAGGGATGGTTTGTTGCTTGATAGAGAGTGAAACCACAATAAACTCTTAAAGAGGCTTATTCGTCTTTTACCTGTTGCCCCTCCGTCCTATTTTACACGTATCTCGGCACTGAGTCGTTTTGATCGACGAAAACCGAGAGTGGAGTGGTACATATCGGGGTCATAACATTTTTTCGTACCATTCTTCGCGCTAAGGAGCATACTGACTCAAAGCAGGGGTACGAATACTTGCAGTGACCTGTTGCTCTGAGTCAGTATGCTAAAGGGGGCCATTGAGGCAAAAGATGAGCATGAGGGCCTTCAAGGGGCTGTGGAATGCAACATTGTCACGATGATTAGCTGAGGCTTCCATGTGTCGCCGGAAAACCTCTTCTTCGACTTCTCTAGAAGAGATTGGATATTCTCTCATTATTGCTCTTTTCCCCTGAAGCACCCTTGTTGTATTCCCTTTCCCCACTTGCTTCATGTGGAAACCTGAGAGGCATCCACATACTCAGCAGCACGACGCTCGAAGAAGCTACAGAAGTATCGAGCGGTCTTACTAGGGGTTTGCCCATGGTAGGAACAGAAAGTTGGAATAGGCCCTTGAGTATTAACGGATACTGTTGCTTAATTGCCAACGTGCTCAAGAAGCCTTGAGTGCTGCAAAGCGTGACGTGCGCGTCTTGGCATGAGGAACACCCGCTTTCCAGGATGCAAAGCGTACCATATTGATGGCTCCTGCAGTCAACACATGTTGCAGGTGAGTTTTCTCTTGTCCAATGTAGCGAGATCGACGCAGACCAAAGGCGCGAGTTCCTTGGGAAATAGTCCCCTCAATTCCTGCTCGTCGTTTGTACTGATCTTTCCACTCCGTGGTCGTCTGCTGCACACGGATGCGTTGCAAGATTTCGTGATCAGCTTGCATTCGTAAGGTCACATGACGCGGAGCCTCTGCTGAGCGGGTACATAAGGAGCGGACTGGACACAGACGACAATCAGTACGCGAGAATTTCACACTCACAATTGGATTGCCATACGCATCCAGGTGAGGCGTCCAACAGGTATTCATCTTTCCTTGTGGACAGACAACCTGATGGGTCTCCCAGTTGATGGTGAAGTGAGACACGTCATATCTCTCCTCTGCGTGCGCTTGCCAGCTCGAATCGGGACGAACTGGACCAATCACCACAACACTCAGATCGCGCTGACTCTTCACAATGAGGTCTGCATCCACATAGCCTGAATCCAGAAAATGTTTGTTGGGAAGAAGAGCTTTCCTGGCTAATGCGTCATGAATTGGAGCTGAAAGCTCCCTGTCGGTCACTCCAGCAGGCGTCGTTTCTATGTGTGTGATGACATGAAGCTCGTCATCGTCACAGGTTTCTGTGATATGAACTTTGTAGCCCGTCCAGACAATCGAGCGTTTATTCCCATAATGAGCTTCTGGATCATAGGGAGAATCATACCGTTTTCCTGCTGGAGGAAGGTCTTCTGCTTTACGCCAGCGAAGGCGTTCATCATCAGCATAGTATTGGAACACCCAACGTTGGCGGAGAAGTTGAATAGCAGAAAGCTCTTTCAAGAATGCAGGGGCTGCTGGCTCATACACCAGTGAGAGAAGGCGAGATCCATCAGAGCCAATGAGTTCTGCATACTGCTGACGTTCCGTCTGTCCTTGAGGCAAGCGCGATTCCTCAATTCTGTAGCTGTAGCGATCAAACCACGAGGACTCAGCATGCTCACGAAGCCATTCGGGAGCGACACGTGCGAGAGTATTCAACGTTGCACGAAACGTCTCTCCCACACTTTCCAGTCGATTGAGAGTCCGAATAGCGGCAAGCACATGCGTAGAATCTGTTCGCTGCTTCCCACGAGCTTTGAGAAGTCCTTGTGTCTTGAAATGCTCCAACATGCCTTCCAGCAACAGCATTTCTGCTGAGCCAGCAAGCAAGCGCGAGCGAAATTTTGAGAGAACCGAGAAATCGAAGCCTGGGTCTGCTAACTCTAAGCTTAATGCATACTTCCAGTCAATTCGTGTGCGTACAGCCTCTGCTGCTTGCCGATCAGAAAGACCTTCGAGAAACTGGAACACACAAACAAGATCCACTTGCCAGGGTGCTTCAGCTGGGCGTCCCCGCTTGGAAAAGAGGGATGCAAAGGCGTGATCGTCGTAGAGAGTTCCTAATTGATCTCGCATAATTACATAGGTATTGCCACTAGGCAAGGCTGCGTGTGCTACGCGTGACGTTTCTTCAGGAATCGGGGCAAGTGTTTGAGGATGCATGGACATGGAACTCTCCTTCTAACGGCGATCACGTTCGTTCTTCTCTAGTCTCTATCGTCACAAATTTCTCTCGGTTTTGCACCTGTAACAATTAAGCAACAGTATCCGTTGTTCCTGAGAGGCCAGTATGCGCTCGATGTCGGGACCAACCTGCTCGACACCGACGCCTGGCCCGACGAGGCCGTCCTTGCCTTCTACGGCGAACAGAGTGTGGCGAAGCTTGGCTTCCCCTGCTTGAAAGACTCGCTCTTTCTCGTCTCCTCCGTCTTCGTCAAGCGTCGGCACCCCATCATGGCCCTGGCCTGCGTCAGTGCCTCGCCCGGAGGGGACAGACGGTCCCCGACCAGAAGAGCAAGCCGACAACACTGCCGACGCTGCGCTGGCTCATTCAGTGTTTTGAGGGCACCACACCTGGCAGCCCAAACTGCGCCGATTCGCCGGTGCGCCCCGTCTCACCGTGGCACACCGCCTGGTCTTAGCGCTGCTCGGACCCACTTACGAAACGGGCTTACTTGACCTTCTAGGAAACTGCGGAATGCGGAATAAGGATCGGGAGGACAGGAAGCTGCACGTAGGTGACATGCCCCGGACCTGTGTACACGGTGTTGGTCGCGCCGTCGTGATAGCTCGGGTCATAGGCGTGATGCATGCCGTGAGCGACGCCGTCGTATGGCTGGATGTCGACCCGGATTCGCTGTCCCTTTCGAATGAGCCCCGTGTTGGGTATGAGTTCGATTTCCACCTGCACGAGTTCGCCGCGCGCCAATGGCGCGTAGTCGGCCTTGCGATGCGTGTGCTTTGGGCTGTACTCCGTCGATCGCTCGAGATCCAGCGTGCGATGGGATACCTTCAGCCATCCCTTCATCAGCGGGGTCGGCCGGTCGCCGAAGCCCATCGTTGCGAAGCTTGTGTAGTCGACCTCTCGACCGTCTTCGTTGACCGCGCGAACCGACACGTAGATATCCATGTCCGCAGCACTCGAAGACACCCACATCCCAGCCTTGCCGTACCCGGCGAGTACCATATCCTCGCCGAGCGGCTCGCTGATGAACGAGATGCCATTGACCTGCGGATTTGACTCAGGCGACTCCGGGTCGAGACGTATGGCTGCGCCGACGCCGGGCGGAAGAAGCCGCACTTCCGCAGAATAGCTCCGCTGTCGCTCGACCGAGGGCTCCGACATCGACAGGCGCAGGAAGTCGGAGCGGGCGTCGGTTCCGGCCCATTCCGCCGAAGTCGCGTCGAGATACCACCTGGTGTAGTTCGTGCGCGCAACCGGCCATTCGTTCTCCTGAAGCACGAACGACGCACCGTTACCGGTGCGGATCTCTAGCCGCACCGGCGGAACATCCATTATTCCGTTGTCGATCCCTTTCAACCAGTGATCGAAGAACGCTTTGTGGCTCGCGATTGTTTCGGTCGCGTAGGCTTTTTGGAACCAGTCCTCCCAGAAGTCGAGCTTCTTGTTCGGGGTCGGCGTGCTCAGGTACGCCCCGCTGCCGCCGAGCTGGTGAAAGTGAGCGACGTGCGTGGTAGCCGCCACAACCCACAGCGGAACATCCACTCCGCTCAAGTCGGGGCTCATGAACACTTTCGCCCGCGGGCCGAACACGCTTTCTGGATCGGAATCACGGAAGGGCGAGTGCTTCAGCGTGGTGATGAAGTCGGCGACGTCCGGCTCACCGACGATCGCGGGCATCAGCCCGGAAGCCTTCCAGATCGACCAGAACTGCTCGTTGAAAATCCCTCCGCTGTAGGCGACCTCTTCATAGAGATCGACATCGGTTCCGATAGCGATCATGGCCTTCAGGTGCTGCGGATGCAGACTGGCCGCACCATGCTGGCTCATTGCGAGATACGACATACCCCATGTACCGACAGCTCCGTTCGACCAGGGCTGCTCCCCTGCCCACTCGATCGAGTCGCGCAGCGCTTCGGCACCGGCGATTCCCCACGGAGCGAGCTGTCCCGGGCTCTTGCCCGACCCCGGCATGTCCACCCGAACGACGGCATAGCCGTTGGGCACCCAGACGGCCGTGTTGACCGTCTCGTGGTTCTCGAACTGGAGGCCGGCTGAGTTCCCGAAGAAGTAGTCCTCCTCCATCTGCTCGTGCTTCTCGAGGTCGTCCGCCGTCTCGATGGAGTGGTGATTGAATGCCTTGCCGTAGGGCCCGCAACTGACGATCACCGGATAGTTGCCCGGCGTCGCAGGTTGAAAGACGTCTGCGAGAACATACTCGCCGTTCTGCAGCGGGATTTTCACATCACGGAAGCGGAGGATCCCCATCGCGTTTCGCCTGAGTTCATTACGCGCGTTCGCTGGGGTACAGAGCTCACGCCGGGTGCCATCGGTGAACACTGCCGCGTTATTGAGGTCGTCAAGGAGTTCGAGAACGACCTGATCTTGGGTGAACTGCTGCACTTTATCGAGTACTGTCATAGCCTCGTAGTTGGCATCGTGACGGAAGTTCAATCTTCGGTCGCCGATGATCTCGTGGACTTCGGGCGCGATGTCTGTGCCGTTGTCCCGGATACCGCTGCGCCCAAGCGAGAAGACCAGGCGAGCGATGTTTGTGACGCCGGGATCTCTGAGTTTGTTGATATTGCCATCAACGCGCGCGACGATGTCTGCGAGAGTCACGCGGGGTCGTCCCGTTACGTTCCCGATCGCCGTGTTTCCGACCAGAAACGCGACGCGTTCACCGTCCTCATACTGAAACTCTCCTCTCTCGTTTGTCAGACCGCTGTGCGTGGGCGTTTCGTATTTCAGGCCGGCGATCGGCCCAGCCATAACACCTGTCTTCGTCATGTCATTCTCCGAGTCGTCATTGACTGATGGTCGTTGGTCGAAGTGCTGAGCGCATGCCTGCACCTGCGACCGCCTGCGACTTCACTCACGGTAGTTGCCTCAAGGGCAGGATCCGTCCTGAACTTCGGGCGCGCCTATGAACGGCGTTCAAGCACGCTCATGGATGAAGGACCGGCCTCGACGCCTGTGAGTGCTCGTCCAAGGTTCTCCACCCAGGTGTCCAGGTTGTTCGCCGCGTGCAGGCTGCCAGCACGACAATTCCGGGCAATCAACTGCAAAGGCATGCGCTTGCTTATCGCCGATGCGCCCGAGGCACGGAACAGTGTCTCGATCGCAGTCGCACATGCATCCCACACATATGCCGCGTCCGTGTGGAATTGAAGATTCTCCTGCTCGCTGGGATCTGCACCTTCGGCATCGAGTCGATCGAACTCGGCCACCGCAGCATCCGCAATGCTGCCTGCGGCGCGAATCTGCATAGCGACTCGACCAATGATGTGGTGGGCGACGGGCGCGTCGATCTGACGGGTGTACGGGGAGTAAGGGACGCTTCGCCTGCCGATCGAGGAGAGGAACACCTCCATCGCCTGATCGGCCATGCCGAGGGCGACGCCGGTGCTCGACACGACCGACCGCGGAAGACCTCCACGTCGCGGCCCAAGCCCCTGCGCGATGAGCGTGGCGGTGCGCTCGGCCAGTTGCGCGGGGAATCCGAAGCGCTCGTCGGGCACGAAGAGATCTCCGTCGGTCGCAACTGTCTGGCTGCCTGTTGCCGCAAGGCCCATCGCATCCCAGTCGTTACGACAAACCAGCTCATCCTTTCGAACCAGGACCATCCCAACCTTCGAGTCATCGGTGTCGTCGTAGAAGACGGCGAGGTAGCCGTGTGATGCATGGATACTGCCGGTAGCGAATGGCCACACGCCCTTGACCATCCAGCCGCCGTCGACCTTGGTCGCAGTTCCCGACATGTGGCGGCTCGTACCACCTACTGCGAACGTTCGGTTGCCCACCCAAGGCGACTCATATACCGGCGCGACGACCTCTTCGGCGAAGGCGTTGCTCCACATGTTGCCGCCAGCGGTCGCCCAGACAACCCAGCCGGACGCGCCGCAGCCTGCTCCGAGCGCCCGGTAGATGTCAAGCATTTCGCGCGTGTTGAAGTCCGCGCCGCCGTAGCGTTTAGGTTTGGTGAGGCTGAAGACTCCTGCGGCGTCGAGACGTTCGATCGTCTCCTGCGGGATGCGACGCTCCTGTTCTGCTGTCGCCTGCTGTGTGCGTAGCCACGGCTGCAGTTCTACGATTCGCGCGATGATCTCTTCGGCTCGGGGCTGTGCGATGTCCGTGCTCATGGCCAGTCCTCTCTCGAGATGGGTGTACCTGTGAAACCTGCGACTGGCTCGACGCTGGGGTCCGATCCGTCGCGACCGAGCGCCGACGCGTCGGGATGATCATCGAACCAGCCTTCCGCAGGATAGCGGTACATCCACCCGGTGGCAAGCTTGCGCCGTGCTATGCGCCAGACGCCGTCACGCTGCTCGAATCGATCGAGATAGCGCGCCCAGAGCTTGACGATCTCGCCCTTCCACTGGTGCACTTCTGATCCCTGGTGATCCGCGTTCAGGTACGTCTCGACGTGGGCGACGGTCGGTCCGTCAAATTCGATGAGACTGTTGCCAAGAAAGTGCATGGTTCTCACGAACCGCGGCATCTCTCCCGACAGGAATTCGACGAAGCCGTCGACGGAGCCGATGTGCAGGCTTGCGGGGAACTGAATCCAAGCGTCCGTATGAAATACGCTGCGTACCAAGTCCATGTCCATGCGGTCCAGGCCCCGGCAGTACCGCAGGAGCGCGTCGTGAATCTCAGCGCGAGCGCTCAGTTCTTCAAGGTTCATCGGTGGTTCCCCCTTCCAGCTAGTCGGACGCCGCAGACATCGAGAACGGAGAACGTGAAGACAGGCGTCGAGACGTCGTCTATGTCGTCAGGTCGGTCGCCAGGGCGAGCGAGATGTGTACGTCTATGTGACATGATTTGCTCCAGTCGGTCGTGAGTTGGATGTGAGGCTCGCCGTGTCAGCGGTGAGCCGACGATGCATCTTGTCGACGATGTGTGTTGTCAACGATGTGATTGGTGAGAATTCCAAGCCGCTCGATCTCGACTTCAACGACATCGCCGGGGTGCAGGAACCACGGCGGCGTTCGCGCGTAGCCGACACCGGACGGCGTACCGGTTGCGAGGAGATCGCCTCGATGGATCGTGAAGCTCTTGGAAATGTGGGCCAGAGTCTCGCCAACTCCGTAGATCATCTGCGCGGTGCTTCCCTGCTGCACGACCTCACCATTCACGCGTGTTTCGATCTGAAGTCCGTCCCTGAGGTCGCCGACCTCCGCGACGGGTACCATCGGCCCGATCGGGCCTGACCGGTCGCCGTTCTTCCCCATAATCCATTGCGACGTTGCCTTCTGTGCTCGCCGCGCCGTGACGTCATTGAAGGTCGAGTAACCGACCACAGCAGCGAGAGCCTCTTCGGCAGTGGCGTCAACCAGTGGCGTCCCGATCCAGGCGACGACCTCGCCTTCCCAGTCCAGGCCTTCTTCATTGGAGGGAACAGGGATTTCGGTGCCGTCGACGCTCAACGACGCCGGCCACCGCGCGAACAGGGTGGGGATCTCGGGCAATTGCGTGTCCCGGTAGGTGCCCTCGTTTACATGGGCAGGATAGTTGAGGCCCACGCAAAGGACTCGGGCGCTTTTGACGACCGGAGGGACAAGCTCGACGTGCTCGACCTGAAACGTGGGTCCAGTGGGGCCAGCAGCGACAATCGCGTGCGGGGACGCCCAGAAATCCTCGACGTCAGCAAAGACCACGACCTCGGCGCCGTTCGAGCTGAGGGCGCCGACGAGAACAGTTCCATCATCCTGTTTGAGGCCAACGATCCGCATGTTCTCTCCATTACTCATATGTTCAATGCCTACCTCTTAGCTCGAATGACGAGCATGCTGGCCGGCAGGTTCGTACGGTTCTCGACGGTGCGCAGCGTGCCGGCCGTGAAGTGGGCCGAGTCGTATGCGCCGAGTGTTTCTTCGACCCCGTCACTCGCCATCACGAGTTCCCCGGAAAGGACGACATACACTGTTTCGGCCTCCTGCGGCGCGAGTTGTGCCGCCGCACCGGGCAGGTAATGGGACAGCACGACGGTAAAGCCTGCTGTAGGAGTGGATGCTCCCCCTTGCAGGCGCACCGGTTCGACACCGTCATGCCCGACCGGATTGAACGGCTCGGCATCAGCGATTTTCGTCACGCGCATGGTCATGGCAATTTCCCTTTCTCGATGAGTTCATTCGTGCCCGTAACAGCGACGCCCAGAGCCTTGCGCAGAGCGCCGAGAAGGCGCGCGGCATCCTGCGCAGCGCCAGTGCCATAGATGTAGAAGTCGGGTCGCGCGAGCAGGAGACTGCAGCCGTGCGCTTCGAACCATGCGCGGTATTCGCCGTCGATGTCGCGAACCCCGCCGTCGACGGCGAGCGCGGTAGCCGTGCCGCCGAGGTCTTCAAACCACGTGCGGAGTTCCGCCGAAACGTCCACCATCGGTTCTGCATCAAGCCCGATGAGTTGCCACGCGCCACCCACGACATCGTCGAAGAGCCCGGCGATCCCGTTAGCTTCGACCCGAGCCTGAACGGACAGCCGGCCAGCGTCGTCGTCGCCTGCTTCGGTGATCGAGGGCTGACCGAGTCGCGGGTGGGGTGGCTCGACGGTGACTGCCTCGGGGTCATTCAGCTCGGCGCGCATGTCTGCATCCCGCTCGGCTGCTCTGAGTGGATCGAGTTCGCAGACCACCTTGCCAATTGCGACGGCTTCCGCAATGATCTCTTGCACATGAGCGCCACGCTCTGTGCCGTACGAGTCGAGAATCGACTCGTGCGCTCGACCGGACTCGACCAAGGACAACCGCCAGGCGAGCGAACTCGCATCACGAAGTCCCGAGCACATGCCCTGCCCGAGAAACGGTGGCATCAAGTGGGCGGAATCTCCAGCGAGAAAAATGCGGCCCCGGCGCCACTCCCGCGCCCACCGGCCGCGGAAGGTATAGACGGCATGGCGCTCAAGACGCGCGGTTTCGGGTGTCACACCCCATGGCTCCATCAGTTTCCACGCAGTCTCCATTCGTCCTAGCTCGTCAGCCGAGACATCCGCTGGACGCATGAACTCGAAGCGTCGCCGACCAGGGCCGCTGTTGACCGCCGTCGCCGGCTGGACCGGATCGCAATACTGCGTGACAAACGCATCCCACTGTCGGTGATCGAGCGGCTGATAATCGACGACGAGCCAGTCCGCCTCGAATCCCGTGTCGACGCTTTCGATTCCAGCGAGCTCGCGAACGACGCTGTTGGCGCCGTCGGCGCCGACGAGCCAGCGACCCCGCAACGAATCATGCTGTGAATGATCGTTGGTGCGGAACACTGTCAGCGTGATCGAGTCCTCATCCTGGTCGATGGCAGCGGCAGACCATCCTCGACGCAGCTCCACCGATGGCAGGGCGTGTGCCATCGACTCGAGTACCGCCTCGAGGTCGGGCTGGTAGAACCCGTTGACGTTCGCCCAGCCGGACTCTGCCGGTCGGTTCCAGTTGATCGCGCGAAGGATCTCACCTTCCCCATTGCGAATCTGGTAGCCACCCCGTTCTCCGCGCGACGGTTCGAACAAATCGGCATGCTCACGCATGACCCCGGCCGCCTGCAGGATACGAAGAGCCTCGTGGTCGATCGTGCACGCCCGTGGCATCGGATAGCGCGACGGCCATTTCTCGACGACTGCCACTTGCCATCCCTCACGTCCGAGGAGAATTGCCGTCACGAGACCAACCGGGCCCGCGCCCACGACGAGGAAGTCGACCAGGCCGGACGTCTCATCAAAGTGTGGTGCATTCATAGGACTGCCATCTCCTTCCTACGACCCCGTCTCGCAACGTGACCGCGACATCCTTCTCGAAGACGATGTCGACCGGCAGCGGCTCGAATGGCGGCGCGGCCTGGTAACCCGCCTCAAGAGCACTGGCGCCCGGCTCGAACGTGGTCAGAACGCTGGATCTCGCCGTCCGCAGAGGGCTGGACGGAATGTAGATCTTCTTGTCGTCGGTCATGGCACTTCCTACTTTCCGCCGACCCAAGGATCGGTTCTCGCGTCGTTGCGTGCGTACGGCTTTACGGTGAGAAACTTAATAATCATTGAGTTATCTCGCAGGTACCGGCGCAAACCGGTCGAGCGTGGTGATGCCTGCGACCAGATGCGGCTGAATGCCGGCCATCAGGCGCCCGTAGTTTTCGGACAGCGCCTCGAGGTTGAGGGCCCCATGAAGCGTGATGATCCGCGCATCGCGCCAGGATCGCTGGATCGGCTCGAAGTCCATGATCGCGGTGGACCCCGAGTTGCGCTGCAGCAGTTCGATCGCCTCGGCGCACCACTTGGCCGCGTATGCCGTCTCGACGAGAACCCTGGCGCTGAACAGTTGCATGTACTCGGGGTCCGCCGGTGTGCCTGCGGCAGCGAGTTCACCGAGCCAGTCGGTCTCCTCGGCGTTGGCACGCGTCATCAGCGTCGCGGACTGGATCTTGGAGTGGACCTCAGCGAGCATCAGATGCGTGAGTGGTGCCTCGAGTTGGTTCTTGTAGGTGGTCCCCCTGATGGAGCGTCCGTTCGAGTGCTCGAGAAAACGCTCGAGGGCGCCCTGCGCAATGCCGATCGACATGCCCGCCATCAGGCTGAATGACCAGCCCAAAGAGGGAGCCTTCCAGAGTGAACCGGCAAGGTCACTGTCAATCGCGCCTGACGTGATCTGTCGGAAGTCGACTCCTCGATAGTCGGGGACGAGCAACTCGTCGCCCTTCAGCGCGACTGAGACACTTCCGGTGCCACGCATGCCAGCGACGTGCCAGTCGTCGAGGAATTTCAGTTCGTCGCGCGGCGCCTGCACGGCGACCAGGTAGGTTCCGTCGGCGTCTTCGGCGATGCACCCGAGGTTGGTGAAGGGCGCCCACAGCGACGCGGTCGCGAACGTCCACGGGCCGCCGGTGATGATCCAGCCGTCATCAACTCGCTTGGCACGACCTCGGGATGCCGGGAAGTGGCTCGATCCCGCGACGCGCGGTCCGACCCATTCCGGTGCGAAGACCTCCTCGAGTACGCGCGAACCCGATCCGGCGAGGATCCAGTCGGTCGAGGCGCCCGCCCAGACGACCCACCCGCACGACCCGTCCCATTTCGAGACTTCGATCACCACGTCGAGTTGCTCCCTGACGGAGAGCTCGTCACCGCCGAACTCGGCCGGGCTTGCAATGTTGAAGGCGCCGGTAGCGTCAAGGTCGGCGATGGTCTCGTCAGAGAGTCTGGCAGCGCGTTCTGCTTCGGGCGCGCGCTCTCGCAGGGTCGGTCCGATGGCGCGCACTTTCTCGAGGATCGTCGCAAGCCGGTCGGCGGAGTCGGGGGTCGTCATGATTCTCAATTCCTCTCCTCTATTAGTTCTGCGGCACAATGGGCAGCTGCACGTAGCTGGGGTGGTTAGGTCCGGTATAGATGGTATTCGTCGCTCCGGCGTGGTAGTTCTCGTCGTACGCACGGGACGGGATTCCGGCCGGCGAATAGGGTTGGATGTCGACCCTCAGCCGGCAGCCCTTTCGGATCACCGCGCTACTCGGGTTGAGGCCGACCTCGACGTACACGACTTCGCCGTCTCCGAGCGGCTGGTAGTCCGCCTTGAGGTGCGTCTGCACCGGCCAGTACGCCGTCGACCGCTCATCGTCCAGCGTGCGATGCGACACCTTGAGCAGGCCATGCCCGGTCGGATGGATGTTGGCCGGATCGATCGGGGGCACGAGAGACTCGTAGCGGATCTCGCGATCGTGCTCGTCGAGCACTCGGAGCGACACGTAGACATCCATGTCGCTGCTCGTCGAAGACACCCACAAGCCTGCCTTCATGTAGCCGACGAGCACCATGTCTTCCGTCATCGGCTCGCTGATGAACGAGACGCCAGTAGACCAACGCGGAGTTCCGCCGATGTAGCCGGTCGGTGCCGGGATGAGATGCCCGCGGTCCAGTGCAGCGTCATAGCTCGCGGATGCCTCGACGGTCGGGATGCTCGTGCCGATTCGAAGGAAGTCGTCACGTCGATCATCACCTGTCCAGTCGGACGGCGTCGCATCGAGATACCACCGCGGATACGTCGTGCGGGCAAGCGGCCACTCCTGTTCTTCGAGAATGTAGTGGCCACCGTTTCCGGTGCGGACCTGCACCCGCACCGGCGCGCCATCCATCACACCGTTGTCTTCGCCCTTCAGCCAGTGGTCGAAGAAGCGCTGGTGGTCGGCAATCGTCGAGTTCTTATAGCTGTGCGGAAACCACGCGTCGACGAAGTCGAACTTCTTCGACTGCACACCGGTCGAGTGGATGAACGTCTCGCTGCTGCCGAGCTGGTGGATGACGACCCCGGTCTGCGGGCCGACGATCCAGACCGGCGCGGTCGCTTTTTCGATCTCGGGACGCATGAAGATCGACCCTCGTGGGCCGTATGCCTCGGGGTCGTTGAACGGAGTGGCCAGCATGCGGGAAAACCAGTCGGTCTCCTGCCGCTGATCAGCGTTGTAGTTGTGGCCGGCCATCGCCATGCGCCACCATGTCCAGAATCCTTCGCCGTAGAGGCCTCCTCCATAGACGGCCTCGTTGTACAGGTCAGAGTCGGTGCCGAGGGCGATCATCGCTTTGAGGTGTGGCGGCTGCAGGCTCGCGACGGTGTGCTGCGTGATCGCGAGGTACGACATCCCCCACAGTCCGACGTTGCCGTTGGACCCGGGTTGAGCGCCAGCCCACTCGATGGCGTCGTAATAGTCCTCGGCCTGCTGCACGCTAAACGGCGCTTGCAGCCCCGGGCTGTTGCCGACGCCGCGAGCGTCGACCCGGATGCAGACGTATCCCTCGGGCACCCAGACCGACGAGTCGACACTCTCGTGGTTCTCGTACTGCAGGCCGTCCGGGTTGCCTGTGAAGTAGCGGTCCTCGATCTCCTCCTTCTGCTGGGCCTCCTCGTCGCTGCCGATGACGCCGTGGTCGAAGCTCTTGCCGTAGAACCCCTGGTTCATGACGACCGGATGCTGGCCGTCGTCGGCGGGCAGGAAGACGTCGGCGCACACATATGACCCGTCCCGCAACGGGATCCGGACATCCGTGAGCTTGACGATGCCGCGGATGTTCCGGCGGAGTTCGTTGCGGGCCGCGGCACCGTTGCGCAGTCTGCGCGGGGTGTTCGCGGTGAACGCACCGGGTGTCGCATTGAGTGTCGCCAACAGGCCCGTCACTGCAGGGTCGCTGGCGAACGTGATCATCTGGTCAGTCGAGAACGCGACCATGGCCGCTGTGCCCTCTGAGCCGTGCGCGGCACCGTCGACCTCTGCGGCATCCGTCGCGGCCTGGTTGAAGTTGAGAACGATCGGGCCGATCAGATCGTGCACGATCGGCGCGATCGTGATGCCGTTCTCGAAGTCGCCGTCCTCGTCCAGTGTCTGTACGAACCTGGCGAGGTTGGTCACCATCGGGTCGTGAAGCCGATCGACCTTGCCGTCGGCACGATTGACCAGCTGCGCCAGGTTCACGCGCGGGGCGCCATCGATGGATCCCAGCACGAGGCCGCCGATCGAGAACGTGACACATTCGCCCGCTCCGTACTGGAACTCGCCGCGGTCGTTGGTGATGCCGCTTCTCGTCGGGGTCTCGAACCGCAGTCCGCGGATCGGGCCGGCGAACACTCCGGTTTGCGTGTCGGTCGTGCTCATTCATCTCTCACTTTCGTGGGGCGGCGAGGGCAGCACCACGTACTTCTAATGTATTGGCCCACAGTCGTACATCCTCGACGGTCGGAAACATACACCTGTTCCTTGCTCCCCGCGGGACGGTTCGAACACTATTTGCCTTGGAGTGCCTTGAGGAAACTGAGATCTCCGGCCTCGGCAAACGAGTGCAGCACCTTCACGTTCATGTCGGGGTTGTGCTCGTTGTGCTGTTCGGGAACGTTCGGGTTACCGGTCCAGCCCTGGAGTCGGCAGACACGGCGCTTGATGCGCCAGCCCTGCTCGGTGCGTACGAGGTCGTCGTCGTACCAGCCCGTGCCGGTCCAGGTCGGGCCGCCCTCGGCCGCTTCGCGTATGAGCAACCAGTTGCCGTAGCTGAAGGCGTGGGCGGTGTCCCCGTCGACGACGACGAGATGGCCCATCATGGTGTGCTGATGGCTGTCGAGCCTGGCGTGGAATTCCGCGAACGAGGCTTTGAAGATATTGAGGCCGTTCCAGCCGGCTCCGGCCGGACCGAACACCGCGACGACGTCTTCGGTGAAGACGCGGTCGAACAGGTCCCACTGGTGGGTGTCGAGTGCGAAGGCATAGAGATTGATGATCTCGATGATCTCGGCTTTGTCGTTGTTGGTCATGCGTGTAGTCCTCGTCTTTGAGAGAGCGGCCGGGTCGCAATTAAAACATCCGAACCTTTCGGATAGTTACGATTATACTCTGGGGCTTCTCGCCTGTCAAGACGGCGTGTTCCCTCATCTAAAATGTTACCGAAGTGTCTATGATTCCCTCAAATGAAAATGTTACCGGAGGGGAACGTGGGTGGCCGAGACGGACGAGATGACGAGCGACGCAAATACCTCAAGCGCCAGTGTCCGCGTTACGAGCGGGCGGATCGCGCGGGACGGAGTCAGTTGTTGAGTGAGATGGAGATGGTGACGGGGCTGCACCGCAAGGGCCTGTTACGCTTGTTGCATGCGCCCAGTCTTGAGCGTCGGCCCCGCACGCAGCAACGCGGACTGACCTATGGCGCGGACGTGGAGCGCGTGGTGGTCCAGGTCTGGGCGAGCCTTGATTACATCTGTGCCGAGCGGCTCACGCCGACCCTGCTGACGACGGCGCGCCACATGGCGCGCTTTGGGGTGGTGCGGCTGAGCGACGCGGTCGCGGCGCAGCTGGGTCAGATCAGTGAGGCGAGTGTGACCCGCCTGTTGGCGCGTCACCGGACGGAGCGGTTGCGCTTGCCCCGCAAAGGCCCCGAACGGGCGAATAGCGTGACCCGCGATGTGCCGATGACGCGCATTCCCTGGGATACGACCGAGCCCGGCCATTGCGAGGTGGATCTCGTGCATCACGGGGGGCCAGCAGCGCCGGGGAGTACGCCCATACGTTGCAACTGGTGGATGTGGCAAGCGGGTGGAGCGAGCGGATGGCGCTACTGAATCGAGGCCAAGCGGCGATGGAAGGCGGGTTTCGCACCGCGCTCGCGCGGCTGCCTTTCGCGTTGGTGGAGCTGCATCCTGACAATGGGCGCGAGTTCTTCAACGATCATCTCAAACGGCTCTTTCCCCAGTTGGTTCCCGGCCTCACCCTCTCGCGCAGCCGCCCGTACCACAAGAATGACAACCGCTTCGTCGAACAGAAGAATGACGCATTGGTGCGCCAGTATGTCGGCTACGCCCGGTTCGACACACCGGAGCAGGTGGCGGCGCTCTACGCCGACATGAGTGTCTACTACAACCTGTTCCAGCCAGTGTTGCACTTGGTTGAGAAGACCGTGGTGTCAGACCCTACCGCCGACGAATCGCCAGGGGGCGCCATCCCGACCCTGACCCCGACCCGCATCCGGCGACGGTGGGATAGGGATCAGACCCCGTGCGAGCGGCTGGTGGCGACGGGGACGCTGCTCCCCACTCAACAGCAGTGCCTGCAGGCGTTGTATTCACAGACCAATCCGCTGGCCCTGCGCCACCGCCTCCCGCCTACCCTCCGCCGCCTCGTGAATGGAAAGGAGTAGCCACCACGCTTCGGTCACATTTTCATTTGACTTGACACGGACGGCCTATTTATCGTTTTATTCAATCATAACCGTTGACATGTTTAGGAAGAATTGGTTTGATTCAAAAGTCGGGCGCCAGAACCGCCGCTCAGCACTATGTCTAATGGAGGTCGCATGTCCAAAGATATTGATCCCGCGCTCTTCCGCGAAACACTGGGGCACTATCCGACCGGCGTCGCCGCCGTCACCGCAGTGGCAGGCGACGGCAAGCCCGTCGGAATGATTGTCGGCACCTTCTCGTCGGTTTCCATGGATCCCCCGCTGATCGCCTTTTACTCCATGAGCAGTTCGCGGAGCTTCGCGCAGGTTCAAACCGCTGCCGCTTTCTGCGTGAATGTCCTGGCGTCCGATCAGGAACCGTTCTGCCGTCGATTTGCAACTGCGGGCGACTCCAAGTTCGACGGCGTCGCTTGGAGACCGGGCCCCCTTGGTTCGCCGATCCTCGCTGGTGCAGTGTCGTGGATCGAGTGCACCTTCGAAGATGTTCGGGAAGCTGGTGACCACTACATCGTGCTCGGACGCGTGCGCGACCTGGCCGTCGAGCGGTCCACGCTGCCGCTGCTTTTCTTCCAGGGGGGATATGGAAAGTTCTCGCCAGGGTCCTTCATCGCCGCGCCGGATCCCGAGTTGATCCAGTCCTCCCATGCCGCCGAAACGATGCGTATCCAAGTCGAAGAGCTCAGCGTCGAGGTCGGCGTCAACTGCAGCGTCTTAGCGAGAATCCGCTGGGACGCGGTGCAAGTCCTGGCCGCGAATCATGCGCCGATCGTAGAACCCTTCCCGCTTGGTCATCGCCAACCGATCATCCCGCCATTCGGTGCGGTCTTCATGGCGAACTCTTCAGACTCCGATATAGACGAATGGTTGGGGCGCGCACCGGACCTCAGCGACGAACGTCGCGATCTCAACCGCTCCCATCTCGATCGAGTTCGTGAGTGCGGCTATTCGCTGCTCGCGGCTGGGTCGGAGGTGCTCCAGCGTCATCAGGCCGCGCTGTCAGCCTTCGAACAGTCCGACCGCCTCCCTCGGCAGCAGCGCGTTGTGCAACAGGTCACGTCAGATCTGGCCGACTTCCTCTTCACCGACCTCGTCGCCGGTGAACACTATGACCTCGCGAACATTGTCGTCCTCGGCGCGCCCAAAGAGGGGAGACCCCCAATGGCCTTACGCATGACGGGCTTGCCGACCGGCGCCTCGACGGAGCAGATCGAATCATGGATAGACACGATGAAGCAGATCGCCGCATGATCAAACCACTCGAGGCAATCAGGGTAGTCGACCTTAGCCGTGCTCTGGCCGGACCGTACTGCACGGCACTGCTGGCTGACATGGGCGCCGAGATTATAAAGGTCGAAAGTCTGAACGGGGGCGACATCGCGCGCCAGTGGCCGCCCTTCCAAAATGACCATAGCCTGTATTTCGACTCCGTGAATCGCAACAAGCGATCGGTGTGCATCGACCTCTACTCGGCGGAAGGGCGCGAGATCCTCGAGAAGCTGATTGTGGGATCCGATGTCCTCGTAGAGAACTTCAAACTCGGTACACTCGAGAAGCTAGGACTCACCACCGAGCGACTCGAGCAACTGAATCCCCAACTCGTCGTGGGATCCGTAAATAGCTTCGGCATCACCGGACCGCTCAAGGACGATGCGGGCCTCGACCAGGTCATCCAGGGGATGTCGGGGCTCATGTCGGTAACGGGTTCAGGAGCCGATACTTACCGTGTCGGTGTGCCGATCGTGGACATCACCTCCGGGATGATCTGCGCGTTCGGGATCGTTTCGGCGTTAGTGGGGCGCAGCACCGGTAATGCGGTCAGCCACGTCACCACATCGCTGCTCGAAACAGCGCTCAACCTCTCAGTGTTCCAGGGACAGCGTGCACTCAGCCTCGGCGTTGACCCCACACCACAGGGCAACAACCACCCGACAATCGCACCCTACGGCACATTCACGACCGCGAGCGAACCGATCAACATCGCGGTCGGCAACGGCAAACAGTGGCGGACGTTTTGCAAACTGATCGGCATTCCCGACGCAGCTGCGGATGTCCGGTTCAGCACTATGGCGCAACGCCTGGCTAACCGAGATGAATTGAAACAGCTGATTGAATCGGCATTGTCGACGATAGCCGCAGCGGATTGGGTGCCGATTATCAGTCGTGCGGGTATCCCGTGCGGTCCGATCTTGGACTATACGCACGCCTTCACGACTGTTCAGGTCTCCGCACTCGAGCTTGTACACCACGTTCGACGCCGTGACGGTTCCGAACTCCCGCTCGTTCGAGGGCCGCTGAGCCTCGACGGCGAGGCCAGCGAAATTGTTTCGCCGCCCCCGCTTCTCGGTGAACACACCGCAGAGATTCTACGCGAGATCGGCTACTCCGACGACGACATCGAACGCCTCGACAAGAACGGTCGCCTGGGGCTCGACAAGGAAACGGCATAACCAACGGCGATGAGTGACTCAATCCCGCACGCTCGAATCACCGTGAGCGTCGCCGCTGGGGTGGCGTCGGTCGAGATCGACAACCCCAGCCAGCTGGATGCGCTGACAAAAGCGATGTGGTAACTATTCAGCCCGAGGTGAAATAGCGTGGGGCAAGGTCATGAGTGACCGCTCTCTTGGTGAGGAGGATATCATCCGACTCTTTCATGACTCCACCAAACCGGGGCAAGGTCATGCGGCGTGGTTTGGTGTCTCTTCTCAGTGGTCGAAGTAGCGCCCCTGTTCGAGGTCTGCGATGAGTCCGGGATGCACAGGGCGCCATCCCAAGAGTTCCTGGGCCTGTATGCTCGACCGTGGGACATCGAGGCCTGCAATGGCTCCTAACGCTCCGAAGTGGGCGCCTGCCTCCGCGCGTGCGATACTGATGATGGGCAGGTTCAAGCGATGCCCGATGACGGTTGCGATGTCGCGGAATGGTACGCCCTCGTCGGCGACCCCATCCAGCCGTGCCTCTGCCGGGGCGGCTTCCAGTGCCAGGCGGAACAGGTGCGCTGCATCCAGGCGATGCACCGTCGGGCAGCGATTGGACCCGTCGCCGATGTAGGCCGAGATGCCCTTCGTGCGGGCAATGGTGATCAATCTCGGCACGAACCCTTTGTCGCCTTCGCCATGTACGGACGGCGCAAGCGCCACGATCGCCGTGCGCACCCCCGCTCTGCCCGCAGGCACTCACAAGTGCGCTCGACGCCGCTCGTCCAAGGATCGCTCTTTGCATGACGGCCTTTGAAGGACAGCGAGGCGGAAAACGACCGTTCTTTAAGGCTCGCACAGTATGTCGCGGGCCGTCGTTACCCCGCTTGCACGGGGAGCCGCAGATAAGAAGGGTGCGCGCCACCCGTGTGGATGACGTGTGAGCCACTGTTCGCACCGACGTATTCCTGGATTCCCGGCATCATCGTGCCAAGCAGGTTGCTAGAGCTGATGACGAAGCGAAGCTGTTCGCCCGGGTGGAAGGCAAGTCCGATCGGGAGCAGTTCAATTTCGATCTCGACGACCTCGCTCGGTGAGAGCTTCTCGATACGGTCGAACGTGTGGGCGGGTACGTCGTCGGTCGACAGCGTCTCGTCGAGGTGGCGGGCAGAGACGCGCAGGCGTCCGTCGGATCCCTTGTACCTCAGGATCGTCCCACCGTGATCGGTGATGTCGTGGATCATCGCGCTGTGGTTGGGCACGGTGAACGCTTGCAGTGGCGTGCCGCCCTTGTCGAGCTTCTGCACGAGCACGAACAGGTCCATGTCGTCAGCGCCCTGTGCTTCGACCCAGAGATGGGCCTTCGGGTAACCGACGAGCACGGTCTCCTGGTCGAACCGCGTGATGAACGACACCGCACTGGGGTGGGAACCGACAGCGTAGGTCGCTGCCACCTCATCCGTCGGGGCTTCAGTGGTCAGGACTCTCGAACGTCCGTTGAGGTAGTACTTCGTCGGCGTGACATCATTCGGGGGGAATTGGTCCGCAGCGATGTTGATCCTGTCGCCGCCCTCGAGGTCAAGCACGGAGTAGCGAACGCGCGGTGTCTGTTCCCACCCGTTGTCCTCGCCCTTCAAGTAGCGGTCGAAGAATCGACGCAGGTCGTCCCTGTTCGTCTCGTCATAGTAATCGGGCCACTCCTGGCTGTTGTGGATACGCAGCCACTTCTCCTTCGAGGCAATCCGCCTCCAGCCGCGGAACGTTCCTGCGGTGTGCAGCGTGTTTGAATAGCTCGCGACGACATAGGCAGGCACGTCAATCCGGCCGAAATCCGCAATCTTGTGCTCCCACAGGTCGTTGACGAGCGGGTACTGCTCGACCTCCGCGAGCATGTCCTCCTTCTGGCCTTTGCCGAAGAAGCTGCCGGTCTGCAACTGGCGGGCGAAGCCGGTGTCCGGCATTCCGCCTCGCATGACGAGATCGCGGTAGATGTCGCTCACACCCTCCCACGGGTTGATGGCGGCGAGGTGCGGCGGCTGCTCGGCTGCGGTGAACCACTGCGTGGCCGCCAGGTAGGAGGTCCCGCTCATCGCGACCTTGCCACTGCACCATTCCTGTTCGGCCAGCCACTCGATGAGATCGTAGCAGTCACGACCGTCCTGTCGATCCCATACCACACTGTCGCCGTCGGAGTCGACTATGCCGCGGATGTCAGGGTTGCAGATCGCGTACCCCTGCGCGCACCAGAATGCTGGGTCAGGCCCCTCGAACTTCTCCAGACCCGAGACGACGCTGTTGTCCAGGCCGACCAGGCCAAAGATGCCCATCACGCTCGGGGAGGTGCCTTGGCCTTTGCCGTATGGGCTGTAGGCCACGATGACGGGCACCTTCTCTTCGCCTACCGGACGGAACACATCCACGTAGACCGTCACCCCGTCTCGCAACGTGACCGCGATGTCCTTCTCGAGCACCACGTCGACGGGCAAAGGCTGGAACAGGGGCGCGATCTGAAAGCCCGCCTTCAGGGTGCGGATCCCGGGGTCGAATCCGGTCAACACCCCAGACCTAGCCGCCGGCAGCGGACTGGATGACACATATATCTTCTTGTCGTCGCTCATTGAAAGCCCCTCCTAATTTCCGGTCCGAAGGTCGGTTCTCGCATGGTTGCGAGCATACGTCCGCGTTTTACTTAACTCAACACACACGTTGAGTTAAGTGTCAAGTGGCTGATGGGGTCTGCGAACACTTCATTGCGTTGGCTCGGCACATCTATCGCCAACTTTCCTTGGCCTGCGAGGGCAGCACGACGTATTTTGCGTGCGGCGACGTTGCCTGCCCGCGCCAGGCCTCGGGGAGATCCTCGAGCAATACCGTCTTGGCATTCACACGAAGCGTGCCCCCCTTTAGTGCAGCCCACAGCCAGGACAGCGCCGGCTGCTTCTCCTTGAGCGGAGTGTGTAGTCCGGCGAATCCGAATAGGGCCAACTGCTTGCCGCGAAGGATGCCAGCGGGAATCGACGCCGTCGCGCCTGCCGAGTGTCCGATGTTGACCACACGAGCCTGTGATGCGCACACCGGCAGCGCGGCTTCCAGCGGCATTCCATACAGGCCGCCCAAAATGACGTTCACCGCGTCGGCCATGTCACGCAATCGGTCCGTGAGCTCGACCGCCTCTTCGCCAGCGCGCAGCTCGACGACAGCATCGGCGCCGAGTGATTTCAGGTGCTCCAGCACAGCGCGGTCGCGGCCGACCCCGACCACACGGGCCGCACCCTTTGCCTTTGCGATCTGGACTGCAATCTGGCCGACTGCACCGGCCGCGCCGAGGATCAGCACGTTATCGCCTGGCCTTATTCTGGCGGTCTCGACCAATGGCATGTATGCCGCAACTCCAGAGTTTCCGATGGCGGCAGCCTGTATCGGATCGAGTCTATCGGGCAACAAAAGGATGTTCTCGTCGTCCACAAGTACCTGGGTTGAAAAAGCTCCCGGCCTGGCCGGCGACGCATGACACTCCGCATAAACGAGGGTTCCCTGCGCGAATCGGTCTGAGTCGATCACGACTCCCACGCATTCGCTGCCGGGGACGTATGGAGATTCGTGGCGTACGGAATGAAATGTCCCCGAAGCGATGAGCAGGTCGAGGGGGTTTAATGGAGCGGCAATCACTTTTAGCGATGTGGTGCCGGGCGAGCGCGAGGGCAATTCAAGCCAGCCCACCAGCGGTTCTGCGCCGGGAGCGTTCACAATCCCCGCGAGCGCCTTCACAGCGTCCGCCTTCTGCGGGCCGTGGTTAGCAAAGCGAGCATCCATCGACGACACGTAATCTCCCTTGCTAAACATCGATATGGTTGAGATGTTTTGTCGATTATACGCACCTCGTAGTAAATTGGGTGAAAACTGCAAGAATTTTGAGGTGAAACTGACAAAATCAGCGCGAATTGAGCAACAATAATCAAGTTGAGTGCCTCAATTGAACTTTTTACTCTGATAATCACTTCGACGAGAGCCTGTAAGGTGTGAAATGCTTTTTTTATTGTTTCTGCAATGAACATTTTACAACCTAGCAATGCCGCTCTAGAAGCGGATTCCGCGATCCTCGAATGATGAATTTCGACGTTTCGCGCTGATGCGTGTCGATTTCACCTTAAAAACTTTGCGTGTTTCACCCAATTTACTACCTCGTGCAGAGGATGTCAAGACGTCCGCGCCATTGCCAATAAACACACATAAGTGTTATAATCTTTTCATGATCAGAGAGGAGACCCAAATGACGACCCGCAACTCCACCACACAGTCGGCACACGAAGACGCGCAGACCATCCAGAAGTTGCTCGTTGGCGTGATTGGCCTGATCGATACGTTTTCAGCCGATCAGCGCGGCGCAGCCCTGCTCGGATTCGATGACTCTCGTCGTCTCGACTGGGACATCATTCCGAAGCCCGACCGCGTCGGAATCTCGATGCATAACCTCGATCGTCACCAGAAGGTCGTGGTGCTCGAACTCGTGCGACTCGCGGTCTCACACGAGGTCTACACCAAGGTGCTCGCCATTATGCAGCTCGAGCACGTACTACGGGCGCGGGAGGCGGATTTCCTGGGGGTCGCCGCGCCACTATGGCGCACCTCCGATTCCTACTTCCTCAGCATCTTCGGCCGACCCGGGTTCGAGGACACCTGGTCACTGCGCTTCCTCGGTCACCACGTGTGTCTCAATATCACCATCGTGAACCAGCGCTGGATTTCGACCACGCCAAGCGCTCTTGGCCAGCAGCCTATGATCGGCTCCGGTGTGCTGAATCCGATGTCCGATGACGAAGGACTCGGCTTCGAGCTGCTCGACTCACTGAATGACGACCAGCGCAGTCTCGCTGTCATCCATGACGTGGCACCCGCCGACTTCGTGTCACGACAGGTGCCGTTGATCGGCGCGCTCGAGTATCCCGACCACTACGACCTGGGGATGCCGCAGTACCAGATCACGACCGACGACCGGAAGGCGCTTGCTTTGGTGCGTGACCAGCCGTCCGGCATTTCGGCAGACCGTCTCGTGGAGACCCAGCAGGCTCTGCTTACCCGTCTGGTCGACACTTACCTTGCCCGCCTTCCTGCGCGCGCGGCCGGAGAGTACCGCGCGCAGATCGATGCTGACGGCCCGACCGAAACCCACTTCGCATGGGCAGGTGGGCTGGTGCGAGGTGAACCTCACTACTTCCGTGTACAGACACGCTTACTCCTCATCGAGATGGTGAACGCTGTCGACAGCGGAAACCATCTTCACTCTGTTATTCGGGACTTCGAGCACGACTTCGCCCACGACTCTCTCCGTGACAATGCGGCGCACCTGGCCGAGCACGGCTCTCACCTCTCGACTCGCACCACGTCGAGCGAGGGCACCGAGCTTCGAGCAAATGACTGGTCCTGGTGATCCCCGCACCCGGTGTCGACGCTACCCAACCTAGATAATCGTTGCGATGTTTCTTGGGAGTCTAAGCACATGAAATCCTTTGCGGGTCTGACGCGCGCGAATGTCCTTGCGAGCGAGATCGAACAGCAGATTCTCGACCGAGAGTTCAAGCCCGGCGAGCTGATCGGCACCATTGACTCGCTGAGGGAGCGCTCTGGATTCGCCCGGTCGACTGTCGCCGAAGCCATTCGGCTCCTGGCCGATCGCGGGCTCGCCGAAATCCGCCCCGGGCGTGGGGGCGGGCTGTTTGCAACAGCTGCGGGACCGATGGTCAAAATCCGGCACACCCTCCTCGCGGTCACCGATGCCCCCACCGCCGTTGCCGAAGCCGTGGCTGTGCGGGAAGCGCTCGAGGTCCTGATCGATGTCGACGCTGCGGAACACCGAACTGCCACCGACGTCGCCGATATCAAGAAACTGCTTGCCAAACTCAAGTCAGCGGCAGCCAAGGGTACGACCACGTTCCTGCTGGCGAACTGGGACCTGCACGAACGCATTGCGCTCATCTCCCCGAACCAGACGGCGTCGGCGCTCTACCTGTCGATGACAAGGTTCGTGCGCGAGCACGCTGTGGCTGCTACTCACGCTGCCGCCCCCGAATCGGCCACCGAGTGGCTGCACATCCGCATTGAGACGCACGAGGAGCTTGTCAATGCCATCATCGCCGGGGACACCCGTCGCGTAAAGATCGCGGTCGACAAACACGCCGGACTACTCGACGTGGAGTAGCCCAACGTGCTTCTTGGCCTGGTATGCGCGAGGCTGTTACGAAGTGCAAGAGAGCCGCTCATACGGCCTACAAAGCTTTTTTGTGGCGAGGTTTCGCCGTGTATTCTGACCTTTGCCCGTTTTATCTGAGCAGAAAACTGGCAGCAGATGAGAGTTTCTGCTGCCAGTTTTCTGCGACGAGTTACGATAAACAGAACCGCCTGTAAAGCTGATTGATAGGCAACGTAGAGCAGGAAGGGAATGGCTACCTTGCACTCCATGTCAGCTTCGCGCATATCACCCCAAAGAGTATCGATTGCAAAGGGGGACGTGGCTGCCTCCCAACGGCAATGCCAAAGAGCCCCCCCGAATACCCCTCCTAGTGCTACGAGGAGGATCGCCCCAATGAGCTTACTCCAGGGGTTCCCATCAAGGGCAAACCAGCGTGCAACCGTCGAGAGAGTGGTTGCAGGCCCATAATCAACGAAGAAGAGACCAACGAGCAACAGCCCTGCCAAGGTTCCTGCTCGCAATCCCCGTAAAAACGTACCGTACATACGATGTTCCCTTTCTTTCAGACCAACCAGGACACGAAACGTGCCAGTCGTGATGTTTTGGCAGCATGCTGCATCCGAGGGGCGAGGAGTTGATCAATCCCCAAACGGTGCCCAGCAGGAACAGCAACAAGCGCCAGCGCAAGTAAGACAAGCATTCCATACGTCCAATACCACTCGCCTGGTGCATAGGCCAGACCCACATAGAGCTGCACTGAGAGCAAGAGGGCAAGTACCGCTCCAAAGCGGGTGAAGAGACCAAAGAGCAACGTGATCCCAACCAGTAGCTCCGCGCTCCAGATTCCTGTTCCCAGAAGGGAAAAGTGTGCAAGACCCACATGGGTGAGGATGAAACTATACCCAGGGAGAAAGGTATGCTGTGCTTCACTTTCCACGTAGCGGCGCAGACCTCAGAAGGTGGGAGGCATTTTCCAGGCGAGTTGTTGAAACCACAACAATCCGACAAAGATGCGCACCAGCGCGAGCAGGAAGAGACTCTGTTCACTCAGAAGCGCAGGAGACTGGGTTGCAGACGGCATCTCCGATGAAGCAAGTGAAGTGTTGGCACGTTTCGATGAGAAATCCATACGAAAAAGATCCTTTCAAAAGAGACAAGAAGAGGACATATGCGTCCATAAGCAAGCAGGACGTTCCCTTTCTTACCACGTCACCTCCTGCTCCTATTTTCCCTGTCATGCGATAGCTGTTCAAGATGGGACTGGCACCTCTCGACCTGCTGAGAGAGAGGCACGCTTCGTCGGAAGGGTCTCGCGCATCTGGAAGGCAACAATGATTCCAGAGAGCAAGGTGAGGACTCCGACCACGCCAATAGCCCAGGGAATACCCAGCAGATCGGCAAGGATGCCTGCAAGTAGGCCGCCGATGGCATAGCCACTGTCACGCCAGAGGCGATAGACGCCTACTGCCGAGCCTCGCCAGGATGGATGAGCCACATCACCGATAGCAGCCAGCAGCGTCGGGTACACCAGTGCCGTTCCCAGTCCAAGCAGAATCGCTCCAATGAGCCAGAGCCAGAAGCTATGAACCAGCAGAATCAGAAAGAGTGCTCCTGCCTGTATCACCATTCCAACGGCAATCATGTTTTTGCGTCCCAGTCGGTCGGAAAGCGCACCCGTTGCCAGTTGTCCTATCCCCCAGACACCAGGGTAGACGGCCACCAACCACCCAATATGGGCCGTATCGAGCCCTGACGCCGCAAAATAGAGCGGAAACAGTCCCCAAGAGAGACCATCATTCAGGTTGTTCATCAGTCCTGCCTGGCTCACGGCAAAGAGCGTTCGGTCCCGCCAACTCACCCGCACAAAGATGGCCCAAAATGAGGGAGTGGCTGACACGTCGGGTAGTCCCGTGGAATTGTGGACTTGGTTCGCTTCCAGCAGGGCATAGTCTCTCGACTCCCGGACAAAGAAGAGGGAGAGCACCAGTCCACAGAAGGCGAAGACGATCCCCAAAAGAAACGGCTGTGGCCGAAGCGCGTAGGTGGTCGCCAAATAGCCAGCGACAAGTGCAGCAGCGGAGACGGCAAGATACCCTGCTGCCTCATTGAAACCCATTGCCAGTCCGCGACGCTTTGGCCCCACGAGATCTATTTTCATGATCACGGTTGTGGACCAACAGAGGCCCTGGTTGATCCCCAAAAACACATTGGCGAAGACGACCCATCCCCAGGAAGGGGCGACGATGATCAGCGGAGGAGCAACCAGGCCAAAGAGCCATCCGATGACCAGCAACCGCTTGCGTCCAAATCGATCTCCCATCCGTCCAGCAAAGAGATTCGCCAGTGCTTTGACGATGCCAAAACTGACGAGAAATGAGAGAATTGCGGTATCTGAGTTGAGACCAAAATCATGTGTGGCAAGCAGGGGAAGCAGGGTTCGCTCCAAACCCACCATGCTTCCGACGAAGGCGTTTACGATCATCAGCAGGACAAACTGCTGCCAATTGGCTCGCAAACCAAGCGCATGAACAGCAATTTTTCGTGGGAGATTAGGTGAGAGCACAGCGGTTGGCTCCTGCTTCTAGCTCTGTCAGAGGTCCTTCTGGAAGGAGCCCTTGTTCATTGAGCGTCACAATCCGATCATAGTTTGGTGGGGTTGCCGGAAGTCTGCTGAGAACCTGGCTTACAAAATCGGCACGAGTGAAGTGGAGCATTGCGACCTGCTCATCTATCTGGGCCAGCGTGGTATTGATCGGAATGTTGTCAAAAGGAACCGGCTGACTACTGTGTCCAGGAAACACCACCGTTCCCGAGGGGTGCGAGAGCACTTTGTGGAGACTGTGATACAGCATCTCTGCACGGACTATCGCTTCTTCTTGCGTGGTGTGCAGATCAGGACGCCCAATGCTTGTTGGAAAGAGTGTATCGCCGGTAAAAAGCACGCGATTATCCAGCAGATAACACGTACTTTCGGGCGTGTGTCCCGGTGTGTGGAGTGCGGTCAGCATCAGATGAGGGGTTGCGAGCGTATCGCCATCATGCATAGCTGTGAAAGGGAACGCTACCCGCTGTTGGTCGGGCAGGAAGAGCGTTGCTCCTGTTTGTCTGGCAAGCTGACGCGCACGTGAGAGGTGGTCAGCATGAATATGGGTGTCAAAGACGCTGGTAATCTGCCAACCGTGTTGGCTTGCAACATCCAGATAGACCTGTGGATCAAGAGAGGCATCTATGACAAACGCCTCAGCATCTGCACCAATCACATAGGAGAGGCACCCTTTGCCGGTCCGTCGCACCTGGATGACTCGCACATCACTCCCTGCGAGAGCTATCTCAGCAGTATTCCAGGCCAGACTCCAGGCTTTCATCCCACCTTCAAGAGAGAGCGCATGAAACCCTCGTTCCACTAACTGCTCCGTGGCAATGCGACTGGTGGCACCTGCACCACACACCGTCACAATGGGCTGATTGGTAGGAAGCGTGATCCCAGAAAGCGCTGCTGGATCATGCGCTTTGAGCGCATCATAGGCATCGATATGCAGACTTCCGGGGATCGACCATTCCAGATACTCTGTTGTGTGGCGAACATCCAGAATCGTGACAGGATGTCCCTCTTCAAGCCATGCACGCAGGGTTTCGGTCGTCATCGTCATCATCCCTGTTGCTCCTTTTCAATGACCAGAGGAAGGCCACGTTGGTGCCAATCGGGAACCCCTTCTTCCAGGCGTCTTGCCTGATAGCCGTGTGCGTGCAGTACTGCAACAGCTTCGTCGGCAAACACACAGTAAGGACCACGGCAGTAGGCAACAATTTCTCGGTCGTGCGGGAGTTCTGCCAGACGTGTTTCCAGTTCAGCGATGGGAATGGAACGGGCCTCTGGAAGATGTCCGGCCAAATACTCCTGGCTCGGACGCACATCAAGCAGAAGAAGTCGTTCAGCCTTGAGACCTTCACACACTTCTTCGACCGTAATGAGGGTCAGTTGCGTACGATCTTGGAGGAAGGTGCCCATCAACTGATCGACCTCCGCCAGATGGTGTTCTCCTACCTCGCGTAACGAGAGCCAGAGTGCTTGTACTGTGTCTGAGGCCAACCGATAGTAGATCGAAACACCCGCTCTGCGGGTCTCGACGAGCCGTGATGTACGTAGGGTCTGCAAATGTTGTGAGGCATTGGCAAGAGACATCTGAGTCTCTTCGGCAAGCGCCTCGACGGTTCGCTCCCCCTGGGCCAGGACATCCAGTAATTCGAGCCGATGCGGATTTGCCACTGCTTTTCCTATGCGTGCAAATTGTTCATACAACAGCCCTTTAAAGCGACGTTTCTCGTCGTGTTCCATAGCTTTTCCCTCTTCTCCTGATTATTCAGATATTCAATAGATTACTTGAATAATCAGGAGAAGTCAAGAGTCTTGCCGAGAAGGCCCGTGTCTCCTATCCAAAATGGGAGGCACTGTCAAGGGGTTGAGAGTCTGTTTCTGAGACCTATCGTGGGAGCTGGTTGTTTTCTTCTGATCTCGTCAGACATTCACCACATATTTATAAAAGGTGTCTTTGCTCTTAAATCCCGTCAATTTCATGATATCAGGCACGGTCATCTCTTTTTTTGCATACAGTTCTTTGGCTCGTTGCACCTTCTTTGGGTCCATGCTCTGAGTCGCCTTTGGCCTCCCTCCGATTCGCCCTCGCGCACGAGCTGCTTCCAAGCCTGCCTGTGTTCTTTGTCGGATGATATCCCGTTCCATTTCTGCTAGTGCCCCGAAGAGATGGAACGTGAACTTGCCCCCTGGTGTGGACGTATCAATGCTTTCTGTGAGGCTCAGGAAATTGATCCCGCGTGCCTGCAAGTCCATCACCGTTTCAATGAGATGCTTGAGCGAACGGCCTAAGCGGTCAAGTCGCCAAACCACAATCGTGTCCCCAGGACGGGCAAACGTCAGCATCTCCAAAAATTGGGGTCTCTCATCTTTTGCCCCACTCATGACATCGCGGAAGGTTTTTTCACAGTGTGCGCTCGTTAGTGCATCTTCTTGCAAGGCGGTCGTTTGTTCCCCTTTTGAGATGCGCATATACCCTATCTTCATCAGTCACTCCTTCATCCTAAATAGTAGTTGTGTGTATCGTATGATAACTTATCACCAAATACAAGGAGGTTGACGTTGATTTCTGGAACGGGTTTACCGACTGTGCTTGAAGGCAAAAAACAAGGAAATATGGGAATGGACGCAAGAAGGGAAGCCGTACAGGAAACGAACGTTTCCCGTACGTCTCCTAACCCCTTTGCGCACGTGGGCGACAAGCTCTGCACGCCGGAGCCAATTGCCCTACAATGGGGTCCTATCATTGTCATACCTTCACTTCCTCCTTTAGGATAGGCAGTACTTCCCCACCTCTATGAGGCACTCATAGAAATCTGTGGTGGGCAGGAGGTATGGACTCATGACCTCGATTGAGCGAACAGCCTATCCTCGTTTTAGTCGCGCTCCATCCGTCAAAGAATTGCGCACGATTTATACACCCACTCCGACCGATGTCGCTTTTGTCTCCACTACTGCTCGTGGACCGGCCCAAAAATTTGGGCTGACGATTTTGCTGAAAGTCTATCAGCGCCTAGGATATTTTCCCAAACCAGAAACCATTCCTGGCGCGATCATCGGTCATATTCGATCCGTCCTCAAGCTCGATGCTGACTTAGTGCCCGATATTGCCTCCAATCATACGCTCTATCGCTATCACGCTGCTATCCGCAAGCATCTGGAAATTGAAAGTTCGGGGAAGCATATCCGGCATATCGCGGCGCAGGCTATGCACAAGGCTGCTCACAGTATGGAGAGTCCAGCGGATCTCATTAGCGCTGCTGTGGAAGTGTTGGTCAAAGAGCAGTGTGAACTGCCTGCCTTTGGGACACTGGAGCGCATGGCACGGCGTATTCGTACCCTGGTCCACCGAGGGATCTATCATGGCATTGCTGCTCACCTAACTGATGAGCAGGCTGCATCCCTCATGCGCTTACTTGAGGTCGATCCCACTTCTGGGCTTTCGGCGTTTCATCGGATCAAGGAAGCGCCGAAGTCTGCAACCCTGACCCACCTGGATGAGTGGCTCTCTCGCCTCTCCTGGTTACAGTCGTTGGGCAACATGCAGCCAGTACTGGTCAGCGTGCGTCCTGCCAAAGTCAAGCACCTGGCAGAGGAGGCACGGTCTTTACATGCCACCAATCTGTGGGACTTCTCGGCTGAGAAACGCCTCGCTCTGCTGGCCTGTCTCATTCAGTCTGCCCAAATCTCGACTCGTGACGAGATTCTTCAGATGTTTACTAGACGCATGAGTCGGATCACGACTCGCGCAAAAGAGGAACTGGAGCGCGTGCGCACGTCAGAACGGGGCATGGCTGAGCATCTGGTCGAGGTCTTCGCCGATGTCCTGGCCGTGGCAGCGGAAAAAGAGGACCCAGCCAAAACGATGGGAGCCATTGCTGAGGTGCTTGAACGAGAAGGAGGGAGCGTACTGCTCCATGAACAGTGCGAGCAGGTCAGTGCTCATCACGGCGACCGCTACCAGCCTTTTGTCTGGAAGTTTTACAGTTCGCACCGCAAGGCCCTCTTTCAGGTGATCAAGACCCTTGATTTCCAGTCCACCAGTTCTGACCAGACCCTCATCGACGCGATGAACTTTCTCATCGCGCATGAGCACGATCCCAAAAAGTATCTGGAAGCGACCTTTGAACTCCCATTTGCCAGCCAGAAATGGCAGCGCACAGTGCTGGTGCGGCGCAAACGCAAAACGTGCTTTGTGCGCCAGCATCTAGAAACCTGTGTCTTCTCGTATCTGGTTGCTGAGTTGAAGACGGGCGATCTCTGTGTGCAGGGCAGTGAACAATTTGCCGATTATCGTGATCAGCTCCTCTCCTGGGAGGAGTGCGAACCGAAAGTGGCCGAGTATTGTCAGCGGCTCAACCTTCCCATGACGGCTGAAGGCTTTGTCGAACACTTGCGAACCCAGCTCACCGAGGTGGCTGCAGAAGTAGACCGTACCCGTGAGTCGAATCACGAGTTGATGATTAATGAGCGCGGAGAACCCGTCCTCAAAAAACTGCGTGCCAAAGCGACTCCCCCTGGATTGGCACAATTGGATGAGGCGCTGCGCGAAAAGATTCCTGAACGTCATCTGCTTGACGTGCTGGCTCGCATTGATCACGTGACCCACTTTACCCGTCACTTTGGCCCACTCTCCGGCAACGAGCCAAAAACGGCAGATAGCACGCTGAGGCAATTACTGACGCTGTTTGCTTATGGGACCCATCTTGGCCCTCATCAGATGGCTCGCCACCTCCGAGGCTTACTCGATGCCGAAAGACTCGCACATATCCACCATCGTCACTTTACCACGGAGAAACTGGAGGCCGCACTCCGCGATATTATTGATTGCTTCAATCGCTACACGCTGCCCCACTACTGGGGAGATGAAAAGCGGGTGGCCGCTGATGGAACGCAATACGATCTGGCGGAAGAGAATTTACTGGCCGAGCAACATATCAGGTATGGGGGTTATGGAGGTATTGCGTATCATCATGTGAGCGACATGTATATTCTCCTTTTCTCTCATTTTATCGCTTGTGGTGTCTGGGAAGCAATTACATCTTAGATGGACTCATTCGCAATCGCTCGTCGGTTAAACCCACAACTGTTCACGCTGATACTCAGGGCCAGAACCTGCCTGTGTTTGGCTTGGCTTCGTTGTTGGGAGTCGAGTTGATGCCGCGCATCCGAAATTGGAAGGACCTGACCTTCTACCGTCCGACAAGCACGACTCACTACACGCATATCGAACAGCTCTTTGGGGATCAAGTGGTCGATTGGGAGCTCATCCAAACCCATTGGCAGGACCTGTTACGGGTGGTGATCTCGATTCAGGAAGGGAAAGTGTTACCATCAATGCTGTTGCGCAAGCTCACGACCTATAGCCGCAAAAATCGCCTCTATCAGGCATTCTATACGCTGGGAACGGTAGAGCGCACGATCTTCTTGCTCAAGTTCATTTCGGATGTGAAACTTCGGGAAATTATCCATCGCAGTACCAATAAAACAGAGCAATACAATAACTTTGAGGATTGGATTATGTTTGCCTCTGGAAATGCACTGCTGGATAGAACCTATGAGGAGATCGAAAAGCGTGTGAAGTACACCGGCGTCATTGCGAATTGTGTCATGCTCGATAATGTGATTGAAATGAATGCAGCCCTCAATCAGCTTTCAAAAGAAGGACTCATCCCAACCATTGACGAGTTGGCCGCGCTCTCGCCCTATCAGACCGGGCATCTCAAGCGCTTCGGTAATTACGAATTGGATCTTTCGCAGATCACTGCCCCTCCGACTGATGACCTCACGTTTGAGATTGAGCAGGCAGAGGAGCCTGTAGCAGTTGAGGCCAGCGCGAACCCGCAGGCCCTCGCGCGTCGTGCAGGAGACACGCCCTCCCAATAGGCTCCGCACCTCCATATCTTTGGGAGAAGCACGGCCCTCTGGCAGTCGAGACGCCTCTATGACGACAATTACTCATCTGCACCATCCAGACAAGGGGCATCGACTTGCCAGAGGTATCTACCAGGCCACACACAGGGGCAACCATTCGCTTGACGGAAGTCGATTTTCTGTTCATGAAGATGGACCCTTGCACTCAATGATCCCCTCAATATAGCAAATTGCTTTACTGCACAAAATCGCTAGGATCTTAGTCTACCCTCCATCAGGTTATGGGAAAACTCTGTGATGGTTCAAAATCGACTCAAATCACCTGTATGCACGACATATGCCCGTGGAGAACGAGAATGCTCTCTACGGGCGTTGCCTTTCAATGGAGGTTCTTTTCTTAAATGGTCCCGTTGATGTGCGCCTGTGCCTTTGTCCATGCTTGTGTTGCTACCTGCTTCTTTTCGCGAGCGTGACTATGTAATCAAAAGAGAAAGATAGAACGGTTATTCCCTCGCACAATTGTCAAATTTTGCATTCATCGGACCCCAGTATTTACAGGTAGTGCAACGTATGCGTTGACAAAGTCAGGTTAGTCAACAAAACCAGGAGCGTGTAACTGGGTACCAGACGATTCACGCACAATCAATCGTGTTGGCAAACGTATCTCTACCGGTGCTCTTTCCCGATTTTGTAGCCGATCAAAGAGAAGGCGTGCCGATTGTTGACCAATTTCATATGTTGGTTGGTCTACGACTGTTAAATAAGGGCGCATCACGGACGCCCATACAAAATCATCGAAACACGCAAGGGCAATGTCTTCTGGACAACGCAGCCCAAGCTTTGTGAGGGTTCGGAGCGCACCAATAACCATTGTTCCGTCCATCATAAAGAGCGCTGTCGGTCGGTCTTCGCGTGTGAGCAGTTGCAACGCTCCACGCTCGCCCCCATCTACGCGCGGACGTGTTGTAACGATCAAGGTAGGATCGACGGTGATACCATGTTTCTCAAGTGCCTCCGTATATCCCACCAGACGTTCCTCGGTTGGCGCGATACCACGCACTCCGGTTAGCAGACCAATACGCTGATGACCTAGTGAGAGCAGATGCTCTACTGCGGCCCGCGCGCCCTCTTTATTCTCTACCATAACGGTGTCAATGCCTAAATCATAGAGGGAGCGATCAATACTGACCAGGGCGAGATCGTGAAGGGGGAGCGATTGCAAATACGGGTAACTACGGTCTGTTACAGCAATGATAAGACCATCGGCTTGTTTACTTTCTAAGAGTTGAAGATATTTTTTTTCCTTCTCTAGGTCTTCATCCGTATTGCCGAGAATCAAAGAATAATTGTGAGCGTGCGCGACATCTTCTACGCCACGAGCGATGTTTGTGTAGAATGGGTTCATGATGTCTGGGATAATGAGTCCTATACAGTGGCTTACCTGAGTCTTTAACCCGCGTGCAAAGCTGTTTCTTCGATAGCCTAGAACGGCGATGCTTGCATGTACCCGTTGTGCGAGTTCAGGACTAACATATTTGTTTTGGTTGATGACAGCAGATACCGTTGCGACAGAAACAGCAGCGTGAGATGCAACATCTTTAATCGTTGCTGAACGGTCAGCAGATATCGCCATATGATTTCCTCTCAGTTCTAAACATAACGAGGTGCTTTCCAGAGTGAGTCATTACGCCGATTATTTTCTTGAACGTATCATAGATACGTTCTTCTGTCAAGCAAGTATGAAGGTGCAGCAGCTTTGCTAAGAATTATTAGAGACCTTGACAAACATGAATTTTGTATGCTATTATCAGTGAAACGATTAGTTAATCGTTTCACTGATAATACGGCACAGACCGATTTCCACTTCTCAATTAAGAGAAAGGAGGTATGTTTCCCTTAGATGTTCTCGCGGATGAGAACCTCCCTTCCGTCAACCCCGCACTTTTGCGACCATGAGACGTTCTCTTTCTAACTGCATCGACGCATCCTACAAGGAGAAATCTGCTATGAAGAGTACCGCACGGGCGATTGCTATAATGACCAGCCTTGCTTTGCTTCTCTCAGTGCTGGCGGCGTGTTCGCCGTCGAGTCAGTCTTCCTCTTCGTCCTCGACCACAACGTTGACTGTTGCTACCGTCAACAATTCCCAGATGGTGCAGATGGAGCAGTTGACCAAACAAGTCTTTGAAAAGGACCATCCTAATATCAAGATCAACTTTGTCACCTTGCCCGAAAATGACTTGCGCTCCAAAGTCACGCAGGACGTTGCCACCAATGCTGGTAAATTTGATATTGCTACCATTGGTAGTTACGAAACACCGATTTGGGCACACAACAGTTGGTTGCAGGACCTCTCGCCTTATTTTGATAAGATGTCGGCGACCGACAAGAGTAACTACAACTACGATGATCTCCTCAAACCCGTGATGTCGAGCCTCTCCTACCAGGGACATCCCTACTCGCTTCCCTTCTATGGCGAGAGCAGTATGTTGATGTACAACAAGCAGATTTTCGCACAACATCATCTCACCATGCCCTTGCATCCCACCTGGGATCAGGTTGCTCAATTCGCCAAAGAACTCAATGACCCTGCAACTGGCACCACCGGCATTCTCTTACGCGGGCAGTCCGGCTGGGGCATGAACATGGCTCCCCTTGACACCATCATTAATACCTATGGTGGTCGTTGGTTCGACACAAATTGGAAGCCTCAGTTATCCAGTCCTGCGGTCCAAAAGGCCGTGACGCTCTATGCGACCCTCTTACAAAAGTATGGTGAGTCAGGTGCCTCCACCTCTGGCTGGCAGGAGTGTGTCAACCTGATGACCCAGGGTAAGGGCGCGATGTTCTATGATGCCACATCCTTTGGCGGCGTGCTCGAAACTCCTGCGACCTCCAAAGTAGCTGGCAATGTTGGCTATGTCTATGCTCCCACGGCTGTTACCACCAATGGCAGTCACTGGTTGTGGGCCTGGTCATTAGGTCTCGTCAATTCGAGTAAGAACAAGGATGCCGCCTTCCAGTTCATCACCTGGGCCACTAGTTCCCAGTACTTGACCCTTGCAGGCAAGACCTTTGGTTGGGCTAATGTCCCACCTGGAACTCGTACCTCGCTCTATCAGAACCCTGACTACCAAAAGGCCGCACCCTTTGCTCAGGTGACGCTTGACTCGATCAACACTGCAACTCCTAATCAGCCAACACTCGATCCCGTCCCGTATCATGGAGTGCAATATGTGGGCATTCCACAGTTTGAGTCGGCGGGGCAGCAAGTGAGCGAACTCATGTCAGCTGTGGTGGCTGGCAAGACGCCCGTTGACCAAGCCTTGCAACAGGCCGATCAAATCCTTGCGGCTCAAGTCAACAAGGACAACGCTTCAGGATACTAGATGCGACGTTAGTGAAACAAGAGGGACCGTCCCTTTATACGGATGGTCCCTTCGTCGCTCATCTTCACTCTCTTAGAAACGACTCGCTTCAGGAAGAAAGGGTATGCTATGAGTCAGGCAAACCAAGTGCTTCAGGTACCTACACAGCAGCAAGCGCAAAAACATATAAACCCTACTGCCAAGCGTGTTGAAGGGAGGACGTGGCTACATCTCCCCTCGCTTGTCTTCATGATCGTGTTAACGCAGATTCCATTTCTCCTGGCTGTATGGTTTAGCCTGCATGCCTGGAATCTTCTCGTTCCCACAGAAGGCTTTCCTTTTGTTTGGCTTGCCAACTATATCCACACCTTTTTCAGTGATCCAAACTTCTGGCCTATCATGGGCAATACACTCCAACTCGTGGCGGGAGCGATTCTGCTGGCACTTGTTGGAGGAACCATACTGGCTATCTTGTTAAATCGTCCGCTATGGGGTAGGAGTGTTTTACGTGCCCTGGCGACCGTGCCATTTTTGGTGACACCCTCGGTGATGGCACTGGTATGGAAGAACCTCTTCCTCAGCCCATCGTCAGGATTTATCAATTGGATGCTTTCCTCGGTTGGTCTGCATGGTGTGCCCTGGTTTTCCGCGTTTCCACTACAAAGTGTGACATTCATTGTTGCCTGGGAATGGATGCCATTCGTGATGCTGGTTATTCTTGCAGGTTTGCAAGGGATTCCACACGAAGTCTTAGAGGCGGCGAAAGTCGATGGCGCGAATGGTTTCACGACATTCTGGAGTGTCATCTTTCCGCTACTGCGCAAGCCCTATGAGATTGCCATTCTCTTCGGAACTATTTTTATCTTCCAGACATTCGGTGAAATTTACGTGACGACTGCTGGTGGACCAGGATTAACAACGAATACCTTGCCGTACTACACCTATCGAACGGCATTAAGTTCATTTCAAATTGGCCAGGCTGCGACACTTGGTGTTACAGGCGTGATCGTCGCAATCCTCGCAGCTCGCGGAATGCTTTACCTCATGACCGAGCGAACAGTGTCAGAAAGGAGCTAACTCATGGGTGTATCAGCTACACGTAAGTGGTCTAGTATTGCGTGGGGCGCGTTGACCTATATTCTGGTTATCGTGCTCATCTTTCCAGTGCTCTGGATGGTGCTCACAGGCTTCAAGACAGAAATCGCGGCCATTACGACTCCGCCGACCTTGTTTTTCCAACCGACACTCGACCAGTTTCAACTCGCAATTGATGGAGGATTCGGAGCCTATTTATTTAATAGTGCGGTCGCTTCTCTTGTCTCGACAGCCTTAGCGATGATTCTGGGTATTCCGGCTGCCTACGCGATGGTCTTTCAAATGCGCCCGAAGTCGTCCAATGACATGCTCTTCTTTGTGCTCTCCACACGCTTCATGCCATTTGCTGCCATTCTTGTGCCTCTCTACATCATTATTACCCGTCTGAACCTGCTCGACAATCTCTTCACCTTGATTGTGATCTATACAGCCATGAACCTGCCATTAATTATCTGGATGACCCGTTCCTACTTCCTCGACCTGCCAAAAGAGGTTTTGGAAGGGGCGTGGTTGGATGGCTGCTCGACATTGCAAACCATTGTGAGGATTGTCGTGCCGATGGCGGCACCGGGTTTAGCAGCGGCGGCGCTTCTCTCTGTCATTTTCGCATGGAACGATTTCTTTTTTGCTGTCACCTTGACCTATACCAACTCGCCTACCTTACCCATCATGGTGGCGGTATTTACAAGTAATGAAGGGTTGTTCCTGGCGAAGGTGTCTGCACTGGCGACGATGATTATCATAGTGCCTGTTGCGATAGGTATCTACGCACAGAGGCATTTGGTGCAAGGACTGTCTGGTGGCGCATTAAAATAACAACGGCTGTTTAAGAATGAAACTTCGACCGTATAATACGTAAGTATGAACCGAATCGTGTCTCTGAGAGCAAAGAAGGGGGATTATGAGAAATCAAGCTGCTGTTTTGTATGCCCCACATGATGTCCGTCTGGAAGAGCGACCAATGCCCCAGGTTGGGCCGAGTGATGTTCTGGTCGAGGTCAAGGCCGTTGGAGTATGTGGCTCTGATGTCCACTACTATGAGCATGGGCGGATTGGTCCGTATGTGGTTCGTCAGCCGCTCATTCTTGGTCATGAGTCGGCGGGTGTGATTGTGGAGGCGGGAGCAGATGTACCGCAGAGCAGGATTGGTGAACGCGTGGCGATTGAGCCGGGCATTCCTGATGGGACGTGTGAGCAGTGCCGGGCTGGTCATTACAACCTGTGTCCCAATGTGCGTTTCTTTGGCACGCCTCCCATTGATGGGTCATTTGCGAACTACGTGACCGTTCCGACGCACTTTGCCTACACCTTGCCGGAGAGTATGTCGAACGAAGAAGGAGCGATGATTGAACCGCTCTCGGTTGGCCTATGGGCGTGTCGCAAGGCGAGGTTGCGTGGTGGAGATCATGTGCTGATAACCGGTGCTGGAGCAATCGGACTCCTGGCGATGAAGGTGGCTTTTGCACTAGGAGTCGCGAAAGTGACCATCACAGATGTTTTTCCACAGCGACTGGCTATTGCACAACAACAAGGCGCGACTCAGACCGTGAATGTTGCGGAACAACCACTCGCGCAAGCAGGCATACAGGCTGATGTCCTGCTGGAATGTTCGGGGCAGCAGCAGGCGTTGTCCGAAGGGATTCGCTCGTTGCGCCCTGCTGGTACGGCGGTCATTGTCGGGATGAATCCGGAGGAAGAGTTGCGTACCCCTATATCATTTGTCCAGAACCGAGAAATTACACTGACGGGAACGTTTCGCTATGCCAATACTTATGCAGATGCAATTGCACTTGTCGCAAGCGGGCGTATTGATGTACGCTCGATCATTACAGGTCGCTATTCATTAGAGGCAACCGAGCAAGCCCTCCAAGCCACGAAGCAGGACCCGACCAATATCAAATCAATTGTTGCACCTTCACAGTAAGAAAGGGATATCTTATGCGTGCTGTAGTAATTTCTGCTCCAGGCAGCATTCGGGTGGAGAGTGTCGCTGACCCCACACCTCGTTCAGGAGAAGTGCTTGTGCGTGTAGGTGCGTGTGGTATCTGTGGTACTGACCTACACGTGCTAGATGGTCATTCTCCGTTGGCCCGTTATCCTCTCATTCCCGGTCACGAGTTCGCTGGTGAGGTAGTGGCGTTGGGAAGTGAGATTGCTGAGGGAAGAGGAGAAGCAGCGATAACGATTGGCAGCAGGGTCGCTATCGAGCCAAATCTATATTGTGGGTATTGTGAGCCTTGCCGCACGGGTCATGAAAACTTGTGTCTCAACTATCATGCTATCGGCGTTACGACAGGTGGGGCAATGGCCCAGTATGTATCGGTTCCTTGGAAGAAAGTCTATCCTCTGCCCAAGAGCATCTCGCTACAAGAGGGAGCATTAATTGAACCCATCTCTTGTGCCGTGCATGGCATGCATCGTCTCCAACCTAAATCCGGTGATACGGTGCTTATTATAGGCGCGGGGACAATGGGCTTGCTTCTTTTACAATTACTTGTACGAGGAGGGGCATCGCGGGTCGTCATGATTGACGTGAACATACAACGCCTAGCACGCGCGGAAACATTAGGGGCAAGCCGCACTTATACTGACATTCAGCACGCATTAAAAGAGGAGCCTCCTGGCTTCGATTGTGTTGTCGATGCAACAGGAGTGGCATCGGTTGTGGAGAGCGCATTTACAGCAGTCAAGCGTGGTGGAAAGTTGATGATATTTGGTGTCGCGTCGCCAGAGGCGCGTATCTCTCTTTCTCCGTTCCGCATTTACAATGAAGAGATAACGGTACTTGGCTCGATGGCGGTGCTGTTCTCATTTCAGCCTGCACTCGATCTCATGAGTGCTGGCATTATCAATACGAAAGCGATGCTAACAGCAGAACTTCCTTTAGAAGACTTTTCCAGAGCACTTGATCTGGTACGATGCGGCGAAGGGGTCAAAACCCAAATACTGCCGAATATGTAGGGCGGACTGCCCTACCAGAAACCTTCCTGTTAGTATCAAGCTCGAAGGACGTGGCGACGCATAACAGAAAAAGAAGGGACTGGAGCACATGTCTTTTGACGAATAAGTCCGGCTCATGCACACTTCGGAGGCTTAGTACTCGCTTGCTTGTAGATGCTGTGGATTGACACGTCATGATAGAGTTTCTTCCAGGATAATCCGCTAGAAGATTGGTTGCTTACTCAAAGCGAGGGTATGATGGAAGAAACTTCCCTGCTGTTTCTGGCTGAAGGGATGCGAATTGAGCAGACCCAGCTCAGCGAAAACGGTTTGGTCATCGAGGTCGTTACTACGACTCCCACGTTGTGTTGTCCACTATGCACTGAATCATCATCATCGATCCATTGCCATGTGATCGTGTTGAGCGCCGTCTTTGATGAAGAGTAGGTGCCGAACATCGCGCGGTGCGGGTTCGTCGGGTCCGAGTTCAGCGTGAGCGACCCGCCGGAGCTCGCGATGTTGACGATGCGTGCCGCCGCCTGGGTCGCGCAGCGCCCTGGCGTCTCGTCGGTGCGAGCCGGGCCGAGCAGGTCGCCCAGAACGTCGCCTCGCCGAGCGTGGACTTCACCCCCGAGCAGACCGACAGACTGGAGCAGGTGACTGCGCCGCCTTCGCTCAACCCCGACTTCATCTTCATAGTGCCGACCGCGCGTATCTTCGGCGGCCAGGATGTACGGCGGTGGTGATGGACCGGGCACGCAATGGGCGTTCCGCCCGGGTACGCGAGCTTGCTGGCCGGCATTGATCTCGCCACCGAAAAGGGAAGGAGGCGCGCACGACGGCGACCGTGCCTGAAGTGACAGGCCGGACGGCCACGTTCGCCGCCGCCCGAACAGCTCAGTCTGAGGCCGAACAGCTCAGGCTTCGACGCCCCGCGCGCCGCCTTCGCGCCCCAACCGGAGTCTTTGTATCCCCCGACCCTGCGCCTCTCAGAGCTTCATCTGCATTCGACACGACCCAGCGGATTGGGCGTGTCCATCAACGCGGCACACGCTGTGGGCCAGGCGGAGTCTTCGGGGTAGAGCGCGCTACGGAGGTAGGCCCAGGTAAGCCGCTGGACCGCAGCCAGTCGCTCGGGATACTCGTCCGTCGTCTCAGCCGCGTCGTACCCAGCAACCCCGCCGAGCCCGTGTTCTGCGCCAAACAAAGTAAGCAAGCACTTGCTGCCTGGACTGAGGAAGTACGGATCAGCATGCCAGTCCGCACCTCGAACGGTCAAATGTGGGGAGACGTCATTATCGCCCGCGACCACGAGGGCTGGCGTCGTCATTTCAGCAAAGCTGGTGTGCAAGAAGAATGAATAATGCTCTGCCGCGAACGCGCTGAGATCAGCCTCGCCTCTGCCAGGCGCGGCAAGCAGCACACCCGCTTTGATCCGGGAATCGGCCATATCCACTTCCGTTCCGTCATTGGGATCGGTAAGCCGTGCGCCCAACAGCATACTTGTCGTATACCCACCCAATGAATGCCCGGCTGCGGCAATCCGGCTTCGGTCCAGGCGCCCGCTGATCTGCGGAACGGAAGCCTCGATGAGGTCAAGCTGGTCGAGGATGCGCTTCATGTCCTCAGCGCGGGATCGCCAGAACAAGGGTCCTTCGGGATCGTTTGGATCGAGTCTAAGCGTCTTTGAGTCCAGATGGGTGGGCTGGATCACGACGAAGCCGTGTGCCGCCCAGAAATTGGCGAGCGGGCCGTAACCGTTCAACGAGGAGAGATTGTTCGAGTTTCCATGGCCGTGCGAGAGGAGTATGATGGGTAGTTCGCGCCCGGTCGTCGGCGCGGAAACTCGCATCTGCAGATTCACGGCGCGCCCCGGAGCTGACAGCACCACCGGACTGACAGAGACGACAGGAGTAGGCGCGCTGATTGCTACATTTTCAGCTACATTGATCGGCTTGTTCATGGAATGATCTCCTTTTTCGTAAGGTCCGCCTCTGGTCTTGGCCGACCATCGGGGACTGGCGCGGGCGCAGACTGCGTCCGCTTGTCGACGTCGCTACAGGCTCCCGGAACTTCCAGACGCCAACTTCGGCTTGGAGGCCCGGTGCTACGTAAGCTGTCATGGGGCGCAAAGTAGCAGGCGTTATTTGCTCTAACATAGTATACCTGACTTTTCGGGCAAGCAGTCTTAACGAACGAGTACCGAATTGCCAAATGGAAACGGAACAATTGCTATTTTTGGGCGGATGACAGCCTGAATAATCGACTTTTGAGCTTTTTGCAACAGTGCTTGTTCCGACTCTCTCTGAAGCGAGAACGAGCACTGAGTAGCTCTACCGCTTATACATGGAGTAACCGCTACTCTGCCCTTCATGACAGCTCGTATAATCAGAGCATCCGGTTCAGAGATGATGGTGAGAACGAGGTGACAGCAGCGGCCCGACCGCGAACGTAAGAATGTTCCCCATCATCGCGGGCTGGTCCAAGCTTGAACCGTATCGAGTGGCTTTGACCACGTATCACGAGCTCAAGTCAGACCTTGCCCTCCGATCTGGTAGAAACGTCTCATTCGTTTTCCTTAAAGAAGGAGTTGTAGTCATGACTTCCCCCACCTCTGGAGTGACGGACTCTCTTTTCGTTGGTATTGACATTGCTGCGGCGACGGCTTCCGTCGCCTGGATTTCCCCAGGCAACGAGGTCACGCGTGCTCTAACCATTGACCAGTCTCCGCAAGGGTTCAGTACGCTGCACCAGCGGTTACTCTCAACTCGACACTCTCCTGCAAACACCCTCGTGGTTATGGAGGCAACTGGCTCTTACTGGATCACACTCGCTACCCACTTGACACAAGCCGGGTTTGCTGTCAGCGTCATCAATCCCTCACAAGCCCACCATTTTGCTAAGGCATTACTCAAACGGGCCAAGACTGATGCCATTGATGCTCAAACGCTTGCACAGCTTGCTTCTTCACTTCAGCCTCCCGTATGGAGTCCTCCTCCTCAGGTGTATGCGGAACTTTCTCAGCGATTAGCGGAGCGAGAGAGCCTGTTGGAGATGCGACAACAACTGCGCAACCAGCTCCATGCTCTCACGCACAATCCCACCATCATTGTCCCCGTTCGCACTCGCATGGAGAGTTTACTTGAGACGCTGACTACGCAAATTGAACAAGTGGACACAGAAATTGAGGAGGCTCTGGCGTTTGATCTGACATGGGCCATCTCCGCACAACAGCTTCAGACCATTAACGGTGTTGGACCTCTTACCACCGCCTGGCTTCTCGTCACGACACTTAATTTCACTCTCTGTCAGACCGTTGAGGAACTCACCGCCTATGCTGGCCTCGCGCCTCATGCGTATCAGTCGGGGACGAGTGTGCATGGACGAGCGAGCATTGGACATACTGGCAATGCCTCGCTACGAACGGCATTGTATCTTGCGACGCTCTCGGCAGCCCAACATAATCCAGTGATCAAGAGCTTCTACGACCGCTTACGGACTGCTGGCAAGCCGATGAAGGTTGCTCGTTGTGCTGCTGCACGCGCAAACTCCTTCATCTGGCTTTTGCTGTGGTGAAACACAAGGAGAATTTTGACCCGCTTCATACGCACAAACACCTTCAACTCGCTTGATCTCTCTTCGTTTTCGGGTCCAGTGGTCGTCCTTCCAGCAAAAACACCATCTGTTTTTTTGCTTTCAATTGGGCTTGCCTTTTTCAAACCACGCAAGCAAGGTGCAGTCAAGGCTTGCGAAGCAACCCGAAGGGGATACCTTGACTGCACCTTGTGGCGTGGTACACTTCCGCGAGCCTAATTGACGCTCCTGATTTCTGTTCGTTCCAAACAGGGTACCTCTCTCTTGACAGCGAATACCGTATCTTACGTAGCGCTACCCCCGGGACCCGCAACGGTTCGTCTGGCCCTGGTCAAGGTGGGGATTGAGTGCTTTAGCTATGATACAGTTCGTACAACGCTGTTTCCGATCATTCGTTCCATGAAACTCCGAATACGCCCACCTGAGAACGTCGCGTTCTCGCACCATGTCCTTCGTGCATATAAGATAGAGGAAAGGCAAGGGTACGTGCAGGTGAATGAGGCCCCAATCACCCGTGAAATGGCGCATGCGGAGGGTCCAATGACCGTGTACCTCTAGGTTCCCGATGCGTGTCAAGCAACAGAGTGGAGGAACGCTGTTCGTCCGAATACCATTTCCTCACGAGAGAGAAACACAAAGCAAAGAGTCACCAAATACAGAAGAGGGCAGGATGCCAAAAGAAGGAGACCGATAAAGAACGTTCAACGGAGGGAGCCGCTCTTATGTTGTTCGTCTTTCGGAAGAAGAGTGGGGAACTTCCAAGAAGGTTCTTTGCACAAAGGGCGAAGACAGACAGAGAAGGCTCTCGTTACCAACAACGAGAGCCTTCTCTGTCTGCTTGCGTATACGTGTCCCCTAGAGACACATGCGGTGCTTTTTTGGAGCAGCGAAAATGGAGTACCTATGAGACCCAAAAGATGTCACCCAGAACTTTGCTCTCTTGCAAAGCCGACCTTGCTCCACTGCAAAGTCACAAGTGACAAATAATGCAAGAAGAAATTACCCTGGAAGCCGATTAGGGACGGAATAAATAACGATATCATGAAAAGTTGCCGTAACACCGGAAGAGCTTGTTCCATTCGCAACGAACAGAGCTATTTGACCATGTGTATAGTCTGTATCGGCAAGCGTGTGAAGTGTCTTTCCATTCATCTGTACGACCATTGCTGGACCTTTCATTGCGACTGTAAGCACATTTCTTTGTCCGATAGGATGAATTGCATTTGTATGGGAGGGAGGCACAAGGAAGGTCTGACCCAGGTCATTACTGCTATTCAAAGCTTCTTTGCTAATTGCATATGTCGTATTGCCAAAAATATCGATGCGATAATCATGGTCGAGATTGCTATCACCACGTACATAAAGACCAACGCTATCGTTTTTATCTGCCTGTGTGAGAGTAAAGGTCGTGGTGATTGAGAAGTCATCGAAGGTTGTACTGGTCGGGATGCTCTCTACGAGGACGTTATGCTTCGTATCGGCCAGTGTCAACATGTTGTTATGCAGTAGACGTGTATATCCTGCCACCTCGCCAAGAGACCACCCTTTGCTATTATCGGAAAATTTATCGGTGAAGAGTGGCTCTACTGTCCCCTGCGTTCCAGCGATGCTCGTTGGGGTAGTTTGCTTCGCCTGTGATAAGGATGGTGTGCTATTGAGCCTTTTAACGAGAAATATTCCTCCTATAAGTAGTAGCAAGAGGAGAAGTAGGGAAAACGCTTGAAATAGTGTACGCCTTCTATGCTTTTTTTGTTCCATAACTACCTAGCTTGGAAGGTGTTCAGGAGCAGTATAGACAGCTATAGTATCAAATGAGGCAGTTACACCACTGGATGATGTGCCATTTGCGACGAAGAGCATAATCCTACCACTCGTGAAATCTCTATCCTGTACTAATTTCACAACCGTATTGTTAATAAGTAAGACGATGTTAGACCCCTTCATAATCACCAAAAGATTATTTTTCTGACCTTTAGTGTGAAGCGCGGAAGCATGTTGTGGTTTGACAAGATACGTTGTATGGTTTTTTTGGTTCGCATCAACTGTATTTTTTGCGATGTCGAATGTATCATCACCATTAATATCAATAGCATACCCCTGTCTCGTAGTGCCGTTTGCACGTAGATATAGGCCAACGCTATCGTTTTGATCACCTTGAAGGATTGTGACACTGGTTGCAACCGCAAAATCATCATAGACAGTATCCGATGGTAGTGGCTCCCGAAATGGTTTATGGTTTGTTGCCATCATGGTAAGTGTGCCATCATCAACGCTGCTGCCATGCATGGCGTCGTTGCCAACGTTCCAATTTTGACTGTTATCAGAAAAATTATCGGAGAAAAGTGTTGGGAGCGCGGTACCTGCCGTCGCGAGTATACCATCGAATGTTTCACTATTGCGTGTTGTCGATGTTTTTGCATTGCCTTGTTGTCGCGCGGTAAGTAATAAACTCCCCAAACAGAGAACACAAATAAGCAGTGCCGCGAGAAGGAGTACACGTTTCCTTGTAAATATATTCACACTATACATGCTCCTGTTTCTTCTGCCTGTAATCAAACGTAAGTAATCCTTGCGTAACAACCTGACGATAGAGCGCGATTACTTGAGGCGTTGTAAGGCGCCCATCGGGACGGAACCACGTTGCAACTTGTGTACACATGGCTATAATAGCATATGAGGCTACCTTACTATCGATACGGCGAAACACTCCACGTTCTATGCCATTATTAAGAATACTTTGTATGAGGGTTTCGTAGGTATCCCGTAATGAAAGAATATATGCACGATTTTCGCCTTCCAACGCTCGTATTTCTGTATCTATAATGAAAAATTCGTTTTTATACGTAGTATGTAATCGAATATGGCTGGCAATAGCTTCTTGTAAACATTGAAGTGGGTCCTGATACTCTCGAATGATATACTCCAGTTGCGTATTCAAGCGTTTCATGTGGACCTCCATGATCTCAACCAGTAACGCCTGCTTATTAGGATAATGATGGTAAATGCTCGCCGCCTGAATACCCGCGATACGCGCCACATCACGTAGTGGTGCCGCATGATAGCCATACTCGGCAAACAATTGTACGGCGGCGGCAAGAATGCTCTCTCGCATAGGCCGACTTTCGAGCTGCATAAACGTAATTCCTCTCTTCACTCGCTATGATTTTCCTAGATTACCAGTACCTTCAAGCTCCGACATCCGTGCATTACGGTGTACTTCGATAGTTTTGCGCCATCGGTCTCCTAATCGTATCCCTGGTCGTTCTATGAAGGCATAATAGAGTACACAGAAAGGCACAATTACTATGAACACCCAAACCCAATAAAGGAGATAAGCAATATAATGGTTCAGGTGAGGGAAAAACGGTTGCAGTATCTGCGTCTGAAAAAGTACAATCAATGGCAGATGCCAGATATACAGGCTGTAGGAGATCAGGCCAATCCAGCGCAGTGGCATCCATGTGAATGGTCGTTGCAGTTCACGTGAACCAAAAAGGACTGCTATGATGCACAGGCCATAGCCTAGAGCAAGAACCATCTCGCTTAGCCAGCTAAAGTAAGGCATGATTGGTTGAAGGAACGGCCATACTGGGGTGGGTACAATTGGCTGAAAATGCCATATGGCGGAGAACACCAGAATCAATATGCCTAGTCGCCAGAACCAGATGCTCAACTGATGTAGCCGTCGCACAAATAGGTGTTCAGGTGGTAGGCTCTGTGCATAGACATAGAGTAGCGCACCCAGCATCCCCACCGCGAAATCTTCGGTATACTTGCCTGTCCTGCCAAATGAGAAAAAAAGTACGATATCGAGAACATGACGTGGAATGAGAAATGTCGCTGTTGGATTTTCCTGAAAGTAGAGACCCCAGAAGCGCACAAACAACCCTCCTGCAATGATACCTAATAGAGCAAGTATCACCACTCCTAACCTTTGTTCGGGTCGCACGCGCCTGACCAACAAAAGTAAGCCCAGCGCGAGAAGCGGTAGAATCATATAGAACTGCCACTCGACCGCCAGCGTCCAGTAAGGCCCGTTGATTTGTCGGAATGTTCCTTTTGAAGAATCCATGAGGAAGGTCAGGAAGAAACCGAGACCACGCAAGTTCTCTGGCCGCAAATAGTGAGGGGCACTCAAAAAAATCAAAACGAAGAGCGAGAGATAGTAGCCCGGCAGGATTCGCAGTGTACGCCGCACGTAGAACGAGCGAGCGAGAGGCCAGCGACCGGCAAATAACAATGCTTTCGCATAAGGCAAAAATAGCAGGAAACCAGAGAGTACAAAGAACAGCGTGACTCCAGTTCCTCCGGCAATCGCGACCGAAGTGGCTATTGGATTGGTATGCCAGTTCCAGAGTTTCTCATAGTTTTGGTTTGTCCAATCGATATGAAAACTGATTACAAAGAGAATCGCACATGCTCTAATGCCGTCTAACGCTGCGATTGTGCTTTTTTGATGCCCCTGCTTCTGTTCTTCAAACACTCCATTCAGCCAGGATAGAACCTTTTTCATATATATTTGTCTTTCAAGATAAAATTTCTTATAGCAACAGGCACATTTATTTTCAATTTACTGTTCTTCAAGCACATGGTAAGACACGTGCATGTGGAAATTGTCGTGCTTCTCTCTAACTATGAACAGAGTACAGTGGAGAGCGTAGCATGAACGCTCTTTGCCTGTCAAATTTGGGGTCCGAGTATGACCCATACTCATTAGGAGTCGGACATACCCATCCTGTGAACGAGATTGCTTGACACCCACTCTTATGACGGGTACTATATATGTGCAGGATATATGCAGGCATCCCTGGAATAAAAATAGACTATCCAAGAAGGCGAAATGGTTTGTAGAGATATATGAGCTATCCGCAACACGCGATTTGTTCCAGCAAATACTGCACGTATATAGTACCTGTCATTGTCATTAAGAGTCGGTGTCCTACTGTTTGTCTTTTTACGGAAAGCGAGGCCAAATCTCTATGCGCTTCTCCACACGCTCAAAGGTGAGCATTCTCTTCTCACTGCTCGCTCTGGTTGCCCTGGTTGCCAGCATTACTGCTCCCCAGTTCGCCACCAAGAGCAAGGCCGCACATGCCGCTAGTGGTAGTGGTTCCTATGCGGGCAAACTAGGCCAAACGAAGGTTGCCGCGACGGTAAACCTGAGTAATGTTCCTACTGGCAAGGTGGCTCCCACTGGTAAGACCTCTGTTATTCGTCCCCTGGGACGCCCTGTTGCTGGCATTCATGCAGCAAGTGCCGTGAGCCGACCAAATGGCGTCAGCTCAAACGCCGGTACCGGCGCACTACTCCACAACTTCATTGGGGTGAGTGCCCTAGATAACAAGGCCGTCACTGGTGGAGACTTAGAGCCACCAGACGAAGGTCTTGGTACTGGCAATGGATACGTGTTTAACATTGTGAACAACGCGGGTACTATCTACAAGAGCAACGGAAGTATTGTTCTTGGACCATTCGCAAATTACGCTCTTTTCAAAGAGCTTCCAACCGCAAATCTTAGCGATCCACGCACATATTATGACAAGTCAACGAATACCTGGTTTGCTACTATCCTGGGATACACAATCAATCCAGCAACCGGTTCGTTTACGGAGTCGCATGTTGATATTGCGGTGAATCCTTCCGGGAATCCAACAACTGTGTGGACGGTCTACAGACTCGATACAACAAACAACGGCTCTTACGGTATCACCGATGCTGGATGCCCTTGTTTGGCCGACTACCCAATCTTCGGCATCGACCAGTACAATATCTACCTTAGCACGAACGAATTCACCGCTAATGGAGCAGGTTTCAATGGTGCACAGGTCTACGCCCTTCCGAAGGCTGACCTCATTCACGGAACACTCGCGAACTTTGTCCATTATGGCAATTTGAGTGTTGCTGGTGTCATTGCGTATCACTTGCAGCCAGCTACCACGTACTCGAATCCCAATGCCGAGTACTTCATGAACTCGCTCGATCCGAACAATACCTTTGACAATCGTCTCGGCGTTTGGGCTTTGACCAACCGTGACAAAATCGACAAGGGTGTTGTTCCAACTCTCTCCGCACGAGTCGTCAATAGCGAAGCCTATGCGATGCCTGTCAACGCGCAAACGCCTGCTGGTTTTAATGCTGGCTTGAAAGCACCAACTACGGGTGTTGTGACAGCCGACTTTGACGCAATGCAGGAGGTTGAGTACATCAACGGTCATCTCTATGGGGCGTTAAACACTTCAATCAACGTGGCTGGTTCAAGTGTTGCGCTCGATGGTATTGCATGGTTCGATGTGACGCCTTCTCTCTCTGGTGGCACCATCGGCGGTTCAACTCATGTTGCAGCCCAAGGCTACGTCAGCAAGATAGGGGAGTACTTGCTGTATCCGCATATTAATGTGGCTGCCAACGGCACTGCGGCTATCGTCTTCTCCTATGGTGGTCCAACCACCTACTTGAGTGCGGGCTATGTGACACGCTCTGGGAGTGCTAGAGGCTTTGGGAGCATTCGCACTGCTGCTGCTGGTGCGGCACCCGATAATGGCTTCACTGGTACCGCAGCTTTCGGTGGTGTAGGTCGCTGGGGCGACTACTCAGCCGGAGAGCTTGACCCCTCGGGGAATGGCATCTGGCTTGCTACTCAGTACATAGCTGGCACAGGCGATCAGTTTGCCAACTGGTCCAACCGTGTCTTCGAGGTTGCGGCCTGAGCTTTCCTGACTACATCCCAGTTTCTCACAAAAAGGATGGAACCCTCCAACGAGGGTTCCATCCTTTTTGTGAGAAACTGGGATGTGAGTAGTGCTACAGATTTTGCGATGGCAAAAATTGTCGCTTCCAGCAACGGAGAAACAGCAGGGGAAGATGATACAATAACACAAAGATACTGGAGAGCAAGCACAGATGCAGGTAGTTTCAAAGCATGCAAAAAAGTATAGAGTGTATTTGATAGAGATTCCAATGATAGCACTTATCGGTGTTATCCTCTTTTTTGGAGCCTTCTGGCAATATTTCGACGTGAATATGCGTAGTGATAACCCACAATATTACTCGGACGTTGCAAAATATGAATGCTATGCTCATGGGTTCTGGCAAGGTACGTCAGGATTGACACAGTTCCCCACGCGAAAATGTGGCTTTCTTGAGTCGTATTCATCCGCACAACCATTTCGTACATTGCCGAAAGAATATCCTCTCCTTGTGCTTATTCCATTTAGTTTGCCGCTGCTCGTCCCTACTCCATTTTATAATATTGCCTTTGCATGCCTTATGACGCTACTCGTTGGGGTTATCTACATTGTGCTGAAACGTACACGTTCAACGAGTGCAGCTATTGCATTTCTTGTCTATCTGCTGCTTGGATGCTGGTCTACTGCTGCTGGACGTTTTGATCTGGTGCCAGCTATGTTTACGCTCCTTGCTGTCATTTATGCTGAAAAGAAGCACTGGCGATGGGCATTTGCGCTGTTGGCAATTGCCACTATGTTCAAGTTTTACCCCGTTATTCTTGTGCCTGTATTTCTTATAGCACAACAAGCAGACGACAAGAGTGTATGGTATTCTTGGAGAAGAGTACAGCCTTTGGCTATTTTCGCGGGTATTTGCGCTGGGATTACATTGCTATCGCTTGTTTTGAATGTCGATGGCACGCTTGCGCCGTTCAGTTATTTCAAAGATCGACCAATTCAAGTTGAATCGCTCTCTGCGTCGTTACTCTGGCTAACTTCGATACTCCAACATTCAACGTTGCACAACGTCTATAGTTTCGGCTCATATAATGTAGTTGGTGCATCTTCCTCGCTAATTTCACAAGGGGGAACAATTCTGTTTGTCTTCGGACTGGTTTATACGTGCTGGCTACAATGGCATGGCAAGATTGCGCTTCCGCTCTCTGTCTTACTTACATTGCTGGTTGTCATGGTAACGGGCAAAGTATTCAGTCCGCAATATCTCATATGGGTAGCACCACTTATTGCATATATTGCAAAGGCAAACTGGAAGTGGTTTCTTGGCTGGGGCAGTCTGAGCGTGATAACCATGTGTGTTTATCCTATTCTTTATCTATGGATAGGAGTTACATTTCTTCCTGTACTTATCGTCAGCTTTGTACGCAATGTACTTCTGCTGCTCTTTACGCTCACATTGTTCTTTTACGCATCACGTCGCACTTTAATAGTAGCACCTATAGCTTCAGACAAGCCAACGGTCCATGATGAAAAGTATGCTTAATGTTGCGAGTAGGGTAGGGAATATGATAATCAGTGCTTGATGAAAGCGCGGATAGCGCACACTCAGCGTCCCAAGCGTGATGAATGCAGGAAACATCTCTAAGACGAAGCGTTGGTTGGAAAGCAAAATATCCGGTTTGTCCAGCGCTGGATCGAGAAGAATATAGAGGAGCAATATTCCTGTCCAGATACTATAGCTCCGGCGTAGTCTTCGCCATCCCAGTACCGCAAGGATGATGAAACCAACAGTTGCGCTCATGTCCAGGAGCAGATGTACCTGGTTAGCTGACCCAAACGGTTGTGTGAGGAGTGCATTTGCTCCCTGCCAGAGTCCTTGCCAGGGCCAGGAAAGGTGGCGTCCGAAACGGTTTTGAACCGTAACAAAATAAAGCGGATTTCCTGTAGTCATCCAACAATACACACTATAGACAAGCATTCCCAGAGGAATGAGGGCCAGTGGTAGTACGCCATGCAGTAAATGTATGACTCCAACACGCAGATTCTCGCGTGCCTCCCATAACTCATAGAGGTAGGGTAGTACCAGTAAAATGCCTGCTGAGCGTGTTAGTGTTGCAAAAAAACCTAGTGCGCCAGCCAACCACCAACGTTGTCGCCGCATAGCCAGGAATGCTCCTAGCACGAAAAGGAGGAAAAGTGATTCATTGTATGCAGTAAAGAAGAAAAATGCAGTGGGGAAGATACAGAGGTAGAGAATTGTCCTATGTGCTACATTTTCTCCTTCTGCATTTTTCGCGAATGTATAGAGGAGAAATAATACTCCTAATAAAGCTCCGTTACTAATGAGAAAGCCAACAAAGAAATAACTCCAACTTCCAAGTATAAAGCTAATGCCTGCAGTAAGAAGGGGCAGAAGAGGGAAAAAGGCATAGTCGGAAGGCATTTGATACCCGTACTGTGCAATACGTGTGTAGTTTGCAGCATCCCAATGATTCCAGCTACTAAGTAGTGCAACGATATTGACGGACGTGCTTGAATACTTTGGAGCAGTAAACAGAATGTAACTCATATACGTTATTGCGACCAGCATAAGGCGGGTTGCAACGAAAAGCAGCACAATATCGCGAGCGGTTGAACGTTTCATAAAGTAGCATTACCTGAGCGAAATAGAATGTGTTCAAGAAAGAACAAGTCCAGTAATCAAACGAATTACCGAAACGCTACGCCACATTCTTGATAATGCGCTAAAGAACGCGGTGTTTCCTGCACTCAACCACAAATAGAGTGTGCAGGAGAACACCGGATAGGAGTTGGTGTTTAAAACTTGAATGGCTTATGCTGATTCAACACTCAATACACGCTCTTGAGCTGCTGCGCGTGTGCGGCCTGTACTCCAATAGCCAGAGATCACGAAGATCGTGGGGAAGAATACTACCAGACCGCCAATGCAGACCCACCACCAGGTGCCCCATTGGGAGCCGTCCAGGGCGTTGGTCACGACGAACGAGAAGGCCAGGGTTGAGAGTACAACAACTATGCGTAGAATGAAGCCTTCGACTGCCATGCCAGTCGCGATCAGTGCAGGGTTGATGTCCTCGATGGTCTCCGTGTAGGCGGCCATCCAGGTCACATAGCCAACAGCCATGGTGATGCCGAACAAACTGAGGAAGACAACCATCAGTCCGCTGCTGGTAGGCACGCCAATTCTACTGATGAAAAGGAGCGTGACGATAATCGTCGCGATGCAGCCACCTAGCATGTAGGGCTTGCGAACCAGGGTTTTATCAGAGATGAAGCCAATCAGGATCGCGGCGACGACGTTGACGAGCCAGAAGACGCTGACCAGTCCATTGGCCTCGGCGGTGGTGTATTTGAAGATACTGACCAGGTAGAGCGGGAAGAAGCCTACCGTTGCAAAGTAGATGAGCAGATAGACACTGATGCCGAAAGCACTGATTATCAGGCGCGGATTGAGCATTTGCCGCCAGGGATGCTCTATCGCCTTTTCGACATCGATTGTGTTCGCGCGGCTCTCGACGGTGGCTTTTTCCTGTATGGTGTTCATCACCTGGTCACGCATCCCAGGCGAGAGTTCACGCAGGAAGAGAAAGCACACGATGGAGATAATCACGCCCACGATGCCAGCAATGACGTACTGGGACTGCCAGGAGCCGTAAGTGGTGAGCGTCCGACTGGCTACCGTGGTTGCCAGAACGCTGCCACCAACGGGACCGACGGTCCAGAAGCCCATCGCGAGTGCTCGCCCGAAACGAGGCGAGAAGTCGCGTACCAGTGCGGGCGTGGCGACCAGGATAATGCCTTCGACAAAGCCTAAGACGCAGATGCCCAGGAAGAACAGCCAGAACACATTCAGAGACGACATGATGATGGTGCCAATGCCGGTGACAAGCAGGCCATAGACGATCAGGTTGCTGCGTCCAATGCGGTCCGACAGGCTGCCGAAGATCGCGGAGATGGCTCCGATCAGGTTGCTGAGGAGCAAGATGAGCGTGTAGGTCGAGACACTGAGCTTAAACGATACTAAGATGAGAGGCGCTACAGAGGAAAGGACATACGATTCATAGTAGAGCATGATGGTAGCGATGACTGCCAGCGCGAGATACCAGATGCGCCAGCCATTGGTGGGATAATGCTCCAGAAAGCGATGTCCCGGTCCGATTTGCAGAGTGCTGTTCATTGAAACCTCCTTGATACCCGTTTGCTAGTACCACTGTGTGCTAACGAGTTCGTAAAACGAGTTTAAGAGTGACGCTCTATACAAGGGTTTATCGTTATTCTAGCCAGTTCACCAGTACATCAAGTGCCTCGATGTGCGAACCCCTGACCAGCAGCGGATTGATTTCCAGCGCGTTCAGTTGTGGGCCAAGAGCGAGGGCGAGTATGCTGACGCGATAAATGACCTCGCTCACTGCCTGGATATCCACGCCTTCCTGTCCACGAGCGCCACGAAGCAGTTGTGCGCCACGCAATTCGCCGAGCATCTTCTCGATCTCGTCGTGGCGCACGGGCAATACGCGTACAGCCGTGTCCTTCAGGATTTCGGTCCAGACGCCGCCGAGACCCACAGTGAGCACCAGTCCCCAGAGATCATCGCGCACCACGCCAACCAACAATTCAGTACCCGATGGGCGCATTGGGCTGACTAAAACACCATCAATCCTGGCGTCCGGTTGTCTGCTCTGCACACGCGCCAGCATGTTCGTGAATTCCTCGCGCACAGCCTCTTCGCTTGTCAGATTGAGTGCGACGCCGCCCACATCGCTCTTGTGGAGCAGTTCTGGCGATTGAATCTTGAGAACCACAGGCAGTCCGACTTGGCGTGCGACCTGAGCGGCTTCAGCGGTGGATGTGGCGAGCTTGCCGGGAACTGTGGGGATGCCAGCTTCTTTCAGTAGCGTGCGTGCCTGGGCTTCGGACCAACTTCCCTTGAATGGTTGATCGTGTGAGATCGTTGGTAGTGTTTCTGTCCCCCCTTTGACGGGTGCGGAATTGATGAACTCGGACCACCAGAGGAAACGGCCAATCGCACGCATGCCGTGTTCTATGCCGGCGGTCCAATGCAGCCCCGTGCGCTCCACGACCAGCTTCGCCATCGGCGAAAGGTCCATGCACGTGTTAGAGGTCAGCAGGACTGGGCGCGGTGACTCACGAATGACAACGTTGAGGTTATCATACGTGGGCAGCATCAGTGCCAGCATTTCCGGCGTTGGTTCGCGCCCGCCCTCTGTCGCCGTCAGGTTCAGCACAAAATCTATATTGGGATCGTGAGTCACCACTTCCAGCGAACGCTGCTGAATCGACGAGTCTACGACCACATAGCCAGTCACGTCCAGCGGATTATGGCAGGTTGAAAAGGTTGGCAGGATGGTTTGTAACTTCTCAGTCGTCTCCGGCGCGAACTCCGGCAGTACCAGACCGACTTCTTCCGCCAGGTCCGAAATGAGATCGCACGCGCCGCCCGAAGGCGTCACCACGCCCATCCTGCGTCCTGGTAGTGGATCGGTGTACCCGGCCAGACCAGCAGTGGTCAGCAGGTCTTCAAGCGAAGAGACGCGGATAATACCGAGCTGGCGCAACGCAGCATCGTTGACGGCGTTGTTGCCCACGAGTGCTCCCGTGTGGGCCATGGCGGTACGTGAACTGGCCTCGCTACTACCAATCTTCAGTGCTACGATGGTTTTGTGCAGTGAGCGAGCTTTCTCGGCCACGCAGCGCAGTTCGTCAGGATGACGAATGCTCTCCAGGAAAAGCGCGACCGACCGTGTGGACTCTTCCTCAAGCAGATAGTCCACCACGTCTGTTACCGAAATCATCGTCTCGTTGCCCATCGCTACCAGAAGGCTCAGTCCAATGCCATGACCCTGAGCGTAGGCTAGAACCGCACTCGCCAGGGCACCACTTTGCAAAACCACGCCCACGGGACCAGATTTCAGCGGTGGCATAATGGGCAGGCCATAGGGTGTAATCCGATTGGTGATATTAATGAAACCGTTGCCGTTCGGGCCGAGTAGCGTCAGCCCGTAATTTTGCGCGAAAGCGAGTATCTCCTGTTCAAGCCTTGTGCCTTCCTCGCCTATTTCGCTAAAGCCAGAAGTCAAAATCACAAAGTTCTTCGTGCCTAGTTCCGCGGCCTCCTGTATAATCGGGAGGACACGCGGTGTAGAGACCATCACAAACGCCAGGTCAACCGGATCGGGGAGATCGCGCAGCGTTTTATACGCTTGCTGACCATGCACAATCTCACGATTCGGATTAACCAGGTGGATTGCACCAGGGAAGCTATAACTTTTTAAATTTTCATAGGTATAAATGGACCAACGCGAATTATCGGTCGCTCCTATCAGGGCGATGCTCCTCGGTCGAAAAAATTGTCGGAGTTGCTCTGGTGATACATGCTGGAGCTGAGCCATTGTTTCGTACCTCGCATATGCATATCTCGAACAACATCGTAAGAGAGCTGGGCTACGAGTGTTTTACTCGACCAGATGAAAATACGGCAGTGTCAAGTCTTCGCCGACGCTCTCGAATGTCACTCTTACCGTTGCGCCGACCGCAACGCGCTCACGTGGAGCGTCCACGATCCGTGACATCATGCGTGCGCCCTCTTCTAGCTCGACAATGGCGATGACGAAAGGCACATCCGCCGCGAACGGGCCAAAGCCCTGGTGCGCGACCGTGTACGAATAGATCGTACCCTTGCCGCTCGCCACAATCCACGAAAGCGAATCCGCGTGGCAATGTGGGCAGATCGAACGGGGATAGAACACCGCCTTTGAGCAGGCGTTGCAGTGCTGTATACGCAATTCGCCCTGTGCCAGCCCTTCCCAGTAGGGACGCGAGTCGCTATCCTGCTTGAGTATAGAAGCTGGAATGTGTTCTGGCATAGCGCATCAGTCCCTTCCCAGAATAACAGTAGCACCCGACGAGAGCACGCCGCCAGTCCCGTGTGCGAGAGCGATACATGCATTTTCCACCTGGCGTGGGCCGCACTCGCCACGCAATTGCCGTGTGGCCTCGATAAGTAGGAAGATGCCGTACATGCCCGGATGACAGTAGGAGAGTCCACCACCATTCGTATTCATTGGAAATGGTCCGCCAGGGGCTGTGCGTTGTCCGCTAACGAACGAACCGCCCTCGCCGCGTCCACAGAAGCCCAGTGCCTCCAGCGTCATTACGACCGTGATAGTAAACGAATCGTAAATCTCGGCCACATCGATATCAGCCGGAGTCAAACTAGCCATAGCGAAAGCATCACGTCCCGAAGCAACGGCAGCCTGGTGCGTAGCCAGATCGGGCATATTTGCAATAGTATTATGTGTGTGTGCCTCACCGTGTCCAAGTACCCAGATAGGCATATGGCGCGTGTTGCGTGCTCGTTCGGCGGTAGTCACAACGACGGCACCGCCGCCATCTGTGACCAGGCAGCAGTCCAGCAAGTGCAGAGGCTCGGACACCCAGCGTGAATTCAGCACATCCTCGATGGTAATTGGATCGCGCATCATCGCCTTTTCGTTCATCACGGCCCATTTGCGTGTTGCCACCGCGACCTCCGCCAGTTGCTCGCTGGTCGTGCCATACTCATACATATGACGCGTGGCCGCGAGCGCGTAGGCACCAACGGGAGTCGGTAGACCAAAGGGTGGCTCGAACTGCTCGGTCAGCTTGAAGGTAAAGCCGCCCCCACGCGAACGGTCGGAACGTTGGGTGCTACCGTAGGTAATCAGCGCGACCTCGAATAGACCAGCCTCGATGCCTGCTACCGCGTGCCCAAGGTGAGCCTCGAAGGAGGAGCCGCCGATGTTCGTCGAGTCGGTATACCTGGGCGTGATGCCTAAATATTCGGCCAACATCATGTTAGGGGACCATGCCCAACCGCCAGCGCAGAAGAGGGCGTCCACATCGTCAAAGCTGAGGCCCGCGTCGGCGAGGGCCGTGCTAGCTGCCTGGTGCTGGAGTTGCAGCACGGTTTTATCGGGAGTGCGACCGAGATCAGACTCGGCCACACCCACAATCGCTGCTCGGGGACGAGTCATTAGAGTGCCTCCCCGACCTTTACATGACCCCGTAGTAGGTTGCGTGAGATGATATAACGCTGAATTTCATCAGTGCCCTCGAAAATGCGATACAGACGCACCAAACGATACCAGCGCTCAATAGGCAGTTCTTTGGTATAACCCATGCCGCCAAAAATCTGCATCACACGGTCGATCACGTGATTGGCCATATTGGCACCATGCAGTTTGGCTACCGAAGAGGCATGGCGTGCATCCTTGTTATTTTCAGCTTGCCAGGCCGCGTAGAGCACGAGCCAGCGCGTGGATTCAATCTCAACATACGAGTCCGCGATCATCCATTGAATGGCTTGATACTCGGCGATAGGATGGCCCATGGAAACACGCTGCTTGGCATAGTCAATAGCCATTTGCAGCGCACGCTCGGCAGTTCCGATCGCTCCCGCAGGAATGCGCCAGCGGCCTGCGCCAATCCACTGCATGCCCAGGTTAAAGCCGTTGTGCAATTCGCCCAGAATGTTCGTTTCGGGTACACGTACATCCTCAAAATAGAGAGAAGCCGGCCCCCAATCGCCCATTGTGGGAATATAGCTAGATTTCCAGCCCATCTCGCGGTCCACCAGGAAGCAGGTCACGCCACCATGCCCACCTTTCACCGGATCAGTTACGGCGAAGACCATCGCGAAATCGGCCTCGTTTCCGCCTGTGATGAAGATTTTCTCGCCGTTCAGCACATAATGGTCACCGTCTTTCACCGCGTGCATCTTAATATTCGCCGCATCCGAACCAGCTCCTGGCTCGGTCAAAGCAAAGCAGGAGTGTCGATCTCCGTTGATTGTTGGGATCAGATAGCGTTCTTTCTGCTCCTCATTACAATAGTAGAGGATGTTATCGGCGTTCCCACCGAAGTTGAACGGTACAAATGTGCGAGACATCTCCATGGTTGTGATTGCACCCATGATCGGGCCGAGATTGGCTCCCCCGTATTCCTCGGGAGTGTTGATACCCCAGAAACCCAGTTCTTTGGCTTTCTGCTGTAGCTCACGAACCTTCTCGCGTTCGAGACCTGGACGGCCCTCGCGCTCGTTGCGGAGGACATCGCCCTCCAAGGGAAGCAGTTCTCTGTTCACAAAGTCACGAACGGTCTGCTGAACCATTTTCTGTTCTTCGTTCAAGCTAAAATCCATGCTCTTGCTCCTTTGTAGTGCTTGCTAACTGTCTGAATCTCTCGCTATGGGTATGGGTAATAACTGCGCGTGAAAGTAATCAAGCTGAACGGACGTGTAGGTTTCCAGATCGATGGCGGGCAAAAAGTGCCAGGTTTTCTGGAGTGCCCACAGATGTCCGAGGCCAAGTACATTTGCGGCCAATACACGTGGTTCCAGGATATCTGAACGAAAGACGCCCGCGCGTTGTCCTTCCTGAAAAAGTGCCAGGAATTGATTATCTAAGTTCTTAATCATCTCAAGGATACGATGGCGTACCTCACGTGGAAGCGTAGAACTATCGCGGTAGGTAATCAGCACGCCTTTTGATCCGCTGTCCAGATTTTTGTAGAGTTCGCGTACAATGAAATCAAAGCGTTCGAGTGGATTGGCAATCTCAGTCCCTTGTTTGAAGAGGTCAAGGTGGATAATTGCGGTCCTTTCGCAACAGGCGAGCAGGATATCATCTTTGCCGGGGAAGACATAGTAAATGAGTCCTGTGCTGATCCCTGCGGCGCGGGCGATATCAGGCACAGACGTTCCATGGAAACCTTTGCGGCTAAAGAGATCACCGGCGGCGATGATAATTTCCTCGCGGCGGATGTCGCGAGCTGTTTTAGCAACCATATGTACTCTCGTCCTTCTTTGCACATTGTACATGATAGCTGTCATCAGTCATCCCATGGACTGTCGAAATGTCGTTGAATAAATCCTACCATAATTTGAATGATTATTCAATAGGGGTGCCTCCTAATTTTTACCATGCGCTTTACTCTATTGAATCGGGGCAAAAGGAGTTGAGGTTGACTTGCTTTCATGGAGTCCAATATGCTAGGCGTGCGTGTATTCAACGATTGGAAAGCTTTTCATCCAACATTGTGAGCTACGGCAACACGAATGAGGTCCTTCAAAGCCGATTCATCAACTGCGTCACCCTCACGAAAATCTATCGCTCGCGTTTTTTTCGCTTCGAGGCCAGCATTGAAGAGTTTATGCGAATCTTCCAGGAAAGCTCCTTGAAAAAAGTTCATTTTTACTCCTTTCTTGAAAGTTGCAACAGCACAAACAAGCCCCTTGTGAGACCATACTGCGGTATCCCACTTCCATTCCTCGGTGATGTCCGGGTCGGTCTCACGGACAAGTGTACGTAGTCGAGCGACCATTTGACCGCGCCAGTCGGTGAGTTCCGCGATTTGTTGGTCGATACGTTCAGATGGGTTCATGTCCCTCTCCTTGCACTTTCCTGGATGAACACCGCCAGCATACTCACTGGCATTTTCTGTCACGATGTTTATTCTACCATAACGAATTGTACCTTCGCATGTAGCTTCCTATTTTTCCATATGCACTTGTTGCACACTCGGTTGGCGGTACTCTATCGCGATTGGTCAAACGTCTTTCCCGTCCATGGTAGATGTAGAGTAAGGACAGGAACCTCCCAGCAGACGTGAGCTTTGATACGACGTTCGTTCGCGACATGTCAGATCGTTATCGGACTCCTTTGATGGGTTGAATGGACAGCGCACCAAGTAGCGCGAAGACAGCTGCCGCGGCGAAGAGTGCCGTGTAATTGTTACCTCCGCCAATGGCGAGGAAGATCGGGGCAATAGCCGGGGCCAACGATTGCGGGAGCGCGTTGGCGATGTTGAGGACACCAAGGTCCTTGGCCGCTTCCTTGCCCCCCTCGGGTAACACAGCGGCTGCAAGTGCCAGATCAATCGCCAGGTAGATGCCTTGCCCGATTCCGGTGATGGCAATGGCAACCAGAAACAGGTTGAACGAGCCCGCGAAGGCGACGAAGGCAAGCCCTGCCGCGTAGATGATCGCCGCAAGGATCACGAAGACCTTGCGCCGGTGAAACTTGTCGGAGAGCCACCCCCCCAGGTTGCTGAAGACCACGATAAGGATGGTCTGCACCAGGGTCGAGAGGAAGACCAGCGTGCCTACCTGACTCGGGTTCTCATGCAGATGGTTGAGCAGGTAGAAGACTTGGTAACTGAGCAGGGTCGCGAGTCCCATGAAGATGAGGAAGCGGCCCGCCCAGTTCCATCCGAAGTCGGGATAGCGACGCGGGTTCACCCAGAAGCTACGCAGGAACTCAGCGACGCCATAGGGCGGAAGCTGCTGGTTGTGGTCGAGCCTGCGATCACGCAGCACAAAGATGAAGAGCAAGACGAGGACAAGGCAAACGATTGCTGGCAGCATAAACATCAGAAACGTCGAGCCGACCACGGCCTGTGCCAGGAAGACCCCGGCAACGATCCCAACATTCTGGCACATGCCCAGCACGCCGGAGACCAGTCCCCGCTGCTCATCTGGTACTTGATCGGGGAGCACGGCGATCTCCACCGCAAGCAGAGCGTTGAACCCCGTTTGGGCAACACACCAGCCTATCACGATCAATGGGATGGCCGGTGCGAGGGCGATAATAAGCAGGCCGATGACTCCGACGATCACCCCCGCAAGAAGCCAGGGGCGGCGCATGCCGAAACGTGACCGTGTACGATCACTGAGCTTCCCGATGGGGGGATTAGCGATGAGGGCAAAGATGGCCCCGACGCCCAGGACGAGCGAGAGGGCACCCGCCTCCCCTTTCGCATCAATCTGTGCAATGCGTAGCGCAAGGGCGACGACGACTGGCGTGAGCAACGCCATCCAGGTGCCAAAGTACGCAGCAGCGTAGGTGGCGATGAAGACCGGGCCAACACGTCGAAGAGGTGCAGGTGCTTCTGCACTCACCTGCTCTGGACTCGAGTCAGTGATCGGAAACGCATTCTCGGGCTGTTCACTCAGGATTTCATCTCTGGTTGGTTCTTGCATGGACGTGTCTCCTTCTAAGGACATGTGTCATGTACTGGTACTTCCTTACAATGGAACAATACAAGCGTGCCGATAGTCACTTAGATACGCAGGCTACCGCTGAGGCGGAGGTCTCGCGATGAGGTGCCGACGTAGACCTCGTAGGTACCATGTGCCACCTCCCAGCCGTTCATGTCGGCGTTCCAGTAGGACAACGGACGCGAGGCGGCATTGGGGTCCAGCATCACGCTGACCTCTCTCGTCTCGCCCAACTCCAGCTCGACCTTCGTCCAGCCCACCAATCGCTTCGGCGGCTCACCTGTGCTCGATGGCAAGCCGAGGTAGACCTGGGCGATTTCAGCACCCGCACGCGCCCCAGAATTGGTGAGCGTGAAGCGCACCTGTAGAGCACTGGTGCCATCGCTCGTCTCAGGTTCCACCTGCAGTTGGGCGTAGGCGAAGCTGGTGTAGGAGAGTCCATACCCGAACGGGAAGAGCGGCTCAAGGCCGAGCTGGTCGTAGCCCCGATAGCCAACTCCCAGCCCCTCGCTGAAGTGAGCGACCCCATTGATGCCGGGATACTGCTCGGGTGAGGTAAGCGGCGTTTCCCTCTCGCTATCTGGGAAGGTAATCGGCAGCTTGCCCGACGGGGTGACGTCACCAAAGAGGACGCTGGCGAGGGCACTGCCCATCTCCTGCCCACCGTACCAACTTTCCAGGACCGCTGGGACCTGGTCGAGCCACGGCATCACGACTGCGCCTCCAGTGGCGAGTGCTACGATGGTGCGCGGATTGGCCGTGGCAACGGCCTGGACGAGCAGGTCCTGCTCGTTGGGGAGCGTCAGCCCCGGTCGATCAGAGTCCTCGTTGCTGTAGTCCCGCACGACAACGACTGCTACATCCGAGCGAGCGGCAAGGGCTGCTGCCTCCTGAATCAGTGGACCGACTGCCTCTGCCGGGTGCTTCCAGCCCAAACGCACCTTGGCCCCAACGAGACCGCCACCACCACCGCCACCATAGCCCGGATCAGCCCCCATCTCGGGGGCACCCTGTTCCGGTCGGTCAGCTGTGTAGTCGATCTGCAGCGCATGTGGTTCGCCAGCGACCAGGTGGACCGTCGCCGACTGGGTCGAGAGCGCAACGCCGGGATCGTCAATGAGGCGTTGACCGTCCAGCAAGAGGCGGACCGTTCCCAGATGCGTCAACGAAAGGGTGTAGTCGCCCGTTGCAGGTGCGACGATGCTGCCGGTCCAGCGCACCGAGACGCTGTTGTTGAACTCCAAGGGTGTTGAGAGCGAACTGGCATTAAAGCCAGGGAAGTTGAGAAAGCCGAGGTTGAGGGCCACTTGTCGGTCGGTGCGTACCAGTCTCGGCTCTCCCTCGAAGCGCGTATTCGTCCAGTACTCTGCATGCAGTCCTCGGATATCCGAGCCGAAGCCTGCTGGGGTGAGTACCGAGGAAGGCACCGAGGGAGGACCTGGCAGCAGATTAGCTGCCGAGAGTGTGTCTACGCCCTCGGCGTACTCTACCTGGATGCCCACTCCTGCACGTCTGCGGATGCCTTCCAACGTGCTCACCAGGTACGTCGGTTTGACAAGGGAACTTCCACCTCCTGCGATGTTGGCATCGGCATCGGTCCCAATGACGGCCACCGAGTGGAGTGCATCGCTCGAAAGTGGGAGCAAGCCGCTGTTCTTCAGGAGAACAATTCCCTGGCTCGCAATCGTTCTGGCCTCTTGCCCGTGCTCCTGGATGGGAAAGGGGCGTATCTGGACGGGATGCTCGAAGAGCCCACATGCGAACATGGTGCGTAGAATGCGAAGCACCTTGTCTTCCAGGGTCGCCATACTCACCTGTCCCGACTCAATGGCCTCTACCAGACGGTCTCCAAAAAACGTCCCGGTGGGCATCTCCTGGTCTAACCCGGCGTTGGCGGCCTCAACGGTGCTCTGTGTCGCGCCGTAGTCACTCATCACCCAGCCGTTGAATCCCACCTGCTGCTTGAGGATGTCGGTAAGTAGGTGCGGCTGCTCACAGGCGAAGAGGCCGTTGACTTTGTTGAATGCACCCATAGCTGCGCCGAGCTGAGCCTCCTTCACCACGATCTCGAACGGTAGCGTGTATATCTCCTGTAACGTGCGCTCATCGACGTGTGCATCGATCCCCATGCGCTGCTGCTCCTGCGTATTTACATTGTAGTGTTTCGCAGTCGCCACAATGGGGTGGCTCTGGACGCCCCGAATGTAACCAGCCGCCATCTGTCCCGTGAGCCTGGGGTCTTCCCCCAACGCCTCGAACAGGCGACCGAAGACTGGCACGCGGGCAATGTCCAGCCCCGGGCCCAGGAAGACGTTGTGTCCAGTCGCCACCGCTTCGCTGCCAATCAAATTGCCATACTGCTCGGCTGTGGTGGGATTCCACGTTGCCGCAAGTGCAATGGGAGCGGGAAATGCGGTGGCTCTCCCCTCGTTGACCGCTGCATTGCTCACGTGGATGCCGGTGGGTCCGTCGGCCATCGTCAGAGCAGGAATGCCCAGTCGGGGAATCGGTGTGTTGTAGAAGCCGTAAGGACCATACTCCCCGTGGATCACGGCGATCTTCTCGCCCAGTGTCATCTGCTCGAGCAGGAGCACCGCCCGCTCATCAGGGGACTGCGACGTGTTCATCCACGGTCCGTCGTGGGCTGATGCCGATGCAGGAAGGTGCGTTGCATCCACCTTTCCATGTTGCGAGGAGTATGCCGTGGACCCTGATTCACCTGGAACTGGGCCCGTATTCGTTTCGTCCATCTTTTCCCTCCTTACAAAGAAGCTGCTAGAAAGAAGTCCATGTGTTGATACCAGCGTGCGCTCTTGCTCTCATCTCGCTCGCTTTGCCTTCCAGGTGACGTCCGGTACGCGAACCATGACTGGAAGCAGGTTACAGGTGGACAACGGATGCACAAGAGCGAGGAAGCGATGAGAATCAGGGTGAGAAGAGGCACGAACCCTCCGTGGCATTGGAATCGATGAGAGAGGGAAGCCAGGTCGGCGACGTTGTTGAGGGGATCATCCTGGCTGATGGGCACGAGCAAGGCATTACAACCTGCCTCATCAGTGAACAGGAACAGGAAGCCGATGCCGCGAGGCGTCATCGAAGCGTGTCGGGCTGCCAACATCGTGGGTGAAGCAAAGAAAAGGTCTTTCATGCCAACGTCCCCTGGTGGCTCATGACATTCCACCGACCATGACAACAGTGTCTCAGGGTTCACGCGCTTAAAATACACAAGTGACACGTGTCACTCCTCTTGCTAAGAGTCTACTCGATATGGCATACTTTTGTCAAGGAGGAGATGACACATGTCACTCCTCTTAAAAAAATCTCCTTGCTATGACATACTCTTGGCAAGCAGAACAGGTTGGACGTGAGAGTACAGAGGGAGTAGTTCCCTGGGAAAGGGCTATGAGAGAGAAAGATCAATCTGCCACTTCTGCGCGAACATCCTGCACCAGTGTAGATGTCGCCTACAGAGCAGGAGTATCGCGAACGACGGTGTCCTATGTCCTCAACGGAAATGGGGATGGGCATGTGAGCGACGAGACACGCAGGAGAGTGCTGCAAGCGGCGGAAGAACTGGGGTATAGCACCCATAACTCAGCCCAGGCTCTGCGTAAAGGGTACAGCGACGAGATTTGTATCATCATCGACCTCCCCCTTACCATGCATCGTACCGAGCTACTCGTCTCGGTGCAGCAGCACGCGTTTCAGCACGGCTATTCTCCTGTGGCGTACTTTAGTTATGGACTCTCTTCCGAGCAAGTCCATATCCTGCTGTTGAAGATATTTGCTCGCCGTCCGATGGGCATTTTTGCTACAGCAAGCAGTATGACAAGCGACCAAATCGCGTTAGCACAGCACATGGGGGTTGATAATATCGTGCTGTACTCCGTTAAGCCGCTTGAGTATATACGCACACTCCTTTTACCAACCAGGGAACTGGGATGTCTGGCCGCCCAGCATCTCCTCGAACGCGGTCACCGCCATCTGGGTTTAGTGCATCCTACCAATCCGCTAGACAACTATGGGTTTCTGCAACGACTGGATGGCATGCGTTCTGTCATTGCTGGGATGTCGGACGTGAGTCTCGATACCCTGCCACTGCAGTTCGACCTCACCGACGCCCACACGCTGGTCGAGACCTCTCTCACGGGAGCAGATCGTCCCACCGGCATCTATGCCTATAACGACGAGTATGCGCTGCTCCTGTTGGGAGCACTGAGCGACCGGGGGATACAGGTGCCAGGAGATGTAGCAGTGGTGGGCACGGATGATATCTCCTTCAGTGAATGTATGCGCCCGACCTTGACGACCATTCGCTTTGATACGATCTCTCTGGCACAGCGTGCCGTTGAAATGCTCGTGAGTTGGCACACGCATCAACCACTTCCCGAAGAACTCTCTCGGTCACTGATGCCGCAACTGATTCCGCGTGGATCAACCTGAGATTGACCCGTTTTTGTGGAGGCCCGAAACATTCGGGCCTCCACAAAAACGGGTCAATCTCAATCCTCCAAATTGTCAACCGTCAGTCACCCCGTGTCGCAACACTTTTACGTGCTGCAACCCCTGTGGGCCTCAAACGTACAAATGGCACATGGCATGTACGGGTCATCACCAAGCGGCTTGTACTTTATGAGAAGTTGCGTCAACCGCAAGATAATGAAATTGTGGGCCAGGCAATACGATTATGGGCGCACTCGGTGGCCCAACGCAAGCTGCCGCACATCGTTGTTGATTTTGAATAGCAGTTGCTTGACTCCTATTTGCATCGGCCTGCTAGAGAAGAGCGCAACGCAAGCAGCATGTTGCGCTCTCTATTTAATTATAAAGGAGCCTTGTATGTCTACTGCACGCCCAAAGGCACGGAGACAGTTTCCGGGCCTTGATCCTATTGTGCTTCAACATCCCTATGATCGTGTAGCACTTTCCGCACTACAGAAGGTGCCCGGACTCGATATCGTTATCCGCAAATTTATCGAGTTTTTTCCAGAGCGTGTTGCCTATATCCAGAATGTCGCACAAACGGTTCGTGTCTCTCCGTTGCAATGTCCGCAACTCTATGCACAACTACAAGAGGCATGTGCCATTCTCGATGTACGTGAGCCTGAATTGTATGTCGCACAGTGTCCTGTGCCCAATGCCTACACAAGTGGTCACGATCATCCCTATATTGTTGTTACTACCGGCCTGCTTGATTTGATGAATGAAGATGAGGTGTTGGCCGTCATTGCTCACGAATTGGGCCATATTAAGTCGGGCCACGTCCTTTATAAGACAATGGCGCGAGGTATTGGTTTCTTACTCACCATTCTCGGTGATTTGACACTGGGCATCGGGCGTCTCGTTGGGCGTTCACTAGAAGCTGCGCTCTTAGAATGGGACCGTAAGTCTGAGTTTACGGCAGACCGCTCCTCCTTAGCTGTGGTGCAGGACCCACAGGTGATGTTATCGCTGATGATGAAATTTGCAGGTGGCACGTTGTTCCAGCGGAACCAGATGGATGCAAACGAGTTTCTCAAGCAGGCTAACCTTTATGAAGAGGTGGATGCGAACATTCTCGATAGGTTGTATAAGGGACTGCTTGTAACTGCTGTCAACCATCCATTGACGATAGTGCGAGCAAAAGAGATTATGAACTGGTCGGAGAGTAAAGAGTATAAAGATTTACTTGACGGACGTTATCCTCGTATCGCTGGTGACGAAACGAAAAAGTTCTCACAAGGAGGCACATCGGTCTCTATGGACCCACAACTGGTACGATGCCCACATTGTGGACGTGAGCAAATGAATCGTCGCTTTTGTAGCCTGTGTGGTGGTGCAATCGAATAACTGTAATTGTAATTTGTGGATTTGCAATGCAGCAGGAGGAAGCTTGCATTGCACTAGGGTACTCTTTGCAATGCAGCGACCGAGTTTATCGCAGAAATGTGAGCAAGAAACAAAGGTTATTTGAACTCTTCCATTTGTGCAGCAAAGAGTGTGAAATATTGTCTGCCTCAAGATAGGCAGACAAAAGATTAGCGAATAGATTTATGCTGGTAGTGTTGCTCCTGCTCACGCTCGCTGCGATAGTTTTCCTTGTATGCTTCACACACAAGCGCACAGATCTCTTCAGGGTTGTCTGAAACACGCAACAAACTAATATCCTCTGCGGACACCTTACCTTCTGACAACATGGTATCGGTAATCCAGTTGACGAGACCATTCCAATACGTTGAGCCATAGAGAATAATAGGGAAGTTGCTTACTTTCTTTGTTTGAATCAGCGTCAACGCCTCGAATAACTCGTCCATTGTGCCGAAGCCGCCAGGGTAGATGACAAATGCATTGGAATATTTCATGAACATTGTTTTGCGTACAAAGAAGTAGCTGAAATCAAGCGAGATGTCCAGGTACTGGTTAGACGATTGCTCAAAGGGCAATTCGATGTTACAGCCAATCGAGAGGTTTTCCCCTTCTTGAGCACCTTTATTCGCCGCCTCCATCACACCAGGACCCCCGCCTGTGATGATGGCAAAGCCAGCCTTTGCTAGTAAGCGGGCCGTCTCTACGGCTGAGGCATATTCTGGATGATCCAGCTTTGTACGTGCGGAGCCGAAGATGGTTACGGCGGGTGGAATATGTGCAAGGGCATCGAAACCATTGACAAACTCACTGGTGATACGCATAACGCGCCAGGGATCAGTAAGCGTGAAATCGAAGTTCATGGCACGATCAAAGGCGTGTTCCTCTTGTTTAGCCTGCTCTTGTGATACAGGAGCGGTTGGACTCACAAGTGGCTGTGTAGGACGACTTAACAGTCGCTCATCCTCTGTTGCCGCGTGTTCCTTGCTTCTCTGTGACCGATAACGCTCATTGGCTCTTCTGTTATTATTGTTGAGACTAAAGGATTTTCCGTTATTACGACTCATTACGACTCATTTCGTTATTGTAATAGACTATACGTGTATGTGCTGCTATGCTTTTATGACATCTTTTATGCTTTTATGATATCTTTTGAAAGACGCCCTTTGAGAATCACCGTCGCAAGTGGTGGTAGTGTCAAGAGAAGCGAGTGTGGACATGACTGCCAGGGAATGGGGTCGCTGGCCATCGTCTGGCTGTTCACCAGTCCACTGCCACCAAAGCGTGAATCATCGCTGTTCAGTACCTCATAATACTGACCTTCAAATGGCACGCCTAGACGGTAGTCATGACGTGGCACTGGCGTAAAATTACAGACAAAGAGGAGTGTGTCCTCATTCTGTCCACTGCGCCTCATGAACGAGATTACGCTGTTGTCCGAATCGTGCGGGTCTATCCATGAGAAGCCGTGTTCGTCCGTGTCTAATACGCTCAATGCAGGTTCCTGGTGATACATACGATTGAGTTCTCGTACAAAATCGCTCAATTGGGTATGATGGAGGTCACTTGGCGGCGTGAGGAGATGCCAATCAAGGCTTTCGGCGAAGTTCCATTCGTGCCACTGCCCAAATTCTGCACCCATGAAGAGCAATTTTTTCCCAGGATGGCCCCACATATAGCCATAGAAGGAGCGCAGATTCGCGAACTTCTGCCACAGGTCTCCTGGCATTTTATTAATCATCGAGCCTTTGATGTGGACTACTTCATCGTGCGAAAGTGGCAAGATAAAGTTTTCCGAATAGGCATACATCAGTGAGAAGGTAATGTTATTGTGGTGATAGTGTCGATGAATCGGATCGAGATGCATATATTCCAGCATGTCGTGCATCCACCCCATATTCCATTTATAGCTAAAGCCGAGGCCACCTACATACGTTGGACGAGAGACAAGCGGCCATGAAGTAGACTCCTCTGCGACCGTGATTGCGCCTTGCTCCTCCGCATAGACCGCTTCATTCAACTGACGTAGAAAATCGACAGCCTCCAGATGTTCCCGTCCTCCGTATTGATTTGTTACCTGTTGCCCCTGTTCACGCATGTAATCCAGATACAGCATCGAGGCAACGGCATCCACACGCAGACCATCAATATGGTACTCATGTAACCAGAACAACGCGCTTGCTATCAGAAAGTTTTTGACCTCGCTCCGTCCATAATCAAACACATACGTTCCCCACTCTTTATGCTCTCCCTTACGAGAATCGGCATATTCGTAGAGATGCGTACCATCGAAGTAACTCAAAGCATCCCCATCTTTTGGGAAGTGTGCTGGTACCCAATCGAGCAGAATGCCGATACCATGTTGATGCATATAATCGACGAAGTACTGAAAGTCCTCTGGCGACCCAAAGCGGCTGGTTGGGGCATAATATCCCGTAACCTGATAACCCCAGGAGCCATCGTATGGGTACTCAGTAATTGGCATAAGTTCTATATGGGTAAAGCCCATGCTTTTGACGTACTCTGTGAGGGCTGGTGCCATCTCGCGGTACGTCATGAAGCGGTCTTCTTCTACCGCGCCTTCTTGATGTCGCTCTGGGATATGACGCCATGAGCCTAAATGAACCTCATAAATCGAGATGGGAGCACTTGTGCGTTGTGCATGCTCGCGTCGTGTCATCCATTCGCTATCCTGCCATGTATGTTGATGGATATCCGTTACAATGCTCGCAGTATTCGGGCGTAGCTCTGTTGCAAAGCCGTAAGGATCAGTTTTATCGACGGAGTAATTGTTGTAGCGTGAATAGATCGCGTATTTATAATGGATGCCCAGTGGCAGATTCGGCACAAAACATTCCCATACACCCAATTGCTCATGACGGAGATGCATCGGCGTTGCGCTCCGGTTCCAGTCGTTGAAATCTCCTATAACAGAGACGCTACGTGCCGATGGTGCCCAGACTGCAAAGTTTATGCCGGCGACCCCGTTGACAACGCGAGGATGGGCACCTAGTTTATCGTAAATGCGATAATTTTTCCCTTGTCCAAACAAATAGAGGTCGAAATCGCTAAACAGCGATGGTGCTTCCTGCTCTTTATCGGTATGTTGTGGAACGTCTGATGTTGTCATACTGCTCATCAACCCTTCATCTTATCGTCGTTTTTGCCTCTCTTAGAATAGCATATGAGGCAAGTTCTTTACTACAATGTATACGCTTTTTTCAGGCAAGGAGTAGAAACCTGGCTGAATGGAGTCCTTCGCCACTTTCGATGATATATGTTCTCTTCTATGGGCCTACTCACCATACACATGATGTTGAGCCGCACTTTCTCCTCTCCATAATCCCCGCTATACTTCTCCTATGAGACACTCCTTTTCAATAAAATGTATATTCTACGAGAAAGAGAGTACGCAGTGACCACACGCTTTTCCTTAAACCGATTACGCCTTTCGCTTCTCTGGTTCGCGCTTCTTGCTGCCGCCTTCAGTACGCTTTTTACCCTGCTTTTAGTGAGAGTAGCTCCCAATCTGGGAGATTTGGCTCTCGCAGCAGTTGTAGCAACGACTCTCAGCAGTATCCTGTTCTGGTGGCTCTTAATTGTACTTCCTCAACGTGTAACTGTTGTACGGGGAGTACTGGCTGGTATCCTTAGTGTTATTCTGAATCTGTTTCTGATGTGGATCGTGTGGGGGATTGCCTCCGGTAAACTCTTCATGCTAGACACGGTGCTGATTCTTGGCTTGATTACAATGGTGGGGGTGAGTATTTCTCCGTTCGGTTGGCTTTTGATGGCAATAGGTGGAAGTATCGGTGGGACGTTGGCTTTCTTCACACGACGCTGGGCTAAGAATACTCCTGAGGAAGAAGGAAGGCCCATCTCTTCCTGACTAGAGTTTTCTTTAGGTCCAACATTCTAAACACCTTTTTGCAAGCGTGTATGCAATAGCTTTTCACAGGATTTTGTGATAGAATGTTTATCAAACTCATTGATTCGTAGCCTCGCACGCTTTGACAATTCAACGGGTTCCACAAGAAAGTACGATGTAAACGTATGAGCATATACGAAAAGGACGCGCAGGCTCTGGACGCCTACTCGAATGCTGTCACGACTGCTGCTGAGCGCGTAGGACCAACAGTTGTACGTATTGATATAGAGCGCGAAGGCGGACGTTCCCACCGTTCTTATGGACCCACCCCAGAATTTAATGGTGGTCTTGGTTCTGGCTTCATTTTTGCCTCCGATGGACAAATTCTTACGAATGCCCACGTGGTCGAACATGCTAAACGCATTCAGGTCACACTTGCTGATGGCCGTAAGTTCGATGCTGGATTGGTGGGCAGTGATCCGAGTGTCGATGTGGCCGTATTGCGTATTGGTGCCGACCATCTCCCCGTCGCGGAACTTGGTCGTACTCCGTTACGTGTAGGGCAACTGGTTATTGCTGTCGGCAACCCCTATGGCTTGAATTGGACGGTTACGGCTGGTGTGGTGAGTGCGTTGGACCGCGCTCTTGAGGCTCCAGGCATACACAAAATGACGCATCTCATCCAAACTGACACACCTATCAACCCGGGAAATTCTGGTGGTCCACTTGTGGATAACGCAGGACGTGTTGTTGGTATTACTACTGCAATGATGCCGATGGCACAAGGACTGGGCTTCTCTGTTCCACTTGATACCATCAAGGCAGTTATCGCACGTATCGCAAGTCAAAAGCGTGAAACGCAAAGTACAGGCATTTCACTTGGTATTGGTGGTATGCGGGTGAAACTCGACGCAAGCCTACTGCGTAACCTGAATATTACTCAGCAATTTGGTATGGAGGTATTAGAGGTACGCCCAGGTGGACCAGCAGACCTTGCGGAGTTAAAGCGTCAAGATGTGCTTATTGCTGCCGACGAAGAGATTGTGACCGAGCCACGTGAGCTACAGCGTATAGTTCGCCAGCACAAAGCAGGTGATAAAATGACGGTGAGCTTCTTGCGTGGCGGCAAGAAACGTAAAGTAACCGTTGTCTTGTAGCACAAAAGGTGCTTGTATAGCTGCTTTGCATCTTTACAAGCACTCTATCCGTATAGTGATACAGATAACTCTGTTATAGGTATCTCTGTCATTTGATAATTGTCCGCGTCATACGTCCCTCTATAATAGAGTGGTATTGTGCTGGTGAGGGCGACCGTGCCCTGTAGACAAAGGAACGATGTATCATGACTGCATTTCTCATGATGGTGGTAATCATCGCAGGACTTATTGTCGTTGGGCTACTTGTAAATGTATACCTGTATTCGCAAGGTGTGTTCAAGAAGAGGCGTGCGCGACGTGCTGCACGGCGAGTGCAAGAACAAGAGAAGCGCACAACAACGGCTGGCCTGGATGAACAGTTCTACACAAGTATAGGAATTGGTCCAACCAACCCTGTAGAATAATGTCGTTGCGTTTTAATTGCCTGTCCTGTTAGCAATGTGATACAACATTGCTAACAGGACAAATTATTTTTGGGCATAGAAGGAGATATGTGTTGACTACATTCCTGCCAGAAAAGATGCACACTCGCTTTACAGAGCTTGTGAACGTTCGTTACCCTATTGTGCAAGGTGGCCTCTCTCATCTCTCCTATGCCGATCTTGCCGCCGCTGTCTCGAACGCAGGTGGTCTCGGACAGATCGGGTGCGCCTGCTTCGCCACACCCGAAGAGTTACAGGCAGATATTCAGAAGGCCAAACGTCTCACTCAACAGCCCTGCGGAGTCAACTTCCCTATCGGGCACATTCCGCTCGATGCATTTGTTGATGCCGCACTTGCCGAAGAGGTTGCCGTGATTAGTATTACGGGTGGCAATCCAGAGCCTTTGTTACGGCGCATTCAGCAGAGCAGTACGCCTGTGCGGACGATGGTGCTGGTAGCGGGTGTACGAGCCGCGAAAAAAGCCGAGTCGCTTGGAGCAGACGCTGTGATCGCGGTCGGTGTAGAAGGCGGCGGACACCTTGGACGAGACGACATTGGCACGATGGTATTAATACCACGCATCGTCGAATCAGTGAATATTCCGGTTCTGGCAAGTGGAGGCATCGCTGATGGTCGTGGGCTTGCCGCTGCCTTAGCATTGGGGGCCGAGGGCGTAGAACTGGGAACACGTTTTGTCGCGGTACGTGAAAGCAATGCACACCCCAATTATCAGCAAGCGTTAGTCGAGGCCAAAGAGACCGACACCGTGATTGTCGAACGCTCTATCGGGCGACCTGCCCGTGTATTGAAGGGGCAAGCCGCCGACCGCATTCTGCAAGCGGAGCAAGAACTCGATGAAGAACAGGCAGAGCTAGACGAACGCCTGCGTCGCATTCTGCCCTTTATTCTAGGACCTGTCAACCATCGAGCCGCCCTTGATGGCGAACTCGACGAAGGCTTCGTTTGGGCTGGTCAAGTGATTGGTTTGATTCACGATGTGCCAACCTCGCAAGCACTGATTGAGCGTATGGTGAGTGAGGCACAAGAGATTACGCAGAGGATGCAGCGTGTGTTTTAACGCGACGAACTCAATCCATATAGAAAGAACGCAACGGGCGACCACAAGGGTCGCCCGTTCCCAAATGAAAAATTTAAAGCACATCATCTGGTCCCTACTTCGAGTGCTTCGCCAAAAATTGTCCTACTTCCACAAGGGCGGCCATTGCGCGACAGGTAATTTCTACAGACTCGTAGTAGGGTACTCCCTCTTGCTGCAAGATATGTAGTGCGGGTATATCATGACGCGCGTATACTGTCTGCACCAGCACAGGCTTTTTGTAGGTTCGCACCAGTTCCCCTAATTTACGCGCCGCAGCCTCTTCGCGTGGTCCAAAGTCTTCGGAAAGCAACCAGCGATAGCCGCCGAAAAGTCCTGTGATAATAACGCCGTCAACGTCGTCGTCTTTGAGGCATATTTCTGTCAAGTGTGCGAACGAGAGTGGGTCCTCGTCGGCGGCTCCCGCAACGTCGATGGGGTTGGTCGCCGTTGCACGTGCTGGCATCAGTTCTCGGAGTGCCTGCTGTGTCTCTGTTTTGAGAATAGGGACCTCTAAACCAGCACGAATAACTGCATCGCCACTGGCAACGACACTACCACCGCCATCACCAACGATTGCGATGCGTCCTCTTCCCTGTGGCGTTGGTGGTTGTAGCGCGAGTGCTTGCGCTACAGGAAATAGTTCATCGGAACGCAGGACACGAACCACGCCGCTACCAAGCAGACTTGTATCAGAGTCGGGACGTACTGTGGCGATTGAGCCAGTGTGTGCGAGTGCTGCCCGTACACCGACCTCAGTTGCGCCACTCAGTAAAATGACGGTGGGCTTATAATAGCCCTGTTCGAGCATATCGCGTGTCACCTGACGCAAGGTCTCTTCTTGCACCGCTTCTACGTAACCCGCGATGACCTTTGTCTCCGGTTCGCGAGCGAGATAGTGCATGCATTCGGGGAAGGTGACATCGGCGGCGTTACCGATGCTGATAAACGTGGTGAAGCCGAGTCCGTCGAGATGTGCCTGTGCATAGAAATACATGCCAAGATTACCGCTTTGTGAAACGAGACCAATGGGACCAGCAGGGAGTGGAAAAACCATACCCAGCGTATTGATATGCGAGCGTTTTACATACAGCCCCATACAGTTGCTGCCGATGATGCGAATACCATGTTCATGACAGCGTGCAACCATCTCTTGTTCCAGGGTACGTCCGGCGGGTCCCGTTTCGCTGAAGCCTGCGGTAATGATCACAATCCCCTTGACACCCATAGCGATACAATCATCAATTCCTTTTTCAACATGAGCAAACGATGTTGCAATGATTGCTAGATCAACAGGGCCAGGTACATCACGTATACTGGGATATGTTGCGCGTCCCAATATTTCTGGAACAGAGGGGTTGATAAGATATATTTCACCCATAAAGCCACCCGTGATAAGCTGTTTCGCGGCAACATTACCCCATTTTTGTGGGGCACGCGACGCGCCCAATATAGCAATTGAGCGCGGTTGAAAGACCTCTTCTAATGGATAGAGTGCTTGACTCATTCGTTCTCCTCGTCGGGTATTTCGTCGTCGTCATCGTCGTCAAATAGACTCTGTGAACCGTTCTCGCGTTCCTTGCGTAATAACTCCTCAACGCCACGAATAAGCGAATCTGCACTTGGTAGAGGGCCAGTGCCTATAATCACGTCGGGGTTTTCATCATCGTCCTCATCATCATCGTCCTCATCATCGTCACCGTGATCTGCAACCTGCTCTTCCAGGCGGCGCACATACGCACTTGCCTCTGTGTCATGTGAGACAAGTGAGGTGATTTGCTCTTCAAAGCGTACAGCGTCTGACTGGATATCATTTAAATCCAGACCGAATGAGAAGAACGTATTGATATAGGTAAGAAGGGCAGCCGTTACTTTTATGTTTGGTGCAGCCGCGAGATAATGTGGGGCCGCCGCCCAGAAGCTCGCGGCTGGAATGTTTGCCTGACGACACACATCCTGGAGTACACCAAGCATGCCTGTCGGCCCCTCGTAACGCGAGTTACGAATAGCCATTTCGCGGAGCCGTTCCGTTACTTCGGTAGTTGTTGATGTTCCCGATACTGGTACTGCTGCCGAGTGTGGAACCTCAGCCAGCAATGCTCCCAGAAAGACGGCCTCAGATACTTTGAACTGCTTGCATACGTCAAGAAAGGTCTGGCTGAATGTTTTCCATTTAAGCTGAGGCTCGACGCCAAGAAAGAGAATAATGTCTCGATTAAGCGTCGTCTCTGTATACGCGAAAAGCTGATTGGTAGGCCAGACAACGGTTCGTTGTACTTTATCGACCATCTTCACTGTTGGGCGAGCCTCTGTGAAGACAAAAAAATCTTCCGAATCAATCTCTGCGAACTTCGTCGGCTTCCACTTATCAACGAGAAATTTTATTGCGGTTGTCGCTGCTTCGGCGGCATCATTCCAGCCCGCCAGAGCAACAAGTACAATAGGATCGCGCAACTCCGGTTGCGATTGGTATTGAATATACGACATATAACACCTCATTGGTTGCCGTTGGTGTATTCTTAGCGTAAGTAACTTGTACCATTTTACTCATTATGAAGTTTCTCCGCAATGGGCAGCGGCGTACCAAGCGGCAAGCTGTCCGCTCGCTGGTAGCTACCCAGGCGGTGCGCTTTGTGAATGGCACGGCTGTACAAGACGGGCGCGGGTGGCTCCTCTCCTTCGGGAAGTACGTCCAGCAACCTCGCATCACGCATGAGCAAGGTATACGCGACCGTAATAACTTGACCGACAACACGACCTATGACTTTCATCTTGCCACGATATCTCTGCGTTCTCGTGTCATAGTGACACTTCAGCGGCACCAGGCGTTCGTACAGGTCGCGCCACTCCGTATCGGTACGGACCGCCGTCATCGCCACCAGGTACAACATATGTTTCAACGTCGGATTGCCACCTCGTGTCAGCTTTACCACATCAAGCGTTGTGCCTGTCTGAATACTATGTGGCGACCAGCCACAGTACGACTTGAGCGCGGCAACGCTGGAAAAGTTGCGTATGTTCCCGACATTCGCGATAAAAATGGCCGCTTGAATAGGACCGATCACAGGCATACTTGCCAGTATACAACCTTCGCGCGAATTTTCAAGCGTTGCCACAATCTCACGGTCGATTTCTTCAACATGACGTGTCAGCAGCCGCAGCTCCGCGATGACCTGTTTTTGCTGCATGGTCAGGCTCTTGATCCGGCCAGGATCACGTGTGCCAATACTGGCGCATGCAAGCACACGCAATTGCTCAAGCTGTGGGTCGGTGGGTCGGTAGAAAACGCGACAGGCACGCAGATCGTCGAGTGTGGCATCGGCAACGGCGGCAGCAGTCGAGAACTTCTCGCGGATATTGAGCGCAGTAGATCGTCCGCGCCAAGACGCCGCGCAGCACCTCTTGGGGACTATGGCGATTGTCCTTGCGCTCTCGATGTGCAAAATGGACCTGGACGTTGTAATCGTGTACAAACTTGCGATGCGCTTTTTTGATTTCCTCCCAACTTGTTGCACGATTGAGATAATAATCTCCGATTCTCCGCATAATACCGAAGTGAGCCTCAATATAATTTTGCCACGCCTGCCGCTTCTCTATGCGCTCTTTACGAATATCAAGGGCTTCGTATATTGCTAAGGATCTCAGCGAGTAGAAAATCCCACCCCCATCGGTGACAACGGCCTCTGGAGCACCGTAGTTACGTAGAGCTTTGGCGAACACCCGTAAAAATGCGGCAGTATCCTGTCTTTCCGAGATAGCAGAGGCGAGCAGCATCCTTGAAAAGTTTTCGAGAATACTAATTACGTAAATTGGCCCTTGTACCCCTGGAATCTGGTGATGCTCGATATACCTAACATCAATACTCCAGAATTCATGACGCCTTGTGGCCTTAAACGGCATCTCTTTCTTGAGTTTGGCCGGGCCTTTCGGCTTGTCCCACCCGTAGAGGGCGCGATGCTTTGCCATGATGCGTCCGCACGTGCGCGGGGACACCTTTATTCCCTCCTGAAGCAAGGCGGCATGCATGCGCCACGCTCCTAAAAGGGGGTTTTCCTGCTTTTTGCGAATCTCATTTACAATGCCGAATGTCGCAACCCTTGGTACTTTGCGGGCATGAGACTTGTCATCTAAGCCCTTGACCCCCTCTTCAACCCAGCGCTTCAGTGTAGTGTAGATCGTCTGTCGTGCGGTCCCTAAATACTCGGCAATGGACGCAACTGACCAGCCCTCGCTGTGCAGCCGGATCGCCGCGAGCCGTCGCTCTGCTGGCTCAGGAATCTGGTCCCAGGTTTGATAGCGGCGGCTCGTGATCGAGGGTGGTGGGCCAGAAGCAAGCACCAGCTTGACCGAATTGTGAGAAGGCCGTCGATCAAAACACACCTCGCAGATCTCTGCAATTTCGCGGAAGGGCATGGTGGGCAATTCCACGCGCAGATCGACGATTAACTGGCGCATATTGGGTGGGAGGCTCCGCGCGGTCTCTTGTGGCTGCTTCCGAGGCTTGGAAGCGAAGAGACTGACCATCCCTTGCTCGTCAAACGTATCTGCCTTCCGGTCAAGGCTACTCTCTGCGGCCTCTGTCTCCTGTGCGCGTTTTCCAGCAGGATCGCCAAAAAGGACCACGGGGCGCAGTAATTCATACGCTGTCTGTTCTGGCCACAGCGTATATTGCTGAATTGTCTGCCAATCTTCGGTATGTTCGCGCTGGACGCGCTTGCGTTTGGGCACCGTGTTCCCCCGCACGATGATTTGCTGCCGCTTCAATCGTACCTAAATTCGCGGCTTTTTGCAAGGTTTTTCCGTCACGGGGACTGACCACCCTTGTCCAGCATCATACGGCTTAGTGTCTGATGGCTCGGTCATTTTTCGTCATTTCCCCTTACAAAATTTTCTGCTGCGAGTTTTGCGTCCTCATTTCGTCCACTGTGCGAGAAGTACGAGGGCAAGAGATGAAAAAGTGAGCGGAGAGAGATGTGCTTTGCCAAGAAGCTTTGCCGAATTGACTGAAAGGTTCGTCTCAGACAAAGGTTTTTGACGACGAGAGCGACGAAAAGAGGAAGAAACTCTTCCGTAAATCGCTTTTGCTCCTTTCACAGCGTGAGGAATGAAGAAAAAAAGCGGCAAACCTTTCTGACAATCACCGCGTTTTTTGAGAGATTGTCAGAAAGGTTTGCCGCTTGTATCGGTACGAGATGTAAATCAGGCACATTTCTGTCTGAAACAGTAACTCCTTTTCTCGGCAGACGTATGCTTCCTAAATCGTAGGAACGGCAAACCTTTCTGGCAATGAGCATTCCTAAAGCTGGACTGTACAAGCTCATTTTGCGGCAAATCTTTAGGACAATGGCGGCAATACATCCTGACGAATCACAAGAGAAGTTAGAACTCAACTCTCTATGTACAAACTGGCAGCAGAAAGCATTTTCTGCTGCCAGTTTTCTGCTACGAGTGAGTCTAGCAGCAATAGTACCAAAACGCAAGTGGGAAGCGAGATGCATGAGAAGATGAGATGCATGAGAGTGGGAGGGTCAGAATGCTACCTTGCACTTCATGTCAGCGTCGCGCATATCACCCCATTCAGGCTATTTCCCTTGCCACTAGCTTCTCCCCTTGCTACACTCATGTGAGATGGATGCGAATTTTCATCGGCTGGAAGTGGGAAAGGCCACAAAAAGGGGAGCACATGAAGCGAACATGGACAGCAGAGGAGTTACTGGAACATTTTACGCTCTTGCCTGATGAATTAGCAGCAGTTGGCAACAAAGCTGGGGTAACGCGTCTGGGGTTTGCTGTCTTACTCAAATGCTTCCAGTACGAAGGCCGTTTCTTGCGTTCCAAGCAAGAGGCAGCTCCCGAGGTGGTACGCTTTCTCGCGGCCCAGGTGGGTGTCGATGCAGTTCTCTTTGTCCAGTATGCCTGGGAAGGGCGAACCATCGAAGCCCATCGGGCACAGATAGAGGTACGACTAATATCCTGGCGAAAATGAGCAGGAAGCCCAAAGCAAGCTCAAAGCTATGCACTGAAACATCTTTCACATGAGAAAGGAGCTTGCATATGACTGGTTGCTACGCTCAGATTTCGTGCTCAACTTGCACATGTGAGAGCGAAAAACTGTGAACTGAAAAGATTAGACACCCTCCATTTTAGAACAAAGCTTCTCTAATGCACAATTTGGTCACGA